>Ga0116143_10003725_pt1 | contig 15116 bp, 13 predicted proteins | sample AD_UKC034_MetaG_FD_89745 | JGI IMG/M metagenome (GOLD analysis project Ga0116143, IMG submission 89745) | Active sludge microbial communities of municipal wastewater-treating anaerobic digesters from USA - AD_UKC034_MetaG | ecosystem: Engineered > Bioreactor > Anaerobic > Digestate | place: USA...
CCTACTTTTAAGCTTCCCTTGCGTAAGCGCAGGACTCGATGGGAGCGAAGTCAGGGAATGCGACTGATTAAGGAGCATTCCCAGCGGGTGGCCGACCCAAGGCGCAGTGGGAGCCGAGGGCGCCGAGTCCTGCGCGGCCCGCCTACGCTTAACTACCAGCTTCGGCGGGTAAACCTACTTTTAAGCTTCCTCTGCGTAAGCGCAGGACTCGATGGGAGCCGTGAAGCACACTTCACGGCCATGAAGCGTGCTTCGCTCTGCTTCATGGCGATGGTTGTTTCTGAATCTTAGTTCAGACAAACCAGTGAATTCCGCCTCTGCCTGATTCCGTTTTCAAATCCTTCACCGGCTGCCACCGCACCCCGACTTCCACCTATTTCCAGGGAGTCCTTCGTGAAAAGATTCATCCTCTACCTGATCAGATGGCAGTTGAGCACTCCCATCCTCTGGCTGGTCGTCAGGAAACTGGGAACCAGCCTCACCGCCACGGTAATCGCCAATCTCATCGGCGGAGCCATCTTCTTCTGGGTCGACCGGTTCATCTTCACCTCGAAGGCGCTGGAAGTCTGGCACCTCAAGGAGGGCCGGTGCGACAAGTGCGGCTCCAGTTCCCACCTCTGGCGCCTGGTAAGAACGACCGGTTACGACCGGAGCGAGGCCCGGCCGGTCTTCCTCTGCCTGGAGTGCTCCAAGGCCAAGACCGAAGAATTGAGGGCCAAGGGCATCCCGGTGCGGGGCAAAAGCAAGTAATAATCACATCTGTTCTTTTTGCTTTCCGCCTTTCCCCTTGCGCGGCGGTCTTCGGTGAGCGTCGCTTGCGTAGCGATGGCAACAAAACAAGCCGGGCGAGGCAATGAGTAGCCGAGGCTGATCCTCCTTGCCGTTGCTTTTCCTGTCTTTCCCCTGAAGCCGAGGGTCCGGAACGAGGCGAGTCGCGGAGCCGACGCATTGGGAAAGAAGCTTAAAAGCGTCAGCGCTCCGGCATAACCTCCTCCCGCGGCTCCTGTCTGAGCCAGGCCGCGACTCTTAGTTTTTTTGCAGTTGCTTTCCGCCTACGCTAACTGCCAGCTTCGGCGGATGAATCCGTCCTTTCCCCTTAAGCGGCGGTCTTCGGTGAGTTCCGTCGCGTAGTCCGGGTGCAAAACAAGCGAAACGAGGGAATGAGTATCCGGGGCCCGGGCCGTCTTACCAGGCCCGGGAACACGGAGAGCTCTCGTTCCCGAGTCGCGTAGCTTTTGCCCCGGACGCAGAGTGGGAACGAACCGAAGACCGCCGCGCCCCCCTTGATGGTACCGCCTCTTTATGGTAAACTTCTTTAGTAAATAAATATGAGGGCTCCTGTTTTATATACAATGCAAAAAGCATGAATGCCATTGAAATAGAAGACCTGTGGATCGGCTTCGACGAAGAGCCGGTTCTCCAGGGCGTCAACCTCAAGGTGGAGGCGAACCGGAATACGATCATCGCCGGTACCAGCGGGGTAGGCAAGACCATACTCTTGAAAAGCGTCATCGGACTCCTGAAACCGAACCGGGGGCGCATCACCATCAACGGTGAAGACACCTCCGGTTACTCGGCCCAGGATTGGTACAACCTGAGAATGCAGATCGGCATGGTCTTCCAGGGCAACGCTCTCTTTGATTCCATGTCCGTCTGGGAAAACGTCGGCTTTTTCTTTCTCGAACACACCCGGAAGAGCGCCGAGCAGGTCCGGCGGGAGGCGGAGCAGGCCCTGAAGCTGGTTGACCTGGAAGGAACCGGGGATCTTTACCCGGAAGAACTCAGCGGAGGCATGAAAAAAAGGGTGGCCCTGGCCCGCACCCTGCTCTTCAACCCGAAGATCATCCTTTACGATGAACCAAGCAGCGGACTGGACCCGGTCACCTCTGAAGGCATCAAGGACCTGATGCGCTCCATACACAAGCAGTTTGGCACCACCGCCCTGATCGTCTCGCATGACCTGCTTTTCATGCAGGGATTGGCCGAACGGGTCGGCCTGCTTGACCAGGGCCGCATCGTCGGTTTCGGCCCCCTGGAGGAACTGCAGCAGAGTTCCGACCCGCTGGTCAGCAATTTTTTCCGGATCAAGGGAATCAGCCCATGAAGAAGATTACCCTGGAATTGCGCGTCGGACTCTTCGTCATCATCTCCATCTCGCTGATCCTGGTTTACGCGGTGATCAAGGGCGAAATCAACCTGCGCCGGGGCGGTTACGAATTGACCGCCGTCTTCCAATACGTGGCCGGGGTGGACCGGGGCGCCCCGGTCCGGGTAAGCGGCGTCCGGGTCGGCGAGGTTAAAAAGGTCAGCATCGATTACGAAAAGGCGCCGTTGGTTCTGTTGACCCTTTACCTGGACCGGAGCGTCAAGCTTGGGCACCACTCGAAGTTCCTCATCCGCAGCTATGGATTGATCGGTGAAAAATACCTGGAAATCATGCCGACCCCAATTACCGATACGCCGCTGATCCAACCGAAATCGTACATTTACGGTGAAGAACCGATGCCCATGGATCGGCTGCTCACCCTGGGCGAAGAACTGGGCCGAAATGTGCGCGACCTTGCCAAATCACTTGACCGGGTCATCAATGACCCGAAATTCAAGCAGGATATCGTCAATACCGTCGATTACATCAAGAATGTCGCCGAACAGACCACTCAAACCATGGAATCCATTAACTCGGCCGCCCTCAAGCTGGAAGAGGCCTCCGCCCAGGCCTCGGAGCTCATGGCCTCCACCCAGGGACTGGTCAATCAGAGTCGGCCTTTCCTGGTCCAGACCCTGCTCAACTTCCAGCTGGCTTCGGCCGGCCTGGCCCAATCGACCAAAGAAATGGTCTCCCTGCTGGAAAAAACCCAGAGTGACGAAAGTTCGGTCGGGAAACTCATTTCTTCTCCCGAACTCTACCTGAAACTCGATAATTCGGTTCAAAAGCTGAACCGCTCACTTGAAGAATTTCAAGCGGCGGCCACCCAGTTCAAGGCGGCTTCGGAGAACCTGGATGCCTTGGCTTCGGACGTTCAATCCGGCCGGGGCAGCGTCGGGAAGTTCCTTAAAAGCGACGAGCTTTACAACGAAGTCACCGGTTTCGTAAGCGAAATCCGGGCCAAACCGTGGCGTCTGCTTCGCCCCGGCTCAAAATAAAAACGTTCCCGGCCGTCTTTCGGCAGGCATCCTGTTCAAAAGGTTGTATCGAGGAGAATGTTATGGGTATCGTAATACTGAGAAGTTTTTTTGTTCTTTTCGCCATGATTTCCGGGTTCTTCCTTTCTCCCGATGCCGGCGGACTCTGGGGCACCCTTTATGGTCTGGGCGCCGGTCTGGCGGTCATCGTCATCGAAATGGCGCTGGAAAACGTCCCGGCCCGGCGTATCCTGGTCGGCATGATGGGTTTGATCACCGGTCTGGTCTCGGCGCGTCTCATCTTCGATTTCATCTTTCTGATCCCGGCCGCCGAATCCACCAAGCTCTTCGTCCGGGTCCTGCTTTACTACCTGCTCGCTTACCTGGGCGTCATGATCGCCCTGAGATACAGCGGCAAGTGGTCCACGATCATCACCGGCCACCTTTCCGAAGAGAACAAGAAGCCGCCTCTTATCCTGGACAGCAATGTCATCATTGACGGACGCCTGGTTGACCTCATCCACACCAATTTCCTGGACTATCGGCTCATCGTTCCCCGCTTCGTGATGCGTGAACTGCAGACCATCGCCGACGCCTCCAACGATCTGAAGCGCCAGCGGGGCCGCCGCGGCATCGAAAGCCTCAACCGGCTGAAGAAGGACGCGCTGGCCGACGTGCAGATCGACGACATCGATTTCCCGGAGATCGAGAGCGTTGACGCCAAGCTCATTCATCTGGCCAAACAATCGGGCGCCCGGATTCTGACCAACGATTACAACCTGAACAAGATTGCCGAGGTCCAGAACATCAAGGTTCTTAACCTGAACAACCTGGCGACCGTTCTCAAGCCGCGCTACCTGCAGGGTGAACACCTGCTGGTCAAGATCGTCAAGGAGGGACGTGAGGAGAACCAGGGAGTCGGCTATCTCGACGACGGGACCATGGTGGTGGTGGAAGGCGGACGGCGCCGCATCGGAGAATCGGTTGAGGTGGTCATCGCCAACACCATTCAAACCAGCACCGGTCGCATGCTGTTTGCCGAACCGCTGGAAAAATGAAGCAAAAAAAACGCGGGCTGGTGGCAACCATCGGCCACCGTCTCCTGGCCTTCGTTGATTACATCGGATCGCTGACCATCCTGCTGGCAAGGGTCCTCTGGGCCCTCTTTTCCGGTAAACTCCGTTTCACCTCCACCCTGGTCGAATGCGAAATCTTCGGCAACCGTTCCTTCTGGACGGTCGCCCTGATTTCGCTCTTCATGGGCATGGTGGTAGCCATGGAATCGGCCGTGCCCTTAAAACTGACCGGCGGCGAGTTCTACGTGGCCACCATCGTCTCCATTTCGGCGGTTCGGGAACTGGGTCCGGTGCTGACGGCTTTCCTGCTCTGCGGTCGGGTCGGCGCGGCCATCGCCGCCGAAATCGGGACCATGAAGATCACCGAACAGGTGGACGCCCTCCAGACGCTGGCGGTCGACCCGGTCGAATACCTGGTCCTGCCCAAATTCGTGGCGGCCGGCGTAATGCTGCCCATCATGACCATCATGGCGGACGCGCTCATGATCTTCGGCGGCTACCTGGTCGGCACCACGACCATGAATCTGAGCAGCGGGCTTTACCTCTACCAGGCCTTCCGGTTCGTGCTCTTCCGGGACATCATGATCGGGATTCTCAAGGCTTTTCTCTTCGGCATGATCATCGTGATTGTCTCAAGTCGCGAGGGTTTCCACGCCGAAGGCGGCGCCAAGGGAGTCGGACGGGCGACCACCACCGCAGTAGTGGTTTCGCTTTTCATCACCATCCTGGCCGACCTACTGGTCACCGCCATCTTCTACTTCATTTGAGGCCGGTCCGAGCCCGGAACCCGGCGCGGACGGTTCCGCACAACCCGGCATGAAGCAAGAGAAAAAACACAACCAGGTTACTTTCGGCGTGCTGGGAATGCACTGCGCCAGTTGCGTTCGAACCGTCGAAAAATCGTTGCGGAAAATCCGCGGCGTCGGCCAGGTCAGCGTCAACCTGACCGAGGAAAAAGCGACGGTCGATTATGACCCGGACCGGGTAACCCCGGAAAAAATCTTTCGGGTGACCCGCGCGGCCGGATACGAACCGGTGGAGTTGCAACCGGAAAAACCTGGCGAATACCGGAAGACCCGGGCCGAACGGGCTGACGGGCTTCGCCGCCGTTTCATTTTTGCCATTTCCTTCGCGGTTCCGCTGATGGCCGTGGCCATGGCCGGTATGCTCTGGCCGGACCTGCCGATGCGCACCCACCAGTTCCTGGTTCTTCTCCAATTCCTGCTCGCCACCCCGGTCATCGGGGCCGGAACGATCTTCTACCGACCGGGAGTGCTGGGCCTCTTCAGGAACCGGGCGGCCAACATGGACACGCTGATCACTCTCGGCGTGGGCACCGCCTATCTCTACAGCCTCTTCCAATCAATCCGGGTCTGGAGCGGCCCGTTGACGGCACCCCCCCACCTTTACTACGAGGTGGCCGCCTTTCTGCTCGCCTTCATCCTGCTCGGGAAATTCCTCGAGGCCCGGGCCCGGGGCCGGACCTCTGAGGCCATTCAAAAACTGATCGCCCTGCAGCCGCCGACCGCCGTTCGGATCCAATCCGGCCGGGAGCGGGAAGTCCCGGTGGCGGCCATCACTCCCGGCGACATTCTGGTTGTCAGGCCCGGCGGCCGGATCCCGGTTGACGGCGTGGTAACCGAAGGCGACTCCTCGGTAAACGAATCAATGGTCACCGGTGAAAGCATCCCGGTCGAGAAGACAGCCGGCAGCCAGGTCATTGGCGGCACCATCAATCTGTCGGGAGCCTTCCGCTTCCGGGCCGTGCGGGTGGGCCGGGAGACCTTCCTGGCCCAGGTCATCCGCCTGGTGGAAACCGCCCAGAACTCCAAGGCGCCGGTCCAGGAAGCGGCCGACCGGATCGCGGCCTTCTTCGTGCCCGCCGTACTCTTTACGGCCATCGCGGTACTGCTCTTCTGGCTGATCCGGGGGGAGGAAACTTCCCTGGCGCTGCAGACTTTCATTTCGGTCCTGATCATCGCCTGCCCCTGCGCCCTGGGACTGGCAACCCCCACCGCCATCATCACCGCCGCCGGCAAGGGAGCCGAGTTGGGCATCCTGTTCCGTAACGGACAGGCGCTCCAGGCCGCCGCCTCGATAAAAGCGGTGGTCTTCGACAAGACCGGCACGCTTACCCGCGGCGAACCGCTGGTTACCGACCTGGTCACCTACCAGGGCGATGAAAACGGGCTGCTCCGGATCGCGGGCGGCCTCGAAAAGAACTCCGAACACCCCCTGGCCGGGGCCTTGCTCAAAGCCGCCGAAAACCGGCAAATCCCGCTTCCGGACGCGACCGGCTTCCGCTCCGAACCGGGCCTGGGCATCGAGGGGCGAATTGAGGGAAGCCTTTACCGATTCGGCAGCCCCAGATACTTTCAGAAGCATCAGGTGGACACCTCCGGAGCCGAAGCCGATATCGGCCGCCTGGAGAGCGAAGGAAAAACCGTCGCCCTGCTGGCCGAAGAGCAGCGGCTGATCGGAATCGCGGCGGTGGCCGATCCCATCAAGGAATCGGCCGCCGCGGCGGTGGCCCGGCTCAAGGCCGGCGGCCGCCGGGTTGTCCTGCTGACCGGTGACAACCGACGGACCGCGGCGGCCGTGGCCGGGAAACTGGACATTGAAGAAACGCGCAGCGAAGTGCTTCCCGGAGATAAAAGCAAGGAGATCGCCCGTCTTCAATCACAGGGATTGAAGGTGGCCATGGTCGGGGACGGGATCAACGACGCCCCGGCCCTGGCCCAGGCCGATCTTGGACTGGCGGTTGCCTCCGGCACCGACGTGGCCATCGAAACCGGCTCGGTGGTCCTGGTCCGGAACGATCCGCGTGACGTGGCGGTGGCCCTGGAATTGGGCGCCTGCGCCTTCAGGAAGATACGCCAGAACCTCTTCTGGGCCTTCTTCTACAATATAATCGCCATCCCGGTGGCCGCCGGTCTGCTTTACCCGGTCAACGGATTCCTGCTTAACCCGGCCGTGGCCGGCGCCGCCATGTCCTTGAGTTCCCTGAGCGTGGTCGGCAACTCACTTCTCCTCAAACGATTTCGACCGGGTCAGGATTGAATGAATCGAATCTTCAGGCGATTTCTTCGCCCGGCCGCCTTCCTGCTGACCGCAATTATCCTGTCCCTCTCCGGCGCCTTCCTGCAGATCCGATCCACCGGTAATTTCCAAACCGTCATCCAGGGTTGCCTTTACCGTTCCGGCCAGCTCTCCGCCGGCCAGCTCGAAACCCGCATCCGGCAGTGCGGCCTCAAAAGCGTCGTCAACCTGCGCGGCCGCAACGAAACCTCCGGGTGGTGGCGACAGGAGACCGAACTCTGCCGCCGACTGGGCGTCGCCCACCTGGATTTTACGCTCTCCTCCCGAAAACCGGCCGGTCCGGAGCAACTCGACCGGCTGGCCGAGCTTTTGCGAAGCGCGCCCAAGCCGGCGCTGGTCCATTGCCAGGGCGGGGCTGACCGCACCGGACTGGCCGCCGCCGTCTATGTTTACGAGGTGGAAGGCCTGGACTACGAACGCGCCCGGCGGCAGCTGGCGGCCCGTTACGGGCACCTGCCTTTCTTCAAGCCCGGTTCCTTTGCCATGGATCGTTCATTCGAAGCGTTCCGGCGCCACCGGGAACGGGGATGAGCCGCCGCATCAAAGTCCGGGTGATTCCGGGCGCCCGGCGAACCCGGATCGACGCCGAACCGGACGGCCGGCTCCGGGTTCACCTGTCGGCCCCGCCCCTGGACGGCCGGGCCAACCGGGCCCTGGTTGAAATACTGGCCAGTCATTTCGGGGTCAAAAAAAACCGGGTCTCCATAATTGCCGGTGAACGGAACCGGGAGAAGCTGATCCAGATCGATGATTCGACCGGAGGCTGAAAATGAAGATCCGAAGCCGTTACCCCGGCCATCGCTTTAAAAAGACCATGAAGGCCTGGATCATCCTGGCCGTCTTCCTGGCCATCGGGCCCGGGGCCGAGGCGGTCGAACGGAGGGTCCGCTCGGAACGGGCCGTCAACGGACTGGACCTGGTCATGGAAGAAGTACCGGGAACGGAACTGGTCAACCTCTCGCTGCTGGTCAAAACCGGCTCCGCCACCGAGGGTGACTATGCCGGCACCGGGATCACCCACCTGCTGGAACATCTCATCTTCAAACCGGGCGAACAGACCGGGCTGGCCGAAACGGTGGAACGGACCGGCGGCTATACCAACGCCTTCACCTCCCTGGACAGCACCGTCTTCACCGCCACGGTTCCGGCCGGGGCCTGGCAGGAAGTCCTGCCGGTCCTCCTGGACGCGGTCTTCAAGCCCGCCTTCAACGAAAGCGACTTCGAAAAAGAACGGGAGGTCGTCCTTAGAGAACTCTCGCGCAACGGCGACAACCCGGCCCAGGCCGCCAGCCGCGGCCTCTGGGAGACCGCCTTCCTGGCGCATCCTTACCGGAACCCGGTCGGCGGCCGGCCGGAACGGCTCAAGGGACTGAGCTTTAAAGACCTGACCACCTACCACCGCCGCACCTATCAACCCGGCAACGCCATCCTGGCCGTCACCGGGAAAATCGCCTTCTCCGAAAGTCCTGACCTGCTCCGGCTGGCCTCCAGCTACCCCGACCTGAACCTGCCGACCGTATCGCTCCCGGCCGAACCGGATCAAGCGGCCGGCCGCGAAACCAGGCGTTCCTTCCCGACCGGACTGGCCTACCTTTACCTGGGATACCACATCCCCGGCTTCACCCATCCGGACGCACCCAGCCTGGATATCCTGGCCATGATTCTCGGGGAAGGGAAGACTTCCCGCCTTTACCGCGCCCTGGTAAAGACCGGCCTGGCCTATTCGACCGGCGCCTATGCCTACACGCCGAGGGACCCTGGTCTCTTCATCATCACCGCCGTCTGTCAGCCGGATAACCTGGACGCCGTCCAGGCCGCCATCCGGCGCGAAGCGGCCGACCTGGTCCGCCTCTCGGAAGCGGAAATAAAACGCGCCCGGACCCGCCTGGAAACCCGTTCCATCTTTGGACTGGAAAGCCTGGAGGGGCGTTCTCAGGACCTGGCCTCCAGCCTCCACCTGACCGGCAGCCCATTGTTCCTGGACGCCTACCTGGCCGGGCTGGCCCGGATCGACCGGCGACGGCTGGCCCGGGCGGCGGCTGATTACCTGAAAGAGGAAAACAGTACCCGCTCCATCCTGGTCCCCGAGGAAAAAACGGGTATCGACACACCGCCGGCCGACCCGTCACGCCCCGGGACGGTCCGCGTCTTCCGCCTTGAAAACGGGACCGTTCTGCTGGCAAAACGAAACAATAACCTGCCGCTGGTTTCGATATCCCTGTTGATGAAAGGCGGCCGCCTCTTTGAAACCGAAAAAAGCGGGGGCAGCTTCGACCTGCTGGCTGAAATGCTGAAAGCCGGCACCCGGAAACTGGATGCCCGGGCCGTCGCCGACCGGGTGGCCGACTGGGGCGGTTCTCTGAACCCTTACGCCGGGAACAACAGTTTCGGCCTGACCCTGGAAGCACCCTCCCGTTACTGGCGCGAGGGTTTGTCCCTGATGTCGGAGCTGCTCATCCGGCCCGGCTTTCCTGATCAGGAACTCGACCGGCTGCGGGAAGAATCCATCGGCGCCGTCACCGCCCGGGATGAAAACGACCCGGCCCGGGCCCTGAATGCCTTGAAAAAATCCGCCTTTGGAGAGCATCCCTACGGTCTGCCCGGCGGCGGGAGCATCACCAGCCTGAAGGCCATCGATCGAACCGGCCTCTTGGAACTATACCGGAACTTCGTCCGGTCCGACAACCTGGTGATCACCGTGCTGGGCGACATCGATCCGGACGAAATCGCCCGGGAAGCCGGGCGGCGCTTCCGGTCTCTGCCGTCCGGAAGCCGGCTGGCGCCGCCCCCGTTGCCGGAGGCGGCTCCGGGTGGCCGGCTGGAGCTGGAGACCCGGAAACGGGAATCGGTGGTCATGATCGGCTTCCCCGGGCTGGCCGTCGACAGCCCCGAACGCGGCTGCCTGGAACTGCTGGCCGAAATTCTCAACGGCCAGGAAGGCCTGCTCTTCCAGCGGCTCCGGGAAAGGGAACCGCTGGTGTACAGCAGCAGTTTCAGCTACTTTCTCGGCCTGCAGCCCGGGCTTCTATTCTTCCAGGCCCAGTGCCGACCCGAGCGGGTAGGGCGGGTAACCGAAATCCTGAACGGGATCATCGAGGAATTGCGGACCCGGGATTTCCCGGGCGATCAACTGGCGGCCGCCCGGCGCCGGGTGGTCGGAACCCGGCTCATCGGACGCCAGACCCTTTCCAGCCAAGCCCTCGATTACGGTTTGAACCAGCTGTACGGACTGGACTGGGATTACTCGGCGCGCCTGGAATCGAGCCTGCCCGGGATCGGGACCGGTGAACTGGCCGGCTTCTGCCGCCTCTTCCTGGACCCGGACCGCGCCATCGTGGTGACCACCGTGCCGTCAAAAACGGAATGAAGAAACGACCGAAACTTGATCCGGGGGTCATCCTGGCCCTGACGGCTCAGGTGCCGCCGGGCCGGTTGACAACCTACGGAACGCTGGCCAGGATCGCGGGCCGCCCGGGTGGCGCCCGGGCCGTCGGCCAGGTACTAAAGCGCAACCCGGATCCCGAAAGGGTCCCCTGTTACCGGGTGGTCCGCTCCGACGGGCGGCTCGGCGGCTACCACGGGACCTCGGCCGCCGGTCTCAAGCGGAAAGCGGCCCGGCTTCAAGCCGATGGAATCGAGCTGATTCCAGGGCCGGAACCGCGCGTCCGGAACCTGGAACGCTTACTTTTCAAGGCCTTCCGGACGCCCGGCCGGGGTCAAATCAAGCGGCTTTAATTTCCGGCTGAGTTGTGCTATAATTTGCTTTTAATTTTGCCCAGATGCGCTACCTGGCCTGTGATCTTGGTGCGGAAAGCGGCCGAATCGTGGCCGGAAGCCTGGGAAAAGGCCGGCTGAACCTGGAACTCGTACATCGATTTTCCAACCAGCCGGTCTGGCTGCCGGGCGGATTGCGCTGGGACACGCTCGGCATCTTCCGGGAGATCGTCTCCGGCCTGGTCCGTTACCGGCAGGCCCACCGGACCGAACTGGCCGGCATAAGCTGCGACAGCTGGGGGGTTGACTTCGGCCTGCTGGATAAGCGCAGCCAGCTGGTCGGTAATCCGAACCACTACCGCTCCCGCCGTTTCGAGGGAGCGATGGAAAAAGTCCTGGCAATTCTACCGGCCGGTGAAATTTACCGGCGGACCGGCATCCAGTTTCTCCCTTTTAATACCATTTACCAGCTTTACACGCTGGCGTCCGAGTGCGATCCGGCGCTGGAGATCAGTCGAAAACTCCTGATGACCGCCGACCTGGTGAACTTCTTTCTCTCCGGGGAGGCCGCCCAGGAGTTCACGCTGGCCACCACCAGCCAGCTTTACGATCCGAACCGCCGCGGCTGGGCGGCCGGACTTTTCAGGAAACTTGACCTGCCGCTCAAGTTGATGCCGGCAGTCACCCCGCCGGCCACCGTGATCGGGAAACTGCGTTCGCGGATCGGCTCTGAAACCGGGCTGGCGGGAACACCGGTAATCGCGGGGGCCAGTCACGATACCGCGGCGGCCGTGGCCGCCTGTCCGGCCCGGCCGGGAGAACGGTTTGCCTACCTTTCCTCCGGGACCTGGTCGCTGCTGGGCGTGGAACTGGAACGGCCCTTGATAAACGAGACGGTCCGCGCCGAAGGTTTCACCAACGAAGGCGGCCTCGGCGGCACTTACCGGTTCCTGCACAACATCACCGGCCTCTGGATCCTGCAGGAATGCCGGCGGGCCTGGCAGCATGAAGGACGCCTTTACGAGTACCCGGAATTGACCGCGCTGGCCGCCGGGGCCAGGCCGTTCCAGGCGCTCATCAATCCCGACCACCCGGATTTCCTGGCCCCGGAGAAGATGCCGGAGGCCGTGGCCGGCTTCTGCCGGAAAACCGGCCAGCGCCCCCCGCCGGACCGGGGCGGAATGGTCCGGGTCATCCTGGAGAGCCTGGCCCTGCGTTACGGTCAATTCGTCAGAACCCTGAACCGGCTCGGGGCCCTCGCCGGACCGCTGGAGGTGCTTTACGTGGTCGGCGGCGGCAGTCAGAACGAGCTTCTGAACCAGTTCACCGCCAACGCCACCGGGATACCGGTGGTGACCGGACCGGTCGAAGCTACGGCGGCCGGCAATATCCTGGCCCAGGCCCTGGCCGCCGGCGAAATAGCTTCGATCTGGGAAGGCCGGGCGACCGTCCGGGCCGCGCATGACCTGAAAACTTACCGGCCCGACGGACGGGAACGGTGGACGGAGATGCTAAACCAGATGGAGAAGGTATGTTCCATGGCTTAACGACCAGAACTTTTCCGGGCGGGGTGCACCCGCCGGAATCAAAGTACACTTCGACTTCAGCCAGCCTCGAAGCGCCGCGGCCGGAAAAGGCCGTTCTGATGCTTTCCCAGCATACCGGGGCGCCGGCCCGTTCCCTGGTCGCCGCCGGGGACCGGGTCGCCACCGGCCAGAAGGTGGGCGAAAAAACCGGCTTCATCTCGGCTTCGGTCCATTCTTCCCTTACCGGCGTGGTCAAGGCCGTTGAAATGCGCACCGGTCCGGCCGGAAACCGGACCGAGGCCGTCGTGGTGGAGGCTTCCGGACCGGATGAATTCCGGTTTCTCGAACCGCTTGACTGGACCACGGCCACGCCCGAAGCGCTCCGGGAAAGGGTAGGGGAGGCCGGCATCGTCGGACTGGGCGGGGCCGCCTTCCCGACCGAAGTCAAGCTCGCCCCGCCCCGGCCGGTCGACACGCTCCTGGTCAACGGCTGCGAATGCGAACCGTATCTTACCGCCGATCACCGGCTGATGCTGGAAAAACCGGTCCCGGTGCTGACCGGGGCCCTGATCAGCGCCCGCATTCTCAAGGTGGATTCGGTGGTGGTCGGCGTCGAAGACAACAAGCCTGACGCCCTCGAGCAGCTCTCCCGGGCCGCCCGGGAACTGGCCGGGAACGGAATCAAAATCCGGGTCGAGGCGGTCCGCAGCAAGTACCCCCAGGGGGCCGAGAAGAACCTGATCCAGGTCCTGCTCAAGCGCCTGGTACCACCCGGCAAGCTGCCGATGGAGGTGGGCGCGGTCGTCTCCAACGTGGGGACCGCCCTGGCCGTCTGCGAGGCGGTGATGCTGGGCAAGCCCCTTTACGAAAGGATGGTCACCGTAAGCGGCTGCGTGCGCCGTCCGGCCAACCTGCTGGTCCGGATCGGTACCCCGGTCTCCCTGCTGGTCGAGGCCTGCGGCGGCATCACCGAACCGGAAGCGGCCGCGGTCATGGGCGGTCCGATGATGGGTCTGCCGCTGCCCTCGCTTGATTTCCCGGTCTTGAAAGGCACTTCCGGCCTTACCATCCTCGGCGTTGACCATTTGCGAAAGGCCCGGTTCGAGCCCTGCATCCGTTGCGGACGCTGCGTCGACATCTGCCCGATGTTCCTGCAGCCTTACCTTTACGCACTGCTGGCCGACCGGGGACGCTATGAAGATTGCGAAGCGGCCGCGGTCATGGACTGCATCGAATGCGGCGCCTGCACCTACACCTGCCCGGCCAACCGGCCGCTTACCCAATGGATAAAATTAGCCAAAACCAAGATCATCCAGTCCCGGAAAAAGTAAGGTTTATCGTCGGGATCGGACCCCAGCTCGGCGTCTCCCTGACCGTCCGGGAGCTTATGTTCGGAGTCCTGCTGGCGCTGGTGCCGGCCCTGGCCTTCTCCATCTATCTCTTCGGTCCGGCGGCCCTCAACCTGTACCTGGTCTGCGGCGGGACCGCCCTGGCCGCGTAGTTCGCCGGACAGCGGCTGCTTGGAAAACCGGTCCGGATCGGCGATGGCAGCGCCCTGTTGACCGGAATCCTGCTGGCCATGTGCCTGCCGCCGGCCTTTCCGCTCTGGATGGCCGGGCTGGGAGCGGCCTTCGCCATCGCAGCCGGCAAACTGATCTTCGGCGGGCTGGGCTCCAACATATTCAACCCCGCTCTCATTGGCCGGGCCTTCCTCTCGGCCACCTTCCCGAACCAGATGACCGCCTGGGCCGCCCCCTTCTATTACCAGCAGGCCGCCGGCGCGGTCACCAGCGCCACCCCACTGGGCGCGGCCAAGTTCAATCATGTCTACGCCTCGTACCACGACCTTTTCTTCGGCTTCACCGGCGGCTCCCTTGGAGAAACCAGCGCCTTCCTGCTCCTGCTGGGCGGCCTCTTCATCAACGCCAGCTTCGTCGTCGGCGCGCCGCCCGACGGCGGCTGGTTCGGCTATGCGAACCTGACGTCGTCCCGGGTCATGTCGGCCACGGCGGCGGCGCCGTCGCCGGGGCTCAACATCGACTTCTGGGTACTCGGCCTCCAGATCCTGGGCGTGGCCTCGCTGGCGGCGGCGGTGAACTTCTTCGTCACCATCGTCAACATGCGGGCGCCGGGGATGCGGATGCTCCGGATGCCGATGTTCGTCTGGATGAGCTTCGTGGTCCAGGTGCTGCTGGTGCTGGCCTTCCCGGTCATCACGGTGGCGCTGATCCTGCTCATGTTCGACCGGAACTTCGGTTCCAGCTTCTTCATGCCGGACGGCGGCGGCGATCCGGTCATGTGGCAGCACCTGTTCTGGATCTTCGGCCACCCGGAGGTCTACATCATGATCCTCCCGGCCTTCGGCATCGTCAGCCAGATCATCCCGACCTTCGCGCGCAAACCGCTGTTCGGCTATGCGTCGATGGTCTATGCGACGGCCTCCATCGCCATCCTGTCCTTCGCCGTGTGGGCGCACCATATGTTCGCCACTGGCATGCCGGCCGCCGGCCAGCTGTTCTTCATGTACGCGACCATGCTGATCGCCGTGCCCACCGGCGTGAAGGTCTTCAACTGGGTC
>Ga0116143_10003729_pt1 | contig 15105 bp, 11 predicted proteins | sample AD_UKC034_MetaG_FD_89745 | JGI IMG/M metagenome (GOLD analysis project Ga0116143, IMG submission 89745) | Active sludge microbial communities of municipal wastewater-treating anaerobic digesters from USA - AD_UKC034_MetaG | ecosystem: Engineered > Bioreactor > Anaerobic > Digestate | place: USA...
CACAAGTTGTTGGCGGTAAACAAAAAAAACTTGAAAATTATTATAAAAACGAACAGTGGGAAGACTGCAATTTTAAGGCAGACAGAATGATCTTACAAGAAAAATATGCTAATGATGCAGAAGTATATTTATATTTAGCCAGTTCTTATTCCAAGATTTTTTTAATGGGATTAAAAGACACTATGCTTATTTATAAAGTTCCACAATATGTTGATGCTTATAAATTAGCATTAAAATACTCTGTAACTGCAAAGAAAAAAGACAAAAAAGCAAAAATCTATTTCCCCGCAAACAATTTCATGCTTGAAGAAATTGCTATTACAGGGATTTATTATATTGATCACTATGTTTCTGTGAATAAATTATCAAAAGCGAGCTCTTTTATGAGAAAAATACTCAAGACTTATTCTGATGTCAATCTTTATTTTATGCAAGGAGTATTGTGTTCGATGACAGGAGATACAGCTACAGGGAATCCTATAATCAGAGATGTATTTAAAACTATGGATACACAAAGGCCTACAACAGTTGAAAAAACCGAATTTATTATGATTGATGCTTTCGATTTGTACACAAGTTTTTTATTAAAAAAAGACCCGCCTTTAACAGACAGTGCCAGAAGTGTTATTACCAGAGCACTTAGATATTATCCGGGAGATGAATTATTAAGCTATTATCTTAAGCTTATTGAAAATCCGGAATTGAATATTGAAAAACCTGCAAACTCAAAAAAGCTTGCACAACTTAAACAAATTGAGGTAAGAATGCCAGGTGATCCGGAAGAAGAAGATGATGATTCTGAAGATGATGAATCCGAAGATGATGAAAAAAGTGGCAAGAAAGAAGACAAGAAAAAAAATAAATAATTTAGTTCATGATAGGCATAATTGGAGGGACAGGGCTCGAAAAGAGCAATTTCTTAAAAAATACAGAAACAATAAATTTTAAAACTAATTTTGGTAATCCTTCATCTCAAATAATAACAGGATACATTGAAAACAAAAAAATAGCCATTATTTCCAGACATGGAACTGAACATACAATTACTCCAACACATGTGAATAATCGGGCAAATATTTCAGCACTTAAAGAAATTGGTTGTAATTGTATTATTGCCACATCTGCTTGTGGAAGTCTAAGAGAAGATATTAAACCGGGAGATTTTGTTATTCCTGATCAGTTTATTGATTTTACTAAACATAGAATTAATACATTCTATGATTGTTTTGAACCGGGGCAAATGCAACACTGTCCAATGGCAGACCCATTTTCCGCTGAATTAAGAAAAACAATTGAAATTGCTTCAAAGCAATTAACAGTGAAACTGCATACAGAAGGAACTATTCTGACAATTGAAGGACCGAGATTCTCAACAAGAAGCGAATCTCACATGTTTAGATTATGGGGAGCTGACATTATCAATATGAGTACCGCACCCGAAACAGCCCTTGCAAATGAAGCGAATATACCCTACGCAGTTATTGCTATATCAACAGATTATGACTGCTGGAAGACAGACGAAGAACCTGTTTCAATTGATATTGTCTTGAAAAATTTCGCTAAATCAGTTTCTAAATTAGTCGAACTGTTAGTTTATACTGTTAAACTTATTTAATATGAGTGATATAATTATTGCTTATGATGTTTTGCGGGTTATAAATGCAAAACCGCTCTTTGCTAAAGACCACTATATCAGATTATCCAATTCCGTTACATCTGTTGACCCAACAATTAACTTTTCGGAAGAATTATTTTTATCTCATATATTAAAGGTTATTAAATCAAACAATTTAATAAATGGGAATATCAAGACTATAATTCAAATTGATAAAAGAAAAAAGTCATATACAATTGATTGTAAAGAAATCCCTCATCATTATCCCTCTGATAATGATTATCAAAATGGAATTAATACTATTACATACACATTTACCAGAGAAAATCCACATAATAAAATCTGGAATCAGGAATTAAGAGAAATTACTGATAAAATGATTGCTGCAAATAACATTTTTGAAGTTTTATATGTGAATAAAGAAGGTCATTTAACGGAAGGTAGCCGTTCAAATTTGTTTTTTATTAATAATAATGAACTTATTTCTGCACCATCAACAGAAATTCTTCTTGGAGTTACGAGAAAATTCATTATCGAAGATGCAATTAAAACAGGTTTAAAACTTATTGAAAAGAAAATATCTTTAGACGAAATCAGTAATTACAAGTCAGCATTTATATCAGGGACTTCTCCAAAAATACTGCCTGTAAAAAAGATCAATAAAATTAAATTTGATGTTAAAAATGTTCTGTTGGAAAGGCTTATGTATAATTTTGATATTCATATAAAAAAGGACATTGATAATTTTGTCTTTTAACATCTTTCCATCTGTTAAATCTTATTAAATCACTAATAATCAACGAATTATCTTTTATAAATATTTAATCATCTCGAATTGTGTGCTATTTTTTGCTCATAGGAATTTCATATTCTGTAATTATTTAGGTGTCATCCATTATTCGCTTTTGTCATGGTATTTGTATCCTCCCGAAATGCCCCAAATTTGACAAATACAATTCCAAAAGCTATTGTTCCAGCCTGTGAACCCCCGACTTTAAAGTCGGAGTTACTAATATTGAGCCCTCTGGGCTCAGAATATTGAATTACCTAAATAATTATGTTAAAATAAAGATTTCTCACGTTGCACTCCAGTGCGAGTTACTCGCGTTGGAGTATTCTATCATCCCTGACTGGCTCTGAAGCGAGAATTACTCAGATTGCAGTGTTGGACAAATTCAACTCTAGTTGAGCCCGTTGGGTTCAGAGTATTGAATTACCTAAATAATTATGTTAAAAAAAGGATTTCTCACATTCGTTAGAAATGACCGAGACGTATGTCTAGGTGTAACAGTCGGCGACAAGAAAAAAGTAGGAATAAAACCGAAGTTTCAGTCGCCGACTGTTCTTACTATTTAAATGAGTCATTTCGAACTCTGACGCAGGAGGAGTGAGAAATCTGTTATAAATACACACTATATTTTGTTTATGTACATTTCTTACAAATAGTTACATCAATTTTCAATTTTATTATTGATTATCAGTCTATAAGATATAATTTTGCATTTTAAAACTTTCATTATGAGTTTCTTAACTAAAGAAAAAATATTTTCCGGAAAATGGTTTAAATCCGTTTTATTAATACTTTGCGGAACATTCATTATGGCTGCAGGATTTGTTTATTTTATTTCTCCTTATCGCATTGTCCCCGGAGGTGTGTATGGAATTGCAATTGTTTTGCACCACATGTTAAATTTACCGACAGGGATGATTGCTCTCGCAATGGATATTCCGTTGACGTTAATCGGAATTAAGATTCTTGGTCCTAAGTTCGGATGGAAAACGGTACTCGGTTTTATTTCCTTAGCTGTATTTGTCGATCTCTTAACCTATTTTCATGGAGATACACCTTTGGTAGAAGGTGATGCGTTACTTTCAGCTATTTTTGGAGGAGTACTTATTGGAGTTGGCTTAGGACTGGTTTTTAAATCTAAGGCCACATCGGGTGGAACTGATATTGTAGCAATGATTTTTAACAAATACACAAAAATCCCTCTTGGCCAATTAATGATTTATATTGATTCTGTAATAGTACTTATCGGATTGGTTGCATTCAAAGATTGGAAAATCCCACTATACTCTTGGATAGTTATATATATTACAGGCAAAGTTGTTGACTTAATTCTTGAAGGTGCAACTTATAATAAAGCTCTTTTTATTATTTCGGACAAGTACGAAGAAATAAAAACAAAAATCATAGATGACCTAGAAAGAGGTGGAACTTTCTTTGACGGGCAGGGTATGTACAGCGAAGACAAAAAGCGGGTCATCTACACTACTGTCAACAGGAGAGAATTTGAGATATTAAAAGAATATATCTACGAAATAGACCCAAAGGCATTTATTTCTGTTATGAATGCAAATGAAATTTTGGGCGAGGGGTTTAAACCCTTAGGAGGTTCGGATTAATTTTACATTACATTCACTTTAAATACTAATTTTGTAAAATGTCAACAGAAATAATATCCGGTTTTGGAATTGAACTATGGCAGGTTTATCTTATCATAGTAGTTGTCGGTTGTTTGCAAGGTATTATTAATACAATTGCCGGTGCCGGCACTGCTGTTATGTACACAACGCTATCATTTTTCGGGATGCCTGTAAACATGATTAACGGAACTGTCAGACTTGGCATTTTATTTCAGACCGGTGCGTCTTCAATAAAATTTTACAGAAACAACAAATTGTCAGTCAGAAAAGGTCTTATCCTTGGTATTCCAATGATTATTGGATCAATCGCCGGAGCTTTTATGGCAGTATCAATAAACAAAGAAGTTTTTGAAATAATTGTGGGTGTCGTCTTACTTTGCATGCTGTTCCTGATATTTTACGATCCTCATAAGTGGATTGAAGGGCAATCAGAACAAAAACAACAGAAAACGGGTTTATGGCAAATTTTGCTATTTATGGCTATAGGCTTTTATGGGGGTTTTATTCATATAGGAATAGGTATCTTTCTATTATCGGCACTTGTTCTAAATGCAGGTTTTGACTTGGTGCATGCTAATGCCCTAAAAGTGTTTTTAGTATTAATGTATGCTCCTGTAGTATTACTGATTTTTTTTCTAAATGGTCAGGTTGACTTGTGGGTAGCCTTTTTTGCAACTATAGGAAATACAATTGGAGGATTGGTAGGAACAAATCTGGCGATAAAAAGAGGTGCAAAATTTATTCGTATTTTTCTTGTAATTGTTATTGTAACATTTTCGCTCCACTTGTTTGGATTATGGAAATATTTAGCAGAAATATTTATCTAAATATAGTTTATATTTATTATATTTGTGCTAAAGCATTTAGCCAAGGTGAAGATTTTTAGTTTAAAAAAATACATTTCTTTTTTATTTATAATTATTTGTTTTAATGTAAACGGGCTCTATAGTAATGATTCCATAAAGCTTTTCGGTAATAACACTAAACTTTCCAACTATAATCAGGATATGGCAACTGCTTTTTATCTTGAAGCCGAGAAACTGTTAAATGAATATAAACTATCCGAATCTGGAATACTATTTCGCAAAGCATTAAAATCTTTCTTAGCTGAAATGAAATTCAAAGAAGCCGGAGATTGTTACAGTAATCTTGGGATTATTTGCGAAATGAATTCTAAAAACCAAGAAGCTATTGAAAACTATTTTTTAGCTATTGAATTTTATGAAAAAGCCGAATTTAAGCCAGGATTAGCAGATTCTTACAACAATCTAGGGATAGTGTATTGTATAAATCAACAATATGAAGAGGGGCTTAAATTCTATCTAAAATCACTTAAAATTGAAGAAGAACTTGGTAATGAAGAGGGCATTTCTTATTCTTATGGGAATATCGGATTAGTTTATAGAAAAATGGGCAACATACCAAAGGCAATTGAATATTACAATAAATCCTTATCTATAAAAACCAGATTAAATGATAAAAAAGGGATGGCTATTACTTATGGCAATTTAGGTAGTATTTATGTGAAAATGGATAGTATAAGTAAAGCTATGATTCTCTTCGAAAATGCCCTTAACCTACATGAACAAATCGGAAATAAAGAAGGCCAGGGTTATGCTTTGCATAATATCGGAGATGCGTTAATTATTGAAGGAGAATATTCCAGAGCCGTTGATTATCTTAACAAATCTCTTAGTATTAGAATTGAAATAGGAGATGAAAAAGGTCAAACTTCAAGCTTGTATTCATTAGCTGAAGCTTATTATAAAATGAGCAATCGTGTAGAATTCTTACACAAAGCACAAGAATGTTATAATCATGCCCAAACGGCAGATCAAAAAGAAATTTTGCTAAAACTAATTTTTCTGTATTATTTGTTTTACCAGTCGGAACAAAATCTAGAGCAAGCATTAGAATTTTTAGAACAATATACTGAACTGAAGTCAGAAATAGACGAACAGATAAGAGCTGAACAGATTCTTGAAATGCAGGCAAGATTTGATACAGAAAAAAAAGAACTTGAAATAGCTGAGAAAGATACACGAATACTTTACCTTGAACAAGAAAAACAAATTCAGTCTCTTAAAATAAAAAATGACAGGTTGCTAAAAATCTTTTTAGTTGTAATACTTTTATTTATATGTGTAATCACCTATATTTTATTTAAGCGAAATAGATTTAAGACAAAAATGAACGTTTTACTTAATTCTAAAAATAAAGAACTAGAAGAAGCGAATTCTACAAAAAACAAGTTTTTTTCAATAATTTCACACGACCTAAGTAATTACGCTTCTGTTATGGATACTGTTTCGGGCATGATAAAACGCAAATACAAAATGATGGATGCTGAGATGCTTGCTAAAAACATGGAAATCCTTAATAATTCTGCTATATTGAACAAAAAAGTAATCAAAAATCTTCTTGATTGGGCAATGGCTCAAAACAGAAGAATAAGTCTTAATCCTGATTATCACAATTTATTAAACTTATGCTCAGAACTTATCGAATCACTACAAAGTATTGCTGCATCAAAATCAATTAAAATAACAACCTCAATTGAGTCTAATATAACTGTATTCGCAGACATTAACACAGTTAAAACAGTTTTACGTAACCTTATCTCAAATGCTATAAAGTTTTCCCCGGAGAATTCAGAAATTCATATTCTTGGAAGTATAATTAATGACAAAGTTGAAATAATTGTAAGAGATTTTGGACAAGGTATAAAAGCTGATGAACTAGTATTGCTATTTAAACCGGATGTTAACACAAAACGTATCGGAACTCCCGAAAATAAGGGAACAGGTTTTGGTTTGATACTGTGTAAAGAATTTGTTGAAATGAACAATGGCGAGATTTATGCTAAATCAGAATTTGGCAAAGGAACCGATTTTATTTTCACATTACCAATAAAATATGAAAAATGAATAAAAAGAAAGTGATTATTGTTGATGACCATGCTATTGTGCGTAATGGAATAAAAGTTTTATTGTCTGTTTTTAACGATATAAAAGTCATTAATACTGCCTCTAATTATTCAGAACTTGAAAATCAAATTTCGACCGAATTACCTGATATTATCCTCCTTGATATCGAAATGCCCGAAATGGATGGAATCTCGATAGCAGCAATCTTACAAGACAAATATCCAGAAATCAAAAAAATCATTCTTTCTGCTCAAATTACAGAACAAAACATTTCTGATGCAATTGAAGCCGGTGTTTTAGCATTATTGCCTAAAGATACTGACGAAGACGAATTATATTTGGCAATATGTAAAGCATACGTTGGAGATCATTATTACAGTAATTTTGTCCAAGAACTCGTCCTTAAAAATTATCTCTCTAATCACAAAAAAGACACTGACAATAATCAAAAAGATGTAGAAAGTCTGAGTAGCAGGGAAATCGAAATTATTCAGGAATTTGGTAATGGTTTAAGCTATAAAGAAATTGCAGATAAACTATTTATAAGTCCACGTACTGTAGAATCCCACAAAAACAGAATATTAGAAAAACTTAACCTTAATACCATAATAGATTTAGTTAAATACGGAATTAAAAATGATTTAATAAAAATTTAATGCCGTTAGGTAAAATCACCTAATAAAATTGAAGTAAATTTACGCCAATAACAACTAAAATAAAGCTATAAATTTGTATTGTAACATAAAATAAATTGATATGAAAAAGAAATTAAATCCAAGTCTTGCAGCAATTTTGATAGGTATAGGTATGATTATTATGTCTGTTTATACATTTAATAAAACCGACAAATTTCTAGACAAAGCAACTGAAACAAAGGGAGTTGTTGTGGATGTATATATAAAACAACATTCCAAGACTGATTCTGACAAGAAAAATCACAAACCCGAGTATTGCCCGGTAATTAAATTTGCCACAGAAGATGGAGATACCATAGAATTCAAATCGACTTCAGGAAGCACGAATTTTGATTACTATAAAACTGGAAAAGAAGTAGATGTTTTATACGATCCTGACAACCCATCAAATGCAAGAATTAAGATTTCGAAACAAACCAATAAAACGAGCAGTTTTATAATGATAGGTGTAGGAATATTAGTTATTGTTGGAGGGATATTCAAGTTTATATACGACAGAAAAAAGAATAAGGGAAATATTTAGGCATTGAAAAATGATTATAACGCTATTACATAAATTGTCAAAAGGATTTATTATATTTATAATAGCGGGATTTTTATGTCTGAATCTTAAATCTCAAATTGTTTTACCATGGACAGAAGGATTTGAAAGTATAGGAAGTGTTAAGACCTATACTACTTCTACAGATTCAATAAATGGTTTGTACGATTGGAGCTTTGAACAATCAACAACAGGTCAGGTAAGATTTAACTTTGGTTCAGGATTTTATCATACAGGTAATGCAGCAGCTACTTTGGGGACATCAACAGATGGCTCCGGCGATATTAGTAAAATAATATTAGAATTGGATTTAAGCTTGTATCGTAATAGTACTGACTTAGAACTTAGCTTTTATTATATGGACCATGGTGATCCTACAAGTTCAACAGATGCTGTTTACATAAAAAGTGGAACATCTGATTATGTTTTAGTTTATTCTTTAATTCCCGGGTTAAGAACAGATGGAACATATACTTATGTAAATATTGATTTAGACCAGGAATTTGCCAATGCCGGTTTAAAACTTGGTTCTGAGGTATTTATTAAGTTTAGTGTTAATTCAAAGTATAGAACATATTCAACAACCACCCAGGGAGGAATTACTTTTGATGATATTAGCATAACAGGTTCCATGCCTCCTGTTTTATTACCATGGATTGAGGGATTTGAAGGAATCAAGGATAATTTAACATTAACAAGCAATAAGACAAATATTAATGGTCGTGGAAACATCAGTTATCAGAAAACTTTAAATGGGAGACTACGATTTAATGCAGGATCAGGTTTTTGTCATTCGGGAAGCAGAGCTGCAACTTTAGATTGTGATGCCTATAATTCACTCCTACCAAACAATATGTTACTAATCACTTTAAATATGTCAAGATATGTTGACTATACAGACTTAGAGCTAAGTTTTAGTTATATGCAACATGGAGAAGAACCGCACATGTTTGATAAGGTTTACATTAGAGGGTCGTCGAGCAATACCTGGGTCGAAGCTTATGATTTGTATGCTAATCGAGAAGCAGCCGGAACTTGGAAAGATGTTACCGATATTGATATAGATGCATTACTTTTAGCTGCAGGGCAGTCAATTTCCTCTACTTTTCAAATTGCTTTTTCACAAGTTGATGATTACCCTGCTGCTACAACTACAGGATCGGATGGTATTACTATTGATGATATTAGAATAACAACTAATGACAGATATTGGATTGGGACACATGGTAGTTATTTAGATGATGCAGATAGTTGGTATCCTCTAATAGGAACTGAGGGATCTTTTTCAAACACAGATTTAATAATAAGGTCAATAATTTTAGCTGAAGCAGAAGCTATGCCAAGAACCAAAGATTATTGCTTGTCACAATACTTTCAAACTCTAATAATTGAAGAGGACGCAGAACTCTTACTTTATAGAAATCCGACAATTATTCATCAGATAATTATCGAAAATGATTTCGTTATAAACGGTTGTCTAAAGAATTATGATTACTATCCTGGCAACTTTATATATATTTATGGAGACTTAATTGTAAATGGATCAGTTATAACTTTAGGAGGGTATAATTATGGTGATTCATTCAAACTATATGGCAACTTTTATAATAATGGATATTTTGACCCTCAAAATAGTGGAATTTCTTTTTATGGACCAGATAAAAAAGTTATTGGTGGTACTGCTCCGATTGGAATGCGATTTATGGGAATTAATGTAGGTAATTCTGACTTTGATGCCGTTGAGTTTACGAATTCTTCAAACGAATTAAGTGTTAACTTTTTAGCGATTGAAAGAGGTTGTCTTGAAATTAATTCCAATGCTAATTTAAAAATTGGGTATTTGTATTTGCTTGCAGACGCCGGACTTAATCTAAATGATGGGAATATTAGATTTACATTGACAAAAAGATTGAATAACTATAATACTAGTGTTTCAATAACAAATGGTATATCTTCGTCAGTTACAAATAATTTTTGCTTTGACTTTGAGGATAACGAAAATTATAATTGGTTAATGTTTGGCAACGGCACTCATGCCGGTACTCAACTTTATAATGTAAAATTTTTAAATACTGCCGGGGAAAGTGAGCCGAAATTTGAATTAAGATCCGACATGTTGGTACAAAATAATCTTTATCTTGATGGAGCGATAATAGTTGCAGATACCAATGAAGTTATAATTCAAAACACTGCTTCTGATGCTATTAAAACACATGGAACAACAAGTTATGTTTACGGCAATTTACGTAGATACGTGAGCACAGGCTCTTACGATTTTCCTGTTGGTTCTGATACTCATTATCAGCTTGCTACAGTAGATATTGCATCAACTTCGGGTGGATTGACTTATCTCGATGCCAGATTCACTGCCACAGATGAAGAAACACCTCCGCCCGGATTAAATGTTAACGACTCCGAAATTACCGAATTTCTAAACAGTGGTTACTGGACAATTACTCCAAATGCAGGTTTTGCCGAATATAATATTACTCTTACATCAAGAGGACATACTAACGGCGGAGGAATCCCAGAGCAACATGCTGCATTTAAAAGAAGCATTGGCGACTGGGAAAGTATTGGCGTGCACGATAATGCGACCCAAACAGGCTCAGGCTCAGAGCCAATAACTGTTGAAAGAGCTTCATTAACAGGATTTAGTGATTTTATAATAGGCAAAAGTCTAAAATCATTTCCTTTGCCGGTTGAACTTGTTGAATTCTCCGCTTCCTGTATTGATAATAGTGTCAAAATATCATGGAAAACTTTAAGCGAAGTAAATAATGATTATTTTACTATTGAAAAAAGTTCAAACGGCAAAGACTTCTTCGAAATTCACAGAACAAATGGTTGTGGAAATTGTAATCAGCCAATATCATACGAATATATGGACAACAGTGATAATAATAATTTCTATAGGCTAAAGCAGACTGATTTTGACGGCTCTGTCAACTATTCAGAAATTATATACGCCAACTGCACAACATCATTTTATAATGAAATAAATTGCTTTACGTCAAATTCAGGAAAACTATGTATTGAGTTCCAGATTCCCAATGATAATAAATATAAGTTAGCATTATTTGATTCGGCAGGAAAACTGGTTTTTAACGGAGAAATTTCAGATGATTTTAGTTCCTCGTATATATTTGACATTTCGGATTTAAGTTCCGGAATTTATTATCTAAACATTTATAATAATTTAAATTCTATTTCAAAAAAATTATCCTATTACAATTTTTAATATCTTAGCAGTATAAATATTTGTTTAGATATGTTCAAAAATTTTGTCCCATGAAAAAGATTGTTTTATTCACTATTTGTATTTTATTGTTTTCATTTTTATTTTCTCAACAGATTAACGGAGTTGTATATCACAACGAAGATAACTTTAAAATTATCAAAGTTTGGGGAACACATGAAGAACGTGGTTATGCAACAGGCTATTTATTAGCTGCCGAAACCGAAGATTTGTATATTAATTATCTATTGCCACAGTTTGGTTCATATTATCAAACAGCCCGAGATATACTAGCAACAGATGTACATTTGAAAATAGATTCTGTTTATATTTATGAAGCAATGGCTATGGCAGAAGGCTTAACTGATAGCGGAGAGTTTGAAGATGAACTAGATTATATTGATGTTTTACTTGCCAATTGCTTTTTGGATTTTCAGAATTTTGTAGGAAAAGGACTTGGATTAGAAAACGGTTGTTCTTCTCTGATTAGTTGGGGAGCAGCAACCGAAGGAACAGAACTTGGTGGTAAATCGGTAATGTCACGTCACTTGGACTGGTCAGCACATCCGGCAGTATTACGTACTCAGGTTATTGTTATTCATTTCCCTACCGAAGGAGGTGAGCAGCCATGGTTATTGATTGGATTCGCCGGACAAATGTCTGTACTTTCAGGAGTAAATGCTTCAGGAGTTGGTGTAATGCAACATATGCTTTCTGATGTATCGGCAGGTGCTGTTACTTTTTCGTCTTACGAACCTATTTGGTTTAGTTTGCGAAAAGCTCTTGAAATTAACGATTACAATTCGGACGGAGTTAATAATTGCCTGGATATCAATGCTGTAATTAATGAAAACACTCATGGATATGCCGATAGCTATATTATTACAGGTGTTGCTCCATCAACAAATACTGATAATGAAAAGATAGCAACAATTATCGAAGTAGCTCCCTCTGTCCCATATATCACCATTCGCAATACCGAATATGAAGATGGAATTCCGGGAGATAATTTATATGCTGCCAATTCTTCAATAGCAAGAAATGATGCACTAAATTACTGCATAAGATATAATTCGGTAAAATCACACATGGGCGATGGAACATTGATAGGAAAACATGAAAACTGGAGCATAATGAATGATTACAGCAGCTCTTGTGCATTTAGCTATACCGGGAATATTCAGTTTATACAATTTGCTCCCGAACAAAATTATTTAAAGCTTTCAAGACATACCACAACAGGAGTTCAGGCTTGTGAAAATACTCCGGTGGAGTATAGCTTAAATCAATTGTTTGAGTGGCCTGTGGAAATTAAAAAACAAAAATCTGAATCTAAAATCGATATATATCCAAATCCAGCAAAAGATAAAATTTCGATTATTGTTCCTGAAAACACACTTGGAGATATATTATCTGTTTATTCCGCAAATGGATTATTAATTTACAAAAATGAACTTACTTCTAAAGAACATACTATTGATATTTCTAAACTTGAAGCGGGAATTTATTTTATAAAGCTTCAATCAACCGGGCAGAAAGCAAAGTTTATTGTTGATTAGACCTTATCATTTGATAATTTAATTCTACACAATAAAAAATTATAACCATTAACAAATAAGTGCAGTTATCATTGAAAAGTATATTTTTGCTTACTCATGATAAAATCTATTTACATAATTCTTGGCTGCCTGTCAGTATTTCTCGGAGTTTTGGGCATGATAATTCCAGGATTACCAACAACGCCATTCTTATTATTGGCAGCTTGGTTTTTTCTCAGATCAAACAATAAATTACATAAACTACTGATTAATAACAATATACTAGGAAATTATATCCGTAAATATGAAAATAATAAAGCAATAAGTATAAGAACTAAAATTTATTCAATTGCCATAATGTGGATTATGATTTCACTTTCAACTATTTTCTTAATCGAATCAAATTTTATAAAAGTTATTGTACTTATTGTTGGATTAATTGGAACTGTTGTTATGGGATTCGTTATAAAGACGTTCAAGGAATAAAAGTATTTATTTAGTTGGGATAAGAAAATTCATAATCATAGAGAGTCTTTCCAAAAAAGCATGGTGCATAGGGCTATCAATACTTTTTATTTAGTTTATATTTCTTAACTTAAGAATCAATAAAGTCTATTTATAACTTTTATCTCTAGGCAACATGCCCTTTACTACATGATTTTAAACTATCAAAAACTCAAAAATTGTATTAAAAAAAACATCCACCTAAAAAAACACTAATAATCTTTAAATGTTGATAGATATCCTAATTCTTAAAAAATCACTTTGCTGCTATTTCTATAATAAAATGTTAATACGCCATTTTTATTCGAAATAAATGTTAATTTTGTAACAAATCAATTAAATATAATATAAACTAAAACAATTTAATCATGGAACCACAATTTTATTTTATTATTGGCGCTGTAGTTTTTGTATTTCTACTTGCAGGTATAAAAATTATCAGACCAACACACAGAGGCTTAATAGAACGTTTGGGAAAGTATTACAAATTTGCAAATCCCGGTTTTCACTGGATTATACCAGGAATTGACAAACTATACAAGGTCAATACAACAGAACAAATGGTTGATGCACAACCTCAGGAAATCATCACTAATGATAATCTTAATGCAAGCGTTGATGCTCAGGTTTATTTCAAAGTAAACACTGATGAAGAAAGTGTGAAAAACTCTCAGTATAATGTAAATAACTATCAGTGGCAAATTGTAAACCTTGCACGTACTACTTTAAGAAATATAATTGGTACTTTGACTTTAAAGTCAGCAAACAGCGAAAGAGGAAAAATAAATGCAGAATTACACAAAACCCTATGTGACGAGACTAGAACCTGGGGTATTGATATAGTTCGTACGGAGCTGAAACAAATTGATCCTCCGCGTGACGTTCAGGAAACGATGAACAAAGTTGTTAAAGCAGAAAATGAAAAAATTGCAGCAGTTGACTATGCTACTGCTGCTGAAACATCTGCAGATGGAACAAAAAGATCAAAAATTAAAGAAGCAGAAGGTTACAAACAGTCTAAGATACTACACGCTGAAGGTGAAGCAGAAGCAATAAAGTTAGTTAATGAGGCAGCTAATAAATACTTCGTGGGAAATGCGCAGATTCTTAAAAAACTTGAGACTCTCGAGGCTTCGCTTAAAAACAATGCAAAAATCGTTGTTCCTACAGGTTCTGATTTAGTTAACGTTATCGGAGACATGGCCGGTGTTTTACCTATCGAAAAGAAGAATACAAAAACTGAAAAATCAGAGTAATTTAAAATAAACTATTTTGTAGAGATATTTGTTGAACAAAATTTTGTGTTTCTCAAATATCTCTTATTTTTGTTTTTTATTAAGGAGAAACAATACTCCTGATGAGTTAGTAAACTAAAACTTTAAAGTATGAGAAAAATTAATTTAAAAAATGTATTTGCAATTACAATTATTGCAGTAATAGGAATTTCTCTTTCGTTAGGAATTAATTCCTGTAAAAAAGAAGAAGAGACGGCTGATAAGAATTATGTTCTTGTTATCGAAAACGGAGCCCAAAAGATAAATCCTGATCAATCAATAACTTATTCTGCTATTCTGATTGATAAAGAAGGCAATGTAACAGAACCTACAGGTGTAACATGGA
>Ga0116143_10003736_pt1 | contig 15092 bp, 9 predicted proteins | sample AD_UKC034_MetaG_FD_89745 | JGI IMG/M metagenome (GOLD analysis project Ga0116143, IMG submission 89745) | Active sludge microbial communities of municipal wastewater-treating anaerobic digesters from USA - AD_UKC034_MetaG | ecosystem: Engineered > Bioreactor > Anaerobic > Digestate | place: USA...
CCGGGGCCGGGCTCGGGGCCCGGGGGCTCGCCGGGAGGTCGCTCTCGGGTGCCGCCCCGCCCTTGGCGCGGTAGCAGCGCGCGATCGCGCGGCCGAGGCCCCCCTCGCTCGCCACCACCGGTCGCACCCGCTTTCCGAGTCGCGCGCGCAGCTCGTCCAGGATCGCGAAGTGGGTCGGATCCGCCATGGCGACCACCAGGGTCTCCTGGCCCGGGGCCCCCTCGAGCGCGATCGGGATCAGCCCATGCGCCTCGGCCACGGCCGCGGGCACCAGCGCGAGCAGGTAGTCCGGGATGTTGCGCTGCTCGAGCTCGACCACGGCCAGCCCCGTCTGCTGCTTGATCGCCTGGACCAGGGCCTCCTCGGTGAGGAAGTGGTTGTCCACCAGCACCTGGCCCAGCCGCCCGCCCCACTTCTTCTGGAAGCCGAGGGCCGACTTGAGCTGGTACTCGTCGAGCAAGCCGGCCTCGACGAGCAGCTGCGCGAGCCTCTTCCTGGTGGTCATCGAGCCTCCGGACCGCCCGCGCGGGTCACCGCTCCACGCGCTGCCGGTACTCCTCACGTGCGATGAAGCCCTTGTCGATGAGCAGCTCGACGATGGCCTTGAGCACCTGGACCTCCTTGGCCTGCTGGGACTCGAGGCGCTGGAGGCGTTGCTCGATGGTCACGGTCGGCACGGCGGCCGGCGCTGCGGCCGGCGCGACGGCCGGCTGGACCGGCGCGGGTTGGGGTCCCAGCGCGACCTCACCGTCGCCGAGCGGCGCGGTCAGCTGCATGGGCTCTTCCGCCGCCGCCAGGTTCGCGACCTCGCCAGCCGCCGCCTGGCCGCCGAAGTAGTGCTGCCGGATGGCCTGGGCCAGCGTGCGCTCGCCGGCGATGGCCACCTTGACCTTGCAGCCGGTGCTGAACTGCAGCTCGTCCACCACCGCCAGGTTGTCGGGATCCGCCATGGCCACCACGAGCAGGTTGCGGGTCGCGTCCAGGGAGATGGGCAACACCTGCCGGGCCTGGGCGAAGGCGGGGTCCAGCTTGCGGAGCGCGGGCTCGGGGATCGCCAGGCCCGGCAGGTCCACCCGCGGCAGCCCGAGCTGCTTGCTGAGCGCCTTGACGAGCAGATCCTCGCTGAGGATGCGCAGCTCGACCAGCACGTGGCCGAGCTTGCCGCCCCACTTCTTCTGCTCCGCCAGGGCGGTGCGGAGCTGGTCCTCGTTGATCACGCCCGCGCGCAGCAGCAGATCGCCGAGCCGGATCTTCTTTCCGTCGTTCGGGCCCATGGCCTCACGCTCCCTGGCCGGGTTCGGCAGGCAGGACTGTAGCAGACCGCCGGGCTCGCGGGCAAGGGCCGGCCGCGGGAGTCAGCGGCTCGCGAAGCTGCGGAAGCGCCGCAGATCGGCCTCGAAGCGCTTGACCAGCGTGGCCACGCGCTTCATCGCGGGCTGGTCCTCCGCGAAGCGGATGCCCATGCCCTTGGTGTCCTCGAACGGGTCGATCCAGGCCACGTGGGCGACGATCTCGAGCGGCTTGCCCTCGGCCCCGTCGAGGAACAGCCGCACCGGGAAGGCGGCGCCCACGGTGAGCAGCGGGCCCGAGCAGCGCAGGAAGGCGCCGCCCATGGAGAGGTTCCGCGTCTCCGAGCGGAAGGCGCCCTTGGTGGTCATGTAGGAGGCCTCGAGCAGGATGGGGAAGCGCGGCTGGCGGCGGCGCTCCCGGGCCCCGCCGCTGCGCAGGTAGCGCAGCAGTCCGTCGATGCGCGCGCGATCGCGATCGCACAGCACCACGAACATCCCGGCCGGCAACTCGGGGCTGGCCGCGCGGACGCGGCGCCAGGCCACGTGACCCTCGAGGAAGACCGGCGTGGGGATGCCGTGGATGGCCACCTTGAGGGTCATCCGCTGCCCGACCTGGGCGGCGCGCACGGACTGGAAGAAGAACCCGGTCTCCGGCCCCTTGCGCTCGATGGCCGCCTCGAAGTCGTCGACCGCGCCGAAGCTCAACGCGACCTCGAGGGCTTCCTGCCCGGCCATGGACTGCCTCCTGCTCCCCTTCCGGCTCCATGCTAGAGTGACGCCCCTGCGAGCGCAATCCCCCGTTCGAGGTACCTCGTCCGCGGCCGTGGCGCGCGGACGCGCGCCCGTGGTAGATTGCCGCCCCGTGAGAGCGCGTGGATCGATCGCCGCCGCCCTGGCCACGGCCGGGCTCCTGCTGGCCGCCCTGGGCGGACAGGGCGCCCGGCTGGTCGGGGTCGCCGTGCTCCTGGGGGTGGGCTTCTGGTTCGTGGAGCTCGCCCGCGCCCGCGGCTGGTCAAAGCGCGCTCCGACCTGGCTTTGGGAGTGGCTCGGCCCGACCTTGATCGTCGGCCTGGCCACGGCGCTGTACGGCCGCCTGCTGCTCGGCGACTTCCCCGTCAACCACGATCACCCGATCATGCTGCTGCGCGCCTGGATCACCGGCAGCGAGCTGCTGCCGAGCGGCCGGCTCGCCGGGGTGAGCGGCGCCATGTTCGGCGGCTACCCGGCCAACACGCTCTACCCGATGGGCACCGACCTGCTGGTCTGCGCGCTGCGCGGCTTGACGGGGGGGCTCGCCTCCTGGGAGACGGCCTACGCCTGGGCGGTCTACCTGGCAGTGCTGGCCTACCCGCTCGGCCTGTACGCGCTCGGCCGCAGGCTGGGCGGCCCCCTGGCCGGCGCCCTGGCCGGGCTCGCCGGGCTCATCGACCGCGGCGCCTGGTTCCAGGGCGGCTGGGACTTCAACCTCAGCTGGGGCGTCTGGTCGATGGGGCTGTCCTTCTCCATGTGCCTGTGGAGCCTGTGGTCATGCGAGCGCCTGGCCCGGCACGCGGGCCGCCCCTGGCTGTGGCTGGGCGCCGCGACCAGCACGGCCTACGCCGTGGTCTGCCACCCCATGGCGATCGCCATCCTGGGCACCGGCCTGCCGCTGCTCTTCCTGGTCATGCTGCTCGAGGGCCAGCTGGGCGCACCCGGCCGCTGGCTGGCCCGGGTGAGCGGCGCGCTGGCCCTGGCCGCCTTGCTGTGCGCCTTCTGGGTCCTGCCCTTCATCGCCCACCAGGACTGGTACGAGCCCCTGGCCAGCAGCTACCGGCCCTTCGCCGACGTGCTGCGCGGGTTGCTGTCGGGCAACCTGCTGGTGGCGATGGCGCCGGCGCTGGCCATCGGGGGGCTCGTCGGGCTCCTGCTCGGCGCGCTGCGGAGCGCACCCACGGCCCTCTTCTGGCTGCTGTGGACCGGGCTCCTGCTCTTCTTCTCCAGCGACTCCAGCCTGCTCGCCTTCGACCTCCTCGAGCGGCTTCCGAGCCTCGGCCAGCTGCAGTTCGAGCGCTTCATGTACGCCGCCCGCGCCGCCCTGCTGCTCGGCGCCGGCGCGCTGGTGGCCGCCCTCGTCTCCGGCCTGGCCGCGCGAGGGTCCGCCGCCGGGGGCTGGCGCGCCCACGGCCTGCGCGCCCTGGCCGCGCTCGCCCTGGCGCCCCTGGTCGCCCTCGCCCCGCAGGCCGCGCCCCTGCCCTGGTTCGCCCCGGCACGACCGCTGGACTGGGCCTCCGAGACGCCCTGGGTGCAGGATCTGCGCGCGGCCGCGGATCACCTCCAGCGCCTGCGCGCCGGCCCCGAGCCGCCTGCCCGGGTGGCCGTGCTGGCCGCCAAGGACGATCACTCCCTGGCGCTCCTCCCCGTGCTCACCGGCCTGCCGATCTTCAAGGTGGGCTTCACGCCGGAGAACAACTACCGCCACAAGTTCTCCTCGCGGGACCCCGCGGTCTGGCGGGCCGTCGGGGTGACCCACGCGCTCAGCCTGGGCCCCCAGCCCGGCCCCGACCTCGAGGAGCTCGGGCGCCACGGCCGCCTGGTGCTCTACCGCTTCCGCGGCGCGCCCGCGCCCCGGGCGGCGCTCTCCGGACCCGGCCAGGCGCTCGTCGAGCGCGACGAGCCCGAGGACGTCGAGGTGCGGCTGACCGGCACCGGGCCCGGAAGCCGCCTCACCCTGCACCTGCCGCGCTACGCCCTGTGGCGCGCGGAGCTCGACGGAGAGCCGCTCGAGATCGAGGGCGCCAGCGTGGGCGACAGCCCGCCGGTGTACATGTCGCTCCCGGCGCGGGACGGCCTGCTGCGCCTGCGCTACCGGAACGGCGCGGCCGAGTGGCTGGGCCGCGCCCTCACCGTGCTCGGGCTGCTCGCCTGCGGCCTGCTCGTCGCGCTCGGGCTCCGGCCCGCGCTCGGGCGCCGGCTGGCGCTGCGGCTGGGCGCGTGGGTGGAGCGCGCCCGCCGGGCCACGACCCTGGCGGCGCTCGCCCTCCTCGGCCTGGCCGCGCTCGCCCTGACGCTCAGGCTCTTGCTGCCCGCCCCGAGCCCCTTCCCGGGCCAGGCGATCGTCACCCGGGTCGCCGACCTCCTGCCCACCGCCCGGGCCGAGCTCCTCCGGCCCGGGCGCGCGGAGCCCTGCCAGCCCTTCGACGGCCAGCGGCTGCGCTGCCCGGGGCCGGAGTGGAACTTCTCCGGCGAGGTGCTGTTCAGCGCTGACCAGACCATCCGGCGCTGCGTCTGGCTGCACCCCGTGGAGGGTGCCCGCCACAGCCTGACCTTCGAGGGCGTCCGGCTCGGCGACCACCTGCGGGGCTTCTGCGGCCTGGACGACCGGGTGCTCCTGCCCGGCGATCGGCACGACGTGGAGCTCACGCTGTCGATCGACGGGCAGGAGCTCGGCCGGGTGACCTGCCCGGCGCGGCGCGGCTGGCACGCCTGGTCCTTCCCCACCCCGGGCGCCATGGGCCGGGAGGCGCGCGTCACCTTCGCCTCGCAGGCGAGCTTCAACGGCCGACGACATTTCTGCTTCACCGCCTACACCACCCGGGAGGAGCCGTGAGCCCAGCCTACGACGACCGCTGGCCCAGGTCGCTGCCCCCGCCAGCCGCCCGCGGACGGCTGCGCGTGGAGCCCGAGGACTTCGAGGTCGAGGAGCTGCCCGCCTACCCGCCGAGCGGCGAGGGCGAGCACCTGTTCCTGTGGATCGAGAAGCGGCTACGGACGACGGATCAGGTGGTGCGCGAGCTGGCCAGCGGCCTGGGGATCTCCGCCGACGAGGTGGGCTGCGCCGGGCTCAAGGACCGCCGCGCGGTCACCCGCCAGTGGCTCTCCGTCCCGGCCCGGGTGGAGGGCCGGCTCGAGGGCCTCGCGTTGGCCGGGGCCAGGGTGCTCGAACGCGCGCGCCACGGGAACAAGCTGCGCACCGGGCACCTGCGGGGCAACCGCTTCCGCCTGCTGGTGCGGGGCGTGGAGCCGGCCGCGGGGCCCGAGCTCGCGGCGCGCGCCGAGGAGCTCAAGCGGCGCGGGGCGCCCAACTACTTCGGCCCGCAGCGCTTCGGCCAGAAGCTGGCGAACGAGGCCGAGGGCCGCGCGGTCCTGGCCGGCCGCGGCCGCCGCCACGACCGGCGCGGCCTGCGCTTCGTGCTGAACGCGGCCCAGGCGGCCCTGTTCAACGACCTGCTGGCGCGCCGGCTGCAGGCCGATCTCTTCACGCGCGTGCTGGAGGGTGACCTGCTGGTCAAGGCCGAGACCGGCGGACAGTTCCTGTGCCAGTCGTCCGCCGAGGATCAGCCGCGGGCCGACCGGCTCGAGGTGCACCCCACGGGGCCCATGTTCGGCCCCAAGATGCGGGCTCCCCAGGGGCTGCCGGCCCGCATGGAGGCCGAGGTGCTCGCCGCCGGGGAGATCGCCCCCGAGGCCTTCCAGCGCTTCGCCAGGCTCACCCAGGGCACCCGCCGCGCGCTCCGCCTCGCGCTCTCCGACCTGGCGCTCGCCCACGAGCCGGCCGGGCTCCGGCTGGACTTCAGCCTGCCCGCCGGCGCCTACGCCACGGCCGTGCTGCGGGAACTCGTGGAGGCCGAGGAGCAGGTGGACGGCGAGCGGGAGGAGCCCGACGGGGGGTGAGGGCCCCCCCGCCGGCCCGGGCTCAGTCGCAGAACGGCTCGTTCACGTTGGCGTTGTTGTACACCGTCCAGTTGGGCACCTCGAAGCGGGGGATGGTGCCGTTCTCGCGCACGTTGGTCACGTGGAACTCGAACTGGTTCCACACCCGGCGGGTGGACACCCAGTCGTCCTCCGCGTTGCCGTACACGAGGATGCCGCCGCTCATGCCCAGGCCGTTCTGGATGGTGATCATCTCCGCGTGCCCGTCGTTGTCCACGTCCACGACCACCGGGTGCTCCCAGCCGGTCACCGACCAGCGCTCGGCCTGGTAGATCAGGTTGTGCGCCAGGCCCGAGTACACGTTCAGCCAGCGCTCGTCGTTCTGGATCACCTCGACCGGCCCGTCGCCCTCGAAGTCGAAGCCCGAGTTGCCGCCGCCCAGGGTCGAGTCGTAGATCTCCTCCTTCCACAGCACGCTCATGGCGAGGTTGGCCTCGTTCACCTCGATGCCCCAGAAGCACTCGCCGCTCTCCATCCCGTCCGGGCCCTGCACCTGGCAGGTGCCCACCACGGCCACCTCGGGGCCGCCGCTGCCGTCGATGTCGGCGATGACCGGGTTCAGGATGGCGCTCACCTCGCTGTTGTTGAGCGTGCTCAGGATGGCCCCGGTCTGGCCGTTCAGGATGAAGGTCCCGCCCCGCAGCCCGATGGAGAACAGGATCACCTCGGCCTGGCCGTCCAGGTTGAAGTCCGCGATCCCCACGAAGCCGTCGTCCTTGGCCACCTGCCACATGACCGTGCCGTCCGCGCGGTAGGCCGTGTTGCCGCAGACGAGCTCCATGCCGCCCTGGCGATCGAGGTCGGCGGCGGTGCAGAACACGCCGTGGCCCGCGCCGCCCCGGCCCGCCGTGCCCTCCCACAGGAGCTGCCCGTGGCGGTTGAAGACCGAGGGGCCGCGGAAGATCTCCGGGTGGCCGTCGTGATCCAGGTCCGCGATGCCGATGGCCGAGCCGTCCTCGATGTCGTCCTCGGGCGCGTGCCAGGGCTCGCTCTCCCACTTGAAGGTGCCGTCGTGCTCGAAGCACAGGAGGTTGCCGGTCACGAACTGGCCGTGGATGTCGCCCGACTCGGTGATCACCAGCTTGGAGGCCAGGATCTCGGGCAGGTTGTCCCCGTCGATGTCGCCCACCGCGAGCTGCGTCTCGAAGTTGGTGCGGAAGCGCGGATCGTCGATGGAGAACAGGGTGCGCCCGTCGTCGCCCGAGATGGCCCGGATGATGGCCGGCTCCTTGACGCTCAGGCCGCCGGCGAAGGAGTTGAACACGATGTCGGGGATGTCCTGCTCGTTGATGAACCCGTCCCCGTTGTCGTCGGTCAGGTTGATGACCACCGGGGTCATGAACACCTGCTTGAAGGAGGGGCTGGAGATGCTGCCGTTCGGCCACTCGAACTCGAGCGTCGGCTGGAACACCCGGGGGGTGATGCAGGGCGGCAGATCCGGGGTCACGCCCTCGGCCTCGAGCGCCACGCTGATCAGGGTGAAGTTGTCGCAGCCCTCGCTGGTGAACTGGCCGGTCACCGCCACCGAGCCCACCTCGACGCCCAGACCGGCCGGGGTGAAGGCCACCTCGACGAACAGGTTCCCGCCCGGGGGGACGGGAAGCGGCAACCCGGGGGCCAGCAGGCCGAACTCGGGTGAGGTGCCGGGGCCGAGCGCCACCGCGCTGACCGTGAGCGCCTCGCTGCCGTGGTTGGTGCAGGTGAAGGCGAGCTCGGCGGAGCGCCCCAGCTCGACCAGGCCGAAGCCCAGGCCGGTCGGCTCACAGGCGAACACGGCCGGACAGGTGCCGGTGTAGTTGCCCTTCAGCTCGACCACGCCGTTGGGCGACAGGTCGTCGTTGCCCGAGATGATCACCCGGCCGAAGTCCGCCCCTGGCGCGGAGGGGCTGTACTGCACGGTGACGGTGTGGCTCTGGCCGGCCGGGATGGTCCGCGGGGCGCCTGGCACCGCGGCGAAGGTGAAGTCGGGGTTGCCGCCGTCGAAGGCGATCTGGCGCACGCGCAGGTTGCCCGGGCCGCAGGCGGTGATGGTGAAGCTCATGGTCCTGCTCTGCCCCACGTTCACCGGACCGAAGTCCAGCACCTCGGGGTTGAGGCACATGCGCGCGGCCTCGCCGCCGCCGGTGAGCGCCACGTTCACCCGCTGCAGGTGGAAGGGATCCTCGCCCCCCTTGATCTCCAGGGTGCCGGTCTGCAGCCCGTCGGACTGCGGGTTGAAGGTCACGGTGATGTCGTAGCTCTGGCCGGGGTCCACCTCGGGCCGGGGGAAGGGGGCGGCGCTCGGGGTGAACGACGGGCTCGAGCCCGAGACCAGCCCCCAATCCCACAGGGTGCAGCTCTCGGAGCCGAAGTTGTGGACGCGGGTGACCAGGTCCACGGGCTGACCCATGGGCACCGAGCCGAAGTTGAGCACGCTGGGGTCCGCCTGGAAGTCGCAGGGCGGGGGCTGCACGCCGGTGCCGACCAGGCTCACATCGGTGCCCGGCTCGTCGGGGTCGTTGTCGCACACCACCGTGACCGTGGCCTGGTGCGAGCCCTCCCCGGGCGGCTGGTAGCGCACGGAGAACTGGCGCAGCTCACCGATGGGCACGGTCATGGGCAGGCCCGGCAAGCCGGTGAGCGAGAACCCCGCGTCGCCCACCGGGCCCTGGATGCCGCTGACCGTGCACTCGGCGTCGCCGACGTTCACGATGGACACGGTCCGGGTGGCGAACCCGCTGGTGGACACCTGGCCGAAGTCGACCGCGGTCGGGCTGACCTCGATGTCGCAGGTGGGGATGGGGGTCGCCCGGCCGCGCAGCGCGATCCAGCCCTCGCCGCCGTTCGGATCGTTCGAGCGGATGGTCAGCTGGCCCTGGTGGCTGCCGATGTCCTGGGGCGCATAGGCCAGCAGCACGTCGAAGGTGGCGCCAGGCGGCAGGTCGAGGGGCGTGGTCACGCCGGTGCTGAAGGAGAAGTAGCCCTCGGGCCCGGGCTGGAGCTCCAGGGCGGTCACGGTCAGCACCTCGGTGCCGCAGGAGGAGAAGCGGTAGGGCTTGTTCGCGGTGGTGCCCACGCTGACGCTGCCGAAGTCGACCACGAAGGGCGGCTCCGGGCAGATCTTGGGGGCGATGCCGCTGCCCGTCAGGCTGATCACCACCACGGTCTCGTCCGGATCGGTCGAGGTCACCTCGATGCTGCCGGCCTCCACGCCGCCGTCGATCGGGGTGAAGGTCACCTCGAAGGTGCGCTCCGCGCCCGGGGCGAGCGTGCCCGTCCACGGCCCGGTGTCCAGCGCGTACTCCTCGCTGGTGCCGGCGGAGAAGTCCACGCCGCCCTGCCCGCCGCTCGCCTGGAGGGTGAGCGCGAACACGCCCACGTTGCGCACCAGGAACTGACGGCTGACGGGCTGATCGAGGTCGTTGCGGCCGAAGTCGACGCTCAGGTTCTGAGGCGCGACCTGGTCGTTGCACTGCTCCACGCCGCCCGCCAGCAGGCAGACCTGGACGTCGGGGCTGACACCCTCGCCGCCCAGGCTCACGCGCACCGTGGGGCGCTCGGGATCGTTGGTCTCGACCAGCACCGCGCCGCTGTCCGCGCCGTCCTCGGCCGGCAGGTAGACGACGGTGAAGAACGTGGCCTGCCCGGGCGGGAGGTCGTTGCCCGGGGGCAGCTCGAGCGAGAAGTCACCGCTCGAGCCCGACTCCAGGGTGATCGAGGTCCAGATCAGCTCGTCCCTGGCCGTGGCGTCGTTGCCCAGCACCACGACCCGGGTCGCGCGCTGGCGCACCACCACCTGGCCGAAGTCCACCAGGTGGTCCGCCGCACCGCTGGGGTCCACAGGCAGCGGCTCCACCACGCTGTCGTTGTCCCAGTCCTGGCCCAGGACCGCCACGGACCGGATGTCCCCGAGGTTGACCTCGTCCTCACAGCCCGCGAGCAGGCCGCCCAGGGACAGGCCGAGGAGCACGCACAACCCGCCGCACACGCCGTGACTGGATCTCATCGCAATCCTCCCGAAGTGAGAAGCCGAGGTTCAAGCATCCCGCCTGCGCCGCGCGAGGCCCGCGAGGCCGAGCCCGAGGAGCGCGGCCCCGAGCGCCGTCCCGGGGGCCTGGGCGCAGCCGCCGGAGGGCGGGGGCGGCTCGTCGCCGCCGTCCGCGCCGCCGCCGCCCGGCCGGCCGCCATCGGGCATCCCGCCGTCCGGCGCGTCCCCACAGCCCGGGAGCCCCTCGTCCGTGTCCCCGTCGCAGTCATCGTCGAGGCCGTTGCACGCCTCGGCCCCGGTGGGCTCGCAGGCGTACTCGCAGCCCGTCTCCGCCACGCCGTCTGCGTCCACCCAGCCCGCCTCGCAGGCGCCGAGCAGGCAAGCCCCGGCGGCGCAGCTCGACGCGGCGTGGGCGAACGTGCAGGGCCGGTCGCAGCCGCCGCAGTGCGCGGGGTCCACCTGGGTGTCGGCGCAGTACTGCCCGCAGCGGGTCAGCCCGGCCGGACACTCCAGGGTGCAGCGCGCGTCCCAGCACACCTGGGCCGGCTGGCAGTTGAAGCCGCACTCGCCGCAGTTGCGCGGATCGCGCTGGAAGTCGAAGCCGTCGTCCGCCACGCCGTCGCAGTTCTCGTCCAGGCCGTTGCACTGCTCGGCGGCCGTGGGGCTGATGTACGGGTTCTGATCGTCGCAGTCGTCGCCGCCGCAGGCCTCGCTCTGGTGGCCGTCCGCGTCGGCGTCCGGGCAGAACCCCTGGCCGGTGAAGCCCACCACCAGGGCGTTCTTGCCGCACACCATGCCCACCCCCCTGGCCGGGAAGGACGCCGCGACCAGCGGGGAGTAGGCCACGAAGCGGTCCATGCCGGTCAGATCGTCGAAGGCCTCGGCGTAGGTCGCGTCGAGCTGCCAGGCCTGGCCGTCCGCGCTGGTGTACACCATCGGGCTGCCGTCCCCCACGTTGGCCACGGCGTAGCCCGCGTCCGGCGCGGCGAAGGTGACGTCCGCCACGTAGGTCGGCGCGCCGCCCGCGCCCGCGGGCAGGCTCAGCGGGCTCCAGTGCGAGCCGCCGTCCGCGGTCGCCAGGAGCAGGTAGCTCGCGCCGCCCCCGCCGGACCAGCCGTGCTGCGCGTCGGTGAAGAAGACGCGCTGCAGGGCGCCGGCCAGGCCGTCGGCCAGCAGCTGCCAGGAGCGGCCCCCGTCCACGCTGCCGAGCACGAAGCCGCAGCAGGGCGGGATGGGATCATCCCACTCGTTCGCGGGCTCCGTCTCGGGCTGGCCGCCCACCGCGAAGCCGCGCAGGGCATCCACGAAGTGGAGCCCGTTCACCTGCTGGCCCACGGCCAGCGCGGGCAGCGCACCGGCCTGCCAGGTGGCTCCGTCCCCTGTCCAGAACACGCCCGCCGGGCCGCCTGCCCAGCAGCGGCTGGCGTCCAGGCAGACCACGTCGGTCAGCATGCCCTGCGGGGGGCCGGGCAGCTCCTGGGCGACCCAGCTCCGCCCACCGTCATCGGTGCGGTACATCCTGGCCTGGGGCTGCCAGCCGACGAGCTCGAAGGTGCTCAGGTAGCCCACCTGGGGCTCCACCAGATGCACGGCCACGGGCATGACCAGCCCCTGGCCGCCGACCTGGGCGCGGCGCCAGCTCTGGCCGCCATCCTCCGTGCACACCACGCGCGGCTCGGAGTTGCTCGAGCCGGGCGGCTTGGCCATGCCCACCGCGCACGCGCTGCGCTCGTCCGCCATGGACACGTCCAGCAGCGCGTTGTCGCTCCCCAGCTCGTAGTACAGCCACCGCCAGCCGGCCTGCGCCGGCAGGCACGAACCCAGGAGCCAGGCCACGACGAGGAGGCTCGACGCACGCGTCATCCCGCTCACCTCCAGCCCTTCACTTCGAGCTCGCGGAGCCAGCCCCGGGCGGCCTCGACCTGGGTGCCCGCCGGGTACAGGCGCAGGTAGTCGTCGAGGGCGCGGCGGGCCCGCCGGTAGTCGCCCAGCGCCAGGTAGCACTCCGCCAGGTGGAAGGCCACCTCCTGCCGGAGCAGACCGCGAGGGAAGCGCCGCCTGAGCTCGTCGAAGAGCCCGAGCGCCCGCGCCGGCGCCCCGAGCGCGCGCAACTCGAGCAGCCCGGCCTCGAACAGGGCCGCCTCCTGCTGCGCGTCGCTCGCCGGGGCCCGGGCGAGGGTCAGGTAGGCGTCGCGGGCGGGCGTGGCCTCCCCAGCGAGGCGCAGCGCGTCGGCGTACAGCATCCGGGCGCGCGGATCCCCGGGGGCTCCGGCCAGGTGTCCCTCCAGCAGCGCGCGGGCCTCGTCCACCCGACGCGCGGCCAGGAGCTTCCGCGCCCGGGTCAGGGGGTCCTGCACGTCCGGCGCCGGCGAAGGCGCCGGACGGACGGGGAGCGCCACGGGTCGCGCCGGCGCGTGGTAGGCGAGCCAGGCCAGCCTGAGGTCCCCGGCCGCGCTCCCCGGCAGCACCCGCATGAGCTCGGCCGCCTCGGTCGCGGACAGCGGCGCGAGGGGTGCCAGACCCCCCGCGCCCAGGACGAAGCGCGCCGGGCCCTCGACCTCGAGCGGCGCCCGCCCGGTGGGCGACACGCGCAACCTGCCCTCGAGCAGCGCCACGTCCGCCTCCTCGCCGGGCAGGATGCGCACCACGAAGGCCGTGCCGAGCGCCTCGAGCATGCCGGCCGGGGTGCGCACCGCGACGCCCGGATCCGCGCCTGGCCCCAGGTGCGCGGCCAGCCGCCCGCGCTCGAGAGCCGCCTCGAAGCGCTCACCGCCCGCGCGCCGCAGGCGGAAGGCGCCGGCCTCGTCGATCGCCAGGACGAGCGCCGCGCCCGGCGCCACCACCAGCCGGGCGCCCTCCGCCAGGCGCACCGCGCCGTCCGCGGGCACCCAGGCGGAGCCGTCCGCGCCGGGCACGAGCCCGTCGGCGCCGCCCGCCAGCGCGAGCAGCGGGAAGCGCTCGGGCGCCGTGCCGGGATCGGCGGTCGGCGGCGCGGGGGGGCCACTCGACGGGACGAGGAGCAGCGCGAGCAGCGCCGCGGCCGCCGCGGCCACGCCCCCCAGCGCGAGCGCCCAGCGGGGCCGCCGCGGCCCGAGCCTCTCCCGCAGCCGGTCCAGGACGGCCGCTCGATCGACGCGGGGCGCGGGCAGCCCGGCCGCGGCGCGCAGCGTCGCCTGCACCCGCCGCAGACTTGCGAGCTCGGCCCGGCAGGCCCGGCAGGCGGGGCCCTCGGCGAGGTGGCGCTCGAGCTCGGGGGCCAGCCGGGGCGGCAGGCGGCCGTCCAGGTGATCCTGGAGGCGATTCAGGAAGCGGCAGTCGGTGGCGGGCCCTCGATCTCGTGCCACGGGAAGCTCCTGCGGAACTCCTTGCGCGCGTTGTGCAACCGGGTCCAGACCGTCTTCTCCGGGATGCCGAGCTGCGCGGCGATCTCCTTGCCGCTCAGCTCCTCCATCTCGTGGAGCACGAGCACGGCGCGCAGCTTGAACGACATCCTCGCCAGGGTGCCCTGCACGGCGCGCTCCAGCGCCGCCTGGGAGAGGCCGCGCTCCGGACCGGGCTGAGCCGCCTCGCGCGGCTCGCGGGCCCAGGCCTCGCGCAGCCTGAGCCGGCGGAACCAGGCCCGGCCGCGGTGCTGGGCCACGCGGAGGCAGACCCCATAGACGAAGCTCGACAGCGGGGCCTGACCGCGGAAGCCGGGCAGCGCGCGCCACAACGCGAGGTAGGCCTCCTGGACGAGGTCGTCGAGGTCGGCGGCCGCGCCCACCAGCCGGTGCAGGATGCGCTCCACGTCGGCGACCGTGAGGCGGTACAGCTCCTGGAAGGCATCCGTGTCCCCGGCCTGGCATCGGGCCAGGCACTCCGCGGGCACAGCCAGCCGGTTCGGCGAAGGCATGCGACCCGGGATTCTACTGCATATGTTCCCGGGCGCCCCAGAAACCTTCAGTCGGCCGGGACGAGCGGGATGACCAGGCTCAGGCCGGCCTCGAGAGAGGCCGGCTGCATGGACAGCACCGTGGCCTGCTCCGGGCCGTGGCTGTAGACGTAGCGCTGGCGCAGGAGGTGGACGTGGGCCCCGATCTGGAGCTGGATCGCGAAGTTCCAGGGGGTCCAGAACCTCCCCACGGCGCGGCCCAGCGCGGCCGGGTTCCAGCGCTCCACCCCGGCCGTGGTGCCCTGGTCGGGCAGCAGCGCGTCCAGGTGGGTCCAGCTCACGAGCATCCCGAGGTCGAGCCCGAGCTGCCAGCGCGGCCCGCCCCACAGCCCCCCGACCCAGACCTGCAGGGGCACGCTGCCGTGCAACGCCTGGACCCGGTCCACCTCCACCCGCCGGCCCCGGAACACCGCCACCCCGAGGCCCAGCTCGAGCCAGTCGAGCGGCGCCCAGGCGAGAGAGAGCTCCGGCCCCAGGCTGGCCGCGGACCAGGAGGGCTGCGAGGAGTAAGCCAACCCCGCGCGCAGGCGGAGCAGGCCGCGGTCGGGCCCCGCCGGGTCGGGGCCATCCTCCGGCACCGGGCAGGCTGCGCAGGCCGGGCACCCCGGGCACTCGGGGCAGGCCGGGGCGGCGGGGATGGCGAGTCGCGGGGCGGGCGGCGCCGGCAGCACCACGCCCGGGAGGTCGCCCGCCTGCAGCGCGTGCAGCGCCGCCAGGGCCATGGCCCGGGCCAGCTCCTCGGTCCCGGCCGGCCCCTCGCCCGCCGCGGGGCACAGCACCCGCTCGACGCTCTCGCCGGTGGCCGGCGAGAGCAGCACGAGCCTAAGCGCGCGCGCCGCGGGACAGCCAGCCTCGGGCGGCGACAGGCGGGCCCACAGCACCGCGGCGGCGCCCAGCTCCACCCCCCGCTGGCGGGCCTCCCGCTCGACCTCCGCGGGATCTCGCAGGCCCGCGGGCCGGAGCGCCTCCACCCGCAGGGGCGTGGCGCCGAGCTCGAGGTGCAGGGACTCGACCCACAGGTCGATCCCGGGCAGGACGAGCTCCGGGGGCGCGGGATCCAGCACCGGCAGCACCAGGAGCAGCTGGCCGGCGTCCGCCCCGGGATCCCCGGCAGGCTCCGCCGCCGCGGCCAGGAGGGTGAGGATGGCCAGGACCTGGAGCATGAGGACCTCTCGTGCGCGTTCCAGGCGAGCCTAGCCCCTCGTCGAGGTTGGCA
>Ga0116143_10003741_pt1 | contig 15085 bp, 15 predicted proteins | sample AD_UKC034_MetaG_FD_89745 | JGI IMG/M metagenome (GOLD analysis project Ga0116143, IMG submission 89745) | Active sludge microbial communities of municipal wastewater-treating anaerobic digesters from USA - AD_UKC034_MetaG | ecosystem: Engineered > Bioreactor > Anaerobic > Digestate | place: USA...
ATTGGCCACGCGATGGATCAGATCCTCATCCCAGGTGGCTGCCATGCCGATGGCCTGGGGAAACACCGTCGCCAGGCCGGCGCGGGCGATGCCATGGAGGCCTTCCGACCACCAGTTGTATTGAGGAATGCCCAAGCTGTCGATGGCCGGGGCCTGGTTCATCAATTGGGCGATTTTTTGGTCCAGGCTCAGGCGGCTGACCAGGTCTTCCGCCCTTTTCTCCATGGTCAGATCCGGATTTTGAAAAGGGAAGGCATAGGCCTCCTTCGAAGGATTTTTGCAAGATGGAAAGGATAGGATTAAAAGCGCGGGAATCGCGGTAAGAAACCAATTTTTCATAAATAAAATTTGCGGGAATCAACTGGGAGGGAAGGTTAAAGATAACAAATAAACTTTTAATGCATCCACGGATCCAGCCCTTTCAACCTTCCAACTTACTAACTTACTAACTTGCTAACTAAACCCCGACCAAACTGCGGGAAGCATGGCTGGCCCTCGCGGCTTCAATGACTTTAATGGTATTCCATCCTTCCTCCCCGGATACGGGCATTGGAGCGTGATTCCGCAGGCTTTGATAGACCCCTTCATAATATTCCATATAATTTCCAAGCAAGGAGGGAATCCTTTTGTAAATGACCGTTCCTTCAATATCCGTGTGCAATAATCCCCAGGCCGATTCCGGTTCCATCCCCCAATCCGCTTCGGCAGGTGATCTTCCCGCCTGCAAGTGGGTTTCCTGCACATCCGCCCTGGATTTCAGGAAGGACCCTTTGGAACCATGGAGGACAAAAGAGGGGACGGGTTCCCGGACCTGGTAGCCCGATTTCAAACGAACTCTCCGGGCCGGGTAATAAAGCAGGATCTCGAAATAATCATCCACTTTCGAACCGGGCCGGGTGATCATCAGGTCAGCGAAGACGGCCTCCGGCATTCCGAACAGATGAAGGGCCTGATCGATCAGGTGGGGGCCCAGGTCATACAGGCATCCCACCGCCGGCCCGGGCGTTTCCTTATGCGCTTTTGGACTCAGGCTCAGATTGTACCGGTCGTAATGAAACTCGGCTTCAAGGATCTCTCCAAGCACCCCCTCTTCCACAATGCCTTTTACGGTCTTAAAATCACTATCCCAGCGCCGGTTTTGAAACACCGACAATTTAAGCCCACGTTGCCTGGCCATGTCCACCAGTTCCCTGGCTTCTCCGGCCGTAGCAGTGAATGGTTTTTCAACCACCACGTGTTTGCCGGCGGATAAAGCCTGGCGGGCATAGTTGAAATGAGTATAACTGGGCGTGTTCACAATGACCAGCTCCACATCGGGATCCGCCAGCAGGTCCTCCAGGGTCCGGTAAACCAGGGTCCCGGGATAGGCTTCCGCACTCAGGTTTTTCGATCTTTCCCAGACGGCATAGAGCTTAAATCCCGGGTGCCGGCTGAGAAAGGGCGCATGGAAAACCGTACCACTCATGCCAAACGAGCAGAGGGCTGTATAAACAGGCTTCATGTCAGGAAGATAAAAAAATGAAATCAATTACACCGGCTTGCCTGTCCGGCCCGCTTGTTGCAATTGCGGCATTTAAAAAGTAAATTTAAACTCCCGATATCCCTGTGAGTTATATCTGTTAGCCTTTCAGTCCTTATGATTACTCCCGAGAAATATAGATTTTTTGACCGCATGCTCGAGGGGGTCCAGCTCATCAGCAGGGACTATCACTATCTCTATGTCAATGAAGCCATAGCCCGGCAGGGTAAATCCACCATTGGAGCGCTCATGGGTCATACCATGATGGAAGTCTATCCCGGCATCGAACACACGGAGGTCTTTGGACGGATAGAAGCCTGCATGAACAACCAGACCCCGGACCACCTCATCAGTGAATTTGTTTTTCCCGACGGGTCCAAAGGATGGTTTGATATCCGGATGGAACCGGTGGAAGAAGGCGTTTTCATTTTCACTTTCGATATCACGGAGCAGAAAAAACTGGAAGGTGAATTAAAAAAACTGAATGCCAACCTTTCCAAACAAGTCCAGGAGAAAACCCGGGAATTGTCCGAATTTCTGGACCGGGAAAGGGAATTGAATCAGATGAAGTCCCGGTTTGTCTCCATGGCCTCCCACGAGTGCCGGACCCCCCTCAGTACTATCCTGTCCAGCATATCCCTCATCGAAAAATACGAGCTCACCGAACAACAGCCCAACCGGGTCAAACACATCCGCCGCATCCGGCATTCGGTGCTCAGCCTCACGGCCCTCCTGGATGAATTCCTGAATCTTGAAAAACTGGAGACCGGAAACATGAGCGTCCATTTCACCGAGGTGGAGATTAAGCCTTTTATTTCCGAAATCCTGGGGGAACTCGAAGGCATCTTTAAATTCGGGCAGCGGATCCTGTATTCCCACCAGGGCCATTCCAATGCCATCCTTGAAAAACAAATTTTCAGAAATGTGCTCCTGAACCTCCTTTCCAATGCCATCAAATATTCCGATAAGGACATCGAACTGCAGACCCTTGTCCACGATGACCATGTGATGGTCCAGGTTCGCGATCAGGGCATTGGTATCCCGGAAGAAGAACAGAAAAGTTTATTCGACCGGTTTTTCCGCGCGACCAATGCCCTGAATGTGCAGGGCACCGGCCTTGGCCTCAATATCGTCAAACGCTACCTCGAACTGGTCCAGGGGAGCATCGATTTTACCAGCAAAGAAAATGAAGGCACAACCTTTATCGTCTACCTGTCCCAGAAAAACCTGATGGAAGAACCCGCGGAGGCCAAACCCCATAAAACTATAGGGCGCCTCTAAATTCCATCCATTGAATGCCCGGGGATTCCCGGTTCAAGGCCTTGAAAGGTTTTCAGGACTATTCCTTAAATACAATTTTCCCTTTCCACACTTGCAGGGGGGCTTGCGATCCGCCAAACACATAGATGGTGTTTTTCAAGCGGGTATAGGCAAACCGGTCCGTATAAAAGGGACAGGATGGCAAGGGCTGCCATTTTTTTTCTTTGATGGAATACCGCTCCATCGGGGAATTCATTTCCCTGGTTTTTCCGCCAAAAGTCAAAATATAATCGCCGACCAGGACCGCCCCGAAATTTCCCCGGTGATTTGGCATCGCAGGCCGGGTATCGACCTGCTTGTCCAAATGGTTCAGGTAATAGGTGCCCATATTGGGTACCAGGCCATAGCCGCCGATCATATAGAGTTCCGGGCCGTTTGACACCGAGACATGCCCAAAACGGGAAGAGGGGATATTGGTCAGGATTTCCCATTGCATCGTGGAATCGTTGTAGGAAACAACCTCCGTGCAGGGGCTGTAGGTCCTTTCATTTGCCCCGCAGGCCCCCCCATTGGCATATAAAATGGAATCGTAAATATTCAGTTGAAACCGGGCGCGCCCCTGGGGCAAGGAGGCAAACATCCTCCATACCTGGTCATTGAGGTCATAATAATCCACGCGGCTCATCAGATGGCTGGAATCGTCCACCCCTCCAGCCACGATGATCTTGTCGTTCCACAGGATCATGGCCGCCTCGGTCCGGGGGGCGGGGAGGCCGGCAAGGTCGGTCCAGGCATAGGTTTCCGGATGGTACTTCATAAAGCGCCCCGCCACCCCTGCGAGCACATAAATATCATCCTTATAAGTCACCGCCCTGCCGTTGACGATGTCGTGTTTGGCCGGCACGTCCTTTGACCATTCGATGCCCAGCGGCTCTTTGTCCGGAAGGGCTTCCGGCCTCTTGTCCGATTTGCAGGAAGCGATGGCCAGGAGGATTAAAAATAAAGGCAGGAGTTTGATCATGCGCGCAAAGGTAAAAAGTTCAAACCGGATTAATATTATAAAAAAATATAATATGATTTTGGGCCGCTTATTGTAATTTTACCGGGTGTCAGCCTTAATCCAAACCGAAGGGATCGTCGTCCGGACCATTAAATACGGAGAGACCAGCGTCATCACGGAAGTCCTTACCCGAAAACTGGGCAGCCAATCCTTTATTATGGGCGGAGTCACCGCGGGCAATGCTCGGTCAGGCCTTTTCCAAATCATGAACCAGCTCGAAGTGGTGGTTTATTATAAGGAAAACCGGACGCTTCACCGGATCAAGGAAGCCCGGTTTTTAAAGACCTACCAGGCCTTGTCCTTCGAAATCCATCGAAGCGCCATTGGCATTTTCATCCTGGAAATGGTGAGGAAATGCCTGCGGGGTTCGGTCCAGGATGAAGCCTTGTATCAATGGGTGAAAGACTGCCTGGACCTGGCGGACCAAAGGACCACCCCGCTTCCCTGGTTGCCGGTCTATTTCGCGCTCGGTTTTACGCGTTTCCTGGGTATCCAGCCCTTGAAATGCGCCGACCCGGACCACCGGGTATTTGACCTGCGGGAGGGCCTTTTTTTGAATAGGGCCCCGCACCACCCGGACTACCTTGAAGGGGCGGCCACGGCCCTTTTGAGCAGGGTCCTGGAATGTGAGGACATCCTGGAACTGGCGGAGATCAACTCAACCACCCGGTCCACCCGGAAGGCTCTACTGGCAAGTATATTGGATTATTACCGGATGCACCTGGATCATTTCCAGGGACTGGAGTCCCCGCAGATCCTGGAGGAAATCCTGACCGCCTGAAATAGAACCTGTTTTTTTAGCGTTTATAGATATCCATGAATATACCTTTCGGAGAGGAGATCCGATCTTTTGTAAAAGCCGCCTTTGAACCGGCCTCGATCTGGGAAAAGGGACTGAGGATCTGCGCCTTGTTTTTTGTCGCCGGCCTGTTTTCCTTTTTTTTTCTCAGCCTCCTGGTCCGGATCGGCTTATTCGGTTCGATCCCCGGGACCAGTGAACTCCGGCTGATCAAGAATCCCGTTTCCTCCGTATTGCTTGATGATGAAAACCGCCTGCTGGGAAAATATTTCATCGAAAACAGGACCAATGTCCATTACAAAGCCATCGCCCCCCATGTGATCCAGGCCCTTGTGGCCACGGAAGACGAACGTTTTTACAGGCATCACGGCATCGACCTCCGGAGCTGGGCCCGGGTATTGGTTAAATCCCTCCTGCTGATGGACCAATCCGCGGGAGGAGGAAGCACCCTCAGCCAGCAACTGGCTAAAAACCTGTATCCCCGCAAGGACCTCTGGCTGCTCACCACCCCCATCAACAAAGTCCGGGAAATGTATATCGCCCGGAGGTTGGAAAAGATCTACAACAAAGAGGAAATCCTGACCTGGTACCTCAATACGGTGCCTTTCGGGAACGGCATCTACGGCATTGAAGTGGCCTGCAAACAATTGTTCAATACCGAACCGGACAAGATCAAGATCCAGGACGCGGCCGTCCTGGTGGGCATGCTCAAGGCGACCGGCATTTACAGCCCGCTCCGGAATGAAGAAAGGGCTTCCGACCGGAGGAACGTGGTTTTAAAACAAATGGTCAAAAACGGTTTCCTGGCCCAGGCTGAATACGATTCGCTTGCTCAACTGCCTATCAAGCTGAAGTATACCCGGGAAGGGCATACGGAGGGGGTGGGCACCTATATCCGGGAGCAAATCCGCCTGGACCTCAACAAATTGCTAAAGGATTTCCTCAAGGAAGACGGCAAACCCTATAATCTCTATACCGATGGCCTGAAAATATATACCACCCTCGATGTGCACATGCAGCGTCTCGCGGAAGCCGCGGTCCGCGAACGCATGGCCAGGCTCCAGGCAGATTTTGACAACCATTGGAAAAAAAGGGAACCCTGGGGCCAGACCTCCCTGCTGTCCGATCAGGTCGCAAAAACGGAGCGTTACCTCTACATGAAAAAAAACGGCTACAGCGCTGCGGAAATCGAGGAAGCTTTTAATCAAAAAACGGCCATGACCCTTTTTACCTATAAAGGGCCGGTGGATACCCTGCTTTCCCCCCTGGATTCACTCAAATATTATCTCCGCATGCTCAATGCCGGTTTTCTGGCCCTCGATCACAGCAGCGGTAAAATCAAAGCCTGGGTGGGGGGCGTGGACTACGCCACCTTCAAATATGATCACGTAAAATCCAAAAGGCAGGTGGGCTCCACTTTCAAACCTATCGTAATGGCCGCCGGGCTCCAGCAGGACTTCACACCCTGTGATTATTTTTCAAACGACCGCCTGGTCTATGCCCAATACGACGGCTGGTCCCCGGAAAACACCGACGGCAAATACGGGGGCTTTTATTCCATGGAAGGCACCCTGGTGCATTCGGTCAATTGCGCAGCCGTGGATGCCATCATCCAGACCGGGACCGGTCCGGTGATCGAACTGGCCGGAAAACTAGGGATCCATTCCGAGCTGCCCCAGGTGCCTTCCCTGGCTCTTGGGACAGCGGACATCTCCTTAATGGAAATGGTTCAGGCTTTTGGAGTCTTTGCCAACCAGGGTCTGCGGGCTGAGCCATATTACCTCAAGCGGATCGAAAACAACAAGGGCGAAGTCCTGGTGGATTTCGAAAAAGACCGCGGACTTCCCACAGAAGTGCTGAGCCCTCTTCAGGCAGAACTCATGGTCCAAATGCTGAAATCCGTGGCGGAAAACGGAACGGCCAAAGGGCTCAAAACCATGTATTCCATCGGCACCGAAATCGGGGCAAAGACCGGGACCAGTCAGAACCAGTCGGATGGCTGGCTGATCGCCATCACGCCCAAACTGGCGCTTGGCGCCTGGGTAGGCGGGGAAATGCCTCAAATCCGTTTCCGCTCACTTTCCCTGGGGCAGGGATCCTATATGGCGCTTCCCATTTGCGGCAGTTTTCTACACAAGGTAAACGCCAGCAAAGTGCTGAAAAAATACCAGGGAGGCGTTTTCCCTCCCTTATCCGATGAGGCCATGAGCCGTTTGGGCTGTCCCTACTTTATTGAAAACGAAGGGGACCAACTTGAATTGATTGCCCTGGGCGATAGCCTGCAACCGGGACCGGCCTTTGTAAACAGCCCGCCCGATACGGTGGTAGATGTGAGCCAGCGGCGGAGGGCGAGGGACCGTGAAAGCCGGGGACTCGGGGCTTTTTTGGAAAGGTTATTCGGAAAAAAAGACAGGAAGGAAAAAAGGGACTCGCTTGAGAATTCTGGCCATTGACGGATTTGCCGGAAACTTAAGGAGATATGCATCCCTCCAGATATTAGTGCAAAATGATAGTACCAGTTTAAATCTGCACTAATTAATTTGTCTGGTCGGGGTATTATTCTCTAATCCTCAAAGATCTCCGTGTAATTCAGGTTGTTCTCGAATTTGTCCTTGAGTAAGAGGATGCTGATGATGCTGATGCCGATCAGGGAAAATGCGATGACCGCTCCGCTGGTGACCAGGCCCAGTGGTTTGACGAGGGCAGAAAAGATAAGGGTCGCCGGGATGGTGATGCCCCGGATGAGGTTGGGGGTGGAGGTCGCTACGGTAGCCCGGATATTGGTTCCAAACTGCTCGACGCTGTTGGTGACCAGGACACCCCAGTAACCCACTGAAAAACCGAGGATCACACAACGGACATAATAACCTGACTCGGTAGCTGGCGGGATCAGTAAAAAATAAACGGTGGCTATGATCTGAAGGCCGGCATAGATCAGCAGGGGGCCTTTGCGTTGTTGCATCAGTTTGCTCAAATACCCGCAAAGAATGTCGGAGATGGCCAGGGATATCAGATAATACATGATCGCATTGCTTACCGAAACCTCTTCGGTAATCCCAAAGGCACGGCAAAACTCCGGCGTAAGGGTTATAAAAAGGCTGATAAACACCACGGCCGGAGCTCCGGCCAACACGCACAAGGTGTATTTATAAAGTTGTTTATTGTTCGTGAACAGTTCAACGAGGTCGCCGCGGATGGCTTTTTTGGAAGAGTTTTTTATAAACATTTTGCTTTCCCTGACGCTGATCCGGAGGCCCAGCAGGAGCAGACCCAGCACTCCGCCAACAATATAGGAGGTCTGCCAATCAAAATTGGCCGAGACCAGGGCTGCGGCGATCCCACCGAACAGGCCGATCGCGGACACGATCATAGTGGCGATGGTCCTTTGTTTCCGGTCAAGGCTTTCGCTGATCCAGCTCAGGGCCACGCCCAGTTCTCCCGCCAGGCCGATGCCCGCTAAAAACCTGGCGACGATAAAGCCGGGGATGCCGGTGACAAAGGCATTGCCTATATTGGCCAGGCTGTAAAGGAGGATGCTGGCAAAGAGGACCTTGAGCCGGCCGTATTTATCGGCCATGATGCCAAAGAGGAAGCCGCCGATGATCAGTCCGGCCATCTGGAAATTGAGGATCATGATCCCGACGTCTTTCATATCTTCCCTGGCGACCCCAATCGCCTGCAGGGACTCGATGCGTTCCGAACTGAAAATAAGCAGGTCATAAACGTCCACGAAATATCCCAGGGCCGCTACGGCCACCATCAGGAGCTGTTTTCCGGTAAAAGAATAGGACGGCCGGAGCGCGTCGGTCTTGGTGGTAGAAAGCATTTTGGTTTTTTGGATTCGGACCGAAAATACAAATTTTAAAAAAACCAAATAGCATACTCCCACCCGGGCTTGATCCCCCTATCCCTTACGCTCCTTTGACCTTTTACCCTTCCTCCCTTTCTCCGAACAAGCGGTTTTAGTCCGCCTCCTTTCCGCCTCGGGTTTCCTTCCTTTTAATCAATTCAATGGACAGAACCCCGATCCAGAGAAAATAAGCCAACCATGCAAAGCCGTTTATTGTCGCAAACAATCCTTGTGGATTATTCTCAACCAATGTTCCAATACTTATAATTGCTGTTGAACCTATTACTAGTCCAGCCCAGCCCAACCATCGTTTAAAAATGTTCGTTTTTAAAATAATTACAGATGAACCAATCATTGCGATTCCCCCATAAGCTCCCGATACGGTGTAAGCATAAAAATTTCCAGCCATTCCAAATTGAGACAGTTCGGGGGAAGCATTCCCATTTAAAAGAACTATTCCCATAATAAATGCACCTGCAACAGTACCGGCTGCTGGAGACATTATTGCGCCAGCCCAGGTCACTCTTGTCCATATGGAGGGTTCTCCTTCTGCTTTCCTGAGCACTTCACAGAAGCCCGAAAAAAATGGAAAATAAAAAAGCAGAAAAGCCAAACCTGCCAGAAAATGCCCAAAACGATACCGATCTCCATTTTCTGAAAACCAACTCACAAAAGTCGAAATTTCCTGATTGTACCTGGGAGGCATTTTATTCATTCCTGAAGCAATAAAAGATAACGCAACAAAAAGCACCCCGGCCATTCCGCTTATTTTCCAGGGTGCTTGTAAAAATTTCATTTATATACTCCTTGTGTTGAGTTTGATTATTCCAGGTGATCTGGACCCTTAGGTTATTCTAAAACCAAACCCTGTGGTCATTTTCTCATACTACACCCCACAGGCGCCAAACGCTAATTTAGCACTTTCAGAATTTTAAATATTTTCTTTCCCGCCGGCAAGGCACAATCGATCGTCATCCCTTCCTTAAAACCAATAAGGGCTATGCCCAGTGGAGATAAAACGGATATTTTTTTCATTTTAAAATCCGCATGACCTGGAAGCACAAGTGTAAAATTCAGCAACTGATTGGAGCTTTCCTCCGCTACTTCAAAATAGGAATTCAGGCGGATGACATCCGGAGTCAACTCCTGGTCATTGACCACTTTTACTTTGGCCAGTTCCTGCTCCAGGAGGTGCACTTCCTTCGTTTTGCTGACCGGTGACCATTGACGTATGACGGACTTGAGCATGTCGTAATCTTTATTTGAAATTAAAGGTTTCATGTTTTTTGAATTTTAATGAATTCGGGCGTTTTACGATTTTTGGAATAAGTAAACCGCTAAAATTTTTTTTAGTTTTTATTCGTGATTCCAGAATATAAACAGGTAATCGGGCATTTCCTCACTATTCACCGAATCCCGGTAAAATCAACCGGAAATGAATATGTCCTGCCTTCTACGCCCTTCCGGAGGCATGAACCGAGTCGTGAACAGCATGGCTTCTTACGAACCGGGAACGGCCGGAAAAAAACCTGGAAGAAGGATATCCCCTGTTTCCAGTAAAATGAAACAGGGGCTTAAGCCACGAAGGCTTTGGAGTGCATAAATCCCAGGGCCGTGCCTGCGGCGAAGGGACACATACAAGAGACCAGCGTCAAGGCTGACCGCTGCTCCATAAATTTATATGCCGGAATACATAAAGGCATTTTGACTTGCCGTATTTTAATTGACTGCAAAGTTACCCGTTGTTTTTATTAAAAGCAATGCCTGAGCATATGCCCGATCAGGGTATGGCCCCGTTCCCCGGTTAGATCCGTTTCTGGATCTGCCAATAATGCCCGAAGGGGTCTTTGAACATTCCTTGCCGGTAACCGTAATCGTGGTCGGTGACCGGGTCGATTTCCGTCGCTCCTGCTGCAATGGCCCGGTTAAACACATCGTGGACATTTTCCACAAACAAACCGATGACGGCGGTAACCCCTTTTGCACTTACAGGTTCCAGGGCGCCCCGCATCGTTTCGTGCAAATGAAAAACACAACCGTCAAATTCCAATTCAGCCACATGAATACTTCCGTCCTCATTCCGGAAACAAAAATTTTCGGTTGCGCCAAACCTGAGGTAAAAATCAATGTTGAAAGTCCCATTGGGGATATGCAATTCAGGAGCAAAATGCGTGGAGTTTTCCGGATTCGCCATATTCGGGGTTTTTGCGTGGTCAGCGGTTCTTTGTTACTCCCTGTCCACGATATAATTCAATTCCGTTACGCCGCTGGCAAAGGGCCGGGTAGTCAACAGTTTTAGCTTGATTTTTTCTTTGATGTCCACAAACAGTGGAATGCCCCGTCCAAGAATGACCGGATTGACAAACAGCCAGTAGCCGTCGATCAGGCCCCGTTGAATCAGAGCGTGGGTCGCGGTCGGGCTTCCAAAAACCAGGATTTCTTTACTCCCGCTCCCGCCGGATTGTTTTATTTCATTTATTCTGTCCGACAGATGGTCGCTGATGATTTCTGTGTTTGTCAACTCCGCTTCCCTTAAGGTGTTTGATAAAACCACTTTGTGCGCAGTATTATACCACTTGGAGTGTTCCTGGTCGTGCCGGGTCGCTCCCGGCTTGTCTCCCGCGGAAGGCCAGTAATTTTCCATCATCTGGTAAGTCACCCGTCCATATAAGGCCGTGTCCGTTTGGCTTATCCGTTTCCCCACAAAATCAAAAATTTCCTCATCCACTTTGACCCAGTTGAGTTCACCCCTCGGCCCAGCTACAAAACCGTCCAGCGAAAGGTGCATAAATGAAATAATTTTTCTCATTCCGTTCTGTTTATTGTTGCTGCGCAAAGATAGTAAGATTAGGAATGCATGGAAATGGAACGGATACGCCGGAAGGGCGTTCTTACTGTACCAGGTATTCAAGCACTGTGATGATGGACCCCACCGGCGGAAATGAAGACCGCGTCAATACCGTACCGGGTCGTGAACTCAAATCCAAGAAGGCCGCAGTAATAATCCAGGGCACGTTCGAGGTCCGACACTTTTAGATGTACATGGCCGACTCTGGTCTGAGCCGGGATTATGTATTTGTTTCCATCCTAAGAGGCATTTATTCCGCTCTCTCCGTAAGCGCATCGGTTTTTTCTCCCAAAAATTCCACCCACGCCTTTTTGATGCAGGGATAATGTTTCTGCGCTTCCACCAGTTGGATAAAAGACACCATATTGTCCTCAAACCGTTTAGCCAGCGTTTCATCCCCGATTTTCCAGTCCGGGGTAAATGCTTTGTGGGCCATGGCCAGGGAAAACATGTTCGGGAATACCCTTCCCCCCAAATGTTCAAGCGGAATGCGCAGGGCAAGCACCCCCCGGTTGCCGCCCACCATGGAAGGGGAAGCCGACATCAGGAGGATCTGCTTTTCATTGAAGGGCTGCGGACGAAAGCGTGAAACCCAGTCAATCGCATTTTTAAGCAGACCGGGCATGGAGCCGTTGTATTCAGGCGAAGAAATAACCAGGGCATCGTTGGCGAGGATGCGCTGGTTAAAAGCGGTTGCCCCCTCCGGTATGCCGCCCAGTTTTTCGTGGTCGCCGTGGTAGGAAGGGCAGTCAAACTCCGCCATGGATGCGAAGTCTACTTGTCCGCCCAGTTTTTCTATCGTTTCTTTTGCAAGTCTTGCAAGATGCGTATTGAGCGAGTCTTTTCGCATCGAGGCTGAAAACACAAGAAACCGGTTCAGCTCCTTGTTTTCATTGGCAAGAAAATCCTCTTTCATATAAATCGTTTCCGTGTTTGATATTAATCAGTAAATTTTAGACGAGGTGTTTGCTTGGCATCGTCTATTTCGCGTCAAGCTGCTAAGACGCTATATAGTATATTTCGTAATAACGCATTTTCGAAATGACGCTTTATCATTGCTCTTCCTTTGCGCCTTCGCGTCTTGGCGAGAAACCGATCCCTACTCCATTTGTTTTATGATGGTCACCCTGAAAGGTTCCGCGAGCAAGTCTTTGAGCGGCGCATAAATTCCGGAAGCAGCCGCAGCTTTCATATGCGCTTCTCTCGCTTCTGCCGAATCCCAGTCTGCTATTTCAATGAGTTTATCGGGGTTACCCAAGACCTCATAGCGGGTGCTTCTTATAAACCCGGGGCCTCCCGGGCCATGGGTGGCCACCAGGTTCTCAATGAATGCCTTTAGTTCATCCCGTTTCCCTGGATGAGCCTGTAATTCGATGATTGCTTTTATTGCCATATTGTTATGAGGATTGACTGCGGACTTATCTATTTCAGCCAAGGCGGCTGCAGGATCTGTTGGCGAATTGACCCCGGTAATAAACAAGGCCATGGCACCCCATAAGAGCCCCTTTTGTTTCAGCAGTGGGATTAATTGCATTAAATAATTCATGATCGGAGATTTAATTTCCTTATTCGTATGGCTTTTCGGCATCGCACGACGATGATCCAACAGGGACCAACATTTTATGTAAATATAATGCGGACTTCACCATTTTATTTTTTAATACTCATCGTCGCTACTCATTTTTGATCTTGCCAATTTAAAAGATGCTGGAAACCGTTCGGGGGCGGGTTTTGAACCAAGGTTGTTCAAACCCACTAAAGTCAATCATTGTTTAACAGTTTTTATTCGTACGTCCCGCATACTCCAGCACTCCTTTGTTATAAAGCATTTTTTACCAAGTTCTTAAATGCCAAAAGAAATTTATCCAAGTTGTCCTTGGTATGGCTGTCCGTCAGGCGCCCCTGTTCGTCTATTTTCCCCTTTACGCCCTGAATCAACAGCGTGGTGTCCATCGTAAAATTAGCCATGGCCGTTTTCATGATGAGCTGCAATTCTTCGTGTCCTTTTTCACCGCTTGCCGACGCAGTAATCAGTCCCGTGGGTTTGCCGGAAAAAACGGTTGTTGAAATGCACCATTCAATAGCATTTTTAAGTCCGCTTGGAATACTGAAAACATATTCCGGCGTGCAAATTAAAATTCCTTCCGCCGCTTCAATTCGGTTTCTAAAATCTAAAATTACCTCCGGGGTATTGTTAACAGAACGGTCGGGGTCAAAATGCGGAAGTGTCTTCAGGTCGTTGAAAACGGTCAGCTTAAAAAAGTCTTTCGTCCGCTCCTCCACGATATTTATAAGTTTTTGATTTGAAGAGTGTTCGCTGGCACTCCCGTTAATTACAAAAATATTTTTCATCGGTCAGTCTGCTGCGGTGCGTCGTTTACGAATCTCTATTGCATGGTCTGGGTTAAATCGCAAGATTTAATTATTCAGCCTTTTTCGATCTTGCCGCCTTTTGTTTTTTCTTGTTCTTTAAGCGTTCTTCATAAAATTTAAAACTCTCCTGAATCAAACCCTCCAATTCCCGGTCCATGTCTTTTCCGTTTTCGATGATGATATGGTGAGTCCAATAGCCCTTCCTGGGTTGAACAGATTCTTCAATCTTGTCGCTTTTGATTCTCTTTCCGGTCAGAATGGTCAGGGTAATGGAATTTTCCCGCCTTTTCTTTATCCAGGTTTGCGGAAGCCAAACCCAAAGGTATCGGTAATCCTCTCCGAACGATATTTGCGTATTGTTTACCACAATTTTCGGGGAACGGTGTCTTTCAATAAGACTGCGAAGGCTATTAAATAATTTCAAAGAGGCATCTCTTCCATGAAAAAATTTTTGAATTTCCTTTTCAGTCTTTAACGTCATCATGGTTCAGTGCTCCCAGGCATTGAATTTTCCAGCTTTCGTGTGTTCGTGCAGTTTCTCATTCAAGTCACCCAATGAATCTCTTACTAACTCTCTGCACGCATTTAATTTAGGTAAAAAGTTTTACTTCCTGCAGAACTGGCCACCGGCCGACTGCAATTCTCAGTTTTATTCAATCCTCAACCCTCAACCCTCATGCCTCATGCCTCAAACCTTCACCGTCTTCCACTTCCCTTTCCTGAAAAAATAATAACAGGCCAGGGCAATAGCCGTTTCGGCCGCGGGTATGGCTATAAAGACGCCATCCGTACCCAAATGGAAAACCCCGGAAAGGACATAAGCCAGGGGGATCTGGAAGCACCAGAAACCAACAAAATTGATCCAGGTAGGCGTGCGGGTATCCCCGGCCCCGTTGAAGGCCTGCATCATCACCATGCCTATACCGTAAAAAATATACCCGGTACCGATGATGCGCAGGGCGTCAATACCCGTCTTCACCACTTCGGGTTCCTGGCTGAATATCCGGATGATGGGACCGGGGATGGCCGTAAACAGGAGGGTGACCAGGGCCATAAAATAAATATTGTAACGGGCAGTTAGCAGGACGGATTTTTCCGCCCGTTCGGGCTGACCGGCGCCCAGGTTCTGGCCGACGAGGGTGGCCGCTGCGTTGCTCAGCCCCCAGGCGGGCAAGATAAAAAAGACCACGTTGCGGATAGCCACCTGGTAGCCCGCCGAAGCTTCCGTACCGCCGGTCTCGGCCACCAGGCGGGTGAGCACGATCCAACTGCCGGAAGCGATGATAAACTGGAAAGTGGCCGGCCAGGCGATGTCCAGCAAACCCCGGATGACCTTCCAGTCGGCTTTAAACTGGCTGAGCCGGATCCGGATCTCC
>Ga0116143_10003745_pt1 | contig 15077 bp, 12 predicted proteins | sample AD_UKC034_MetaG_FD_89745 | JGI IMG/M metagenome (GOLD analysis project Ga0116143, IMG submission 89745) | Active sludge microbial communities of municipal wastewater-treating anaerobic digesters from USA - AD_UKC034_MetaG | ecosystem: Engineered > Bioreactor > Anaerobic > Digestate | place: USA...
CACCGTCACCGAGCAGATGCTCAAGCAGTTCATCAAGATGGTGCATCCGCGCTCGGTGCTGCGCCCGAGTCCGCGCATCATCATCTGCGTGCCCTGCGGCAGCACGCAGGTCGAGCGCCGCGCGATCCGCGAATCGGCGCTCGGTGCAGGCGCCTCCGACGTCTACCTGATCGAGGAACCGATGGCCGCGGCGATCGGCGCCGGGCTGCCGGTGGCCGAAGCCTCGGGCTCGATGGTCGTCGACATCGGCGGCGGCACGACCGAGGTCGGCGTCATCAGCCTGGGCGGGATGGTCTACAAGGGGAGCATCCGCGTCGGCGGCGACAAGTTCGACGAGTCGATCATCAACTACATCCGCCGCAATTACGGCATGCTGATCGGCGAACCCACCGCCGAGGCCATCAAGAAGAACATCGGCTCGGCCTTCCCCGGCTCCGAGGTCAAGGAGATGGAGGTCAAGGGCCGCAACCTCTCCGAAGGCGTGCCGCGCTCGTTCACGATCTCGTCCAACGAGATCCTGGAGGCGCTCACCGACCCGCTCAACCAGATGGTCAGCGCGGTGAAAAACGCGCTCGAGCAGACGCCGCCCGAGCTCGGCGCCGACATCGCCGAGCGCGGCATGATGCTCACCGGCGGCGGCGCGCTGCTGCGCGACCTGGACCGCCTGCTGGCCGAGGAGACCGGGCTGCCGGTGCTCGTCGCCGAGGATCCGCTGACCTGCGTGGTGCGCGGCTGCGGCATGGCGCTCGAGCGCATGGAGCGGCTGGGGTCGATCTTCACCTCCGAGTGAGCGCCGGAGCCTGAAGCGGGGCCGCGTGCCATGCCGCTGGGTACGCTGGATCGCACGCCGCCGCCGTTCTTCCGCCAGGGCCCCTCGGCGCTGACGAAGCTCGTCTTCTTCGCGGCACTGGCGATCTTCCTGATGGTGGCCGACGGCCGCATGGGGCTGATCGAACCGCTGCGTTCGGGGCTGGCGGTCATGCTGCTGCCGGTGCAGCGCACGCTGATGGCGCCGGTGGCCTTGTGGGATTCGGCGCGCGGCTACCTTCAGGGGCTGGATCACGCGCTGCAGCAAGCGCGCACCGCGGACGAGCGGCTCGCCCGGCAGTCGCAGGAAACGCTGCGCGCGGCTCAGCTCGCGCTCGAGAACGAGCAGCTGCGCGGCCTTCTCGGGCTGCGCCCGGCGCTGCCGGTGCGCACGCAGGCCGCCGAAGTGCTCTATGCCGCGGCCGACGTCTTCTCGCGCAAGGTCTTCATCGACCGCGGGCTCGCGCAGGGCGTCGTCGCCGGCGCCCCGGTGGTCAACGACGCCGGCGTGCTCGGGCAGGTCACGCGCGTCTACCCGCTGACCTCCGAGGTCACGCTGCTGATCGACAAGGATGCGGCGATTCCGGTCCTCAACACGCGCACGCAGCAGCGCAGCGTGGCCTTCGGCGGGCATCAGCTCCCCAGCGGCGGCGCACTCGAACTGCGCTTCCTGCCCGCCAACGCCGATGTCCAGGTCGGCGATGCGCTCGTGACCTCGGGCCTGGATGGCATCTACCCGCCGGGCCTGCCGGTGGCGCGGGTGGCGATCGTGCAGCGCGGCGGGGAGACCGCCTTCGTGCGCATCCTGCTCGAACCGGCGGCAAGGACCGACGCCGTGCGCCACGTGCTGCTCGTCGAGCCCGTCGAGCGCCAACTGCCGCCGCGACCCGAGGCGGCGGCATCCGCGGCTGCGCCCGGTCCGGCGGCCAGTGCCGCTTCCGAAGCCACGGGAAGACGCCGATGATCATGCCGCGCAGCTCCGACCAGCTGCTGCTGCCGGTGAACCCGCTGTTCATCGGCCTGAGCCTGCTGCTGGCGCTGGCGCTGAACATGCTGCCGCTGGGCCGGCACGCGGCGCGGCCCGACCTGCTCGCCGTGGCGCTGGTGTTCTGGAACGTCCACCAGCCGCGCCGAGCCGGCGTCGGCGTGGCCTTCATCTTCGGGCTGCTGATGGACGTGCACGAGGGGGCGCTGCTCGGGCAGCACGCGCTGGCCTACACCCTGCTGAGCTACGTCGCGATCACGATCCACCGTCGGCTGACCTGGTTCTCGCTGCCCGAGCAGGCGCTGCACGTGCTCCCGGTGTTCCTCGCCGCGCACCTGGTTGCGCTCGTCGTGCGCATGCTGGCCGGCGGCATGTTCCCCGGCTGGTGGTGGCTGGGCGCGCCGGTATTCGAAGCGCTCCTGTGGCCGCTGGCATCGCTCGTGCTGCTGGCGCCGCAGCGTCGGGCGCCGGACCCGGACGAGAATCGACCCCTATGAGCCTCGCGGTGCGCGAGGGCGGATCGACGCGGAGCCATCGGCCCGCGCTGGCATGACCGAATTCAAGAACCTGGAGCAGGAACTCGGCCGCTTTCGAGTGCGCCTCGTGGCGGCCGCGGCCTTCGTGCTGCTGGCCTTCGCACTCCTCGGGGCCCGGCTCGTGCATCTGCAAGTGCTGCGCCACGACGAGCTGGCGACGCAGGCCGAGGCCAACCGCATCACCGTGCTGCCGGTGGTGCCCGAGCGCGGCCTCATCGTCGACCGCAACGGCATCGTGCTGGCGACCAACTACTCGGCGTTCACGCTCGAGGTCACGCCCTCGCGCGCCGGCCCGCTCGAGCCGCTGGTCGATGCGCTGGCGCAGGTCGTCGACGTCACGCCCCGCGATCGCCGGCGCTTCCGGCGCCTGGTCGAGGACGGGCGCAGCTTCGAGTCGCTACCGCTGCGGACCAAGCTGAGCGAGGAGGAGGTGGCGCGCTTTGCCGCGCAGCGCTTCCGCTTCCCCGGCGTCGAGGTCAAGGCACGGCTGCTGCGCAGCTATCCGCTCGGCGAGATCGGCAGCCACCTGCTGGGCTACATCGGCCGCATCAACCAGGCCGAGAAGAAGGCGATCGAGGACTGGCCCGACGAGGAGCAGGACAACTACCGCGGCACCGAGCACATCGGCAAGCTCGGCGTCGAGCAGGCCTACGAGCACGAACTCCATGGCAGGACCGGCTTCGCCGAGGTGGAGACCAGCGCCGGCGGGCGCCCGGTGCGCACGCTGCGCAGCCAGCCCGGGACGCCCGGCAACACGCTGACGCTTTCGGTCGACATCCGGCTGCAGGCCCTGGTCGAGCAGATGTTCGGCGAGCGCCGCGGCGCGCTCGTCGCGCTGGACCCGAGGAACGGCGAAGTGCTGGCCTTCGTCAGCAAGCCGACCTTCGACCCCAATCTCTTCGTCGACGGCATCGATGTCGACAGCTGGCGCGAGCTCAACGAATCGATCGACAAGCCGCTACTCAACCGCGCGCTGCGCGGCACCTACCCGCCGGGCAGCACCTTCAAGCCCTTCATGGCGATGGCCGCGCTGATCAGCGGCAAGCGCGCGCCGGGCACGGTGATCCACGACGGCGGCAGCTACACCTTCGGCGGCCACGTCTTCAGGAGCCACGGCGACGGCGGCCTCGGGCCGGTGGACATGACGCGCTCGATCGTCAAGTCGAGCAACGTCTACTACTACTCGCTGGCCAACGAGATGGGTGTGGACCTGATGCACGAGCTGCTCTCGCCCTTCGGCTTCGGGCAGCTCACCGGCATCGACCTCGAGGGCGAGGTCACCGGCGTGCTGCCCTCCACCGCCTGGAAGCGGCGCGCCTACCGCCGGCCCGAGCAGCAGCGCTGGTACGCCGGCGAGACGATCTCGCTGGGCATCGGCCAGGGCTACAACAACTTCACCATGCTGCAGCTGGCCAGCGCGACCGCCACGCTGGCCGCGGGCGGACAGCGCTTCAGGCCGCACCTGGTGCGCGCCATCGAAGACCCGGCCACGCACGCCCGGCAGCCGCTCCCCGACCCGACGCTGCCGCCGCTGGCGCTGGCGCCCGCGCACGTGGCGCTGGTGAAGAACGCCATGTACGGCGTGACGCAGGAGGGCACCTCGGCGCGCGTCTTTGCCGGTGCGCCCTACCGCAGCGGCGGCAAGACCGGCACCGCGCAGGCGGTGGGCATCCGCCAGAGCGAGCGCTACAACGCCGCCAAGCTCGAGGAGCACAAGCGCGACCACTCGCTCTACATCGCGCTGGCGCCGCTGGACGCGCCCACCGTCGCGCTGGCCGTGGTGGTCGAGAACGCGGGCTTCGGCGCCGCCGCGGCGGCGCCGATCGCGCGCCGCGTCTTCGACTACCTGCTGCTGGGCCAGGTGCCCAGCGAAGAGGACATGGCGGCCACGCGGGCCGGCCGCTCGGCGGCCCCCATCGGGACGCCGCGCCGCGCCGAGGACTTCGTGCTGCCGGGCCTGCCGCCGCCGGCGGCGATCGAAGCCGCGGCGCCGGCCCCCGAGCGCACCGCGCTGCTGCGATGAGCGGGCTGCGCAGCGTCTACGAGCAGCCCTCGCCCTGGCAGCGGCTGCGCCCGGTGTTCAGCGGTTTCGACGGCCCGCTGGCGCTGGCCATGCTGCTGCTGGCGGCGATCGGCCTCGTCACCATGTACTCGGCCGGCTTCGACCACGGCACGCGCTTCGTCGACCACGGGCGCAACATGCTGCTGGCGCTGGCGGTGCTGTTCGTCGTCGCCCAGGTGCCGCCGCAGAAGCTGCAGCGCCTGGCCGTGCCGCTGTACCTCCTGGGCCTGCTGCTGCTGCTGGCCACCGCCATCCCGGGCCTGGGCATCACCAAGAAGGGCGCCACGCGCTGGCTGGACCTGGGCATCGTCATCCAGCCCAGCGAGATCCTGAAGATCGCCACGCCGCTGCTGCTGGCCTGGTGGTTCCAGAAGCGCGAGGGCACGCTGCGCGCACCGGACTTCCTCGTCGCCGCGGCGCTGCTCGCGCTGCCGGTGGCGCTGGTGGCCAGGCAGCCCGACCTCGGCACTGCGCTGCTCATCCTCTTCGGGGGCCTCTACGTGATCTTCTTCGCCGGCCTGTCGTGGCGGCTCGTGCTGCCGGTGCTGCTGCTGGGCGGCGCGGCGATCGTCGCGCTCGTGCTCGCCGGGCCCTCGATCTGCGTCGAGGGCGTGCGCTGGCCGGTGCTGCGCGAGTACCAGCAGCACCGCATCTGCACGCTGCTCGATCCCACGCGCGACCCGCTGGGGCGCGGCTTTCACACCCTGCAGGGGATGATCGCCATCGGCTCGGGCGGCCTCACCGGCAAGGGCTTCATGAGCGGCACGCAGACGCACCTCGAATTCATTCCCGAGCGCACGACCGACTTCATCTTCGCCGCCTTCTGCGAGGAGTTCGGCCTCGTCGGCGCGGTGCTGCTGATGCTGTGCTTCCTCTTCCTCATCGCGCGCGGCCTCTTCATCGCCGCCGAGGCGCCGACGGTGTTCGCGCGGCTGCTCGCCGCGGCGACGACGATGAGCCTGTTCACCTACGCCTTCGTCAACATGGGCATGGTCATCGGCATGCTGCCGGTGGTCGGCGTGCCGCTGCCCTTCATCAGCTACGGCGGCACGGCGATGGTCTCGCTCGGTCTGGCGATCGGCATCCTGATGTCGGTGGCGCGCAGTCGCCGGCTGATGCAGAGCTGAGCCCGGCCGCAACCGGGTCCGCCGCGCGGTCCGATCATCCCGGTCGATGTTGCTGCTGCTGCGGTGGCGCGGCGCTGCCAGCGGGGAAGCGCACCGTGAACAGCGCGCCGGGCGCGTTCGCGCCGTTGCCTGCGCCTGCGCGCGGATGCGCGTCCTCGACCGAGATCTCGGCACCGTGGTGCTGCACGATCTCCTGCACGATCGCAAGCCCGAGGCCGGTGCCGTCGACGCCGGTGCCCAGCGTCCGGTAGAAGGGGCGGAAGACCTGCTCGCGTTCGGAGGCCGGGATTCCCGGCCCGCTGTCCTCGACCTGGAGCACCGCGACCTGGCCGAACGGATCCTCGACCACACGAGCGGTCACGGTGCCCCCGTCGGGCGTGTACTGCAGCGCGTTGTCGACGAGGTTGCGCACCAGTTCGCGCAGCAGCACCGGCTGCGCCTGGACCGTCAGCGCATGTGCGCCTTCGGGCCCTTCGTAACCCAGGTCGATGCGCTTGTCCATCGCCTTGGGAACGAAGTCGCGCACGGTCTCGCGCACCAGCGCCGCCAGGTCGACCGACTCTCGCCGCAGTGCCTGCTCGCGGTCCTCGGCGCGCGCCATCGCCAGCAGCTGGTTGACGGTGTGCGCCGCGCGCTGGCTCCCGACCGCGATCTGCTGCAGCGTGTGCTTGAGCGCGTACGGGTCGCCCTGTCCACGGTCGATCTCGCGCTCGGCGATCTCGGCCTGCGTGCGCAGCCCGGCCAGCGGCGTCTTCAGCTGGTGCGCCGCATCGGCGAGGAAATGCCGCTGTGCGCTGATCGACTGGTCCAGGCGCTGCAGCAGGTCGTTGATCGCGCGCACCAGCGGCGCCACCTCCTCGGGCACGCCGCGCTCCTCGATCGGGCTCAGGTCCGTATTGTCGCGCCGGCGGATGCGCTGCTGCAGCTCGGCCAGCGGGCGGATGCCGCGCGCCAGCGCCAGCCACACCAGCCCGACGGCCAGCGGCAGGATCACGAACTGCGGCAGGATCACGCCCTTGATGATCTCGGTGGCCAGGCGCGAGCGCTTCTCCAGCGTCTCCGCCACCTGCACCAGCGGCCCACCACCCTCGCCGCCGGCGGGCGATAGCCACAGGTAGGCCACGCGCACCGGCTCGTCGTTCATCTCCTCGTCGCGGTAGCGCACCGCGGCCGAGCCCGCCGGCTGGTCCAGCGGCACCGGCAGCTCGGCGTCGCCGGCGACAAGCTCGCCCCGCTGCCCGAGCACCTGGTAGTAGACGCGCGTCTCCTCGTCGCTGCGCAGCAAGCGCGCCATGACGCCCTCGATCTCGCGCTCGGCCCGCCCGCCGGCCGGCCCCTGTGGCGCCCCCTGCCTCGTCGCCGACGACAGCGCGCCGATCTGCGCCGTCACCTGGGCGGCCACCTCGTGCGTGAGCTCGCCGAGCTCGTGGTCGTAGGGCCGGTTCGCAATGCCCTGAGCGACGATCCAGGTGAGCGCCACGCTCATCGGCCACAGCAGCAGCAGCGGCGCGACCATCCAGTCCAGGATCTCGCCGAAGAGGGAGACTTGCTCGCGTTGGGCCATGGCACGGTGGCGCACCGGCGCGAGGGTCGATCAGCGCCCGCCTGCTGCGGCGACGCCGCGCACGCGCACGCTGCTCAGGCGGCGATCTTCTCCAGGCAATAGCCCAGGCCCCGCACCGTCGCGATGCGCACCGGTCCCTGCTCGATCTTCTTGCGCAGGCGGTGGATGTAGACCTCGATCGCGTTGTTGCTGACTTCCTCGCCCCACTCGCACAGCCGCTCGACGAGCTGGTCCTTGCTGACGAGGCGTCCGGTGCGCTGCAGCAGCACCTCGAGCAGCGAAAGCTCGCGCGCCGAGAGCTCGATCATCTGGTCGTTGATGTAGGCCACGCGCCCGGTGGCGTCGAAGGACAGCGGCCCGTGCTTGATGATGTTCGACGCCGTGCCCAGCCCGCGGCGCGTGAGCGCGCGCACGCGCGCCTCGAGTTCCTGCAGCGCGAAGGGCTTGGCCATGTAGTCGTCGGCGCCCAGATCCAGTCCCTTGACCCGCTGCTCGACGCTGTCGGCCGCGGTCAGGATCAGCACCGGCACCGCCGAGCCGCGCGCGCGCAGGCGTCGCAGCACGTCGAAGCCGTGCATCTTGGGCAGCCCCAGGTCCAGGATCAGCAGGTCGAACTCGTGCGCGGCCATTGCCGCGTCGGCCTCGGTCCCGGTGCGGACCTGATCGACCGCGTAGCCCGTGCTGCGCAGCGAGCGCAGCAGCCCGTCGGCCAGAAGCTGGTCATCTTCGGCAATCAGAATCCGCATGGCTGTCTCCCGCGTGCCGCCTCGATCCGGAGCAAGGCTCCGGCCCGGCGATCGTCTTGCGTCGTCGGCTGCCACATTCTAGGCAGCTCGCGCAGCAGCGCCCAGCCGCACGCCCCCAAAGGGGGCCCCCGCAAGAGTTCCGAAAAGGCTCGAAAGGCCGGTCCGGCTACTGTACAGACATCCAGTTTCAACGATAATGCGCCCATGAAGGAGAAACCCATGGACGCACCCGTCAAGCCGCAGAACACCGAGAAGGCCAAGGCCTTGCAGGCGGCGCTCGCCCAGATCGAGAAGCAGTTCGGCAAGGGCTCCATCATGCGGCTGGGCGAGGGCGAGAAGATCGAGGACATCCAGGTCGTCTCCACCGGCTCGCTCGGGCTGGACATCGCGCTGGGGGTCGGCGGCCTGCCGCGCGGCCGCGTGATCGAGATCTACGGCCCCGAGTCCTCGGGCAAGACGACGCTGACGCTGCAGGTCATCGCCGAGATGCAGAAGACCGGCGGCACCGCCGCCTTCATCGACGCCGAGCACGCGCTGGACATCCAGTACGCGCAGAAGCTGGGCGTGAACCTGCAGGAATTGCTGATCAGCCAGCCCGACACCGGCGAGCAGGCGCTCGAGATCGTCGACGCACTCGTGCGCTCGGGCTCGGTCGACCTGATCGTCGTCGACTCGGTGGCCGCGCTCACCCCCAAGGCCGAACTGGAGGGCGAGATGGGCGACAGCCTGCCGGGCCTGCAGGCACGGCTGATGAGCCAGGCGCTGCGCAAGCTCACCGCGACGATCAAGAAGACCAACTGCATGGTCATCTTCATCAACCAGATCCGCATGAAGATCGGCGTGATGTTCGGCAACCCCGAGACGACCACCGGCGGCAACGCGCTCAAGTTCTACTCCTCGGTGCGCCTGGACATCCGCCGCATCGGCAGCATCAAGAAGGGCGACGAGGTCATCGGCTCCGAGACCCGGGTGAAGGTCGTCAAGAACAAGGTCAGCCCGCCGTTCAAGACCGCCGAGTTCGACATCCTCTACGGCGAGGGCATCAGCCGCGAGGGCGAGATCATCGACATGGGCGTGCAGGCGCGCGTCGTCGACAAGGCCGGCGCCTGGTACGCGTACAAGGGCGAGAAGATCGGCCAGGGCAAGGACAACGCGCGCGAGTTCCTGCGCGAGAACCCCGAGCTCGCGCGCGAGATCGAGAACCGGGTGCGCGAGTCGCTGGGCGTTCCCGTGCTCGCGGCCGAGGCCCAGGCCGCGCGCGGAGAGGACGCGTAGACGCCGCCTGGCTCCGGGCGCGGGCGCTGCGCCTGCTCGCGCAGCGCGAGCACGGCCGCGCGGAGCTCGCCGCCAAGCTGCACCAGCAGCTTCGGCGGGAAGCGGCTCGGGAAGCGGCCCGTCACGCTGCGACGCCGGCCCCACAGGAACTGTTCGGTACGTCCCGGCACGCGCCGCCGGTCGTTCCGGCGGGCGAGGCGCAGACCGGCCCGGCGGATTTCGACGAGGCGTGCGCGCGCCGGCTGGTCGACGAGATCCTCGACCTCCTCGAGCAGCGCGGCCTGCTCAGCGACGCCCGCGCCGCCGAGGCGATGCTGCACGCCAGGGCGCCGCGCTACGGCACGCGGCGCCTGCGCCAGGCACTGCAGGCGCGCGCGCTGCCCGCCGAACTGGTCGAGGACGCGCTGCAGCGTACCCAGGCCAGCGAGGAGGCGCGAGCCTGCGCCGTCTGGCGGCGGCGCTTCGGCGCGCCGCCGCCGGATGCCCGCGAATTCAACCGGCAGCTGCGCTTCCTGCTCGGCCGCGGCTTCGACGCCGAACTGGCGCGGCGCGTGATCCGTAGGGGCGGCGTCAGCGAAGACGGCGATGCTTGGGGCCGCGCTGACGAGGAGTCCTCGCAGGATCCGATCGACAGCGCGAAGGAAGCCGGCTCCGCCGGGGCGACCGAGGCCGCCTTCGACGACCGTGGCCAGGCGGGGGCAAACGAGGCCGAAGCGCACGTCGATGGCAGCGCCGAGCGGCGATGGCCGTCGTCACCATCGCGTCGGCCAAGGTAAACCCTAGGCGCCTGCTACAGTCCGAAACCCGGCCGGTCGACTCGCGCGGCAAGGCCAACGCCGGGTCGTGCGGCACCCTTGGGCGCTGCATTCGCCTTGGCGCACCCCATCCCCGACGAGGACCGACGCATGAAGATCCACGAATACCAGGCCAAGGAATTGCTGCGCGCGCACGGCGTGCCGGTACCGCGGGGTTATCCCGCTTTCAGCGTGCGCGAGGCCGAGGAGGCCGCGCAGAAGCTCGGCGGCTCGGTCTGGGTCGTGAAGGCACAGATCCACGCCGGCGGCCGCGGCAAGGGCGGCGGCGTCAAGCTCGCGCGCTCGATGGCCGAGGTGACGCAGCTGGCCACTCAGATCCTGGGCATGCAGCTCGTCACCCACCAGACCGGCCCGGCCGGGCAGAAGGTGCGCCGGCTGCTGGTCGAAGAAGGTGCGGACATCCGCAAAGAGTACTACGCCGCGGTGCTCACCGACCGCGCGACGCAGAAGGTCTGCGTGATGGCCTCGTCGGAAGGCGGCATGGACATCGAGGAGGTCGCGCACAAGACGCCCGAGAAGATCCTCAAGGTCTTCGTCGATCCGCTGGCCGGCCTCTCCGACGCGCAGGCGCTCGAGCTCGCGCGCGGCATCGGCGTGCCCGAGGCCAGCCAGCCGCAGGCCGTGGACGTGTTCAAGAAGCTCTACGCCTGCTACATGGACACCGACGCGAGCCTGGCCGAGATCAACCCGCTGATCCTCGAAGGCTCGGGCGCGATCAAGGCGCTGGACGCCAAGTTCAACTTCGACGCCAACGCGCTCTACCGCCACCCCGAGATCGTCGCCTACCGCGACCTCGACGAGGAGGATCCGGCCGAGGTCGAGGCGAGCAAGTTCGACCTCAGCTACATCAGCCTGGACGGCAACATCGGCTGCCTGGTCAACGGCGCGGGCCTGGCAATGGCGACGATGGACACGATCAAGCTCTTCGGCGGCGAGCCGGCGAACTTCCTCGACGTCGGCGGCGGCGCCAGCGCCGAGAAGGTCACCGAGGCTTTCAAGATCATGCTCAAGAACCCCAAGGTCAAGGGCATCCTCGTCAACATCTTCGGCGGCATCATGCGCTGCGACACCATCGCCGAAGGCGTGGTCGTCGCCTGCCGCGCGGTCAACCTCTCGGTGCCGCTGGTCGTGCGCATGAAGGGCACGAACGAGGACATCGGCAAGAAGATGCTGGCGGAGTCCGGCCTGCCGATCATCAGCGCCGACACCATGGCCGAGGCCGCGACCAAGATCGTCGCCGCCGTCCAGTGATCCCGAAGGAACGAACATGAGCATCCTCATCAACAAGGACACCCGCGTCATCACCCAGGGCATCACCGGCAAGACCGGGCAGTTCCACACGCGCATGTGCGTGGCCTACGCCAACGGAGCGAACTGCTTCGTCGCCGGCGTCAACCCGAAGAAGGCGGGCGAGAACTTCGAGGGCATCCCGATCTACGCCAGCGTCAAGGACGCCAAGGCGCAGACCGGGGCCACGGTGAGCGTCATCTACGTGCCGCCGGCTGGCGCCGCCGCGGCGATCTGGGAGGCGGTCGAGGCCGATCTGGACCTGGCCATCTGCATCACCGAGGGCATCCCCATCAAGGACATGCTGGAAGTGCGCAACAAGATGAAGGCCAAGGAGGCCGCGGGCGGCAAGAAGACGCTGCTGCTGGGCCCCAACTGCCCCGGGACGATCACCCCCGACGAGATCAAGATCGGCATCATGCCCGGTCACATCCACAAGAAGGGGCGTGTGGGCGTCGTCAGCCGCTCGGGCACGCTGACCTACGAGGCGGTGGCGCAGCTCACCGAACTGGGCATCGGCCAGAGCAGCGCGGTGGGCATCGGCGGCGACCCGATCAACGGCTTGAAGCACATCGACGTGATGCGCCTCTTCAACGAGGACCCGGACACCGACGCGGTGATCATGATCGGCGAGATCGGCGGCCCCGACGAGGCCGACGCCGCGCGCTGGTGCAAGGCCAACATGAAGAAGCCGGTCGTCGGCTTCATTGCCGGCGTCACCGCGCCCCCGGGCAAGCGCATGGGTCATGCCGGCGCGCTGATCTCCGGCGGCGCCGACACCGCCGACGCCAAGCTGGCGATCATGGAGGAGTGCGGCTTCAAGGTGACGCGCAACCCCTCGGAGATGGGCAAGCTGCTGAAGGCCCTGCTCTGAGGCGCCGCTGACGCGCCGACACGCTGACGCGCCAAGGCGCGCCGGCCTCCCTCGCCCTCCCCTTCGCCCCCCCTCGCCGCCCTGATGGACTACCTCTTCCTGCCCGAGTTCTGGGTTGCCGTCGGCCAGATCATCCTGATCGACATCCTGCTGGGCGGCGACAACGCGGTCGTCATCGCGCTGGCCTGCCGCAAGCTGCCGCCAGAGCAGCGCACCAAGGGCATCCTCTGGGGCACCGCGGGCGCGATCGTCCTGCGCGTCATCCTCATCTTCTTCGCGCTGCAGCTGCTGGCCATTCCGGCGCTCAAGCTCATCGGCGCGCTGCTGCTGGTGTGGATCGGCGTCAAGCTGCTCCTGCCGGAGGAAGAGGACGGCCACGGCAACATCGAGGGCAGCGACCGCCTCTGGGGTGCGGTGAAGACGGTGATCGTCGCCGACCTGGTGATGAGCCTGGACAACGTCATCGCGATCGCCGGCGCGGCCGAGGCCTCGGGCGGCGACCACGGCATGGTGCTGGTCGTCTTCGGCATCGTGGTCAGCATCCCGATCATCATCTGGGGCAGCCAGATGGTGATCAAGCTGATGGACCGCTTCCCGCTGATCATCACCGGCGGCGGCATGCTGCTGGGCTGGATTGCCGGCACGATGGCAGTCACCGACCCGGCGCTCGTCAATCCGGAGGTGCTGCCGCAGCTGCCCAAGCTCGCGGTGACCGACATCCAGCGCTACCTCGCCGGAAGCATCGGTGCACTGCTTGTGCTCGTGCTGGGCAAGGTACTCGCGGCGCGCAAGGCGCCGGCGGCGGTGCCGGCAGCCGGCGTTCCGGCGACCGCAGCCGCCAAGGCGGCGGTCGCACCGACCGGACGCATGCGCCGCATCCTTCTGGCCGTCGACGGATCGTCCCCGTCGATGCGCGCCGTCGAGCATGTGCTGGCGATGCGCCGCGAGTTCAGCGACCCTCAAGCCGTCGACCTGCACCTGCTGCACGTCCAGTACCAGGTTCCCGGTGACGTCGCGCGCTTCGTGACCAAGGAAGCCTTGGCCGAGTACCGGGCCGAGCAGGCCGACCAGGCCCTGGCCGGCGCGCGCGCCGCGCTGCGCGCAGCCGGGCTGCCGTTCAAGGAGCACCAGCGCGTGGGTTCGCCCGGTCCGACGATCGCCGAAGTCGCAGCTGCCGAACAGTGCGACCTCGTCGTGCTCGGCACGCGCGGCCAGGGCATGACGAGCACGGCGCTGCTGGGTTCGGTGGCGCAGAGCGCGCTCGAGCACAGCCCGGTTCCGGTGCTTCTGGTGAAGTAGCAGGCCGCGACCGCGATGACGCCAGCCACTGGCGCCCACTGAGCCCGTGAGTACCGGCGCGGATCCGGGCGCGGGCGCAGCGCCCAGCCTGGGCGGCTACCGGCTCCTGCGCCTGCTCGGGCGCGGCGGCGTCGGCGAGGTCTACGAAGCGCTCCATGCCGACGGTCAACGCGTTGCGCTGAAGACCTTCCGCCTGCCGTCGGACGAACTGGGCCTGGCCGCCGAGGCCTTCGAGCGCGAAGCCGAGCTGGGCCGGCGGCTCGTGCACCCGGGCATCGTGCGCATGCTGGGCGGCGGCAGCGACGGCGAGCATGTCTTCCTCGCGATGGAGTACGTCGACGGCCACGACCTACGCCGGCACACCGTCCGCAGCGCGCTGCTCCCGCTGCCGCGCGTGCTCGAGATCGCCAGTCAGGTCGCGGGCGCACTGGCCGCGGCCCACGCGCTCGGCGTCGTGCATCGCGACATCACCCCCGGCAACGTGCTGATCGAAGACGGCAGCGGTGCGGTCAAGGTCACCGACTTCGGCCTGGCGCGCCTTGGCGACGCCTTCCACAGCCGGACCGGCATCGTCGCCGGCACCCCCGCCTACATGGCTCCCGAGCAGCTCGCCGAAGGCGCGATCGGCCCGGGCACCGACCTCTACGCGCTGGGCGTGCTCGTCTTCGAACTGCTCACCGGCCGCCTGCCCTTCGAAGCGTCGTCGCTCGGCCAGTTGCTGCAGCTCGTCGGCCGCCAGACGGCGCCACGGGTCGACACCCTGCGCCCGGACATCCCTGCGGCCGTTGCCGCACTCGTCGCCGAGCTGCTCGAACCACGCCTCGATCGGCGTCCGGCGAGCGCAGGCGCGGTGGCCGGGCGTTTCGCCCGATGCGCGGCGGCGTCCGGAGCTGAGCGGCTGAGCGGCTGAGCCACACGACTCGCACGCCGCGGCCGACGCATCGATCTCCCCACCCGCGGACCGAAGTCACACGCGCCGCGCGTTTTCCGTTGCGAGCGGCGGGAAGAAGCGTTGCACAATCGTTGACCCCTCCTGGCAAGCCGCCGCGCCCGCCCGTGCCTCTGACGATCGAGCTCTCCGCCGCCGTGGATCCTGGCCGGCAGCGCAGCAACAACGAGGATGCCGTCGCACTGGACGAAGGCATCAAGCTCGCGGTGCTGGCGGACGGCATGGGCGGCTACAACGCCGGCGAGGTCGCCAGCAACATGGCGACCGCCTTCATCCGTACCGAGCTCGGCCGCTGGCTGCGCGAAGCGCAGGATCACGCCAGCGACGCCGAGGTGCGCCGCGCAATGGACATCTGCGTCGACAACGCCAACCGCGCGATCTTCAACGCCGCCAACTCCAATCCTCAGTACGCGGGCATGGGCACGACGCTGGTCGTCGCGGTGTTCCGCGACACGCGATTGCTCGTCGGCCATGTCGGCGACTCGCGCGCCTACCGATTGCGCGACGGGCGGCTGCAGCAGCTCACCCGGGACCATTCATTGCTTCAGGAGCAGATCGACGCCGGCCTCATCACGCCCGAGCAGGCGGCGTTCTCCGCCAACAAGAATCTCGTCACGCGCGCCGTCGGCGTCGAGGACAACGTGCTGCTGGAGACGCACCAGCACGACGTCCAGAATGGCGACCTCTTCATGCTGTGCTCCGACGGGCTGTCCGACATGGTCGACGACCCGGGCCTGGAGCAGTTGTTGCA
>Ga0116143_10003752_pt1 | contig 15063 bp, 10 predicted proteins | sample AD_UKC034_MetaG_FD_89745 | JGI IMG/M metagenome (GOLD analysis project Ga0116143, IMG submission 89745) | Active sludge microbial communities of municipal wastewater-treating anaerobic digesters from USA - AD_UKC034_MetaG | ecosystem: Engineered > Bioreactor > Anaerobic > Digestate | place: USA...
CAGGAAGCGGGTGGGGATGGCTTGCAACAATAACAATGGACATCGCTTCAACGGTATTAGAGGCTAATTACATTGATGCATCAGCGGGCAGCTACAGCGATACGGTGACGCTGACGATTGTCCCTTAGCTACATATCGGTTCCTCCGCGGCCTGCAGTAGCCATGAGGCCTGTACCGATAGTAATGCAGATGATGCCGAAGAGGATAACGTATTTATAACGGATCGATATCTCCGGTTTTAATATCAAACCGCCGAAACGGAGATGTGCCCTCTCGTTTCTGACGGCAAGATAGAAGCAATCAATAGCTTCATCGAGGCCTGACGGGCGCACCCATCCTTGTTCCCTTAAAACGATCTCCATGCGGTTAAGGTTCCAGGACAGAGATGCCTGCGCGTCATAGTTTGATACAAAGAACAGCAGGAAAAAGGGGAGACAAATGCCTGCGAGGATAAAGGACGAGGAGATCTTTACGGACCTGGTCATGCCGTGCTCCATTGTTTAACTACTACTATAAGTATAGCTTCGATCGTTGATACATGGAATATTTTTATCCTGCAATAACCAAGAACCAAACATCAATCACCAATTAATACCCAATGACCGAATACCCAAACGGAAAGCAATACCGGCAAATCCTCGTTTGGTTGTTGAATATTATTTGGAGTTTGGTGATTGGTTATTCATATAAAGCTGACAGCGGATTGCACAAGGTGGATTTTTCCAGACTAAAAAAGGGCTCTGGCGAGCCCTTTTTGTGATGCGATTGCTGCATGATACCGGATATTTTTTTACCCCTTCTTACTCCCCTTTTTCCCTTTTTCCATAGAAAATATTATTAAGATAAGTCCAATGAAGATTAAGACAATGCCCATGACAAAGGTCATCATGGCTTTCGTAAGGGCCAAAAGAAGGAATCCGCCCAAGACAACTACAAATCCGATTATCGTGAGAGCGCTAATGTTTTTCATGCCCCCGTATCACCTCCTGCGGGATTTGTTATGATTATCAACAAAATATCTCTATCTGGCAAGTATTTTTTTTAAGAAAAACAGACATTTTTACAAAACCCTCCTTAGATAACATCGGTAACTTATCTGATATCTTTAGAAAAAACGGCCTTGAAAAGACTTATAATAATTTCTTGACGCAAAATTTTACCAATGATAGAATGAACATTCATTCTGTATCTTGGGCTGAATGAATATGAAACACGCAGATAAACGAAATGAGATAATAATAGCAGCCCTCGAGCTTATCTCGGAACAGGGTTTTCACAAGGCGCCCATGTCCATGATCGCCAGGAAAGCCGGTGTTGGTGCGGGAACCATATACATCTATTTTGAGAATAAAGATGCCCTTATCAACGAGATATACATGGAGCTGGAAAAGAAGATCACAGCGGCGATCCAGGAGGGGTACTCTGTATCACAGCCTATAAGAGAGAGGTTTATGCACCTGTGGATAGGCCTTTTACGGTATATAATAGAACACCCTCTCGACTTCCGTTATATGGAGCAGTATCACAACTCGCCTTACGGCGCATCGTTGAGGAGGGACAGGATCCTGGGTAAGACCGGGGATTCAAGCATATTCAAGGATCTTTTCGAGGAAGGGATCTCCAGCCACACCATAAAGGAACTGCCGATCGTCATGATCTTCGCGCTGGCCTTTGGGCCAATGGTGTGCCTGGCTCGCGATCATATCCTTGGCCTGATAAAGCTGCAGGATGCCCATATCGTCAAGGCCGCGGCTGCATGCTGGGAGGCGATCGAAAATAAATGAAGGCGTTAATGAACTGACCGGAAACCGAAGGGGTGCTCCATGCATATCAACAAAAAAACGAGACTGATTGTATGTTTTGTTATTCTATGCGCAGGGCTGATGCTTGGCAGCTGTAATCGTAAGCAGCAGCCGCCGCCTAATATTCCGGAGGTTGCAGTTTTTACGATAAAGCCGGGGCGTGTGGCGCTGACAACCGAATTGCCGGGCCGCGTTTTTGCATATTATGTTGCCGAAGTGCGTCCCCAGGTGCATGGCATCATCCAGAAGCGTTTTTTTGAAGAAGGCGCCGATGTGAAGGCCGGAAGCCTTCTGTACCAGATCGACCCCGCGCCCTATCAGGCGGCATACGATAATGCAAAGGCCGCCCTCGCAAGGGCCGAAGCGAACGTCCCGCCCATACGGTTAAGGACAGAGCGATACAAGGAGCTTCTCTCGGTAAAAGCGGTGAGCCAGCAGGAATACGACGATATAGCGGCGACGTTAAAACAGCTTGAGGCCGAGGTCGATACACGGAAGGCCGCTGTCGAATCGGCGCGCATCAACCTGGAATACAGCAGCATCAGGGCGCCCATCACAGGGCGCATAGGCAGGTCCAACGTTACCGTAGGCGCCCTTGTCACCGCGCACCAGGCGGCCCCGCTTGCCGTGATCCAGCAGATAGACCCTATATACGTTGACGCGACACAGTCAAGCGCCAATCTTCTCCGACTCAGGCAGAGCATCGCGGCCGGCAGGATCAAACAGGACGGCCCCGAACAGACAAAGGTGAAATTGCTTCTCGAGGACGGCACGGTCTATCCGGAGGAAGGAAGGCTTAAATTTTCCGATGTCACCGTTGATCCCAGCACCGGGTCGTTCATCCTCAGGATGGTGTTTCCAAACAAGAAGCACGCCCTTCTGCCCGGCATGTATGCGCGGGCGATCGTTCAGGAGGGGGTGGTTGACAATGCGATCCTGGTACCTCAGCAGGGGGTATCCCGCGACCCCAAGGGGAATCCCGTTGTTCTTGTTGTGGATGGTGAGGGCAAGGTTCAGCAGAGGATAATCAACATAGTGGAACGTGCCATCGGCGACAAATGGTTCGTCACATCAGGCCTTGCGCCGGGCGACCGGGTGATCGTCGAGGGGACGCAAAAGGTACGCCCCGGCGCTTCCGTCAAGGCCGTCCCTTTTGATACCGGCCAGGCCAAGCCTTCTGAAAAGGCTGAAAAGGCCGTCCAGCCGCCGGCAAAAGCGAATTGAACGGAGGGCCCTGATGCTGTCAAACTTCTTTCTCGAGCGCCCTGTCTTCGCATGGGTCATTGCCATCGTCATCATGCTGGTCGGCACACTCGCCATCTATAATCTTCCCATATCCCAGTATCCGCCCATCGCGCCTCCATCGATCTACATCCGGACCGATTATCCGGGCGCTTCAGCGGAGACCGTCGAGAACAGCGTTACGCAGATCATCGAGCAAAAGATGACAGGCCTCGACAGGATGCTTTATCTGTCCGCTACGAGCGATTCGTCGGGAAGCTCACGCATCGAGTTGACCTTCGCCCCGGGGACCGACCCGGACCTTGCCTGGTCCAAGGTCCAGAACAAGCTCCAGCTCGCCATGGCGAGCCTGCCTGAGGTCGTCCAGCGCAAGGGCGTTACCGTCGGCAAGGCCACCAGGAACTGGCTGATGATAGTCAATCTTATCTCTGAAGACGGGAGCATGGACGGCAACGACCTGAGGGACTATGCCCAGTCCAACCTGGAGAAGGTGCTGGCGCGGGTCCAGGGCGTGGGCGAGGTAGAGAACTTCGGATCCCAGTATGCCATGCGCATCTGGCTGAGCCCTGACAGCCTTGTCGATTACCATTTGACCATCGGAGATGTTGTCACAGCTCTCAAGTCCTATAACGTGGAGGTCTCTGCAGGCCAGTTAGGAGGCGCGCCTGCTGTGGAGGGCCAGCGCCTGAATGCTTCCATCATCGTCCAGAGCATGCTGAAGACGCCCGAAGAGTTTGCGTCCATTCCGCTGCGCATCAACTCGGATGGCTCCGTGGTTCGCGTCAAAGATGTGGGACGGGTGGAACTCGGGACCGACGCCTATGACATTGAGGCCTTTTATAACGGAAAGCCCTCTGCAGGCCTCGGCATCCGCATGGCCTCGGGCGCCAATGCCTTGGACACGGCGGACGCGGTCAAGGCAAAGCTGAAAGAGATGAGCCGGTATTTTCCCCACGGGATGAAGGCGGTCTATCCCTATGACACGACGCCCTTTGTCAAGGTGGCCATCTGGGAGGTGGTCAAGACCCTTTTGGAGGCCATCCTGCTCGTTTTCCTCATAATGTGGCTTTTCATGGGGAGCATCAGGGCCACCCTGATCCCCACCATTGCGGTGCCGGTGGTGCTCCTCGGCACCTTTGGGACGCTTTCCTTCTTTGGGTTCTCGATCAATATGCTCACCATGTTCGCCATGGTGCTTTCCATCGGGCTTCTGGTGGACGACGCCATCGTGGTCGTGGAGAACGTGGAGCGCATCATGAGCGAGGAAGGGCTTCCGCCGAAGGAAGCCACCCGAAAGTCCATGGGGCAGATCACAAGCGCTTTGATCGGCATCGGGCTTGTGCTCTCGGCGGTATTCGGCCCCATGGCCTTCTTCGGAGGCTCCACCGGTGTCATCTACCGGCAGTTTTCCGTGACCATCATCGCCTCCATGCTTTTATCGGTGGTCGTGGCCTTGATCCTGACGCCGGTGCTGTGCGCCACCCTCCTGAAACCGGTGAAAGCAGGACACGAGCCGGCGGAGAATGCGATCCCTATCCTGCGGCCTTTTTTTGCAAGGTTTGACCGCATCTTCTTCGGCTTAAGAGACCGGTACGTGAGGATAGTAGGCAATTCTTTTTCAAAGAAGACCCGCTATGCCGTTATATATATCGTGATCGTAGCATGCGTGGGGGTTCTCTTCCTCCGCACGCCCACGTCCTATGTGCCCGAGGAAGACCAGGGCATTATGCTTTCCCAGATCATCCTGCCGACAGGTTCCACTATCGAGCAGACACAGCAGGTCGTTGGACGGGTGCAGGAATATTTTCTGAATAAGGAAAAAGAGGCCGTAGAATCCACCATGACGATCTCCGGTATCGGCTTTTCAGGAAGGGCCCAGAACAACGGAATGGTATTTGTGAAGCTGAAGGATTGGGATCTTCGAAACAGGTCTGACCTGAAGGTGAAGGCCGTTGCGGAACGGGCGACCAGGGCCTTTTCCAATATCCGAAGCGCCATGATCTTTGCATTCCCTCCCCCAGCTGTGGTGGAGCTGGGGGAGGGCACAGGATTTGACTTCCAGTTGCTTGACCGCGGTGGACTGGGCCATCAGAAACTGATGGAGGCCAGAAACCAGCTTCTCTATATGGCGTCAAAGGACCAGCGCCTTACGAAGGTACGGCCCAACGGCATGGAGGACGTCCCTGAATACCGGGTCGACGTGGATTGGGGGAGGGCCGGCGCCCTGGGCGTTCCCATTACCTCTATCCATAACACCATTACGACGGCCTTCGGCAGTGCATATGTTAACGACTTTATTCAGGGCGGCCGGGTCAAGCGCGTGTTCGTTCAGGCGGACGCCCGGCATCGTATGCTCCCCAGGGACATAGAAAAGCTCTATGTGCGCAACGATGCCGGGAAGATGGTCCCCTTCTCTGCCTTTGCCTCCGGCTACTGGACATCGGGCTCCCCCAGGCTTGAGCGTTTCAACGGCTTCCCGTCCATGAACATATGGGGAGAGCCGGCGCCGGGGAGAAGTTCCGGCGAGGCGATGAAGGCCATGGAAGAGCTCACGGCAAAATTGCCCCAGGGGATCGGTTTTGAGTGGAGCGGACTTTCTTACCAGGAGCGGATGTCAAGCTCCCAGGCACCCCTGCTCTACGCCTTTTCCATCATCGTGATCTTCCTGTGCGTGGCGGCCCTCTATGAGAGCTGGCCGATCCCGCTGGCAAACCTCTTAATGCTTCCCCTCGGCGTGTTCGGCGCGACGCTTTTTACCTGGACGCGCGGGCTTCACAATGACGTATATTTTCAGATCGGATTTCTTACTACCCTCGGACTGACGACAAAGAATGCGATCCTTATCATCCAGTTCGCGCAGCAACGATTGGCGAGTGGGGCAGGATTGATCGAGGCTACCCTCGGGGCGGTGAGGGTAAGGTTCCGACCGGTCATCATGACCTCGCTGGCCTTTTTCTTCGGCGTCCTGCCTCTCGCTATTTCGACGGGAGCCGGCGCCGGGGCCATGAAGGCCATCGGTACCGCCGTGACCGGCGGCATGATGTCTGCAACGTTCATCGACCTTTTCTACATCCCCCTGCTCTTTGTTGTCGTATCCCGCCTGTTCAAGGTGGAGAAAAAACCCGGGATGCAGGATGGGCAGGAGCACAAGGCGGACCTTGCTAATTCTTCGGAGGGGCACTGACCATGATACGAAACGCGTTGACGATCATCCTTATAATACTTTTTCTGGGGGGCTGCACCATGGCCCCGACATACACGCGCCCGACCCCGCCGATCCCCTCCGGCTGGCCAAGCGGCGAAGCGTATAAAAAGGCGGATGCTGCAACCGATGCCCCCACAGCCGCAGAGCTAAAGTGGCAGGAATTCTTCATCGACGGGCAGCTTCAAAAGGTCATCGCCATGGCCCTGCTCAACAATCGCGACCTGCGGGTGGCCGCTTTGAGCGTGGAAAGGGCGCAGGCAATGTACGGCATCCAGCGGGCAGCGCTCTTCCCGACGGTTGATGCGGTCGGCAGCGGGGTGAGAAAGCGCGTACCTGCAGATATCGCAGATAAAGGGAACGCGAAGATCACAGAGCAGTACAGCGTCGATCTTGGCGTGCTGTCGTGGGAGATCGACCTCTTCGGGCGTATACGCAGCCTCAAAGACAAGGCCCTCGAAGAATACCTGGCTACGGAGCATGCCCGGCGCGGTGCCCAGATCTCGCTTATATCCGCAGTTGCCGGAACCTATCTTCTGCTGGCGGCAGACAAGGAGAACCTTAAGCTGGCGCAGTCCACCCTCGACGCCCAGCAGACCTCCCATGACCTGATACAGCGGCGGTACGATGTGGGCCTTACGAATGAGCTGGACCTCCGCAGGTCTCAAACGCAGGTAGACTCGGCGAGGCGGGACGTTGCACTCTATACGCAGCTGGTCGCTCAGGATGAGAACGCGTTAAACCTTCTGGCCGGTGCGCCGGTGCCGGCGGAGCTTTTGCCTCCCGACCTGGGCAGCGTGGCGCCCCTCAAAGACATATCTGCGGGGGTGTCGTCTGAGATACTTCTGCGGCGCCCCGATATCCTTGCAGCGGAACATCGGCTCAAGGCGGCAAACGCCAATATCGGCGCTGCCAGGGCCGCGTTCTTCCCCAGTATTTTCCTCACGACCACCGTGGGAACGGTGAGCAACGAACTATCGGGGCTTTTCAAGGCGGGGGCCGCCACCTGGAGCTTCGTGCCGCAGGCCACTATGCCGATCTTTGATACCCGGTTGTGGGCAGCGTTGAGGGGGATCAAGGTGGAAAGGGAGATTGCCGTGGCCCAGTACGAGAAGGCAATCCAGACGGCCTTCAAAGAAACGGCTGACGCCCTCGCCCAGAGGGGAACCGTCGGGGACCAGGTGGCTGCCCAGGAGTCCCTCGTCCAGGCATCGGCAGACACCTATAACCTGACCAATGCCCGTTATACAAAAGGGGTCGACAGCTATCTGAGCGTTTTGGACGCGCAGCGTTCGCTGTTCAGCGCCCAGCAGGGATTGATCGCGCTGCGCCTTGCCAGGCTTACCAATCAGGTAAGGCTCTACGCGGTGCTTGGAGGCGGCTGGACGGCAGCCGAAGAAGATGATGCCGGGAAAAAGCGGGAAGATTGATCCCGGCTGCTCGTACTGCCCGCTGTCATTGTCTGTTCAGGACCTGTTTTCCACTACCCCGGGATCAACAAAGCAGCGGGGATTCTCATTGATATTGCCTCAGACAAATGGTACAAAGAAGGATCTGGCAGGAACGAAATAAAACGTTACGACAGTGATCGGCAACATTCTGAAGAAGAGAATGATAACGGACCGGAGGCGCGCGCTTCATGAAGGTTTTCCATCTGCTCATGATCGCAGCAGGGGTCCCGCTCCTCGGCCTTCTTATCTACAATGTCGGGGTTCAGGCCCTCTGGCGCGAATTCACACGCATCGGCTGGGGCCTGGCGCCGCTTATACTGCTGGAGGGGGCCGCTAACCTTTTCCACACGCAGGGGTGGAGGCATTGCCTTTCCGGTTTCCACAGGTCCCTCCCTTTCGGCCATGTGTTCTGCGTCCACATGGCAGGCGTTTCAATGAACTACCTCACGCCCACGGCAGGATTTGGGGGAGAGGTGACGAAGGGGCTTCTTCTCGCCTCGGACCGCACAGGCCCTCAGGCGGCATCAGCGGTGCTCCTTGACAAGCTTTCCATCGCCTTTGCGCAACTGGTCTTCATCACCTACGGGTCCTTCCTGTTCCTCGCGGACATCATGATGCCCGGCACCCTCTGGTTTGCCCTCACCTCGGTTACGGCACTTCTCGGCTTCGGGATCATCGGATTTCTCGAGGTACAGCGTCGCGGAAGGCTGGGAGGCATCGTACGATGGGCAGTGCGCCACCGGTTGGGAGGATCAAGCCTCCGGAAGGCAGCGGATTCCATGACGGAAGTAGACGACGAACTTCAAGGGTTCTACCGTACGCGCCTGCCGGACCTCCTCCTGTCGATGGCCTGGCATTTTGTTGGATTTCTTTGGGGGGTGGTTCCGACCTATTATTTTTTGATCCTGACCAGGGGCGACGCATCCTTGTCGATGGCCTGGGCGCTCGTCGTCCTCGGAAGCTGGTTCGACCTGATAGCCTTTGCCATCCCCATCGATATCGGCGTCAAGGAGACCACGAGGGTCCTTGCCTTCAGGATTGTCGGTTTTCCTTCTGCCCTCGGGTTGACCTACGGCATTACGCGCCGTCTGCAGCAGTTGTTCTGGGCGGGCATAGGTTTGCTGTTGTACGGCCTGCTTGTCTCAACACGTAATTCCCTGTCCCCTCGCGGGAGAGGGCAGGGTGAGGGGGCATGATCATGCCGTTTCTATCCTCTGATACCTCGCAGCGTGCGGCGGGGCAGTTCATTGCCTGGAGGCGATTATGAAAACGTTTCCTTTTAGTGTGCGGTACCTTTTTTGTGGCATCATTGCGTTTCTGGTCTTTGCCGTCGCCGGCAACGCAGCAGGCAGGGAAAGGCTTGTCCTGGGCCTGTCGCAGCTGATCGGCATGGCGATTGAAAAGAGCCCTGAGATCGCAGGGACGCAGAGTGAAATAGCAGGGGCGAAGAGCGAGCTTGCCCAGGCAGATGCCGCTTACTACCCGCAGCTTGATACTACCGTTCTTGCAGGCCCCGTAGAGAACACGAAGAGGCCTGCGGTAGCAGGCACCCGTATCACCGACCCGACAGACGGAACGAGTATCGGGGCCTTCGGAAGGGCAGACGTAACCCTTACCCAGCCCCTCTACACCTTTGGCAAGATCTCCAACAGGCGCGAGGCGGCGGCACGGGGCGTTGCGGTCAGAGAGGCGAAGCTGCTCCAGAAAAGAAGCGAGATCGCGCTGAGGATCAAAGAGCTCTATTACGGTCTTGTGCTCTCGCGGGCAGGCGTTGAGGCAATGCGCGATACGGCCGGGTATTTCGACGATGTCAGGCGCCGGATAGACCGTTTGCTCAAGCTCGGCTCGCAGAACGTTATGGAGAGCGATCTCTACAGGATCGATATCTACAGCGCCGATACCGTGCGGTCGCAGGCAGCAGCAGAAGAGGGGATGAAGACCGTATATTTTGCCCTTAAATCCATGATCCGGCTCCCCGCAGACGTAGATTTTGACCCCGCCGACAAGATGTTGACCGCCGCCGGCCGCCGGCTTGACGGACTGCAGGACTACATCGATAAGGCGCTTTCCGGGCGCCCGGAGTTCAGGCAGCTCGACCAGGCGATCCTGGCGCAAAAGGCCAGCGTGGAGGGTGCCATAAGCGACAGGTACCCGTCCTTTTTCGCGGCACTGGTCGGATCCGCTGCCGGCGCGCCCGGGCGTGAAAAGTTTGACAATCCCTATATAGCGGACCGGTTCAATCATGTCAACGGGGGGATCGTAGGAGGTATGAAGTGGCACTTCGATTTCGGGATATTGAAGGCGCGCGTCGAGAAAGAAAGGGCCGATTACGAGAAGCTTCTCCATACGAAGGCCACGGCCGAGCTGGGCATCCCCATCGAGGTGGCAAGGAGGTACCATGAAGTGAGGGAGTGGCAGGCAGCCGTTGATGCGTACAAGCAGGTAGTGTCGTCGTCGAGAAAATGGATCGTTGCGGCGCTTGCTGATTTCGACATGGGGGTAGGCACGGCGGACGACCTGCTGCGAAGCATCGAACGGTATGGCAAGAATCAGGAAAAATATCTCGAGGCACTTTTCAATTACAATATGTCCCTTGCCAGGCTCGAGTATGCAACCGGGGAAGATGAACGGTGAAACGACTCGTTCTCCGCGTGCAGACCTCCCATCCTTTCCTGACCTTCGCGGGCGCCTTAGTGCTTGCCGGACTCTCCGTGCTCTTCACCGTAACGCACCTGGAGTTCAAGACGAGCCAGAGGGCGCTTATCTCGTCCGAGAACCGTTTGATGCAGATGTTGAATGTCGCAGACCGGTTCTCGAAGCTCGATGCCTTTATCGTTGCCGTCGAGAACAAGAATGCCCACCAGTCCCTTGAATTTGTCCGGGCCCTCGCCTCGCGGCTGGAGGCGGACCATGAACACTTTGCCCAGGTCTTCTACCGGGTGGACCCGGCGCATTTCAAACCCTGGGCCCTTCTTTACCTGAAACCGGAAGAGATCAACGCGCTGCGCAACAACCTTGAGAAACATGAGCCCTTTATCCAAAGCCTCGCGCGCTCGCCGGGCCTTGCCACGTTCTTCGAGGCGATCAATGACGAGATGACATCGAACATGGTGGGGGAGCTTTTCACGGGCTTTCTCCGGCCATCGCCTGAAGGAGAGAGCTCTGAGCCGCATGATCTGGATTTTTTGCTAAGGGTATTGCGGGAGATGAAAACGAACATAGAAGGGTCGCCGGCCTTCAGCTCTCCCTGGAGCCCGTTTTTTCTGAAAGGAGGCTGGGGAGACGAGGCCGGCGAGGGCTATTTCTGGACGGAAGGAAAGAGATATCTGCTTGTTTTTGTCGCCCCGAACACAAAGGGCGCCGGAGCCAGCACGGCGGGGAAGTCGCTGACCGCATTGCGGCAGGCCGTTTCTGCGGCCAGAGGAGAGTTTCCGGACGTGCATGCCGGCGTTACAGGCCAGAAGGCCCTGGACGAAGACGAAAAGAACCTTGCCCTCAACGATATAAGCGTTGCCACGATCGTTTCGCTTATAGGCCTCACGATACTGCTCGTGTTCTTCTGGCGGACCATCCGGCGCCCACTGCTCCAGATGACAACGCAGGTCGTGGGCCTTTCGCTTACCTTCGGCCTTACCACGCTTCTTATCGGCCACCTCAACCTGCTGTCTGTCGCATTCGCGCCCATGGTCCTCGGCCTGGGCATAGACTACGACATCCATTGGTTCGCGCGCTACAGTGAAGAGCGCCGGCGTACGGGACAATCGGCAGATCAGGCGCTTGCGACGACAATGGAAAGAACGGGCCCCGCTATCCTGCTCGCTGCCCTGAGCACCTGCCTTGCCTTCCTCCCGCTTGCCCTTACAGGATTTAAGGGGCTCGCAGAGCTTGGCCTTATCTGCGGCATAGGGCTTCTTGTGTCGTCGATAACCACCGTCTGCCTCCTCCCTGCGCTCATCGTGCTTTTTGACAGGCCTTCATCGCGCACGTTGCTTGCCGACATGGAGCAGGAAGTCAGGCCGCTGATGCGGATCACGAGGAAGCGCGCCCTCGTGATCCTGGCCCTCACCGTTGTGGGGAGCGGGCTCTCCTTATGGGGGGCAGGGAAGATAACGTTTGACCTTAATATGCTTCACCTCCAGTCAAAAAGCGCCGAGTCGGTCGAATGGGAGACAAAGCTCATCGAAGGATCGAAGCACCCCAGCATCTATGGCGTCCTCTTTGCCCATTCCCTCGCCGAAGCGGCAGGGAAGGCAGAGGCCCTGAAGAAGCTTAATAGCGTATCAAAGGTCCAGAGCGTAAATGATTTCCTCCCTTCGGACCAGGGCCGCAAGATACCCCTCGTGCGCCGGATAAAGCCCGTTCTTGCGAATATCCCTTCAAGCTTCAAGCCGCCAGGCGCCGTGGACATCCCGCGCCTGAAAAATATCCTGTCCCGTATCCGCTTCAAGATGGAGGGCGAGAGCGCAGGCGCATGGGGTGCGAGCAAGCCCCTCGAGGCGCAGATGAGGGATGTCCGATCCCTTATAGACACGATAGGAAGAGACCTTCGGTCCATCGAGCCGACGGCTCTTTCCCGCCGCCTCAAGGGATTCGAGGCCAGCATGATCGCAGACCTGAACGATAAGCTTTCCCTTCTCCGCGCAAACGTAAATGCACGCCCCATGGAGGTTTCGGACCTGCCGCAGCCGGTCCGAGAGCGTTTTGTGGGGCCTGACAGCCTCTATCTTATCCGGGCCTTCCCTGCTTCTGATATATGGGATCCCCACCTCCTCGGAGACTTTGTCAGGGACCTGAGGTCGATAGACCCGGACGCCACGGGCGATCCCGTTACCCTTCACGTCTTCACCAGGGAGTTCCGCGACTCGTCGTTCAAGGCGGCCATCTGGGCCATTGTCCTTATCTTCGCGTTCCTTCTCCTTGCATTGCGGAGCGTGGCTTTGACGCTTGTTGCCATTGCGCCTCTCGTCGTCGGGGCGCTTTTGACCTTTGGCCTCATGTACCTCTTCGGGGTCGACCTTAATCTTGCCAATGCCATCTTCCTGCCTCTTGTTATCGGCGCAGGCGTAGAGTATGGTGTTATCATCGTCCAGCGATGGCGGCAGGGAAATGCCGGGGAAGAGCGGGTACAGCTTCCGTTCAGTACGGGCATGGGGATACTGCTTGCCGGCTTAACGACCACCATTGGTTTTGGAAGCCTCATGATATCACGGCACCAGGGGATATACAGCCTGGGCCTTATGGCAACCGTCGGCAGCCTGACCGTGCTCGCCGTATCGCTCCTTTTCCTCCCGGCGCTGTTGTTCTTCATCAACGGCAGCAAACAAAGGAAGGGCGGCGGAGAGCGGAGAGCAAAGGGCAGAAGATGAGAGGATGAGAAAATGAGAAGATCAGAAAGCTTAAATACCATGAAAGGCGTCATGCATTCGTATTGTCTCTTTGTTTTCTCACCTTTCACTTTTCATCTTTCACGTTTCACTTCCTTTATTCAGCGTGTTTGCGGGGACAATCCGACGCAGATGTTCATCCTAATGGAGAACTCGAAATCAATCCAGGAGGAACCATGAAGAAGACGGTGATCTGTCTTGCACTATTGTTTTTCGGTCTGTGCCTGTTTGCCAATCACGCCGCTGCTCAAGCAAAAACGGCGACCGGTTTCGTCAGCGCCATGTTGAACGAGGTGGCGGCGATCAAGGATGATCCAAAGCTGCAGGGCCGGGCGATGAGGAACACGAGGAAAGGCCTCATCCGGGAGGTTATTCTGAAGAACTTTGACCTCGAAGATATGGCAAAAAACGCCCTTGGGCAGAAACAGTGGGATTCGATGAGCAAAGAGCAGCATTCAGAATTCAGGACGATCTTCCAGGACCTTTTTCTCGAATCCTACTCACGGCTTGTTCTCGATTTTATGAAGAAGGAGCAGATCGGGTATGGTACGCAGGAAGCCGTCCAGGACGGAACGGTGGTAAAGACCACTATCCGCCGGCTTGAAGATGAGATCCCGGTGCATTACATGCTCGCAGATCTTCGCAGCGGGTGGTCGGTGAAGGACGTAACGATTGACGGGGTGAGTATTGTAGAAAATTACCGGAGGTCTTTTTTGCGGGTCATAAGGCAGGAATCCTACAGCGGCCTTCTTAAAAGGATGAAGCTCCAACAAAAGGCCGTGCAGGACGGGAAGGAGAAATAGCGTGGCAAAGGGCGCATTGATATTCGCAGACGACGCAAAAGGTCTGCAGCAGGTTTACGGGATGCCTGCCGTCAGAAGGCTCGTCCTTCTTGTGCGCCTGCTCGGCTTCGATAGCGTCCACATAGTCAGCAGCGGCAAGGAGCTGCTGCCGGCCGTTTCGGACCTTATGGGGGCCGGTGCGTTCCATCTGCGCGGGAATGAGCCCGATCTTTACTCTATAGCTGAGAAGCTCCGCTTCGATGAGGAGGGGTATGTCCTGGTGCTTAAGGCAAATCATGTCATCGACCGCTGGTCCCTCGACCGGCTGATCAAGGCCCAAAAGGGCCAGGAGGCCTCATTCCTGGAAAGGGGCGACAAGAGAGGCGACGAGACAATATTTTTTGTGAAAGCCCCACAGCTTTTACCTCTCCTTGACTCTCTGCGGTCGTCGAAGAAACCGGAAGCAGGCCTGGAGGCCGATGCGGTCCGCATCAAGGCAGGTTCCGGGCTGCCGGTGCTCCTGGATGGGGGGCATGAGAAGGCGAGGGCTGCTGAGAAAGGGCTTAGCAAAGCGGTAGGCGAGGCAACATGGGAGAGGGACAGCCTCCTTTACCGGCACGCAAGCCGCCATGTTTCACGGCTCATGAGCCCCGGGATCGCCCGGACCCGGATGACGGCAAATGCGGTCACATTGCTGAACGTGCTGCTGGGCCTGGCAGGTGCCTTCCTGCTCTCTATAGGCGGCCACCGGTTTCAGATAATTGGCTCGCTTGTCTTCGTCTTCTCCACCATCGTGGACTTAGTCGACGGCGAGGTCGCGCGCCTCAAGATGCAGGAGTCCATCTTCGGCCACTACCTTGACATCATCTGCGACAATATCGTGCACCTTGCCATTTTTATCGGGGTCGCGATCGGCCTGTACCGCGAAACAGCCAATGGCCTTTTCATTTACCTGCTGTGGTTCTTCCTCGGCGGGCTCGGCCTGTGCGCGCTTATCCTCAACCGGATACTTGCAGAGCGCCATGCGGGTGTGCAGAAATCGCGGCTGGCGGTCATGTGCGAGGCGCTCTTCAACAACCGCGACTTCGCCTACCTGATGGCCGTCTTTGCCCTGTTCCATCGCCTTGACTGGTTCTTCGTGGCCGCCGCCTTCGGCTCCTATCTCCTGGCAGGAACCCTCTGGGTGGCAGAGCTCGTCAC
>Ga0116143_10003756_pt1 | contig 15052 bp, 9 predicted proteins | sample AD_UKC034_MetaG_FD_89745 | JGI IMG/M metagenome (GOLD analysis project Ga0116143, IMG submission 89745) | Active sludge microbial communities of municipal wastewater-treating anaerobic digesters from USA - AD_UKC034_MetaG | ecosystem: Engineered > Bioreactor > Anaerobic > Digestate | place: USA...
ACAACGCGTACAGCAACTTTCCGATGAACGCCGAGATGATCTCGCTGCTGATGATGACGCTGCGGGGCGACGCGATCGAGGCGGCGTTCATGGCCCAGATGGCCAACGTCGGGCAGGCGTGTCTGTTCGTGGCGGCCGCCTGGCTTGCGGGCAGGAGGTTTTCGAGGGCGGCCGGCGTCACCTGCGGAGTGCTGGCGGCCGGCGTGCCGTGGCTGGCGTATCTGAGCGGGATCGCATACGTCGAACCGGGCATGATGGCGATGGGCATGTGCGCCGTGGCGGCATTGCTGCACATGGACGGCCAAGCCAAACGCGACCGGGCGATGTGCATCGCGGCTGGCCTGCTGGCGGGCTTGGCCTGCGGGTACAAGTACACGGCGGTGGCCTTGATCGCCCTGCCGTTGGTGGCCCTGGTTCTGACTCCGCGCGCGACGATTGCCCAGCGGATATCGCGTCTCGTGGTCTACACGCTGGCGGTCCTGGCGGCTTTTTCGCCGTGGCTGATTCGCAATACGGTCAATACGCACAATCCCGTATTCCCGCTCGGATGGTCGGTTTTCGGAGCGAAGACCGGCCTGTGGGATGCGGAGTTGGAGGCCCGGTGGCAGCGAGCCCACGCTTCACCGGCGGCCGAACAGGCCGAAACGCCGACCGCTCTCCGCGCCTTGCAGCGGACGGTCGGCGAGGAACGAATGGGGTACGTGGTGTTCGTGCTGGCTGCGGTCGGCGCCGTCGTAACGCGCGACCGGTGGACGGCCGGCCTGGCGGTTGTGCTGATCGTGCAGGCATGCGTGTGGTTCGGGGCGACGCACCTGTTCGCGCGGTTCGCGGTCGTGCTGTTGCTGCCGCTTCTGGCACTGGCGGGTCGCACGGCAACGCGATCAATCAGCGTATCCGGGGAAATGTCCCGCGACGATCCTTCTCGGGGGGCGGGCTCCGGGGCTGATCCGCCGGAACTGAACCGTGCGGGAGGAGCACGGGCTAACAAGTTAGCCCATGCCACCCGCACCGGCGGATTGCAAACGCAGTCGCATACCACCGGTCGGCCTTGGCTCGTTGTGTTAACTCTGTTGCTCGTCGCCGGGACGGGCTTCAATCTTTACCGGCTGTGGGACCTTTATTATCATCACACCCGCTTGGGTTCGGGCGCCGAGCCGATCGGGGCGTACGGCCAAACGCAGTGGTTCGTGGAGGGGCAGTGGCCCTGGACGGAGCACATCGGGGCGATCAATCGGCTCGATGTCGATGGCCGAACGATGCTCGTGGGCGAGGCTCGTACGTATTACCTGCGTCGCCCCTGCACGTACGCGGTCGCGTTCAATCACCATCCGCTCGCACGGGCGGCAAGGGAATGTGCCGACGCATCGGGTGTGATGGACCGGCTTCGGGGCGACGGGATCACCCACGTGCTGGCCCATTGGGATGAGATCGGCCGACTCCGTTCGACGTACGGGCTCGACCCGGAAATCGATCGGGTGCTGTTCGATCGGTTGGCGGAAGCCGGCCTGAGGCCGACGGCGGAATTCAGGATACAGGAGGGGGCGACCCCGTACGCGACCCTGTTCGAGGTACCGAAGAAATGAGCGATATCGTCAATCTCGGCATCTGCACCGTGGACGCCATCGGCCAGACCGTCGATGACTACCCTCCGCCGGGTGGGCTCCGGCTGTTCGACAAGCTCACCCTGACCACGGGCGGCAATGCGATGAATTGCACGATCGCGATGCGGAAGATGGGCATCCCGTGCGATGTGATCGTCAAGGTCGGCCAGGACGCACTGGGCGACTTCGTCGTCAGCGAAGCCCAACGGTACGGCGCGGGAACGGACGGGATCATCCGGAGCACCGACGGGACCCATACGCCCTACACGTTCGTCTGCGTGCTGACCGGCGGGCAGCGAAGCTTCTTCCACACCATGGGCACCAACGGCACGCTTTGCTTCGAGGACATCAGTCTGGACATCGTGCGCAAGGCCAAGTTCTGCTTCGTCACCGGCACGATGGTGATGAAGACGTTCGACGGCAAGCAGACCGCGCACCTGCTGGCCGAGGCCCAGAGGGCCGGCGTCAAAACGCTGCTCGACACGGTCTACCTCGACGCCGCTCCGCGCCAGCTCTGGCACGACAACATCCTGCCCTGCCTGCCTTCGCTCGACTACTTCATTCCGTCGCTGCCCGAAGCCAGGGCGATCAGCGGGCTCGATCAACCCTCGGAGATGGCCCGGATGTTCCAGGACCGCGGTTGCAAGAACGTGGCGATCAAGCTGGACCGGGCCGGCGCGTTCTGCCGATCGGCCGACGGGAGCGAAGCGATCGTCCCCGCCTACCAGGTGGATAACGTCGTGGATACCACCGGCGCGGGCGACTGCTGGTGCGCCGGCTTCCTGACCGGCTTGTACCTGGGCCTGCCCATGCCCGAGGCTGCCCTGCTCGGAAACGCCACAGCCGCCCATTGCATCCAGGCACCCGGCGCCTCGACGGGCATCGTCCCGCTCGAGCAGATCCACGCCTTCCAGAAGCGAACGCCGTTGAGAAAGTAGGACCCCAAACCAGGAGCCAATCGCCGACCTGCCCGCGTATCGTGCAAAGCTCTCGAAGCCCAAGAAGACTTTTGCAGCCGTTTTCTCCGTGGTGTATCAGGAAGCCGACGGCGCCGCGGTCCAGCAATGGACCGGGCGGTTTGCCTGCGCGAGTCGTCGGGCGGTGGCGGCGGCGTGAACGGGGGCGGCGTTGGCGACGATGATGGCGTCGGCTGAGTCCATGGGGGCTGTGCACGTCGGCAGGATGGGGATTCCGCGATAGCATCGGTTCGGCTGGGCGAAGCGATCGTCGGCGATGGCGAGGATTCGCAGGCCGGCCGATTTTGCGCCGCGCACGAACGGAAAAACGTTCTTTCCCAGGTCGGCCAGGACGATCCGCCGGACGCCTTGTCGGGCGAGGTCCCGCATCCGGTCGGCCATCTCCTCGAACCGGAAAAACCGCTCGAAATCGGCGCCTCGCAACCGCCAGCCGGCGTAGCCACGGCGCTCCGCCCGCATCCGGCGCCGACCTTCGCTCAGGCCGCGGGCGTACGCGCGAAGGTGCCCGGCTGACTCCGCGATCCAGCGGTAACGCTGCACGTAATCCTGCACCAGCGGAGTCAGCCACCGGTCGGGAATGTATCGGGCGGCCACGATCAGGTTGTTTCGCGTGTCCAGGTAAACCGTGCGCCAACCCAGCCGGGCCTGCGGCGTCTTCATATGTTCGACGTGAAGATCGTCGAAGACGGCGATATCATAGCCGGCCCGAACGAGGCGAAAGCTGAGATCATACTCCTCCGCCTGCATGAACAGCGTGCGATCGAGATTGCCCGCCGCGCGCAGCGCGTCGCGACGAAAGCCCGCGCCGCATCCGACGTAAACGCCCGGCAAGGCCCCGCCCTCGAGTCTGCCGTCGGGCAGGTGCACGGTGAAGCCGGCCTGGGCAAGCCGAGGGTCCGCACGGAATCGCTCCACCATTCGGACGACGCTGCCCGCGCGAGGGTGCGAATCGTCGTCGAGGAAGACGACGTACTCCCCTTCAGCGCGGTCCACACCGACCGCCTTGGCGCAACTACCGATGTTTCGCCTCAGGACGAGAAGCCTGACATGTGGGAACGATCGACGGACCCTGTCGGCGGTCCCGTCGCGCGAGCCGTTGTCCACCACGATGGTTTCGGCTTCTTGTACCTCCACACGGAGGGATTGAAGTGATTCCAGGGTGGCGCGCACGGCCTCGCACCGGTTGTAAGTCGCCAGCACGAAGCTCACCATCGGCCGTCCACCTGCCGAGGGATCGTGTCGCTCGGTTCGCGCGGCCGCCGCGCTCTGGTCGACATTCGGCGTCGATAAATGGCTTTTATGACGGCTCATGGCCAACCGGCACGACGTCGGGACGAATCGAAACTCGGTCGTTGAGGGGGGTGACGGGGGCCTCGGAAGCCGGCGCCGGGGTGACGATAGGGGCGCGTACCCGGCGCTGGCCGAGGCGCCGTTCCTCGGTCGCGGCGATCAGGCCTTCGCCCCGAAGCGGCGGCGTTCGGCACACGCGGCGGTCGCCCAATTCCATTCGGCCGACCAGCCAATGCCTCAGGGCAACCGCGTCGACCGGGATGTTTCCGAGTTGTTCGATTTCGATGGCGGCGGCGGCAGTTCCCAGATAGGCGGCCTGCATCAGGCTTCCGCCGGCGGCCAACGTCAGGGTTCCAGACGCCAGCATCGCGTCCCCGCAGCCCAGCGGGTCGACGACTCGATTGGCCAACGAAGGCAGGTACTCGCTACGGAGGCGCTGACGCCACAGCGGCGATGCGGGGTCCTGCGACTGGCGATCGAATACCACGATTCCGCGCTTGCCCAGCGTCACCATCATATGCCGTGATTGGGTGACATCCATCACCTTATAGGCGACGTTGGACAGGCCGTTGTCGAAGTCGTGCAGCGCCAAACGCAATTCCCGTTCCGTCGGACACAGCAGGCTGGCGTTGTGGAAGCCCAGGAGCCGGCCTCGTTGACCGCTGACATCGGCGGCGATCACCGGATTTCGCCGCGCGAGAATGGGTCGAAGTTGTTCGAGCAGGCCGGCGGTGATCGTCCCGTAGCCGAAATCGCAGAACACGACCGCGTCGATCCGGTCGGCGATGGCGTTCACCCATTCGGCGGCCTCGCGCTCCGCCACGGAATCGAGCGGCTGGGATTGCCCGTCCTCGACCCTGAATATCTTCTGGTTTTCCACGAGATAGCGGGTTTTTTCCGGAAGGCGCGTTCGGCAGGGGATGAGTCTGGCGTCGATGGTTTCGCTCTCGAGTATCTCGCGCACGTGCCCGCCGGCGGGTTCCTCGGCGGTGGCGCTGAGAACATAGGCCTTCGCCCCCAGCGCCGCCACGTGCCGGGCCACGACGCCCGCGCCGCCGACGTAACGCCGCTCTTCGAGCCGGGTCAGGCTCATCATGGGGGCTTCGCTGGCCAAATCGTTCGCATCGCAGAGCACGTAGCGATCGAGGATCACGTCACCCACGACGAGAATACGCAGACGGGCAAAGCCGTCGATCAGCGCCTGCGTGGTGGTCCGGTTGATTTCATGGCGTCGGCAGAGAACCCGAAGTCTTTCGTTTTCGATGGACGGCTCCCGCTCCATCGATTCGATAAGCCGGGTGGAGCTGAACACCACGTCGCCGCTGCTGAAGACGACCCGCCCGCCGTAACCTTCGACGACCTCCCGTTCGGCCAGGAAATCCGCATGCTGGTTTTGCTCGTACTCGCGGCCCTTCACATAGATGTCCGGCTGAAGGTCGGCGAGAAGTTCGAGCGCGGTGGGTTGCGGATTGATGTAGACCAGGTCGACGACTTCGAGAGCAGCCAGGCTTTCCGCCCGCAATTCCTCGGGAATGTAAGGCCGCTGATCGCCCTTGCCCACCTGGGCATCGCCGGTCAGCGATACGACCAGCAGATCGCCCTGCCGCCGGGCGAACTCCAGGTAGCGGACATGGCCCGGGTGGACAATATCGAAGCAGCCGTGGCAGTGAACGACGGACTGCCCGGCCGACCGGGCCGCAGCCACCTGGGCGAGCAATTCGGATTTGTTGACAATCTTGTCGGCCACGAGGCTATTATCGGCCACCCCCCTTCCCTTCGTTGACGTTCAGGCCGCCGATTCCAGGAGAGGAACCCCCCACTGCCTCGGCTTTCGCCAGTGGAACATTTTTCTCTCTTTTTTTCGTGGAGACGTGTTTTCGTCACTTGAATTGGGTCCAGCCATCTGGTAGAATGAAAAGCAGAGTCGAGGTTTATAGGTCGCGGAGTTACTGTAAAGCGGCGCTGAACTGGCGGAAATGGCGATAGCTGTGCGTCTCTCTACGGTGGCATTGAACTAACGATTGTCTGTTTCGTTTGAGGCTGTTTTCAGCAAGCGTTCATTCGCCCTCGCTGGGGGCGGCGGACATAAAGCTTTTCCCCTCCGGAAAACACCGGGTCGTCCCAGACGCCTGGTGTTTTCTTTTGCGCATCGCCCGAACCGGGCGCGGCCATTTTCACTTCGCCGGCGCGATCGTATGCGGCTTGGATTCATGGCGGGCAGTCGCATCTGATCGAAAGGCGATTTCCCTCGGCGTACGTCCGATAATCATCCCGTTTCCAACATTGTCCTTGGGGGCTTCGATCAGCAGTCTCTTGTGTGATCGGGCTAGGTTGGAGAGGCCGGTTTCCGCAGGCCGATGAATGGACAGGCGCCCGCATTGCGCGCCGGGGAGACCGAGCATGGGAAGAATACAATCCGGTACCGGCCTGATCTCCGGGATGGATATCCAGGGCATCGTTCAGCAGTTGATGGAAATCGAGTCCAGGCCTTTGCAACTGCTCCAGAGTCGCATTGCAATCACCCAAGAGAAGCAGGCAGCCTACCTGACTCTCAGCGCCCAGTTGAAGGCAGCCAAGGTGTCGATCGGCTCCCTGGGGCAGGTTTTCATTTTCAACAGTCGGTCGGCCACGAGTTCGGATACCAACGTGCTGACGGCGACGGCGGCCAACGGAGCTGCGGTCGGGTCGACCAGTTTCATGGTTCGCTCGCTGGTGAGTACTCATCAGTTGGTCTCCGCCGGCTTTCGGGACCGCAATTCGGCGCCGGTCGGCGCCGGTCGGCTGGTGCTCGAGCCCGCCCAGGCGAACGTGGCGCCGAGCACGGCCTTGAGTTCGCTGAACGGCGCCAACGGCATCCGGCGAGGGGTGATACGGGTGACGGACCGTTCCGGGGCGACGACCGACATCGATTTGAACGGTATATTGACGATCGATGACGTGCTGGACGCGTTCAATTCGCAAAACCGCGTGGCGGTGAAGGCCCGGACGGACGGTTCCCGCCTGATCATCGAGGACGTGAGCGGCGGAACGGCCGGGGACCTGAGAATCATCGACCTCGGCACGGGCAAGGCCGCCGCCGACCTGGGGATAGCCCAAACGTCCGCCACGGGAACGATCGAGGGGAGCGAGCTTGTCGCATTGTCGGCGGCCACCCGGTTGAGTCGCTTGAACGACGGCATCGGCATGCGGTTCAAAAACGCCGGCGCCGATCTTCGATTCACCCTGGCGAACGGGGATTCGTTCGACGTCGATTTCAGGAGCACCTTGTCACCCACCACGGACCTCAGTTTGCTGAACGACGGCCAGGGCGTGCGCCTGGGAACCATTCGCATCACGAATCGGGCGGGGCAATCCAGGGAAGTGGACCTCACCGGCACAACAACGGTCCAGCAGGTCATCAACCGGATCAACGCCACGGGCATCAAGGTCACCGCCACCCTGTCGGGATCGAAGCTCATCATCACGGACACCACCGAGGCGGAGGCGTCGAACCTGAAAATCGAGGACGTCAGCGGATACGCGGCGGCGGACCTAGGTATCGTCACCGACGCGGCGAACACCACCCGCGAGGGAGGCGAGATTTACCGCACGGATACCCTCGCCGCGGTGCTGCGGGCCATCGAGCATGCGGAAGGTTACCAGGGCCGCCTGACCGTTTCGATCTCCGACAAGGGGCTCGTGTTCACGGACCATACCGGCACGGGCGGGACCACGGTGACGGCGCTCAACGACTCCCTGGCGGCCCGGGACCTCGGGCTGTTGGAGGGATTCGATGCCAACGGGCAATTGCAGACACGCGATCTGATCGCCGGGCTGAACACCGTCCTGCTTGCCTCGCTGAAAGGCGGCGGCGGGCTGGCGACCGGCGAACTCAGCTTCTCGCTTCGCGACGGCACGACGATCGGCGGTCTCGATTTCTCACAGGCCCAGACCCTGGCGGACGTGATGCAAGTGCTCAACGCAACGGGCAAACTGTCCGCGGAGGTCGACTCGGGCGGTACGCGAATCCGAATCCGGGACCTGACGACCGGCGGTGCATCGTTCTCGGCCTCGGGTGAGATGGCCACGACCCTGGGTCTGGCGTCGAGCGGCGACGGGGAGCTGCTCAGCGAGGACCTCCAGCTTCAGTACGTCGCCGAGTCGACGAAGTTGAGCGATCTGAACGCGGGCAAGGGAGTCGTTTACGGAAGCCTGAGCATCACGGCTGCCAACGGCACCCGGAAAATCCTGACGCTCGATCCGGACACGGAAAAAACGGTCGGGGACGTCATCGACGCGATCAACAGACTGGCCATGGGTGTCGTCGCCCGGATCAACGCCAACGGCGATGGGATCGAGCTTGAGGACACGACCACCGGCGCGAGCACGCTGACGGTGACCCAGGAAGGCAAGGGCAGCACGGTCGCGGACCTCGGGCTTACCGGTACGGCCGACGCCAACGGCATCCTGACGGGGTCGTTCGCCAAGACGATCGAAGTCAGCGCATCGGACACGCTGGACAGCCTGGTCACGAAGATCAACAGCGCCAAGGCGAACGTGACGGCCAGCGTGGTGAGCAGCGGGGCCCCGGACGCGCCGTACCAACTGATTCTGACGTCGCGCAGCTCGGGCTCCAGGGGGCAGGTCGTCTTTACCACGGACATCGCGTCGCTCTCGCTGGATACGCTGGCCGAGGCCCGGGACGCCACCGTCGTGGTCGGCGACCCCAATTCTCCGAACGCCGTCGTGGTCAGCAGCAGCAGCAACACGCTCAAGAACGCGATCCCCAACCTCACGCTCAACCTACAGGGCACGAGCGATCGGCCCGTGACCGTAACCGTCCAAGGCGACAGCGAGACGATCGTCGAGAACGTCAAAAGCTTCATCACGGCGTTCAACGAGATCATGGACAAGGTGGACGAACTGACCCAGTACATTCCGGACACGGAAGAGAAGGGAATCCTCTTCGGCGAAAGCACCGTGCGGCAAATCGAGTCGCGGCTGTTCAGCCTGGTTATGACCACGGTCAACCGCGACGGCATGACCTACAACAGCCTGTCGGAACTCGGGATCGTAGTGGACTCCAGCAGCGGGTCCGCCCGACTGTCGCTCGGTCGCACGCTGGCGGATGGAACGGTCGTCGACGGGGAGGAAAGACTCCGGGAGGCCATCGAAACCGATCCGGAAAGCGTCAAGAAGCTGTTCAGCCTCGTCGAGGTCGTGAAAATCAAAGGCAAGGAGAAGCCGTCCTACGTCGGAATCGCGGCCAGCCTGAACCACGAACTGACTTTATTGACATCGTATGGCGGCGTGTTGCCGGAAGAGAATGAGGTACTCCAGAGCCGGGTCGACCAGTTCGATCGCCAGGCTGAATCCATGCAGGAGCTGCTGGACATGAAGGAGGAGCGGCTCTACGCCCAGTTCCAGGCCATGGAACAAGCCCTGGCCGAGATCCAGTCGCAACAAACCGCCCTGGCGTCGCTGACCCAGTTGGCTGCGTCGATGTCCTCCTAGCGGGTCCGATAACCGTTCCGGGGGGATTGTCAGAGGATCGTGAAGCGGGGCTTGTTTACAACCGATAACAACAACGGCCATGGATAACCCGACGAACGAATACCTGCGAAGCGCCGTGATGACCGCCACGCCGGAGCAGTTGCAGTTGATGCTCTACGACGGCGCGATCCGTTTCACACGACAGGGGATCGAGGGGATCCGCCAGAAACAATGGGAAGACGCCTTCAACGGCTTCAACAGGGCGCAAAAAATCGTCCTGGAGCTGATCAACGCGTTGAATTACGACGTCGACCGCGACCTGTGCACCCGGATGGCGGGGTTGTATCAATTCATCTACCGCAAGCTGGTTGAAGCGAGCGTGGACCGCAACGCGGCGGCGGGCGAGGAGGTACTCGGACTGCTCGCGTATCAGCGGGAAACGTGGGTTCTGCTGATCGAGAAGCTGCGTCAGGAGCGTGAGGGCCGGGATGCGCCGGCCAAACCGGCCGCCGGCCCGGCGCCTTCCAACGACCCGACGCTGCAGCCCGAGCACGGTACGCTCTGCCTGGAGTGCTAAGCCGTTTCCTTGACCCCCCTTTTCAAGCTTTCTATATTCCAGCGCATCGGCCGGGCTTGTTGGAACGGGTTTCGGCCGACGATGGGCGATGCCCGTCCGGGATCGAGGGCGGCGGGCACGGCACGATCGTGTTTCGGGGGAGTAAGGGGCTACCTGGATCCGCCAAGAGGAGAGGTACCATGGGGCAGCCCGCGTTGAACGGTTCGGTGATGAATTCGGCTTCCGGGCGATCGGCCCGCACCTGCGCGCTTCTGGTTTTGTCGGGTCTGGCGACGCTGGCCGCCGTCGGCGATGCGCCGGCACAGACCACCAAGCCCTCGGCCGGCGCGGCCGGAGCGCATGTCGAGGCGACGGCGTCGAACGTCGAAGGCGTTTCCGACATCAAGCCGGATATGACCGTCGATCAACTTGTGGCGGCGGGTTCCGCGGCGGTGGCCGGGGGTCGCCTGGAGGAGGGTCGCAAGGTTTTGCTGGCGGCCGTCGCCCGCGACGGCAGGAACCTCCCGGCGTTGAGCGCGCTGGCTTTCGCCTACGAACGATCGGCGGAACAAGTCCGAGGCGAGGGGGGCGGTTTTCAGGCGACGGCCCAGGCGGATCGATTCATCGATCAGGCGGTGGACGTATACCTGACGGCCGGTGCCGTCGCGACGGAGCAGGAATTAGTCGGTGTGGCGGAACAATTCTTCAATCGAATTCTGCTGCATCGGCCGGGTAATGCGAAGGCCTTGCTGGGTCTCGCGCGGATCTATTCGCGCACCGAGCGGCGAATTCAGGCGATCGACCGTTACAAGGATTACTTAGCCTCCACCGAGGGAAGTCGCGACGCCAGAGGGTATCTGGAACTCGGAGAGTTGTACCTGGACGGCACGCTCTGGCGGCTGGCGATGGATCAGTTCCTGCGGGCGCAAAGCCTGCAGCCCGGCGACGCGGACGTGGATATGGGCCTGGCGCGGGCACACTGGAAGGGCGACCGGATGGCGGAGGCCATGGAATACGCCAAGAGCGCGTGCGGCAAGGCCCCCGAAAGGGCGAAGTATCCGCACCTTCTGGCTGAGTTGCATCTGGCCCAGCGGAACGGGGAACAGGCCGGCATTGAAGCGCTGCGAGCGATCGAGCTGGCCCGCAAAGCCTTGCAAGGCGCCCCGGAGAATCTGAGTCTGCTGCAAGACATCGGGCGTTACTACGACACCTACGAAAAAGCCCTCGGCCTCGTTCTGAACGAAGGAAAAGCCGACTTGGGAGTACGAGTGGACCTAGCCCGAGCGGTCCAGGAACATGCGGCGGTCGGCCAGCAATTGGCGTTGCGTCGAGCGCTCAAGATTCTGACGGACGCCCTGCCGGCCAACCAAGACAACGCTCGTTTGCTGGAGGAGTTGGCGGCCGTCCGGCGGGCGCTGGGCATGACCCAGGAGGCCCGCGAGACCTGCCTGCGGCTCCTGGGGATCGACCCGGGCAATGCGGTGGCCGCCCGGATGCTGAAGGAGATGGAGACCGCCGGCAAGCCGTAAGCGCCCCGATCGGGCGACGCGCTTCGGTGACTCATTCCCCTGTTCCACGCGAAACCAGTCCCCCGGCCTGTTATCGCCGATCGGCCTCCGAAAGGTATAATGCCCGTCATGGCAGAGTTTCGCATACAACCGTCGCAACGCATATCCCGGCTTCCGCCGTACCTTTTCGCGCGGATCAACGCGTTGAAGCACAAGAAGCGGCAGCAGGGCATCGACATCATCGACCTGGGCATGGGCAATCCGAGCGACCCGACCCCGGAGGTCATCGTCGAGAAGCTGTGTGAGGCCGTCCGCGATCCTCGCAACCATCGTTACAGCGTGTCGCGCGGGCTGTTCAATCTTCGCCGTGACGTGGCCCGGTTTTACCGGGAGCACTACGGCGTCGAGGTGAATCCGGACGACGAGGTCGTCGCCTGCATCGGCAGCAAGGAGGGCATCAGCCACATGCTGCTGGCGATGCTGGGGCCGGGCGATACGGCCGTGGTGGGCGACCCGGCGTTTCCGATCCACGTATACGGGGTAGCGCTGGCCGGCGCCAACGTCATTTCGGTGCCGTTGGGCAACGACGACGCATTCATCGAGCGAATCCGGTACGTGGTCGAACATCTGTACCCGCGGCCGAAGGTGCTGATCCTCAACTATCCGCACAACCCGACGGCCATCACCGTGGACCCGCCGTTCTTCGACAAGGTCGTCGCCCTGGCGAAGCAGTTCGGGGTGGCGGTAATCCACGATTTCGCCTATGGGCAGACGTGTTTCGACGGCTACAAGGCGCCGAGCTTCCTGAGCGCCAAGGGCGCCAAGGACGTGGGCGTCGAGTTCATCACCATGAGCAAGCCGTACAACATGGCCGGCTGGCGGATCGGCTTCTGCGTGGGCAACCGAACGATGGTGGAGTCGCTGGCGACGATCAAGGGCTATTACGACTACGGCATCTTCGCGCCGATCCAGATCGCCTCGATTATCGCGATGCGGCATTGCCAGGAGCACGTCGCCCAGCAGGCGAAGGTCTACTCGGAGCGGCGAAACGTGGTGGTGGAAGGCTGCCGCCGCCTGGGGTGGGCGGTCGAGTCCCCGCGGGCGAGCATGTTCGTGTGGGCGCGGGTCAAGGATGAGCATCTGGCGGGCCAATCCACGATCGACTTTGTGATGCGGATGATGGATGAAGCGGAGGTTGCCCTGGCGCCCGGCCGCGCCTTCGGCGAAAACGGCGAGGGGTACGTACGGATTGCCCTGGTCGAGAACGAGCAGCGACTCCGGCAGGCCATCCGTCAGCTCGTGCGGGCGCTGCACCCCAGTCGGGCCGCGCGGGCGCAGGCGTGACGCCAAGAGGCGGTGGCGAGCCGTGATTGCGATTGTCGACTACGGAATGGGTAACCTGCGAAGCGTCCAGAAGGGCTTCGAGCGCATCGGCGCCGTCGCCCGAATCGTCACTCTTCCCGAGCAGATCGAGCAGGCCGACAAGGTCGTGCTTCCCGGCGTGGGCGCGTTTCGCGACGCGATGGCTCACCTGCGGGAAAAGCAACTGGTCGAGCCGCTTGTGGCGGCCGCGAACTCGGGCAGGCCCTTTCTGGGGATTTGCCTCGGTCTCCAACTGCTTTTCGACGTGAGCTACGAGGGGGGTGAATACGAGGGCCTGGGCGTGATCCCCGGCCGGGTCGTGCGGTTCGATTTTTCGGATCGGCCGGAGCTGCGCGAGCTGAAGGTGCCGCACATGGGCTGGAACGAAGTGGCGTGGGACCGCGACTGCCCCCTGATGCGAGGCTTGTCGTCGCCGACGTATTTCTATTTCGTACACTCCTACTACGTCGATCCGACCGACCTGGCCGTGATCTTCGGGCGATGCTCCTACGGGGACGAGTTCACCGCCATGATCTGGCGGGAGAACCTGTTCGCGACGCAGTTTCACCCCGAGAAGAGCCAATCGGTCGGCCTGACGATGTTGAGCAACTTTGCCGCCCTGTGAGGAAGAAGCCATGTATCGCGTGCTGGTCACCGGGACGATTCACGAAACAGGCCTTGATATGCTGCGGCGCGAGGCGGACCTGGAGATCGACTATCGGCCGGAACTGCCGCACGATCGGATCGTGGAGATCATCGACGGGTACGAGGCCATCGTGTCGCGGTCGGAGACGGCCATCACCCGGGAGATGATCGATCGGGGCACGTCGCTGAAAGTGATCGCGCGGGCGGCCGTCGGCGTTTCCAACATCGACGTCGAGTATGCGACGGAGAAGGGCATCCTCGTCCTGAATACTCCGGGCAAGAACACCAACTCGGCGGCGGAGTTGACGATGGGGCTGCTGCTGGCGGTGTTGCGCAAGATCAACCTCGCGCACGAGAACATGCGCCGGCTGGGCTGGGACCGGCACCGTTTCACCGGCATCGAGCTGATGAGCAAGACCGTCGGCATCGTCGGGCTCGGGAACGTCGGGCACCGCATGGCCCGGTTCTGCCGGGGCTTCGACATGCGGGTGATCGCGTACGATCCCTACATTTCGGACGAGACCTTCGAGCGCAACCGCGTCGAAAAGGTGGATTTCGAGACGCTGATCGCGCACTCGGACGTGATTTCGGTACACGTGCCGAAGAATCGCGAAACGACGGGCATGATCGACGTGGCCGAGATCACCCGGATGAAAAAAGGCGTGATCCTGCTGAACGCCGCCCGCGGCGGGATCATCAAGGAAGACGCGATGCTGGAGGGGCTTTTGTCCGGACACATAGCCGGCGCGGGCATCGACACGTGGAGCGACGAGCCCCTGAAGGACAATCCGTTCAAAGACCTGCCTCAGGTCGTGATGACTCCGCACATCGGGGCTTCGACGGAGGAGGCCCAGATCCGCGTGGCGGTCTGCATCGCCGAGCAGTTGCCGCGGGCCCTGCGCGGCGGCGTGGTCGACTATCCGGTCAACATGCCGCGGATCCGGATGCTCGAGGGCGGCGACGTGATGACGTCGTACACGGTGCTGGCGGAGAAGCTCGGCCTGTTCGCCGCCCAGTTCATCGACTTCCAGCCCCGCAACCTGGAGATTTTCCATCTCGGCTCGATCGCCCGGCACGACTGCACGCTGCTGAGGCTGGCGTTTCTCAAGGGGTATCTCTTCGACAAGCTCGACTACGTCAGCTACGTCAACGCGGAGATGCGCGCGACCAGCGCCGGCCTGCAGGTGCGCAACGCGGAGGACGCGGGCTTCACGCAATACGAAAGCGCGGTGAAGTTCGTATTCACGGGCGAGGATCGGACGTTCACCATCGGCGGCGTGGTGTTCGCCGGGCCGCATCCACGGATCGTCCTCGTCGACGACTTCCCGTTCGAGGTGGAGCCCGAGGGCACGTTCCTGGCCATCCGCACTCTCGATCGACTCGGTGTGATCTCCGGCATCTCCACGCTGCTCGATCGGCACACCATCCCGATCAGAAGCTTCGAGTATTCGCACAGCGACGCGCACAAGCGGTCCATGTTCCTGATCCGGGTAGGCAAGGAACTGCCGGACGCCGCCATGCAGGAGTTGCGGAACCAGCCGCACATCACGCTGGTTCGTCGGATCGCCATCTGACGGTTCCGGAGGCTCGTCTTGAGGAGGGGAAGGAGAGGGGAGCCCAATCATGATGAGCATCCTCCTA
>Ga0116143_10003759_pt1 | contig 15047 bp, 12 predicted proteins | sample AD_UKC034_MetaG_FD_89745 | JGI IMG/M metagenome (GOLD analysis project Ga0116143, IMG submission 89745) | Active sludge microbial communities of municipal wastewater-treating anaerobic digesters from USA - AD_UKC034_MetaG | ecosystem: Engineered > Bioreactor > Anaerobic > Digestate | place: USA...
ATCTATAAACGAGTGATTTTGATGTTCAATCAAGGATTTATTCAAGAGGTTGAGCGTTTGCTTGCGCGTGGGTACCCTCGTGATCTGCCGGCAATGACTAGTCTTGGCTACCGAACTGTCATCAATCTACTGGAAGGTAAATGCACCAGAGATGCTGCCATCGACGAAGTTGCCGTGCAAACCAGGCAATATGCCAAACGCCAACTTACGTGGTTCAAGAGAGAACCTATTGATATTACATTGATTAACGACCAACCTGCGGATTTTTCACGCGCGGTCGCGTTGCTCTGCAATCTTGTTCCGAGAACTTAACCCTTGACCAACATAGCTTGACAGGTATGCTGATCCTTGGTGGTTCGTTAACCTAACAACTTCGGGGGTGAATCCCATGAGGCGTTTGATTCCGTTGCTCGTTGCTAGTTTGTGCTGCTTTTTCCTGCTATCCGCGCTTGCCGCGTCAACGCAAGCGCAGGAGAAGCCGCGAATTGCAGTGATCAGTTTTGAGAACAAAGCTGGATGGGGAGGCTACCGTTTAGGTGATCAGGCTGCGGATATGCTCGTAACCCAATTAGTCAAGACGAAACAGTTCCGTGTCATGGAGCGGGATCAACTAGCGTCCATACTGCAGGAACAAAACTTGGGTGAATCAGGCCGAGTGGATCAAGCAACGGCAGCCAAGATCGGCAAAATTGCTGGCGTAGAATATATGGTTATCGGCGCTGTAACCCAATTCGGAAAAACCGAATCCGGCGCTTCTGGTTTAGGTTTCGGCGTTAAGCGCGACAAATACTCCGGGAAGATAGACGTCCGGCTCGTCAGTGTCAGCACTTCTGAAATCTTGGATGTCTGGGAAGAAGAGAGCCAGACTTCAAATGTTAAAGTTAACGTTGGTGGTTTTGGCGGTGGTGTGGATTACGACGAGAAGATCGCCCACGAGGTCCTGCAAGATGCTATCAATAAGGTGGCAAAAGCTATCGCCACCAGTGCCGGTAAGTAGTTTTTAGCATTGCCAAACACCTGCCGACGGTTCGGAAAACACTGAACCACGCGGGTTAGATCGCGAACACGCAGCCCAGACGCCAGACCGAGCGTCTGGGCTGTTTTGTTTTCCGGGGAGATGGCGATGGAGTCTGAGCCGATAGGCGGAGGACGCAGGCGGCTGCCGGCACCTCAGAACCGTATCGTTGATGTCGAAAATTGTAGCGTCGCAGACGGTATGAAGCTCGTGCCAGGGGATCGTATTGTCTCGGTGGACGGGCACATCATCAACGATGTCCTCGATTTTCACTTCTGGGATGGGCAGGAACGCGTGTCCCACATCTGCATCGAGCGGACAAATGGCGTTCGCGAGACCGTTGAGTTAGACCGGGAGGAACACGGGTCATTGGGCGTAACATTAGAGCCGATTTCGGCCCGCCGGTGCGGTAATCGTTGCATCTTCTGTTTCGCCGATCAAAATCCGCCCAATGTTCGCCCAGCGCTCCGCTTCAAAGACGAGGATTATCGGTTGAGTTTTCTCAGAGGATATTATGTCACTCTCTCCAATCTGACTCAGAAAGACGAAGCGCGAATCACCACCCTATGTTTAAGCCCACTCTATGTCTCTGTGCATGCCACTGATGAAACCATCAGGATGCGCCTCTTAGGCCACCGGCGCATACGGCCTATCCTCCCGATTCTCACGCGATTAACCGCAGCTGGGATTTCTATTCATGCCCAAATTGTTCTGTGCCCGGGAATAAATGATGGTCCGGTTCTCAAAAAAACTATTGAAGATCTAGCAGTTCTGTATCCCGGCGTCAAATCCGTGGCAGTCGTTCCTGTGGGGTTGACTGCCTATCGATCAAACCTCCCAGCGATCACACCTCCATCGCAGAACTGGTGCCAGCAGGTTTTAGTCAGCATCCAAACGATGCAGCGAGCGCTCCGGCCAAGGTTGGGGACCCGCTTTGTTCATGCCGCGGATGAATTTTTTGTGATGGGTAACGTGCCGTTACCCGGCCATAGAGCATATGAGGGATTTCCGCAACTGGGGGACGGTGTAGGCTTGATGAGACACTACATGGAGAGGTTACGGAAACTTTCATCTCGTCTGCCCAAATTCGTCACTCCTGCTGTTGACGCGGTTGTAGCGACGGGAGAATCAGCACACGGCATTTTACAGAACACGTGCGCGGTTTTTAATCAAGTCACAGGCGTTGCGTTGGAGGTCTGCCAAGTGAAGAATCAGTTCTTCGGACCTACGATAACGGTTGCCGGCCTGATGACTGGTCAGGACATCCTCGCAGCTATCCCGCCATCACCTGACACGCGACCCGTTATTCTTCCGGATGTAGCGATTCGCGAACAAGGAGATCGATTTCTCGACGACTGGACCATTTCCGATCTCTCGCGAACTGCCGCCAGACCAATCCTTGTCTGTCGTCCTACTCCAGCGGATCTGTGGCGGAGCATCAACGGGATAGCCGACGGTCGTGTGCGTTGATGGCAGTGCTGATGCCCATGGTCGATGCAATGGCCGATGAAGAAATTTCCCTTGAACCACGATTGCGCTTGTGTTACCTTCCGCCGGGTGTTCGGGGCGTAGCGCAGTCTGGTTAGCGCGCCAGTTTCGGGAACTGGAAGTCGGTGGTTCGAATCCACTCGCCCCGATTTTTTTTTCCAGGCCTGGAAAGAAAACTACGACGAGAGGGCTAAGAATGGCTCTTAGCGGTGAACTTGGATCTCTATCATTTGCAGCCTTATTTACTGCTCTAAAGCTCGATGGGAGAACCGGTACCCTGACGGTCGAATCCGGCAGCGGATCGCGTCAGGTTATTATTCGGCAAGGGCGGTTGCTGTCCGCTTCATTGTTGGCAGATCGTGATTTCCTGCTCAATGATCTCGCTCAGCGGAATCTCATTGATCCAGCGCAACTGGAACCGCTGAAGACAGACAGTAAAAACACGTTTCACACCGTTGCGGAAAAACTACTCCAGACGCATTGGATCACTAGCCAGCAGCTAGTCGAAGTGCAGCAGCGATATCTGGAAACTACGATCATCGATTTGCTTAAGCTGGAAAATGGAAATTTCCGTTTTGCTGATAGTCCGGTTACCAGTAAAAATTTAATCACGTTCGAACGGACGGGGCGAAGATTTCTGGAACAGGGACTAAATCATCCGGATACCCTTATCGCGATTACCGATGCCCTCGCAGATCTTGATCAATTTCTGTGCCTCGTTTCAGGCCCAGAGCTCCTTAGCCGTCAAGTTGAACTGGAGCAAAGTGATCTGTTTGCCTTGGCGCGAGTGAACAATGTCACAACCTTCAGGAAGATCTTGAGTGTTCTCGATGACGCTGACATGCTCTCGCTCGCTGAACGATACGCAAGATTGATAGAGCGCGGTCTTGTCCGCACATCCTTCATTCCTGCCGATACTTCTGTAAACCCTGATACGCTTTCCGGTTCCTCTGCCCTCTATTTGAGCTTGCTTGCAGGCATACAGGGATATCTGGAGCGTGATGTTGGCCTGAAAAATCAGTTTGCAGAAAGTTTGCATATTCTTCGCGAGGATCTGTCCCAAGAGCTCATCGAGACTGAGCGCGGTTTACTGGAATTAAGCGCTGAAGAAATCTCCTTCGACGAACCATCCCACGACGCTAGCAGCGAAGTAGCATCTGCGTTGCCAGAAATCGCGGACCATCAATCGGCAGATGCCTTCTCTTATGTCGGAGATGAAGGATTACAAGAGCGGGAGGATTTATCCTCCGGAATGGATGCTGATTCTCTCAGCACGGGCGGTAGATTCTTGGAGACAGATGGGGAGGCGTTTCCCTGGTTCACGACTCTTGATCAAGAATCCGCGGCAGTTAAAGCTGTTCCTAGCGAGCCCGCGCCTGATATTCCTCCATCAGAATCCCAGGCGCCCGCACCTGTGTCTCAGGCGAGCGGATCCGATGAGAATTTAAGAATGGACCTGTATAGTTGGGCAAAAGGCGCTAACGCACCTGCGGCAGAAATGAGCCGGGAGACAGGAGATCAACAGGAGGCAACTGTCACCCAGCCACCGCCTTCCACGCGCGCACAAAAACCATTCGCATCTCCCGGCGCTACTCCTCCGCCACCCTTAGATCAGCAATTCCTTCAGACTACTCCTGCACCCCAGCCCTTCATGGCAATTCCGGGGTCAGGTAAAACGCCAACGATGAGCGATGATGAAGACAGTATGTTTGAGAGTGATCTTCGCGAAGCCCAAGTGGCTAAGCGAGTGCGATATAAGAAGTTTGTCTCAGAAGTTACAATGACTTTTAACCGGTTGACCATGCGGCAGCTTAACCATTTCCAGGTGTTGGGGGTTGACATCACCGCAACTTCCACTCAGATCAAGCGAGCGTATGATCGGTTCCGGAAAAGCTACGATCCAACCTCAATATTGCGCGATAACGAAAAAGATAATGAAATTAGAGCCAAAGCTTTAGAAATTATCCGCCGGGCTACTCTCGCATTCAATACCCTCATCGACCCCAAAAGCCGAAAAGAATACATGGCATCGATCAAGAGCCGCCGCCAGGAAATCGAGCAGCGCAAGCAAAATTCGCTTCTGCTGTTTAACGAATGCATGGCTCTTTACAAAGATGGCAAATACGAAGACGCTCGCAATGTCCTGAAAAAAGCCATGGCGTTTGATAGCAATAATCCAGTCTTCTATAACATGCTGGAAACTCTTGACTCTTCTGAGAAAACTACGGAATCGGAACGCTATTTCAAAGCCGGAGTTTTGACGTTCACAAAACGGAACGATCTCGACCGGGCTGTTCTGTTAATTCGAAAATCGATTCAGATGAATTCTCGGCTGGACTATCTCATGAAGTTAGGCGAAATCCTTGCAACAGAGCGTTCACGAAGGTCAGAAGCTCTCGAAGTCTATAAGACGGCTTTGCTCATGGATCCCGGCAATTCAGGGCTGTTATTGGAGATGGGGAAGCTGGCGTTAGCACTCAATAAACGGCAAGACGCACTTGATTATTTCCATGAAACACTCCGATGGGACGAAGACAGCCTGGAAGCGAAAAAATATCAAAATGAACTGATGGCAGAGGGATTAAAACCTACGGTCGAAGAAGAGAAAGATCGCAAGAAGTCTGGCCGCAAATGAGATTATCGCCATGCGGCTCAGTAGATCAGCTGTACCCACCATCGCCATCATCGGCGCGGCCCAGTGTACCGACCAGATCTATGCCCTAGCAAAAGAGACGGGGTTTTTGTGCGCGAAAGCAGGATACGCTGTTGTCTGTGGCGGACTCGGCGGCGTGATGCAGGGGGCTTCTGAAGGTGCGAGCGAGGCTCATGGAATCGCCATTGGGATTTTGCCTGGAAGTGATCCCCAACAGGCTAATCCATATATCTCAATCGTCGTGCCCACGGGCATGAGTCATGCCAGGAATGCGCTCGTCGTACAAACTGGCTTAGCAGTCATCGCAATCGCCGGAGGTACAGGCACATTATCGGAAATGGCATTAGCGTTGAAAATGGGAAAACCAGTAATTAGCTTACACTCGTGGACACCCACGCCGGATGTCCATGTTGTTCATACTCCCTTGGCGGCAGTCGAATTAGCTGATCAGTCTATCCGCAGTTGCTGGGAGATACCGCATGGCTGAAATGCGTCGAATCAACGTCATCGTAACCGGACTAGTGCAAGGAGTTGGATATCGATATTACACCCTCGTGCAAGCTCAACAGCTCGGCCTCTCGGGTTGGGTGCGAAATCTGCCTGATGGACGTGTAGAGGTGGTGGCGCAAGGAAACTCAGTTGCGCTTGTGCAGTTGCTAGAGGCGTTAAAATCGGGGCCAAATCGGGCGACTGTCGAAGGTGCCGTAGTCGATTGGTTAGAACCAGAGCAACTGCCTGTTGATAAATTTTCTGTTCGCTATTAGATGGGCTTGATACGTTTTCGCTGCTCGTGTTCCGGATTGGTAATCAAGTTTAGTTTTTGTTCAATAATGAGGTGAAGAAGATGGACAATTTGCTGCAATTAATTCGCGACGTTCCGGATTTTCCTAAAAAGGGCATAATATTCAAGGACATAACGACCCTTTTGCAAAATGCTTCCGGATGGAAAACGGCAATTGACGGATTGGCAACTCTGTTTGATGGGGTGCCTATTGATAAAGTCCTTGGTATCGAAGCCCGTGGATTCGCATTCGCCGCCACTCTGGCCTACCGATTAAACGCTGGATTAATTCTCGTTAGAAAGCCTGGAAAACTGCCCTATAAAACAATTTCTCACACCTACGACCTCGAATATGGAACCGACACTCTCGAAATTCATGAAGATGCGGTGATCCCTGGCGAAAAAATTCTGCTGGTCGATGACTTATTAGCTACTGGGGGAACTCTCTCCGCCGCCGTGCAACTCGTAGAACGGCTCCACGGTGAAGTCGCAGGGATCGCTTGCCTAATCGAACTCGACTTCCTTCATGGCCGAGATAAGCTGGCCGGCTATCAGGTTAAAAGCTTGCTTCACTTTTAATGATGTGTTAGAAAACCGACGCTTGACGTTATGCCTAGGGCCCGCGCCTGTAGCTCAGCAGGATAGAGCAACGGATTCCTAATCCGTGGGCCGGAGGTTCGAATCCTCTCAGGCGCATTACGTCCAGCTAGTCCTATGAACCCTTAATTTGGAATTGCTGGTTATTGATTATGGCAACGAAAAAGCTGACAAGGAAAGAATTAAAGCAAGAGGATCAATTCATTAAATTCGCGAAACAGACGATCGTCTTCGTCAAGGAGCACAAGGATAGGATCAATCTCGGCGTCATGATAACGGCGGTTGTCGCGATCCTCATTTCCCTTGTGGTATTCAGCGTGAGACATTCCAATGCCAAGGCCGCCGCCCTGCTCAATGACGGCTGGAAAGCCTATGATCAGGCCATCAAGCCCGCCTCTCAACAACAGCCCCAAGAGGCCCTGGACGATGAGGGAATTGCCAAAGCACGCGATGAAAATTTGAAAAAATCAATCGAATCCTTCAGCGAAGTTGTTTCTGAGTACTCATCGAGTTCCGCAGCGCCGAATGCGATGTATCTGTTAGCTAACGCTTATTATCGGACCACGGATTACCCCGCGGCTGCTGAACACTTCGGGAAATTTTTGGCTGAATATCCCAAACACACTCTGGTCTCCGCTGCGAAAATCGGGATGGCATATTGTCAGGAAGCTCAAGGGAAATTTCCAGAAGCATTAACCCTTCTGGAGGAGATGCTCCCAGAAGCGCATAACTTTTACTCCAAACCTCAGATATATATTGACATCGCTCGAGTAGCTCTGCTGGCAGGGCAAACTCCCAAATCGGTTCAATATTATAAACGATACCTTTCAGAATTCCCGGACGGTGCCTCGGCCGAGAAAATCTTGAACAAACTGGCCGAAATCGCTCCCGAAGAAGCTGCCGCGCTCAACCCCGCATCATAAACGGCTCGGGTCACCAGAATGGGATTGCGGCTAGAGACGGATGTTTCGAAGCCGCAAGGAGCATGCGGTGAGTTATTCTCGCGTCTGTCTGGTGATCCTTGATGGGGTCGGCGCTGGTCCAGCGCCTGATTCGCACCTCTATAACGATGCTGGAGCCGATACCATTGGGCATTTATGGGAACGCTCCGGGGGCTTGCATCTCCCGAATTTACTTTCTCTCGGCTTAGGAGCCGCCCATCCGCTCCTCCCAACTCCAACGGCAGAACCTAAAGCAGCATTCGGCCTAATGCGCGAAGCTTCCGTTGGAAAAGACACAACTATCGGACATTGGGAATTGGCCGGACTCATCTCTGACACACCCTTTCCCGTTTTTCCCAACGGCTTTCCTCGTTCCTTCCTCGACGATTTTGAACGACAGACCGGTCGGCGAACCATCGGCAACGTTTCGGCATCAGGAACTGCCATCATCGAGCAACTCGGAGATGAACATCAGCGCTCTGGCAGCTTTATTGTCTATACCAGCGCCGATAGCGTTTTCCAGATTGCAGCGCACGAAGAAACTGTTCCCATCGAAGAATTATATCAGGCGTGCCTGCTAGCACGTACGCTGCTAACTCAGGACTTGGCCGTTGCCCGTGTCATCGCTCGGCCCTTCCTCGGGACTCCGGGAAAGTACTACCGCACAGATCGACGTAAAGATTTTTCGCTCCCACCTCCCAGGTCCACCATCCTCGACCGTATTCGTGCTGCGGGGCAAGAGGTCGTCGGTATCGGAAAGATAGAGGACATCTTTGCCGGACAAGGCATTACGAAATCGATTCATACGCACGGAAATGATGATGGTGTCAACGTAACACTCGCAGAACTGGCGCGTCCGTTCCCCGGATTGCTGTTCGTGAACTTGGTCGATTATGATATGAAATATGGACATCGACGCGATGTGGACGGCTTCAAAATGGCCCTCGAAACCTTCGACTACCAGTTGTCAACCTTGCTCAACAGTCTCACGCCTACCGACACCCTTATCATTACCGCCGATCACGGCAATGATCCCACTCATCACGGAACGGATCATACCCGCGAATTGGTCCCGCTGTTGGCTATCGGTCGAGGTATTCAAGCGGGCCAATCACTGGGCATCAGGAACACATTCGCTGATGTCGGCGCTACGATCTCCGAGTTATTGGCTGTTGAAATCCCCCCCGTGGGGACTTCATTTGCCAAATTGGCTGAGATCTCATCAATTGAGGAGACGAGTCAGTGAGTTTTACCATGGTTGTTGCTGATCAAAGTATTACGATTCAGCGTGTAATCGAGATGACCTTTAGAAAGCGCGATATCGAGATTACCCACGCAACCACGGTCCAGCGGCTTATCCAAACGCTGGATTCGGGACCGACGATGCTGATCCTCGATTCCCGTTTTTTTGGAGCAGATCTCGCCGCCGGATTTCATACCGTTTCACCAGTGCTACGTCGGCAGAATGTGTTCACAATCCTCCTCACTTCTCCTGATGACACTCTTGATATCCAGCAAATACAACGGTGGGGAATAGATGACTTTCTCGTCAAACCGCTCGATAACAGAGAACTGTCTTCCAAGGTTGACTCGCATCTGATGAATAGAGTCGAGCAACAAGGACCCATTCTGCAAGAGAAAATTACGAACGAGGTACGTGTCGCTCCTCCAGATTCCGACGAGATTGTCGAATTGATCACAGGGAGAATTGAGAGCCAATTACAGGAGGAGACTGCCAGACTCGAGCGTATCATAGAAGATAAAATCAATCGCTCCAGCGAGTCGATAATGGACCGCCTCTTGCCCAGAGTGGGAGCCACGCTGGCTGAAGCTCTCGAAGACGTTCTCGCAAAAATGGCAGGTCTTCAGGAAGCAACGTCCTCGGTCCTGCGCGAAACAACCCAACAAATCGTTCCCGAGATCAGCAGCTTGCTCTCTGCCAGTTTAGGAATTGAAATAGCCAGTCAGGTGAAAGAAGACTTGCCTGAACCGATCAATGAAACCCGGCTTTTATCGGTAATCTCAGAAACCCTCCAACCTTTCGTTGACAGATTTCAATCAGCGATCAAGCAAGAACTGGCTGCCGCTCTCACGGCTGAGCGTGAACTATTACTGCCCCACTTGAATCTCAGCCCCCAGCTCGATCTACTCGCAACGGGGATTACGCACAGCATGTTGCCCCAATTCTTTACCGAATTGCAGAATCATCTGCGGAACCGCGATCAACAAGCGCTTGCTCATTCAGAAAACACCATCCGCCTTCTCCTCGACGAAACGCTCTCCTCGCTGGTCGCTCGGATCGCCACCGGCACCGATGCTGAGATCGCTGGCGTCCGAGAGGCCATCACCCACATCGAACAGCAATTGCCTGAACTCGCTAAGCTCTTGAGAAGTGAAGTCTCCCGGATGTCCGAAATCATGGGCGAACAACTGCTCGTAACAATCGTTGCTGAACTTAACGAACGCCTGCGCTCGGTTGCTGGAGATGAGCAAAAATTAGATGTTTGGATGCGCACCATCGAAGAGGAATTGAGCGGTATTTCCGACAAACTCCTTGCCGGCGTAACTAACGAAGTCGCGTCGCTCAGGCAGGACATCGGCCAGCTCCTCCCCTTGCTCATCGAAGTCCAAGCGCCTCTGACACAACGGTTAGATGGCCTTGCGGACCGTATCATTGCTGGCATGAATCCAGTGCTGCAGCCATTGCTGTCAGCCGCTGGGCAGCTCAACGATATCGAGCGGCAGATTTCTACCGTTAAAACTCAAACGGATACAGCACTCGCTCAACTCTCGGGAATGCAAGACGTGTTGGCTTCTGGAGTTTCCAACCTCACTGCGGTTGTATCGGACAGCAGCGACGACCTTCTCGCTCGCTTAGTTCCTCTCGTTCAAGATACTGTGCATTCTGCGCTTGTGTCACAGCATTTGCCCGAAGAGATCGAAATGCGCCTGCAGCAGGCGTTGGATAGCGCCATCCCTTCCCTGATCACGAAAGCGCTTGCATCTTCACAAACAACATTGGAAAAAATCGCCCAAACACAAGCAGAAAACGAGACGGCGGTTCTCGAAGAGGTCCGCGCGCAAGCGCAAAAATCCGAAACGTTGCTAACTCAATCGCTCACGGGCATTCACGACCACGTACTATCCATCGTTGGCCACACGGAAACGAGATTAAACACTTTCAGCGAGATCGTCGCGTCTGCAACCAGCCTGTTGCGCGAAAATTTCGCTACGCTTGATTCGCGCGCCGATGCCTCAGCTACGCGCACACTCGAACATCTAAATGAACTTCAAATCCATCTCGCATCATTCGCTCAGGACATGACTGCCATGCTATCTCTCGACAGCGAAAAACGAAATGGCGAACTTACGATAATCAATGGCCAATTGGCCCAGCTACGCGAGCGCTTATCGTTGTTCATGGCTGAGCATCCACAGAAAGAGCCGGATGGTGGTCAAGGTTCAGCTAACGTTGAATCACTACATATTGTTATCCAGGATTTTGTGAAAAATCCGTTAAGCAGACTCCAAGAGCAATTAGGTGAACTCGAAGCCCTGATAAGAACTAGCGCGGAGAATCCATCGCACGGCGATGCGTTGGTCATCGCTCTTAACGAGAATGCCCAGCACATGACTAATGATCTTAATGCGTTCAAAGCTCAGATCACTCAATTGATCGATCAATCATGCGGAACGGACAATCAGCGAGTAGCGTTCGAACGAGATCAAATGCTTCAGCTCAAGACGCAACTCGATGCTGCTATCGTGCAGATCCATCAGCAGTTCGATGAAATACTTATCAGTGAAAAGAACCGGGCAGAACAGCTTTCTGAACGGCTCTCTGATACGATTGCAGACCTCAAGAGCGAGGTTCAAGCTGCGTTCGCCCTTGGAGAACAAAAAATTAGCGCTCAACTCGTGGAGATGATTAAGCAGCTTCCGTCCGCTGAGATCAGCCGCGAACTCAGTGCGATAAGATCGGGCGTCGAAAACTTGAGTCAACCAACGCGGCCTGGACCGCAACCGTCACAGCTTACCGACGAGTTAGGGAGAATGGTTGAAGAAGCGTTCGATCAAGCCTTCTCCGCAATCAAAAGTGAACTCCAACGCAGCAGAGAAGCATCTTCACGCGGACTCGACCAACTTGTGGACTGGTTGCCTGGAACGTTGAGCGGGATCGTCGGCGAGCAGCTCCATGGGCACCTTGAAGCGCAACGAAGCGCTCAACAGCAAATTCAGGATGAACTACATTCGGTTTCGCAATTGTTTGAACATCTATCTGTCGCCCGGACTAAGTTTGAGGCCGCGAGTTCGGATGGCGCAGAAGGTTCCAAAGCTCCAGAGTCGCTCGATACTCAATTGCGGGAAGTCGTTTCCACTGGCTTGCATGAATTCGAAACCAGGATCTCCAATGCGTTCCAAAATCACCTCGCAGAGATACTATCCTCCTGGCCTACTCCCTCAAACCAGTCATCACCGGTTGCCGTCAACTTAGCCGACGCCGAGATGCACAAGCTCGTAGAACGCTCGCTCGCTACTCTTACCGAACAACTATCCGTTCTTCTGCAAGACACTTTGTCCCACGATATCGCGAATCGCGTCGCTGAGAACATGCCGACGTCCACCATTTTAGAGGAACTAGCGAAACGGCTACATCAAGAGACCGCGGATATCCTGCCGCAGATTGTTGAACGTATTACTCGGTCGGAAATCGGTCTTCTCGAGGATGCCAGCCAATAACGCGTTTTTCTCCGCCTCCTCCACCTATGTGAAAGGCCACTTACTTGTTGTTAGCTAAAAATCCATATGTTCAAAGGCTGATCAGTCTTTCCATTGAAGAAGACCTTGGCATGGGCGATGTGACTACCAGCGCCGTCGTGCTGCCCAATTTGAACTCGCGGGCGATATTGCTCGCCAAACAAGACCTCATTGTTTGTGGGCAAGAGATTGCCCAAGAGGTATTCCGCGTTCTCGATCAATCCATCGGTTATGAGATAGTGGTCGCTGACGGAACCAAAGTTAGTTCAGGGACAGTCATCGCGCGTGTGAGCGGTCCGGCAATCGCCGTCCTTGAGGGCGAGCGGACCGCGTTAAATTTCATTCAACGTATGACAGGCGTAGCAACCATAACCAGTCGATACGCTGCGCTGCTCTCGGGCAGCGGTATCCGGTTGACCGATACAAGGAAAACAGTACCAGGATGGAGAGTCCTCGATAAATATGCCATCGTGGTTGGCGGCGGTCAAAACCACAGGTTTAACCTGGGCTCGGGTATTTTAATCAAAGACAATCATATCGCGATCGCCGGAAGTGTCTCCGCAGCCGTGCAGATGGCGAAAACGCGAGCATGTCATAGTTTCAAAATTGAAGTCGAAGTCACCAACCTTGAACAGCTTCGGGACGCAATCCATGCGGGCGCGGACATTGTGTTATTGGATAATATGGATGATGAGCAGCTAGTTCTCGCTGTGAAAGAAGTGCAACACCGCTGTTCTATTGAAGTTTCTGGCGGGATTACATTCCCTCGCTTAGCAAAACTGGTTCGCATGGGGATTCAGTTTATTTCTGTCGGCGCACTAACTCATTCAGCGCCCGCAGCCGATATCAGCCTGGAGATCGTGGGGTAACTCCACATGCTCTTAGCCATCGATTTGGGAAACACAAACACTGTTCTCGGATTATTTGACGGCGATGTTCTCGCTGCTCAGTGGCGGTTGACAACCCTTCACGAACGGACAGTGGATGAATATGCAGTGCTGTTCCATAGTTTGTTCCAACTTCATGGGAAAATGGTCAATTGGGTATCAGATGTCATCATCTGCTCTGTCGTCCCGCCCTCATTGCCGTGGATTGTCGCCGCGGTCAGGCAAACATTTCAACTTGAACCGATTATAGTCGATCCTCCAACTGCCGGAGGCATGCCCATCCGATATGTTAATCCAGCAGAGGTTGGCGCTGACAGGATTGTTAATGCCATTGCCGCTTACCATGAATTCGGTGGGCCTCTCGTTATCATTGATTTCGGTACTGCGACAACGTTTTGTGCTGTCTCAGCCGCTGGTGAGTATCTTGGCGGCGCCATTGCGCCGGGGGTAAAAATTTCCACCGATGCCTTGTTCAGAGCCACAGCGAAACTGCCGCGCGTGAGCATTGAGCCTATGAAATCGGTGATCGGTGACACAACGGTGACTAGCATCCAAGCGGGTGTTTTTTACGGGTATCTTGGACTGATTGAAGGAATCGTTTCGCGGATGATCAGAGAACTGTCATATCCAACCAAGGTGATTGCCACGGGGGGACTCGCGGCGTTGTTTGCTCCGAGTCTGCCGTTCATCGATGTGGTTGATCCTCATCTGACGCTCAAAGGATTGCGGCTCATTCATCACAAGCACCGGTAGTTCCAGCACATGGAAGCCAATTGTGCGTTGCGGGGCGTATGAGTTCCCGTGCGATGCCGTTCTCGTCATCAGAACGCCCGTTTTGATTCTATAGTGCCGCGTGGCGGCACAGTTGACTTTCGCTAAAATTTCGATTAGTGTTATGGCGAAGGAGGAGTTATTCGCCATGTATCTGACGAAGCGGCAGAAACAGATCTTAGATTTTATCCGTTATTTTATTGAGACAAATGGGTACGCGCCAAGTTTAGAGGAAATTGGTGGTCAATTCGGGTTATCATCGGTTGCTACGGTGCATAAACATGTGACCAATCTTGAAGCCAAAGGCGCTATCCGGCGATACGAACATCGACGACGTTCCATCGAATTACCGAACACACAGCAGGTGGATACAGCGGTGTTGCTCGGACGTTCCATTGAATTACCTCTGCTCGGACGCATTGCTGCCGGTCAACCAATTGAACCGGCTGTAGAAGATGAAACCGTGGAAGTTCCTGAAAGCTTTATTGGACGTGGTGAGAGTTATGTGCTGCAAGTCCGCGGCAATTCAATGGAAGATGAAGGCATTCTCGATGGGGACTACATCGTTGTAGAACGGCGTGAAATCGCCCAGAACGGAGAAATCGTGGTCGCATTACTCAACGGCGAACAGGCAACATTGAAAAAATACTTTCGCGAGGGGCGGATCATCAGACTGCAACCAGCCAACCGGCTGATGACACAGATCGTCGTCGATGAAAACGACTTGCAAATTCAAGGTGTTGTTATTGGGTTGTTGCGTAAATTCTCTTGATGATCTGCGATTTGCCATCCGTGCCACAGGCAGTTCATGGCAATCGATGGAGGGCAGGCGGCATGATCGGCCATGTTGACATGGATGCGTTTTTCGTCTCGGTTGAATTGCTGCTCGATCCCAGTCTCGCCGGAAAACCCGTTGTCGTGGGCGGCACTGGTTCGCGGGGAGTCGTTGCAGCGGCTTCGTATGAAGCGAGGACGTTTGGTATCCATTCTGCCATGCCCACCATACACGCTCAGCGCCTATGTCCTCATGCCATATTTCTGCATGGTCAACACACTGTTTATCACGAAATGTCCAAACGAGTGTTTGCCCTGCTCCGGAATTACTCGCCATTCGTTGAAGAAGTGTCGGTCGATGAAGCTTATATAGACCTATCGG
>Ga0116143_10003761_pt1 | contig 15038 bp, 14 predicted proteins | sample AD_UKC034_MetaG_FD_89745 | JGI IMG/M metagenome (GOLD analysis project Ga0116143, IMG submission 89745) | Active sludge microbial communities of municipal wastewater-treating anaerobic digesters from USA - AD_UKC034_MetaG | ecosystem: Engineered > Bioreactor > Anaerobic > Digestate | place: USA...
ACTGGCCCGACAGCATGTTCACCTATCTCACGGGGGACAACATCCTCTTCAGCAACGACGCCTTCGGGCAGCACTACGCGACGGAGTCGCTCTTCAACGACCGCGTCGATCCGGCCGAGCTGATGGAGGAGTGCGTCAAGTACTACGCGAACATCCTCACGCCGTTCAGCCCGCTGGTCACGGCGAAGATAAAGGAAGTGCTGGGATTCGGCCTTCCGGTGGACATCATCGCCACGAGCCACGGCGTCGTATGGCGCGACAACCCGGCGCAGATCATCCAGCACTACCTCGCCTGGGCGGACGCATACCGCGAGAACCAGGTGACCATCGTCTATGACACAATGTGGAACGGGACACGCCGCATGGCCGAGGAGATCGCGCGCGGCATCCACGAGGCCGACGGCGACGTCGTCATCAAGCTCTTTAACGCGGCGAAGGCGGACAAGAACGACATCATCACCGAGGTCTTCCGTTCCCGGGCGATACTGGTCGGATCGCCCACCGTCAACAAGGGCGTGCTGTCATCTATCGCCGGCCTGATGGAGGAGATACGCGGGCTCGGCTTCAAGAAGAAGAAGGCCGCCGCGTTCGGGAGCTATGGCTGGAGCGGCGAGTCGGTGAAGATGCTCAACGGCCTCCTCGGGGGCGCCGGTTTCGAGCTGGTGAACGAGGGGCTCCGGGTCGCATGGAATCCCGACGACGAGGCGGGGAAATCGTGCCGGGAGTTCGGCGCCGGTATCGCCAGGGCGCTTGGCGAGTTCGGAAGAAACGAAAAACAATAAGGAGGAAATATCATGCCGATTAAAAAAGTCTGGATAGTGGAAGCGGACTGCACCGCGTGCGGAAGCTGCGCCGACGAGGCGCCAGAAGTGTTCGATGTGGACGATGTCGCGAAGGTGAAAAAAGGCATTGATTTAATTGCGCACGAGGCTGACATTAAAAACGCCGCGGAGATCTGCCCCGCGGAATGCATCAAGTACGAGTGAGGTTACCAGATGAGCGAGATTCTCGGCAGCAGGGAAAACAGGATCAGCATCCTTAAGAACCAGATACGCCGGCTCCACGGGGGCGACACAGCCGAAGAGGTGAAGAAGGAGCTTCAATCGCTCCTGGGGCAGATCCCGTACGAGGACGTGGTGCAGGCGGAGCAGCAGCTCATCGCCGAGGGGCTCCCCCAGGAGGAGGTGATCCGGCTCTGCGACGTGCACACCGCGGTGCTCAAGGGAGCCATCGAGCAGCCGGGAAAGGAGGTGCCGCCCGGCCACCCGGTCCACACCTTCCGGCAGGAGAACCTGGCGCTGGGGCTGAAGGTCGAACAGCTGGAAAACGAATACCGGAAACTGCCCGACGCGGCGAAAGACGGCGAGCTGGATGAGGCGATCCTCCGCGTCAGGGCGCTCTTCAACGAGCTCATGGACGTGGACAAGCACTACAGGCGCAAGGAGTACCTCCTGTTCCCGTTCATGGAAAAGCACGGCATCACCGCGCCGCCCAAGGTGATGTGGGCCAAGCACGACGAGGCGCGCGCCCTGCTGAAGACAGCGCTGGACGCGATGGACCCCGCGAAGGCGAAGGGCATGGCCCATCCCGACGAGATCGTGCCTATCCTCCGGGCCGCGTCCGACGCGGTGAACGACATGATCTACAAGGAGAACCAGATCCTTTTCCCCATGGCCCAGGACCTCCTCACGGAAGAGGAGTGGGCCGATGTGCACGCCCAGAGCGTGGAGATCGGGTTCTGCCTCTACGATCCGAAGGAGGAGTGGCGGCCCGCGGGCGCAGCGCCGAAGGCCGGTGAATCAGCCTCGGGGAGGATAAACCTGCCCACGGGATCGTTCACCCTGAAGGAACTCGAAGCGGTGCTGAATACGCTCCCGGTGGACGTCACCTTCGTGGACAAGGACGACACCGTGCGCTACTTCACGCGCGGTAAGGAAAGGATCTTCGACCGGAACCGCGCCATTCTCGGCAGGAAGGTCCAGCTCTGCCACCCGCCGGCGAGCGTGGGCACCGTGGAAAAAATTCTCGACGACTTCCGCTCCGGCCGGCAGGAGAGCGCCGCGTTCTGGATCAACCTGCGCGGGCGCTTCATCCACATCGAGTATTTTGCGCTGCGCGACGCGGAGGGCGCGTACCTGGGAACGCTTGAGGTGTCGCAGGACCTCACCGCCAAGAGGAAGCTCGAGGGCGAACAGCGCCTGCTGAACTACGAAAATAGTTAAAAAAAGTTAAGGACAGCTCCTGCTCAACGGAGCCGTCCTTGACTTTTCCCCCGATGATTGTTATTTTGAAAAAGTGTTCTTTTCGGCACCATGAATAAAAAAACAATTCACTCGGGTGTAATGAGTTCATCAACGACAAATAAGGAAAGGAAAACGTTTAGAAAAATTTATATTATTCTTATATATGGCGCCGCCGCACTGATAGTGCTCGGTCTCTCCGCTGCATCGCTCGAAAGCACAAGGAACCAGACACATTCGTCCGTCAGGATCAACCTCGCGGGCCGCCAGCGCATGCTCTCTCAGAAAATCGTCAAGGAAATATTCCAGTACCGGTTGGAGGGAGGTAATCGCGCCAACATCGATTCCACAATATCAATATTTGATACAACCCTCCATGTGCTTCTTGACGGGGGGGATGCCCCCGCCGACATTGCCGGAGAGGAATTCTGGGAAGTTCCCGCCGCGGTTGCGGGCCCCACGAGGACCGCTCTCGAGGAAGTGCACCGCCTCTGGCACCCCTTCAAAAACCTCGTTAACAGATATCATTCGCTGGGCAGGGAAAGCGATCTGCGGGAGATAATCCGATCAAGTGCAGTGCTGCTGGAACGCATCGACGATTCAGTTATTGCAATACAGCGACAGGCGGGAAAGGATAATTATTCCGCACGGATCATGCTGCGGTTGCTCATCATCATCATATGCACGTTTTCAGCAGTCTACCTTTTCATAACAATCAGGCGCTTGCGAAAGGCGACCGAGACAATACAGAAACTGGAGAAATTCCTTCCGCTCTGCAGCAACTGCAAGATGATCCGCACCAGGGATGATCCATACAACCAGGATTCATGGGTGCCCTTGGAGGAGTACCTTCTCGAGAAAGACGGAACCGAGATCACCCACGGTCTCTGCCCGCAGTGCGCGCGCGAGCTCTACCCGGACCTGTACGAGAAAGTTTTACAAAAGAGAAAAGCGAAAGAAAGCGGATGATACGCGGACGTCACACGATCGCGTCGAAGAAGGAACCGGGCTGGAGTGACGATATCCTGCCCTGCAGGCGCCCTTCCTGGGTATAGCGGGTGACGGACGATGTCTCTATGAGGTCCAGCAGCTTCGCGCGCTCCTCGGGCAGCGGCTTGGAGTAGATGGCGTTGCCCTCGGTGCGCCGGGTGACGCCCTGGACGCGCTCCACCCTTCCCTCGCCGTATACCGGCCAGATATAGACCTTCTCGTCTCGGGGACGAATCCCGCTCATCGCGCCGAAGCGTATCTCGGAAATGCCCGAAGAGATATTCATATACCCATTATCGGCACAAAACGCCGAAAACTTGAATGAAGGCCCCCTCTCGATATCAACCGTGACGTAATATCCCCGCCGCGGCGGCGAAACAATTGACAGGCACACCGTCCGCCTGTTCCATGAGCACACACGGTCCTGCAGACCACCATTACCGGAGGCGTACGATGAAAACCGCACCCGCATGCGCAATGCTTCTTCTTATAGCGGCGATGGCCGCGCTTCCATCCTGCGTCACGGCCCCCCTGGAAGAACCGGCGATACAGGTTACGCCGGAGCCGTCCAGGCCATCCGGCCTGGACCATCCGAACCTGCGGCGCTTCCCGGACCACGCCATCAACCAGATTATCATCACCGCATGGGAACATTACAAGAAGGGCAATTTCGAATCGGCGGCGCTGGATTTCGAGCGCCTTCTGCGCAAGAGCTACGTGGACGACGACATCCTCTTCGGCGCGGGCATCTCGTGGCACCGCCATGCCAACCCGGCGAAGGCCCTTGCCTACTGCAGCGGTGCCATCGAGAAGAACCCGGCGCACTTCGAGGCGCTCCTGCTCCGCGCGGAAATTCAACGATCCCTCGGCAGGGACGAGAAGGCCCGGACGGACCTGGAAAAGATCGCGTCCATGGAGTTCGTGAAGGACCTGGTGTGCGGGCTCTATTTCGACGAGAACGATCTCGCCGGCAGGGCTGTGTTCGACAGCCGAAAGGCGAGGGCGAAAGCGCTTCTCGCCGGGGAATGACGTGACGAAGGAGCGTTCGCGGAAGATATTCGATCGCCTGAAAAAATACCACGGCGATCCCAGGCCCGACCTCCGCTTCCGGGGGATCTACGAGCTTTCCGTCGCGGTGGTGCTCTCCGCCCAGACCACGGACAAACAGGTCAACTCCGTCACCCCGGGGCTCTTTGAAAAATATCCCGACTATACACGCCTCGCTTCCGCGAAGGTCCGCGACGTGGAGCGCATCATCAAGAGCACCGGGTTTTACCGCCACAAGGCGAGGAACATCATCGGCCTGGCCGCGGGGGTGATGGAAGGTTTCGGCGGGAAGCTCCCGTCAACGCGGGAGGAGCTCATGCGCCTGCCGGGCATCGGGAGAAAATCGGCCAACGTGATACTCTCCGTGGGCTTCGGAATACCGGCGCTGGCGGTGGACACGCATATCATCCGCATCGCCAACAGGATAGGCTACGCCGACACCAAAGACCCGGACAGGGTCGAGGAATCGCTCACGTCAATGATACCCGAATCGGAGTGGACGACGGCGCACCTGGTGCTCATTCGTCACGGGAGGACCGTCTGCCCGGCGCGCGCGCCCCGCTGCGGCGAGTGCCCCGTCAGCGCCCTGTGCGATTACGCCCGTACTGCTCCCTGAACCGCCACACCGAGTCCGGGCTGTTCCTCTGCACGCCGGGAGTTCCGGCCGGGTCCAGACCGGTTATCTTCCGCAGCGCCTCGTAGGATGCGTCGGCCAGGTTGACGTCCATCCCGGTCAGGTACTCCAGCAGGAGCGGCACCGACTCCGTATCGGCCGCCTCGGCCAGGACCGCGACGCCGAAAAGCCTGAAGTTCCTGTTGCCATCCCGCATCCTGGTTACAAGGTCGTCCCTGTTGCCCTTCAGCTCCCGCGCGGTCAGGGCGATGTAATTCGCCGCCCCTTCGAGCCTCTCTCCCTGCACGGGCGATTTCCTCACCGCGAATTCGGCGAGCTTCGCGTAGGGAACATGTATTTTCCGCGCCGCGATCCTGCCCGCGATATAATCGGCGTTCGAAATGGAACCGGAAAAAAGAAGGCCCTCCCACTCGACGGGGCTGAATTCCAGCTCCCTGCCCATGGACGACGACACCCACTCCATTTCCCGGTACAGCGCCATGTCCTTCTTCTGGATCACGTTGCGGCGGAGCTCCGCTGCGGGAAAGGAAAAGCCGAACCGCATGAGGACGATGCCGGACTCGTTCTGCTGGTAGGTGAGCGGCGCGGAATAGTAGTACGTCAGGAGATATCCCCCCACGACCAGGAACATCAGCGCCGCGGACACGAAGAGCGAATAGAACAGCGACCGCAGTTTCTGCCGCTCGCCGAGGAACGCGTAAAACAGGAAGAAGAAGAGCGCCAGGAACTTCGAGAACTTGATGATGATGACGGCGGGCCCCGCCCCGGCGGCGGAAAACAGGTACTTGTCGATGAAGAAGTACGCCACGGCCACCGCCATGAACACGGCGATCTTCACGCCGGGCCCGCGCTTCGTCTTGAGGATGATGAACAGGAAGAGCGAGTAGATCACCAGGTTGGAGTAGCGCCCGTTCAGCAGGCTCAGGAGCGGGTTCCACGGCCAGTTCGGCAGGCGCGCGTAATCGATGAAGGTGAAGAGTATCGTCACGCCGTAAATCACCGCGAGGGGGACCAGTCCCATCTCCGCCAGGAGGAGAAGGTCCCCCTTGCGGCCGAAGCGATTGCGGTACAGGTCCTTCACGCGGTCGATCTCGATGGTGGTGTAGTTGTAGATGAGGTAGAACGAGAATACGAAGAGGTAGACGCGGACGATGATCGATATCCCGTACCAGCGGAAGTTCAGGTTGAAGGCGAGATTGAACGCCAGGAGGAAGAGCAGCACGAACACGAAGGTGGACATGCGCCGGTACTGGATGCTCAAAAGCGACATGGCGTTACCTCATCCTTTCAGGAGTGCGACGCGGGGCAGCCCCGCGTAGTCCCGCGCCACGGTGGCATCATATCCACCGTTCCCGGCGAATGTCAAGACATCTCCCTTCATGTCGGCGCCGATCTCTATCAGCATCAAGCCGCCTTTCTCCAGGAAGGGACGCCCTTCGGAAATGATGCGGCGGACTATCTCCCTCCCGGACCCGCCGCAGAAAAGCGCAGTATCCGGCTCGAAGCCCAGCTCCCTCGGAAGCGAGGCGCGCAGTGACGGATCGATATAGGGCGGATTGGAGAGGATGATATCGAACTTCCTCCCCGCGAACGGAGAGAACAGGTCGCCGTGGAAGAACTCCACCCTCCCCGCGCCGAGAATTTCCTCCGCGTTCCGCCGCGCCACCTCGAGCGCGCCCTCCGAAATGTCCGACGCCGCGACAGCGCAGTCGGGCCTGTTCTTCTTCACCGCCACCGCGATGGCGCCGGAGCCGGTACCCACGTCCAGGACCCGGGCCCCCTGCCGCGCGTGGTAGAGCGCGAGGTCCACCAGGAGCTCCGTTTCCGGGCGCGGGACCAGCACGCGCCTGTCGACGCGGAACGGAAGGGAATAGAATTCCTTGAAGCCGGTGATGTAGGCGACGGGCTCCCCGGCGGAGCGCCGCGCGAGGGCCTCTTCGAGACGATGCCGTTCGTCCGGGGTGATATCGCGGTTCCCGTCCATTATGAGGCCCTTGCGGTCGGTGCCGAGCACGTGTGCCGCCAGCACCTCGGCGTCGAGCCTGGGAGTGCCCGAGCCGCGCCCGGCGAGTTCATCGGAGAGATATCTGACGGATTCGGAAACCGTCATGTCACCGGGAGGACCTGAGGAGCTGTTCCACCTCGTGCTGCCTGAGGGGCTCCACCACGGGATCGAGCTCGCCGTTGAGGAACGAGTCCAGATTGTAGAGGGTGAGGCCAATGCGGTGGTCGGTCACCCGGGACTGGGGAAAGTTGTAGGTGCGGATGCGCTCGCTCCGGTCCCCGGAACCGACCTGGGATTTGCGGATGGCCGATTCCTTTTCGCGCCGCTCGCCTTCTATCTTCTCGAAGAGGCGGGCGCGCAGGACGCGCATCGCCTTGACCTTGTTCTTCAGCTGTGACTTCTCGTCCTGGCAGGTGACCACCAGTCCCGTGGGGATGTGGGTGATGCGCACCGCCGAGTCCGTGGTGTTCACCGACTGGCCGCCGTGCCCCGACGCGCGATAGACGTCGACGCGTATCTCGTCCGCCGCTATCTGTATGTCGCTTTCCTCCGCCTCGGGAAGCACCGCCACGGTGACCGCCGAGGTGTGGATGCGGCCGCCGGATTCCGTTGTGGGAATCCTCTGCACCCGGTGGACGCCGGATTCGAATTTCAGATTGTCGTACGCGTCGGCGCCGCTGATGGAGCAGACTATCTCCTTGTAGCCGCCGATCTCCGTCGCGTTGGAGTCCATGAGCTCCATGCGCCAGCCCTTCGTATCGCAGTACCTGCTGTACATCCGGAACAAGTCCGCGGCGAAAAGGGCCGCTTCCTCGCCGCCGGTCCCGGCGCGGATCTCCATGATCACGTCCCTGCCGGAGTTCGGATCTTTCGGGAGCAGCATCACCTTCAGTTGCTCGTCGAGAACGGCGATTTTCTCCTCGAGGCTGGCGATCTCGGCCGCCAGCATCTCCCTCATGTCGGGATCGCTTTCCGTCTTCACGAGCCCCCGCGCGTCGTCGAGCTCGCCGGAGAGCTTCTTCCTTTCGCGGTACTTGCCGATGACGGGCGTAAGCTGCGAGTGCTCGCGCGTGAGGTCCCTGAACCTTTTCTGGTCCGACGCGGCGTCGGGGCGGCTTAGTTCAATTTCGAGCTCCTGGTGCCTGCGCGTCAATTCTTCGAGTTTATCAAACATGACAGCTATCCGGTGCGAATGAAGAGGATGTGAGAACCGCGGTGTCGCGTGGCGGCTGCGGCGGATACGGCCCTTCGAGGCGTGAAAACCGCAAAAAAAGGCGGCAACGGACCGCCGGATTCTGTGCGCTCCCGGGAGGACTCGAACCTCCGGCACATGGTTTAGGAAACCACTGCTCTATCCACCTGAGCTACGGGAGCGGGATATCAGCTGTTGCTTTTTCTTCGGGAATTTACGACCCGCTGGAAGTCCCTGATGTTCTTGACGTGAATCCTGTCGTTGAACAGTTCAATCTTGCCGAGCTGGTTGAAATGTGTCAATATTTTTTGCACGTCGTTTATCTGCATCCCGGCCCAGTTGGCGACTTCCTGGATGTTGCAGCGGAGGACAATGGGGCCCTGCAGGTCGGCATGGGGGTCCTCCTCTGCGAGCATGTTCAGCACGTCCATCACCTTCAGCTGGGGCTCTTCCAGGAGGAGGATCATCAGGCGGCGCTTCGCGTCGTAGATCCGCTTGGAAAAGATGACCAGGAGCTTGTACGCCATCTGGGGGTTCCCCTGGATGAGGGCGTCGAAGTTGTCCCGGTGGAACCTCAGGAGGCGCGAGTTTTCCACGGCAATCGCGGAGGCGGAACGGGGCTCTTCCTCGAGGATCGCCATCTCGCCGAACACGTCCCCGGGTTTAAGGACATCCAGGGTCTTCTCGGTGTTGTTGACGATCTTCACGATCTTCACGCGCCCCGACTGTATGAAATAAAACTCGTTGCCGGGCTCGAACTCGCAGAAAATCAGCTGGTTCGGCGCGTACTCAACGATGAACTTGTCGAAAACAGGGCTGTCGAGCTGTATCACTACCGTTTCCCCTGGCTGTTCTGGATTTTATTGAGCCTGTTCTGCGCGTCCTTGTTGGTCTGGTCCCGGGGCTCCATGGCGGCCACCTTGCTGTAGTAGGTCATCGCCTTCTCGTAATTCTTGATATCCTCGAATACCATGCCGATGTAGAGCAGGGCGCTCTTGATCATGTCCGAGTTCGGGAACTTCTTTATCATGGCCGAGAGCGTACCCAGGGCCTCCCTGTGCATGCCCTGCTTGTACTGGCACCTTCCCATCTCGAAATGGGCCTTCTCGTAGGTTTTGCGTTCCGCCTCGTTCTGGAGGGACTTCATGTTGATGATCCTGTCGTACAGCTTCGAAGCCTCGTCGTACTGGCCTGCGGAGAAAAGCCGCATGGCCTCGTAGAACATCTCGTTGATGTCCTTGGGCGCCGATGCTGCGCCGCCACCGCCGGCCTGGGGCTCGTCGAAGGAAAAATCGTCCAGGAGATCGTCGGAACCGCTGTCGGCCTTGTTATCGGAAAGGAAATCGTCCATCTCGCCCGCAAGCGGCGAGCGCGCCGCAGGTGCGGATTGTTCAGCCGCCGCTGCCGGCGCCGGCTCGGGCTGCTCGTCTATGCTGAAATCGGTGAAGTCTTCGCTCGACTCCACCGCGCTCCTGGCGGGCGCCGCATCGAATGTGGGCGTGAAATCGTCGCCTCCTCCCATGTTACCGGACTTGATCCTGTTGATCCTGTCCTTCGCCGTGGAGGCGTACTTGGAGTCGGGATAGTATTCCAGGTACTTCTTGTACGCGTGCAGCGCCTGGTCGACCTTCTCGACCTTGTAGTAGTACTCTCCCAGCTTGAAAAGCTCCACCTCGGGGTTGATGGATTCGCCCTCGCCGAGGACCTCGCGCACGGTCTTCCCGATGCGCCGGAGCTGGTTGCTGAAGACGCGGAGCATCTTCTTCACCACGTTGAGGTTCTGCAGTATCATCCTCTCGAAGTCGGCGAGGGTCAGCACCAGCACCAGGGTGTCACCGACGGTCTGGGCGGTCTCGTCGCGGGGATAGCGTCCCAGGGCCGACTTCACGCCGAAGAACTCCCCTGGTTTCACATTCACCTTCTCCTCGATCCAGGTCTTGTCCTCCACCTTTTTCGTCGTGAGGATGACCCTCCCCCCCTTGAGGATGTAGATGTTCTCGCTCTTGTCGCCTTCCATGTAGACGATGGAGCCGCTCTTGTATGATCTCGTGATTATCGCCATGTACGCTCCTGTGCGCGAAACCCCTGTATGACTGTATCACACCTGGAAATCGACGGGCATGAACGGGAACTCCTTCTTGAATCCCACGGCCCTGCTTATCCGCTTCAGCAGGCCGATAAGGTCTCCCGTCACAAGTTTATCGACACCGTCCATCCTGATTTTCTGGTACTTCGACTTCTGCGCGACGAACAGCTCCTCGAATTCCGTGTCGCCGTACATCGGCATGCCGCCAATCACCACGAGCTTGACGTCCGCCAGCTCTGCGTTGACGACGGACGAGTATGGATTCGCGCTCTTGCTGTTGAACACGGTGAAGTCGGCGATGAATCCCTGCTTGATGCGTCCCTGCCTGTGCATGCGCAGCGCCTTCGCCGGGTTGGAAGTCACCATCCTCACGATCTGCTCGTCGGGAAGCTCTGTCTTGTAGGTCCTCTTGTAATACGACTTGTCGAACTTCATCTCGAACAGCAGGTTCAGCCCTCCCGACATGGGCGAGTCCGTGCCTATGCAGACGTTCACGCCCTTGTCGAGCATGTACTTCACGTTGGCCGTCCTGTTGTACATGAACATGTTCGAGTCCCCGCACCATACCACCGACGCGTTCTTCTTCTTGACGAGGTCTATGTCGGATTCGGAAAAGGAGAGGCTGTGCACCAGTACGGAGTGTTCGCCCAGGGCGCCTTTTTTATCGAGCACCACAAGGTCCCGCACCGTCTCGGCGTCGAATCCCTCGGAGATATGCGTGATAAAGGGAACGTCGTTCTTGATAGCCTTTTTGTATTCATCCTCGACGCTGCCGCCCCAGTTGAGCGCGAACGACGCTATCGAATGCACCATCGCGTAGTCCCGGACGGTGCGCACCGGGATGATGTCGAGAAACGGCGCGCTCACGACATGCGGGATGTGATCCGCCACCGTGGTGACACCGGATACCAGGTTCCTGTACGAGCCGAGAAGATAGAGGTCGCGGTTTTCAATCTGCTGCCGCTCCTGGTAGACCGGCGCGCTTTTCAGGTCGTTGTCCCAGGGAAGCCAGTTCTCGTAGGGGCCGTTTCCAACTTTCGGATAATAGGTTCCCAGGAGATGGTCGTGCGCGTTGATGAGGCCGGGAACGAGTACCGCGTTCCTGGTTTCGATGTTGATAGGGTTCTTGATGCCGCCAGCGCCGACTTTTTCGATCTTGTCTCCGCCGACGCTCAACGAAGCGTTCTTGAGTATGTCATCAGGAGTGAGTATATCCACTCCGGAAATTCCCCATTTCTTCATTAGACCATCCCAATCAGCAGTGTAGTGCCGGGACCGCTATCCGCTCAGCACACGATTGAATCAGACATAATACAAGTAGTCATATGGCTTATGAACTATAGTAAACCGCAAACTTCGAGTCAAGCACATTTACCGGAAGCCCATCATGGGTCGCGAACGCTTCTCATGAACACGAAACCCGTCCTTACATAAGTTTCGGTAATTAAAAAACAAATTTTCAGCATTAAATTTGCGCGGGTAATCCGCGCAGCGCGGCCCGTTTCACCGCTGAAAGGACCGCGCTGAAAAAATAATACTTTACTCTTAAGGGGAAGGTGTGCTACACATTATCTGACATGGCGGACCATGCATCGCCCCTGATTCTACGATGAAAAAATCATCCCTCATCACGCTTCACCTGCTGCTGCTCCCGGAACTCCTCCTGGCGGTCATCCTTGTGGGCCTCATCCTCGCCAGGAACCTCATCGGCCAGCGGACCCTCGTCCTGGCGGCCGCGGCCATCAGCGTGTACGTGATCATCAAGGTGGTGCTGACCGTTCTCTTCCACTCCAAGGTTTACACGAAGATCAACAGGATCATGTCCCTCATCAACGATTTCAAGAAGGGGAAATTTCCCGCCCAGGCCGGCAACGACGCCGCCGGCGACGACCCCTTCGCGGCGATCATCCGCGAGCTTTCCGTCATGGGAAAGCACATGGAGAACCTCGTCAGTACGCAGAAGACGGAAATCCAGAACCTCCGCGAGCTGTACAACAACATCGTCCTGTCCATCAGCTCCTATTTTGTCGTCCTGAACGAAAAGGAAGAGATCATCTTCGCGAACGAGAGCTTCTGCAAAAAGTTCCAGTTCGAGCTCGAGGATATATCGGGCATAAAAATAGACAGCATTTTCATTTTCCTCACGACCACCATCCGGGAGAGCATGAAGAAGGTCCTGGAACAGGGCGAGCCCGTGGTGCTGGAGAAAACCCACCTGGTGTCCACGAACAGGATCTCCATCATCGCCGACATAAAGCTTTCCACAATGACCGTAAAGGGGCGGACGCAGATAATTTTCGTCATCGACGACGTGACCGCGATCTGCAAGAAGGACTTCCAGATCAACCTGATAAGCCAGGTCTCCGAGTCGATACAGCGCGACGACGAGATAGACAGCGTGCTCCACGCAATCCTGATAGGCGTCACGTCCGGGTCCGGCCTGGGCTTCAATCGGGCGATACTCCTCCTGGCCGACACGCGCGAGAAGGCGCTCAAGGGGAAGATGGCCGTGGGCCCCGACACCATGGAGGAGGCCATCCAGATATGGAGCTCCGTGTCCGAGTGCGGAGTGGACATCTACAGCCAGCTGAAGTCGTACAACGACAAGGACCCCAAGGGGCGCGGGCTCCTGGAAAAAGTTCTCACCACGTCGTTCAGCATGAAGGACGAAAACAACATCTTCGTCAGGGCGTGCCTGGGTCAGGAGCACATCCACGTCTTCGACGCGGATCACGACGAGCGCGTCAGCGACGAGGTCCGCCGCTTCATGGAGGTCCGGGAGTTCGCGGTGACGCCGCTGGTGTCGGTGAACAAGTCCCTGGGCGTCATTATCGCCGACAACAAGTTCAACCAGTCCCCAATCGGTTTCGACAACATAGAGCTCCTGTCGATATTCGCGTTCCAGGCGGCGCTCCTCATTGAAAGCTACAACAACCTGCACCTGATCAAGAAGGAAATGGAGAAGATCCGGGACCGCCAGGAGGCCATGGTGGAGTCGGAGAAGCTCGCCGCCGTGGGCCGCATCGCCTCCCACATCGCCCACGAGATACGGAATCCCCTGGTCACCATGGGCGGCTACGCCCGGCGCATCCTCCAGCTCTCGAAGGACCTGCCCAAGGGCGGGGAGAACATCGGCAGGGCGGCCTCCGTGGTGCTCAAGGAATCGGAGCGCCTGGAAAAGACGCTCTCGAACGTCATGGATTTCTCCAAGTCGACGACCTTCATCATGGAGTTCAACAACATCAACGAGGTGATCACCGACACCTTCGAGCTTTTGAAGAACCTTTTCCAGGAAAAGCACATAAAGGTGAACCTGAACCTCAACCGCGACATTCCCCTGGTGAAGTCAGACTTCAACCAGATGAAGCAGGTGATACTCAATCTTTTTCAGAACGCCATCGACGCGACGCCGCCGGACGGGTCCGTCACGGTGGAAACGCGCTCCGGGAACGGCACTATCGTCATATCCGTGAAGGACACGGGATCGGGGATAGGCGACGAGGATCTTTCCAGGATTTTCGAGCCTTTCTTCACCACCAAGGTGACCGGCGTGGGGCTGGGGCTTTCAATTATCAAGAAAATCATCAACGATCACAACGGCGAAATCGCGGTTTCATCAAGCAGGGACGGCGGTTCCGAGTTCATTATCACCCTCCCGGTGCCGAAGTGAGCTGGATGCTTTAAAAAAAGCTTGAAATGTGTCAAAAACAGGATTACAGTTAGTATGGCATCAGGATGATGCGGCGGGGTTGTTGCACGATATTTCTCCGAGGAGTGAGTCATGAGCAGGATACTGATTGTTGAGGACGAGCAGCACCAGAGAGAACTCTATTCCATGGAGCTCCAGGAAGAGGGCTACCAGGTGGACCAGGCCTCCAACGGCAAGGAAGCGGTGGAGATGGTCAAGGCCAACAAGTACGACCTGGTGGTGCTCGACATCCGCATGCCCGAGATGGACGGCATCGAGGCGCTGGGCAAGATCCTTTCCCGGGACAAGAAGATACCCATCATCATCTACACCGCCTACTCCAACTACAAGAGCAACTTCATGACCTGGACGGCGGACGCCTACATCACGAAGTCCTCCAACCTGCAGGAGCTGAAAGACAAGATCGCGGAGATCCTCGCGGCGCGCTCCAAGTGATGGACGATTATCTCAGGAAAACGCTGGCATTCATCCTGGCAGGCGGGCAGGGCGAACGGCTTTACCCGCTCACGCGTGACCGCTCCAAGCCCGCCGTGCCCTTCGGCGGCATCTATCGCATCGTCGACTTCCCGCTGAGCAACTGCCTCAACTCGGCCCTGCAGAAAGTCATCGTCCTGACGCAGTACAAGTCGCTCTCGCTCGACCGGCACGTCAAGACCGCGTGGAACATGTTCCAGCGCGACCTGGGAGGCTTCATCGACGTGGTGCCTCCCCAGCAGCGCATCACCGCGGACTGGTACCGCGGCACCGCCGACGCCATCTTCCAGAACATCTACATCATCGAGATGGAGAAACCTGAATATGTTCTCATCCTTTCCGGCGACCATGTCTACAAGATGGACTACCGGAAGATGCTGCGCCACCACATAGAGACGGACGCCGACCTCACCATCGCGGCCATCGAGACGCCCGTTGGGGAGGCGTCCCGTTTCGGCGTCCTGGAGGTGGACCGTTCCAACCGGGTGGTGGGTTTCGAGGAGAAGCCGAAAAACCCGAAGACCATCCCGGGGAAGGAGGGCTCCTCGTTCATCTCCATGGGCATCTACGCCTTCAAGACGGGTAAACTGGTGAAGTACCTGTCCGATGACCACAAGCTGGAAGGCTCCAACGATTTCGGCAAGGACATCATCCCCCGCAT
>Ga0116143_10003762_pt1 | contig 15036 bp, 16 predicted proteins | sample AD_UKC034_MetaG_FD_89745 | JGI IMG/M metagenome (GOLD analysis project Ga0116143, IMG submission 89745) | Active sludge microbial communities of municipal wastewater-treating anaerobic digesters from USA - AD_UKC034_MetaG | ecosystem: Engineered > Bioreactor > Anaerobic > Digestate | place: USA...
TCATGACTTCGGAGACACCTGCCTTTTCACGGCGTTTGTCGATGATGGCCAGATCCGCGTTCAGGCGTTTGGCCATCGCGCGGGCGCGAACCACACCACCGATGTCTGGGGATACCACCATGACGTCCTTCCCGTCAAAGCGGCGTTGCATATCGGGAACGAAAACCGGAGAGGAAATCAGGTTGTCGGTCGGAATATCGAAGAAGCCCTGAATCTGTCCGGCATGGAGGTCGAGCATCAAGGCGCGGTTGGCCCCTGCCGTTGTGATCAGATTGGCCACCAGTTTTGCGGTGATCGGGGTCCGTGATCCGGTGCGGCGGTCCTGACGGGCGTATCCGAAATAAGGAATGACAGCGGTGATGCGGCGGGCCGAGCTGCGACGCAGGGCATCGAGTGTAATCAGGAGTTCCATCAAGTGGTCGTTGGCCGGAGCCGAGGTGGGCTGGATAATGAAGACGTCTTCGCCACGGATATTTTCGTCGATATCGACGAAGACTTCCATATCGGAGAACCGTTTGATGCTGGCATTGGCCAAGGGAATATCGAGATATTTGGAAATCGCCTGTGCGAGCGGTTGGTTGGCATTACCGGCAATCAGTTTCATGGTCGTGAGGCCCTTTTTTATATATGGAAGTTGATTGAGGGCACTATTCAAAATTCCGCCCAGAAAATCAAGTTTTTATGACGGGTCAATTTGCCGCCCATCAGGCAAGCGCATTTGCTAGAACGTGCTGCTCTATAAAGGCCTTTACTCCATCCTGTTCTGCACGTCTTATACCTTCCACAGCCTGGTCGACCATAGATGATAACTCTTTGATCTCACCACAACAGCCCGAAACAGAAGGATCATGAAACCGGCCGAATGGATTCTCGTCAGCCGCAACAAAGGAAATGCTATAAAATATATCTTTTTTAATTGTAACAATCATGCGTCCGCCCACACAATCCGCCATCACACTGACGTCATTAAATTTAGCCTCTATCCTGTTGTTGTGTGAGATCGCAAAAGCTTTAGAAATGTATGGGAAAGCGTGTCTTGCAAATTTCAAGGCCAAATTACCCGCTTTAACTATTTCTTCCGGCATTACATATCCGCTCATGAAAAAGCTCCTCATGAATGTTCTGGTTTACGCTAAATAGCCAGCGCCGTCATTTTATGTCAACGTTTTATTGTAATTGCCGAAATTTGACGGCCATACTGGCCTTCGCCGCGATGGGTTGCGCGGCGAAAGCTGAAATAGTCTTGTTCTTCCTTATATGTATCAACATGGGACGCGGTGATGTGCCGCACACCCGCCCTTTCCAGCCTATGGGTGACGTAAGAGACCAGATCGAAATGCGACTTACCGTTCCTGTCCGTAAAAAATGTCCGGCTTTCTTCATTCTCAATAAGAAACGATTTGAGGAAATCGGGGGAGACTTCGTAGCTTTCCACGCCGATGCACGGTCCGATGGCGGCGCGGATAGTGTCCGGCACAGCACCCAGTTCGATCATGCGTTTAACGGTCGATTCACAGACGCCTTTCAAGGCACCGCCCCATCCGGCATGGGTTGCGCCGATAACGGGAGTACCGTCGGGTTTTTGCCCTTCCAACAAGATCGGGGCACAGTCGGCGGTCATCACCCCCAGAACAATGTCCGGCTGGTCGGTGACCAGCGCGTCGCCTTCGCAGAAATCCTCAGCCGGTCCGGCCTCGGACGGTAGGAGGCAGCATGGCGAGTGAGTTTGCTTCAAGGTCAGAAGTGTTTGCCCGCCCAGAGCCACCCTCACACGGTCGCGGTTTTCTTTAACTCTATCCACGTCATCGCCGGAATAGAGGGTGACGTTGAGGCTTTCGAATATGCCGTGACTGACCCCACCTTTGCGGCCAAAAAATCCGTGGGTAATGCGTGGGCCGAACAGGTCGGGGAAAGTCAGTGCAGGCGGTTTTATCATGATCTAGCTTCCAACACTTTAAAGAGCGTTCCCATCTGATCGTCATCAAGGAAGCGATGCAAAGCCGCATCAATACCTTCAGCCTGTTTCACTGTGGCGTTTTTCTTCAGCTGTTCCGCGCGCTGCATAACACCAACTCTCCGTAAAAATTCATCTTGAGTACAGAGTGTTACTACGATTTCCTGATTCAAAATATCAAGAGCGAGACGTGCGAAATCAATATGAGAGGTTAAATCGACATCCCCTTGATTTTCCAACACATTTGCAAATTCATGTTTTTGAACAGCCTGAAATGTATCGCCGACGCCGCTCTTGCTGTGGCCGTAATCGATCATCAGGATAGCCCCGCCCTGCTTTTTAATGCGCGCGGCCATTTCATCTATCACCTGTTGCCGCGCAGGGGAAACTTCGAAAATTGCGCCGTCTTCTGCGTCGGGCATATCCACAGCATCAATTTTATTTCCAAGCAAAAACAAAAACTTATCTTCGAAGCCAATAAGGCGTTCGCGCCAGTCATTGCCGCTCCTGACATATTGCCGTATCGGAAGCGCATCGAGAAATTCATTGCCGATAAACACTATGGGTGCGTCAGACGGCAAATCAGCCAAAGACTCGCGCCAGATTATGTCTTTTTGCCAAAAGGAGAGCGCTGCGCTTTGTTTTTCCCGCAAACTGGGCGAGGTCTCAACCAAATGCACATGCAATGACGCGGCAAAGTCAGGAATCATGCCCGCAATCCTCAGCAAATCCGCCATTAACATGCCGCGCCCCGGTCCGCACTCGACCAGATGCAATTTTTTGGAGCTGCCCAGACGGTGCCATTCCTCGGCCACCCAGACACCGATCATTTCCCCGAAGAGTTGAGAGATTTCGGGTGCGGTGGTAAAGTCACCCCCTGCCCCCAACGGGTCTTTTTTGATGTAATAGCCATGTTCTGGATGGGCGAGGCACAAATTCCAGTAGGCCTCGACCGAGATCGGGCCTCCGGACTCAATTTGCCGCCTTATGATTTCTGCGAGGGTGTTTGGCATCGCGCGCACCAGATGATAATTGCACTTCCAACCAGCATCATCGGGACGCAGAGAATCTGCCCCATTGTGACGGCTTCGAAGAAAAAGCCGAGCTGCACATCCGGCTCACGAAAGAACTCTATGACAAAGCGGAAGGCGCCGTAGAGGGCCAAAAATGCACCGGCAATGACGCCGCCTTTGCCGCGCACGGCTTTGACGTGCATCAGGGCAAACAGGATCAGGAACAGGAGCAAGCCTTCGGCGGCGGCTTCATAGAGTTGGCTCGGGTGGCGGGGCTCGGCACCGCCGCGCGGAAAAATGACACCCCATGGTGTGTCCGTTGTCCGGCCAAATAATTCGCCATTGACAAAATTGGCCAACCTTCCCAAAAACAGACCTATCGGGACAACTGTGGTTGTCACATCCGCGAGTCTCTTGAACTCCACCTTTTTAATCTTGGCATAAAGAATAAGGGCCAGAATAACCCCGATGGCCCCACCGTGGAACGACATGCCGCCATGCCAGACTTTGAGAGCTTCCAGAGGATGATCGAGATAGGTCGGCAAATTGTAAAACAGCACATAGCCCAGCCGCCCGCCCAACAGGACGCCCAGAATGGCCCAGCTGATAAAATCGTCAATGTCGGTCGCATTCGGTCGGCGGTCATCTTTATAGAGTCTGGTCAGGTAACGCGCCACCTGCCATGCCAGCAAAAAGCCCGCAACATAGGATAGCGCATACCAGTGAATCTGGATTACTCCCAGATCAAGGGCAACAGGGTCGATTTTCGGGAACTCAAAAGCCATATTCCAAAACCATTCATTGTCATCCCGTTAGCACGATCCGAAGGATCGTTCGCACGAACGGGATCCATAACTTTGCGAAGCTCCGCTTCACTTAACCACTGGATCCCCGACCTACGGTCAGCTCGCCCCCCTTGTCGCGGATGACAGAGCCGGGTTTTATCCACCGAAACCTGCTTACGGCTTTTTCGGAAGGGTTGCAACTCCCTCATATAAGGTGATACACACTCTTTCCAACCCTAAAACCAAAAACAGGTATTTTGTCATGAGCCTCGACAACAAACTTTTCGACGATTTGACCCGTGTTGCCGGCGGAGCCGTTAGCATTCTTTCGGCTGTCGGTAAACAATTGGGCGAAGGCTTGAAAGACCAGATGGGCGACAAATTCCCCTCTTCTTCTTTTTCCGCTTTTTCCGCTGCCAATGACGATGTCGATCGTTTGCAAGGCGTTGTGACCAAGCTGCGTATGGAACAGGAAGAAATGAAAGCCCGCATTGCTTCGCTTGAAGCGATGCTCGGTGTGGCTACAAAAAAACCTGCCGCCAAGAAAAAAACTGCGGCTTCGGCCAAAAAAGCGGTGGCGAAAAAGCCTGTTAAAAAGACCGCTGCGAAATCTGCGTCTAAAAAATCGAAACCAGCCAAAAAACGCGCTTAATTCAGTCGCTTCATTCCGGGGAGAAACGAGATGATGTCTGCTTCCAACGCCAATGACAATTTGTTTGACGATATGCAGAATCCTCTGGACGGGATCGAAGATATTCTGATCCGTCAGAACTGGACCTATTCGCGGATGAACCGTGACGAGCTTTATCTGGAGCTTAAAGGCAAGCACGGTACTTACCGCATGATGTTTTTGTGGAACGATTCGCAGGAGGTCATGCAGCTCGCGGCCGAATTCGACATGCGTCTGGCCGACTTCCAATATCCCAAAGCCTGCCAGATGATGAATGAGATCAACGGCAAATTGTGGTTGGGGAATTTCAACCTGTCACCTGAGACCATGATCCCCTGTTTCCGCCATACGCAAATGTTGCGCGGGGTCGGGTCGGCTGGCGATGTAATCGGCCAGATGGAAGATTTGATCCAGATCACGATGGACGATTGCGATTTGCATTATCCGGCGTTCCTGATGCTCGCTTCTGAGAAAGTTCATGACGAAGACCAGTTGGCGCTTGCGTTGATGCCTGCGGTTGGGCTGTCGTAATATGATTCCCGCTTCGCGCATTTTACTGGTTGGTTGCGGTAAGATGGGTGGTGCTTTGCTCGACGGCTGGCGTGAGCGTTTTTCTGATCTTCACATCCTTGTTGCCGATCCGGTTTCTCCCGAAGCGGATGTCAAAAATGTTGGTGATGCTGTCGGGCCGTTCGATTGCGTTGTTCTGGCAGTCAAGCCGCAGGTGATGGCGGAAACCCTTGCTGAGATTGCACCACTTTTGACGCCGCATATGCTTGTCTTGTCAATTGCCGCAGGAAAGACGATTGCGTTTTATGAATCTCACATCGGCGAGTCACAACCCATTGTCCGCGTGATGCCCAACACGCCCGCCGCCATTGGTTGCGGGATGAGTGTTTTGTGCGCCAATGCGCATGTCAGTGCTGTTCAAAAGCAACTGGCCACGTCACTGATGTCGGCGGTGGGGTTTGCCGAATGGATTGATGATGAATCTTTGATGGATGCGGTGACCGCCGTTTCCGGTTCGGGTCCGGCCTATGTCTTTCATATGATCGAAGCGTTGGCGGCGGCGGGTACGGCAGCGGGTTTGCCTTCTGATTTATCCATGACGCTTGCACGCCAAACAGTGATCGGCTCTGGAATTTTGGCGCAATCTATGCCCGACACTGACGCGGCAACGCTGCGTCAAAACGTGACCAGCCCCGGTGGAACGACCGAGGCCGCGCTTAAAATCCTGATGGCTGAACATGGTTTAACCGACCTGATGACCCGCGCCGTTGATGCCGCCACCAAACGCGGCAAAGAGCTTGCGGGTTAGGCGGCGCGTTTCAGGGTTTGGTCGTATTCGCCGATTTCGGGGAATTTTTTCAGCTCGTCATTGATTGCGTCAAATGCATCGAACATGCGGCTTTCCGAGACAGGGCTTTCGACCACGACGACCAGTGACGGTTTGTTGGACGATGCACGGATCAGACCCCATGTGCCGTCTTCGAACGTAAAGCGCACGCCGTTGACTGTCACGATGTCGATGATTTTTTGACCGCGCAATGACGCACCATTTGCTTTGTAGGTTTCAAAGACTTTTATCAATGTATCAACCGTGCCGTATTTTTTGTTGTCAGGGCAGAATGGTGCCATGGTGGGCGATCCCCATGTTTTGGGCAATGCGTCTTTCAAGTCGGCCATGGATTTATCCGGATTGCGGTCCATCAGACGGCAGATTGTGACCGCCGTCATGACTCCGTCATCGTACCCGCGGCCCAGCGGCGCGTTGAAGAAATAGTGTCCGCTTTTCTCAAAGCCTACCAATGCGCCAATTTCATTGACGCGGCGTTTCATATAGGAATGTCCGGTCTTCCAGTAATCGGTTTGCGCACCCAGTTCTTTTAAAACGGGGTCGGAATGGTAGAGGCCGGTCGATTTAACATCGGCCACGAATTTTGCACCCTTGTATTGCGCGGCCAGATCACGCGCCAAAATCACGCCCATTTTATCGGCAAAAATTTCTTCGCCCGTATTGTCCACAACGCCGCAGCGGTCGCCGTCCCCGTCAAATCCGCAGCCGAAATCGGCTCCGGTTTCTTTGACCTTAGCACTCAGCGCGTGGAGCATTTCCATGTCTTCGGGGTTCGGGTTGTATTTCGGGAAGGTGTAATCGAGGTCGCAATCCATCTCGATCACGTCGCAACCGATGGCGCGAAGGACGTCGGGAGCGTAGGCCCCGGCTGTGCCATTGCCGCACGCGGCGACGACTTTTAGTTTGCGGCCGATTTTTCCGCCTTTGGCGAGGTCGGCGACGTACCGCGATTTCATATCGTCGACATACTCATACGATCCGCCGTCTTTGAGGGTGAATTTACCCGAGAGCGTGATTTCTTTCAGGCGGGTCATCTCGTCAGGGCCGAAAGTCAGCGGGCGGTTAATCCCCATTTTAACTCCGGTCCAGCCGTTTTCATTGTGGCTGGCCGTCACCATGGCGACGGCAGGACAATCCAATTCAAATTGTGAGAAATAGGCGACGGGAGACAGGGCCAGACCGATATCTTTGACCTGACATCCGGCGGACATCAATCCGATAATCAAAGCTTGTTTGATCGTCGCAGAGTATGAACGGTAATCATGGCCAACGACGATGGCGGGGGGAGCAACTCCCTTTTCGTGCATCAATGTGCCGATGGCTTTGCCCAGCTCCTGTACGCCACGCAAATTGATTTGCTCAGGGTAGAGCCATCGGGCGTCATATTCACGGAAACCGCTTGCCTCGACCAAAATTTCGCGTTCGAAATCTTCTGTGTTTTCCTTAATCGTCATGCCGATCCCTTTTCTTTACACCGTTTGTTCCGGCTTCTTTTAATTCAATTGATAGCGCAATGCAACAAAACTGATTTTTACTTGCTCTTACTCAATATTTTGTTTTATAGATGCCGCATATCATCTTTATTTTACTGGGATTTTGACGGTTTTATTATGGCGGAAAGCAATAAACATTCGGAATTACTCTCCTACACGGCGGAAATCGTGGCGTCGCACCTGTCCAACAACACGGTGGCGGCGGTCGAGATTCCGGCATTGATCGAGCGGGTTTTCAAGACGCTTTCAACTCTTGGCGTTGAAACCAAGGCCTCGGCCTCTATTGGCGAGCGTCCGCAGCCTGCCGTTCCCATTCGCAAATCGGTTATGCCTGATTATATTGTTTGTCTGGAAGACGGTAAAAAGCTCAAAATGCTCAAGCGTCACCTGAAGACGGCCTATGACATGACCCCCGAACAATATAAAGAGCGTTGGGGTTTGCCGCATGATTATCCGATGGTGGCCCCCAATTACACCAAACAGCGCAGCAAGCTCGCCAAGGATATCGGGCTTGGGACGTCGGGTCGCCCTGCAAAACCCTCGAAAAAATAAGAAAAATCCGTATGGCCGATTCGCCTTGCACACGGGGCGAATCTCTTTAAACTTGGGATGTAAAATTTCAAGTCTCTGCGTGTTTTTATAACAACTCAAAAATAATAGGTTCAGTGGAAATGAAAGTCTCGGTTTACGCTCTGATGGGCGTTTTGTTGTGTTCTTCGCAGATGGCTTATGCCGACGAAGTATCTTACCCTCACCTTGAAGGCGAAGTCGCCGTCGAAATCCAGAATGACTGGATTTTCAACTCCGACGATCCGGACGAGGAAGCCAACACACTCTTTACCAAAACCGAGCCGCATTTTGTTTTATCGTTTAACGAGAACCTTGCCCTTGAAGCCGGATTGGTTTTCGAACCGGTCAGAGATCCCGATGCGGGGGATGATTCTTATTTCTACGGTCAGGGGTTGTTTGCCGAAGAATTCAAGTTGACCTATACCACCGACGATTTCGGGCTTTATGCCGGTAAGTTCAATCCGAATTTCGGAACGGCGTTCGAACAGGGGCTTAGCATCTACGGCAATGATTTCGCCGAAGATTACGAATTGACCGAACGGATTGGTTTCGGTGGATTTGTTCCCCTCCCCGTTGAAGGGTTTGGCGAGCACACATTGTCCGCCAACGTATTTTTTGCCGACACGACATTCCTGAGTAATTCAGTGATTACCAAACGCGGTCGCGTTTCAAAAAATGATGGCGGAATCAGCAATACAGAAGATTTATCGTCTTTCTCGGTTGCTTTGGACAGTGAAGACATCGGCAATTTCAAAGGTCTTAATACCCACATTGCCTACCGCCGCCAGTCACCCGGCGATGTCGACACGGGCCTTGACCATGAAAACGGCTATGTTATCGGTGTGGATTACATCACAGAGCTTAGCGACGATGTCGAAGGTCATGCGTTGGTCGAATGGGCGCGAATCGACAATGTTGACGGGTCGACGGACAATGTCGATTACCTGACTTCAACGGTTGACCTGACCATTCTTGGAAACTGGACGGTTGCCGCAGATTATACGCTCCGCAATTTCGATGTGGCTACCGGCGATGATGTTCATGATTATATTGCCGAACTGACCGGCGGGTATTATTTCGACAATGGAGTCGGCATCAATCTCGGCTATGTCAAGGCCAGAGAAGACAGTGTCGACCGTCAGGGCCTCGGCCTGTTGCTCACTTACGAATACGAATTCTAGAACCTTTTTGAATAAAAAATCCCCCGAAGGTCGGGGGATTTTTTATTTGTCTGCATTCTGCTCTAGATGGTTAGTGCATCATCTACCAAGCGCGCCTGTTCCAGCGCGTGGCGTTTGGCGTAACCGGTGGCCGGTGCTGCGGAAGCAATCCGTCCGGCGTATTTCGGGCGACCGGCCTTGTGTTTGATCGTGACGAGGATGTCCTCGATGATCGGGTTGACGAAGAACCATGCGCCCTGGTTTTTTGGTTCTTCCTGACACCAGACAACATCCGCTTTCGGGAACTTGGCCAGAACTTCTTCCAGAACCTTGTCGGGGAACGGATAGAGTTGTTCGACACGCAGGATCATGACATCTTTGATCTCGCGCTTGTTGCGCTCTTCAAGGAGGTCGTAATAGACCTTGCCGCTACACAGAACGACGCGTCTGATATCCTTGTCCGCTTTCAGGTTTGCGGCGCCATCGTCCCACAAAACGCGGTGGAACGTGCTTTGGCCCGTAAAGAGATCGGCGGAGGATACCGCCAGTTTGTGACGCAGCAGTGATTTCGGCGCCATATTGATGAGCGGTTTGCGGAAGTCACGATGAATCTGGCGACGCAGTGCGTGGAAATAGTTGGCAGGCGTCGTGATGTTCGTGATCTGCATGTTTTCTTCGGCGCAAAGTTGCAAGAAGCGTTCGAGACGCGCGGACGAGTGTTCCGGCCCCTGCCCTTCGAACCCGTGCGGCAAGAGCATCACCAGACCCGACATGCGAAGCCACTTGCTTTCCGATGCAGCCAAGAACTGGTCGATGATGATCTGTGCGCCGTTGACGAAGTCACCAAACTGCGCTTCCCAGATAACCAGTGATTGCGGTTCGGCCCAAGAATAACCAAGCTCGAACCCCAGCACGGCAAATTCGGAGAGCGGGCTGTCATGTGCTTCGAACGGCGCCTGATTGGGGCCGATATTTTTAAGCGGGGTATAACGGTTTTCGTTTTCCTGATCGTAGAAAACGGCATGGCGGTGCGAGAAGGTTCCTCGGCGCACGTCCTCACCCGACAGGCGAACATGATGTCCTTCATCAAGAAGCGAAGCAAACGCCAAAGCCTCAGCCGTGCCCCAATCGAACCCTTGTCCGGATTTGAACATTTCGGCTTTCTGGTCCAACTGGCGGGCGATTTTTGAATTGATGTTGAAGTCCGATGGGTAGCTTGTCAGCACTTTGCCCAATTGTTGCATTTTTTCGGGGCTGATGGCGGTGTTGCCGCGGCGGGCGTCACCATGTGCAACTTTCAATCCCGTCCAATAACCTTCAAGATAGTCGGCTTTATTGGCTTTGAAGCTACTGGTGGCCTCGAACGCCTCCTCCATTTTCTTCTGGAAGGCAGCGACCATTTCCTGCGATTGTTCGGCGGTCAACGTCCGTTCGCTGACCAGTTGGCGGCCATAGATTTCGCGGACGTTTTCAAGTGTCTTGATCTTTTTATACATCAAAGGCTGGGTAAAGGACGGCTCGTCCCCTTCATTGTGTCCGAAGCGGCGATAGCAGAAAATGTCAACAACCACATCTTTCTTAAAGGTCTGGCGGAACTCGGCCGCGAGGCGCGAGACGTGAATGACAGATTCGAGGTCATCACCGTTAACGTGGAAGATCGGGGCCGAGAGAATTTTCGCCATGTCGGTACAGTATGGGCCGGAACGGGAATATTTCGGCATCGTCGTGAAACCGATCTGGTTGTTGATAACGATGTGGATCGTGCCGCCGACGCGGTATCCCGGCAATTCCGACATGATGAGCGTCTCGGCCACTACACCCTGCCCGATAAAGGCTGCGTCGCCGTGAATTACGATTGGGACAACCTTGCCGCGCTCGGTATCCTTGCGCTGAAACTGTTTGGCGCGGGTACGGCCGATGGCCACCGGATTGACGGCTTCGAGGTGGGACGGGTTGGCGGTCAGAGTCAGGTGAACGCCCTTGTCCCCGTATTGTTTGTCATTGGTATAACCCAAATGGTATTTCACGTCGCCTGTGCCCATGATTCCTTCGGGCGTTGATGCGAGGCCCTGAAATTCGGCGAACAGACTGGTATATGGTTTGCCGACGACGTTGGTGAGGACGTTGAGGCGTCCGCGGTGCGCCATACCCAGCACCACTTCCTCGCATCCCAGCTCGGCTGCGCGGTGAATGGTTTCTTCGAGTGAGGCAATAAAGCTTTCACCGCCATCGACCCCGAAGCGTTTGGTTCCAACATATTTAGTGTGCAGGAACCGTTCCAGTCCTTCGGCGGCAATCAGGTGGTTATAGAATCTTGTTTTTTCCTCGACACTGAATGGGGTCTGGTTGCGCGACACTTCGATGCGTTGCTGGATCCAGCCTTTTTCTTCAGGTGATGTCGAGTGCAAGAATTCAACACCGATCTTGCCGCAATAGATATTGTGCAGAGCTTCGCGGATCTGCGTGATGTTGGCGTAATCCATTCCCAACACGCCGCCGATGTAAATCTGGCGGGTCATATCCTGCGGCCCGAAGCCGTAGAAGCTCGGGTCCAATTCTTTGTGGTATTCAATCTGTTTCAGTCCTAACGGATCGAGGTCAGCAGCCAGATGGCCGATGGCGCGGTATGCACGGATCATCATCAGGGCGGCAATCGAGTCACGCGTGGCCTGCTGGACCTCCCCTTCTCCCAAACCCGGATGGGCGACTGAGGGACGTTGGTATTGATTGGCCGGACGCACCGCAGCTTGCGAAGCCTGTTCCGATGTCGTGACATGTCCGAAGGGCGTGGATGGGGCGCGGTATTCTTCTTCGCTCCAGCTCGCGCCGATCATTTGTTTCAGCAGGCTGGCCTCGTCGTCGCGCAGATCGGCAAAGAGCGATTGCCAGCTCGGGTCAACCCCTGCCGGACTTTTCAAATATTCGCGGTACAGGTTGGCAATATACTCGGCGTTCACGCCGGACAGAATTGTTTTCAGGGAAGATGCGGATGTCATTCTCTATATTCTCTGTTGTGGGAAAAAATTTCTTGCGCCAATATTAGCACGATTGGAACAGGGGAACAGCCCCTATATATTGAAATCTGTGATTTCCAGAGCGTCAGCCAGCTCGTACAAGGCTGCCTTTTCATTTCCAGAAATATTGGCGCATTCTTGCGGTGTCAAATTCGGATTCAGTTTGGAAAACAAACTGCGGATGCTAACCGTGATCTGGACAACCCATGACGAGACCATCGAGCGTTCCTGAAAGGCCGTGGCAACATCCTTGGCCAGATCCATCGCCAAACGGCGGATGGAGGGAGACATAACTGGTCGCGCCTCTTTCAATTCCGGAATCAGGTTAATCAGGTTTTCATTCCATGCCCGCCAGTTATGCGTATTGGCCAGAGCAATTCCCAAAATTTCACGTTCGTCCGATCCGTTCGCAAATTTCCGGTACAAATCCTGAATGCTTCTCTTCAGGACCCGCTCTTCAAGGCTTTGCGCGCTCGCGCCGCCTTTTTCGTCGGACAAAGACACCCACATGGCACAGCGGTAGACAAGTTTGGCCAGACGTTGTTTGTCTTTGGGGTTGAGCATTACGCGTTCCACAGCATATTGTGCAATTCGGTCAAGGCCGTATCTTCTGCCGGAGATATATTCATATCTTTATGGGCAGATTTATCCTTGATCGAGAGAACCAGTTCTCCGGCCTTTTCGGACAACCATGAAAAATAGTTTTCATGCTCGGGTTTATTTTCCGGTTCTTCACGAAAGGCCCGCGCAACTGCGGTGGCAATTACCATCAGGGCGTTTGCAAAGGATTTGTATTCCTCGTCAGTGGATTGGCCCTTCATCAGCTTGGCTGCGGCAGCGATGTCTTGCTCAACTGACATGCTTTGCTTTTCCCAGCGATTCCAGCTTCCGGTCTGGCGCAATGCTTCGGCGGCCAGATCCCTGACAATCGCGGCCGTCTTACTGGCGTTCGCGATCTTGCCCAAAATGGCCATCATTTGCTTGCGCTCGATCTCTTCGGAGACGTCGCTGATATCGGTATCGTCGACGTGGCTGATCCAATGGCCTACGCGGTATACAATTCCAACCAAAATATCCTGATCTGCGGGGAGGAATCTTTCCAGTTCAGACATAGCTAATCCACTTTTACGGGTTTTAGATTTTAAAGGGTATTCCAAGAGAGTCGGCGATCAAGCCAACTGCCATACGCTCTTCGCGGCTGATATTGAGCATCGTATCGGTCGAGGGCATTTCCTCGCCTTTCAGCAAGGCGCGAATACGCTGGAATAAAATGCTCAGATGCGTTTTCAATTTTTCCATGGGTGGAACTTTGTCATCGAATTCACGGTAGGCTTGGGCCACCGAGATCGCAATCTCCAGCAAATTGGATTTGAAGGAGTATATTTCCTTGAGGTCGATCGTTCCGACCAACGATTCCGACATTTTCAGGCACTCTTCGGGGACAATTTCGATATGTTCTTTCCAGTTTTCCCAGTCTTTTTTATGACGGAGCATTTCCAGCATCGCTTCCTGAGCGAATTCGGATTTCAGCGTATCCTCGACATAAAATGTGACGATGTTCTGGAGCGCCCGCATTTCGGCTTCATCAGCCTGCTCGCCCCCCGTCTTGTCACTGGCGGAAATATAGTACCCCACCCTGAAGGGCAGTTTTACGATCAGGGATTGAATGTCTTCGGGAAGGTCGGTCAAACGTGTCATGGGGGATAGAGTATCCGAGAATCAAGGACTTAAAAAGTGGAAATTTGCATTGGCTTTTATTTTATGGTAAATTAATTCGTGGTGAGAGACTTAAATAGTAATGGAGGAAATAGAATGACAGACGCCAGTATTTTTAGGGATAACTCGGAAGCTGCCTGTCGTGTTCGTCAGGAAATCAAACAAGGGCAAACCCCGTGGACGGCCCCTGTGGTTCAGGTTTGTCCTCCGGCTCCTGCGCCTGCCCCTGCCCCAGGCAAGTAGCTTTCCACACTTCTGAAAACAAAACCCCGCACGATGATGCGGGGTTCTGATTTTTGTATCTCTTACATCAATTACGCGGCGATGGCGCGCAGAACGGCTTCACCGAGGTGGGCCGGCGTTTCGGCGACTTCAAAGCCTGCTTCTTTCATTGCGGCGATTTTGACTTCGGCTGTGTCGTTGCCGCCCGAAATAATCGCACCGGCGTGGCCCATGCGTTTGCCTTTCGGCGCGGTTGCACCTGCGATAAATCCGGCAATCGGCTTTTTCTTCGCGGCTGCTTTATAGAAGTTCACCGCGTCCACTTCGGCCGAGCCGCCGATTTCACCGATCATGATGATGGCTTCGGTTTCGTCGTCGTTCAGGAACAGATCGAGCGCGTCGATAAAGTTGGTACCATTGACAGGGTCGCCGCCGATGCCGATACAGGTGGACTGGCCGAGGCCTGCCATCGTGGTTTGATGGACCGCTTCATAGGTCAGCGTACCGGAACGTGAAACAATTCCGATCTTGCCGCGTTTGTGGATGTGGCCAGGCATAATGCCGATTTTGCATTCGTCGGGCGTGATGATGCCCGGGCAGTTGGGGCCGATCAGACGTGTTTTTGATCCGCACAGCGCGCGTTTGACCTTCACCATATCCAGAACCGGAATGCCTTCGGTAATACACACGGCCAGTTCAATCTCGGCGTCAATCGCCTCCAGAATCGCGTCGGCCGCAAAGGGTGGCGGAACGTAGATCACCGAGGCGTTGCAGCCTGTGGCGTCTTTGGCTTCTTTGACCGTATTGAATACCGGCAGGTTCAGGTGCTTCGTGCCGCCTTTGCCCGGCGTTACGCCGCCCACCATATTGGTGCCATAGGCAATGGCCTGTTCCGAGTGGAACGTGCCCTGCGCGCCCGTAAAGCCCTGACAGATCACTTTAGTTTTTTTGTTAACAAGTACTGACATTTTTCAATTCCTTCTTTTCTCTATTAAGCGGCTAAGCGGCTTTGAGGGCTTTTTGGGTGGCGTCGACGATTTTGCGCGCGGCATCGTCGAGGTTATCGGCGGCGATGATCGGCA
>Ga0116143_10003768_pt1 | contig 15003 bp, 14 predicted proteins | sample AD_UKC034_MetaG_FD_89745 | JGI IMG/M metagenome (GOLD analysis project Ga0116143, IMG submission 89745) | Active sludge microbial communities of municipal wastewater-treating anaerobic digesters from USA - AD_UKC034_MetaG | ecosystem: Engineered > Bioreactor > Anaerobic > Digestate | place: USA...
CCATCATCCAGCACCTGCGGCGCCGCTTCCCCCATGCCGAGATCGAGCCCAATGAACAACATACCGCCGAAGCGTGCCGCCAGATCAGCGAATACCTGGCTGGGCAGCGCCGCACCTTTGACCTGGCCATTGACCTGGCCGGATTGAGCGCCTTCCAACAACAGGTGTTGAAGCTCACGGCGGCCATCCCTTACGGCCAAACCGTCACCTATGCCGAGATCGCTGTGCAAATGGCAAAACCCGGCGCGGCGCGCGCTGTGGGCCGCGCTGAAGCCACCAACCCCCTCCCGTTGATCATCCCCTGCCACCGCGTGGTGGGCAGCGATGGCGGGTTGCACGGTTATGGTGGACCGGGCGGTATTCACTTAAAAGCTCGTTTGTTGGAAATGGAACGAGAAGGCTAGAACCCCTCGTACCCGCGTTCTCGGTTAAAACTGTAATTTTCAACCAGGCTTTGGATGATCTCCGCATCTTCTGGCGCCAGGTTGGTGAATGCAAACCCAACGTCATAAAATTCGGGATTGACATCTTCTCTGCACCACAGGCTCTTGCCATCCACCTGCACCCGGGTCTTGCTAGCCAGGCCTTCTGGCAGCTCAATCACCAACTGCATCACCTTGTCCGCCTCAACCGGGCGCTCGCACAGCACCATGGCCCCCTCGGGGGTAATATTGATCAGGTTACCCAGGTCGCGCCCGCTGATGGTATCAGACACGCGCGAATAATAAACCAGGTCTTTTCGTTCTGCTTTTCTGCGCTCGCCCATAGCAACCTCCGTTTGAACCTCGTTAGCTTATAGCATACCGGAAAATCCGCAGCTTTGCAATAGCAAATCGGTGTTAATCTGACGTGAGTTCGGGTTAGCGGAAAAATGGGAGATTTACGTTAATCTGGGCATTTTGGCCCGCAGGCGGCTTATCGTTTTTCGAGTACAATAAGGTATCATTTTCATAGAAGGAGTGAATATGACCGAACCTGTAATCGTTGACGCCATCCGCACCCCTATTGGCGCCCTGGGCGGGGCGCTGGCGAGCGTCCGTCCAGATGACCTGGCTGCCCACGTCCTGAAAACCATCTTAGAGCGCAACCACCTGGATCCCGCCCTGGTTGAGGAAGTATACCTGGGTTGTGCCAACCAGGCTGGCGAAGATAACCGCAATGTGGCCCGCATGGCCCTGCTGCTGGCGGGTTTTCCGGTTGAAGTGGCTGGTGTAACCGTCAACAGGCTGTGCGCCTCTGGCCTGAATGCCGTCAGCCAGGCGGCACGCGCCATCCGCGCCGGTGAAGGCGAAATCTTCATCGCTGGCGGCGTCGAGAGCATGTCCCGCGCCCCCTACTCTCTGCCCAAGGCAGAGCAGGGCTTCCCATTTGGCAACCTGACCGCTTATGACACGGCCCTGGGCTGGCGTTACCCCAACCCCAAGATGCAAGAGCTGTACGGCACCGATGCCATGGGTGAGACGGCTGAGAACATTGCCGACCTGATGCCCGAAATCGACCGCACCCAGCAAGATGCCTTCGCTGCCGAAAGCCACCGCCGGGCGGTTGCCGCCATCGACGCGGGTAAATTTGCCGAGGAGATCGTACCTGTGCCCGTGCCGCAGAGAAAGGGCGATCCGATCATCGTGAGCACCGATGAGCGCCCGCGCCGCGACAGCACGGTCGAATCGCTGGCCCGCCTGCGCCCATCCTTCCGCAAGAATGGCGGCACAGTGACAGCCGGGAATTCATCTGGGCTGAATGATGGCGCCGCTGCCCTTTTGCTGATGAGCGCCGAAAAGGCTCAGGCCCTGGGGATGAAGCCGATGGCGCGCGTGGTCACTTCGGCCGCGGGGGGCGTTCCGCCGCGCACCATGGGCCTGGGGCCCATCCCTGCCGTGCGCAAAGCCCTATCCCGCGCCGGCCTCAAGCTGGAAGACATCCACCTGGTGGAGTTGAATGAGGCCTTTGCCATCCAATCTCTGGCGGTGATGAAAGAACTGGGCCTGAGCGCCGAGATCACAAACGTCAATGGTGGGGCCATTGCCCTGGGCCATCCCTTGGGCTGCTCAGGAGCGCGCATCCTTACCACCCTGCTACACGAAATGCGCCGCCGCTCCCCGCAGGAAAAACACCCCTATTACGGCCTTGCCACCCTCTGTGTTGGGGTAGGCCAGGGCGAGGCAATGATCGTCGAGTATCTATAGTTGCCAGGTAAAAAAGACCGAGCGGCGTGTGCGCGCCGCTCGGTCTTTTTTATTCAGAGCAACTCGGGCCTAAGGGGCCGGGGTGTTGGTCAGGGCAATCGAAGTGGGGGTGATGGTGGCAGTGGGCACGGCGGTGGCGATATTGACCGGGATCTTCAAGATCTGGCCAACGTAGATATCATTGGCATTTTCCAATTTGTTATCCGTGATCGCCATGATCGCCTCGACCGTGCTGTTGAAGCGTGCGGCAATTCCTTCGAGGGTATCGCCCGAAACGACCGTGTATTGGATGAGCGTGCCGTAAGCAATGCCCGCAGGGAGCGGGGTGGCACTGGGCAACTGCGTATCGGGGGCGGGGATGAGGATCTTATCGCCCACGCGGATCAACAGTGTGGCAGGATCGATCTGCGGGTTGAGCGCCAGGATCGTCGCCAGGTCGGTGTTAAACTTTTCGGCAATCGTGCCGAGGAACTCACCTTCAGCCACCGTATATTCAAACGGGCCGCTGGGGGTGGGTGTTTCGGTAGGCGGCGGCGTCTCGGTCACCGTGGGCGAGGGGGTCTCAGTGGGGGTGTTGGTAGGCACCGGCGTCAATGTGTAGGTTGCCGTCAGTGTGGGGGTCGGCGTTTCGGTCATGCGCGGCGCAAAGAGAGGTTTGTCGCCTGGGCGAAGCAGGTAAAAGATCAGCAGCCCAGCTCCAACGACGATCACCAGGGCGGCAATGATCATTACGATCATGGGGGCTTTCTGACCCATTTGCTGCCGGCGCCGGTATGCCTCGATCACGCTTTGAGGGTTTTCTTTATCGCTCATAGGTCTCCTTCAAAATATAGCGTACAGTATACCCGATTTTTCGGTGCTTGTGGAAGCCATGCGCAGGCGCGCAACAACCCGGCTCTTCACCTTACCCGCTTTAGACGCAGCCCAAATTAGAAAAGTTCCAGGCAGGCACGGGCAAAAAGGCCCTCGTTTGGCAATGGCTGGCATCTCTCTGCACGCCGGTTCAGGGCAGCCACTGCGGGGCATAGCCTCCGATGACTAACTGAAGCGGCACACTGCCGTCTGCATTCATCATCCACAGCTCATTCGGCTCGTTCAGCGTAACCTGGTTGAAGCGCAAATAAGCCAGCCAGCGCCCATCTGGACTCCAGGCAAGATTGTAATGGTTGTAAGTGGGCTCATCGGTCAGCATCCGCGCTTCGCCGCCATCGCTAGACATCAGCCAGACCTGCCGCCCAGGCGACCAACGGTTTGGATCCAGGTATTTGCGGGTAAAAGCCAGCCACTGTCCATCTGGACTGCAAGCCGCGTCGGTATCTTCCAGGTCATCCGCCTGGCTCAGGTCAGTGGCGCGCCCGCCCTGTACCGGGTAACTCAGCAGGTGGCTGGAGCCAACCTGCACGCTTTCATCCAGCTTGACGTAATAGATCTCAGGGGCAATATAGGCACTGCCATCGGCCAACCAACAGCCCGGCTCGCCGGTCTGGTTAGCATGGCGAATGCTTTGCAGGTTCTCGGGATTATACAAAATGAAGGCTTTGCCATCCAAGTCGTAAAAAGCCAACAGGCCGGTAGAAGACCACTGTGGATTCTGTGAGCGGCGACCCGCATCGCCCGCCAGGCGCGCCTGGGCAGTGGCGGGATTCAACAGCCACACCTGAACCCCAGCCCTGGGGGTGGCATTCAAGCGCTCGTAGGCCAGCCAACGACCATCTGGCGAGAGGGAAGGGTTGCGACACTCATCCTGGCAGCGCAGCACCAATTGCGGCGCTGCCGGGTCGCTGCCCTCTGCCAACTCCAGGCGATACAGGTGACTGCTGCCTTTGGTGGGCGAGGCGCTGAAGTAGATCGAAGTGCCATCTGAACTGATGCTGTATTCCAACACCCCGGCCCCTTCCGTCAGGCGTTGTACACCGCCCGACAAAGGGTCCAATGCATACAGATCGGCGGCACCATCTGCCGGCCACAGGTAAACCAGGCGCGGCCCCCAAGTCGCCGGACTGGGAGTCAGCGCTGATGCGGGGGAAGTAGCTTCGCCCGCTCCACCCCCACAGGCTGCCAGGGCTACCGCCAGGCACAAGAATAGGATCAGCAAACCAGGTTTCATAACTTTATTATACGACATATAACCGAGAGTAAGCCCCGCAGCGCTTTTGACACCCCCACTAACCCGCTCTTAACTTGGGGTGTGGTAGAATGGACAAAATGAAAGCACTGACAAGTTGGAAATTCTGGTTTGGGTTGATCATCAGCGCTTTGTCGCTGTACCTGGTGCTGCGCAAGATTGACTATGCGCAGCTCTGGAGCGAACTGAGCAGTGCCAACTACTGGTGGATACTCCCCGGCGTTGGCGTCTATTTCATTGGCCTGTGGGTGCGCGCCTGGCGCTGGCATTACCTTCTGCGCCCTCTAAAGGTCATCCCCACGCGGACGATGTTCCCCATTGTGACCATTGGCTACGCCGGAAACAACATCTTCCCAGCACGTGCCGGCGAGGTGGTGCGCGCCGTCATTCTGAAGCGCAAAGAAGGGGTGCCCTTCTCGGCCTCGTTTGCCACCATCATCGTTGAACGCGTTTTTGACGGCATCGTGATGCTGGCCTTTGTCTTCGTCAACCTGTCAGAGCTGGGGCGGCTCTCCAATGTATCCATCGAGATTGGCGGACTGGGGCTGGGGGTGCAAGATGTTGCCGTTTGGGGCAGCGTGGCTTTCTTTGGTGCGCTGGCTACTTTCCTGGCGGCTGCCATGTTCCCGGCAGTCACCGAGCGCATCCTTACAGCCCTGGTGACGCGTTTCATCCCTGAGCGCATCCAGCCCAAAGTCTTGGATGTGGCCAAGCGTTTCTTAGGCGGACTGGAATCGCTGCGCTCGCCTTTCGACGCATTGATGGTCTTCTTCACGTCCGTCATCATCTGGCTGCTTGAAACGGTCAAGTATTGGTTTGTGATGCATGCCTTTGGCTTTACGGTGAGCTTCTTTGCGCTGATGCTGATGAACGGCGTGGTAAACCTGATGACCACCATCCCCTCAGCCCCCGGTTACCTGGGCACCTTTGACCTGCCAGGCATTGCCGTGCTAGAAGCCTACAACGTGGCGCGCGAAGCCGCCGCCAGCTACACCTTTGTCCTGCACCTGGCGCTGTGGTTCCCGGTCACTGCCCTGGGACTTTACTTCATGGCGCGGGAGGGGATCAATTGGACAGAAACGGTTGAGGGCTCTAAGGGAGATGCCTGATGGACCTCGAGCGGCTGCGCCAGATCCCGTTATTTGCCTCTCTCAGAGGGCCTGACCTGGAGCAGTTGAGCTGCCACCTGAAACTGATCGAACTGGCAGACCAAGACACCCTTTTCCAAGAAGGCGAGCGCGGCGATCGCTTTTACGCCATCTTATCCGGCCAGGTTGAGATCTCTAAAGCACTCAATGCAAGCGAGTCGTATGTGCTGCACGTGCGCCAGCCCGGCGAATTCGTCGGCGAAATGGGGCTCTTCGACCCTGAGAGCCAACGCTCTGCCACCGCCCGCGCCATTGGCCCACTGTGCCTGCTGGAGCTTGGTTATGACCAATACCAGGAGCTGCTCAAGTCTCACCCAGCGCTGGCCTATCAATTGGTGCGCGAGCTGACCCTGCGCCTGCGCCAATCCGACAGCGCCGCCATTCAAGACCTGCGCCAGAAGAACCGCATGCTGACCCTGGCTTATGATGAGCTAAAAGCGGCCCAGGCACAATTGGTTGAAAAAGAGAAGCTGGAACGCGAACTGCAAGTGGCCCGCCGCATCCAGCAGAGTATGTTGCCTGCGACGCTCCCCGCCATGCCGGGTTTTGATTTTGGCGCGTTGATGCTGCCGGCCCGGGCCGTAGGCGGCGACCTGTTCGACTTTGTGCCCCTGAGCCGCGAACGGCTGGGAATCTTGGTGGGCGATGTCTCTGACAAAGGCGTGCCGGCAGCGCTCTTCATGGCCCTGGCGCGCAGCGTCTTACGCGTCGAAGCACAGCGCATCAAAAGCCCGGCTGAGGTGCTGAGGCGCGTCAACCAGCACTTGATCGCGATGAGCCAGGCCGGGCAGTTCATCACCTTGCTCTATGGTGTACTGGACCGCCGCAGCGGCTCCTTCTCTTATGCCCGCGCCGGGCATGAACTGCCCATTCTCTTTGACGGGCAGGGCCAACGCCTGGCGGTGTCCTTTGAAGATGGAATGATGTTGGGCATGTTTCCCGATGTCCAGATCGACGAACAAACCATCCAGGTTCCGCCCGGCGGCACGCTGTTCTTGCACAGCGATGGCGCCGCCGACGCGATCAATGCGTCCGAAGAACGCTACGGGGCTGAGCGGCTGTACGCCGCCATCCAATCTAACCTGGGCGGTTCAGCCCAGGGCTTGTGCCAGGCCGTCTTGGCCAATATCCAGGCCTATCATGGCGCTGTGCCCCAGGCCGATGATATAACCATGCTGGTCATCCGTTCAAACAGGGGAAGGCTATGAGCAATCCGCATCAAACAGACCAGGTTTACCGCTTGCGCGTCTTGATCGCCGACGATGCCAAAGAAGCCCGCCGCGGCACCCGCCTGATGCTCTCGATCCACCCGGGGGTAGAGGTGGTCGCGATCGCCCAAGACGGCCGGCAGGCCGTGGAAATGGCCCGAGAACAGCGGCCGGATATTGCCATCTTGGATGTGAACATGCCCGAGATGAGCGGCTTGCAGGCCATCCAGGCCATGCGCGAGTTCTTGCCGAACACCATTTACATTATCATCTCAGCCGAAAACGATAAGCAAACCCTCGACGAGGCCCGCGCCGTCGGGGTCAACGATTACCTGATCAAGCCTTTTACCTATGAAGACCTGGATGCGGCATTGAACCGCGCCTCGCGCCTGTGGATGGCCGGCCGCCAGCCGGCTGAACACCCGGCCTATATCCCCGCGCCCGAACTGGCAGAACTCAAACAGCAGGCGCGCCAATTTTTACAGGAACGCCGGGCAGACGACGATGCCCTGGCAGTTTACGAACGCCTGGCCGGCCAGCCGGGGATTGAGCCGCTGTGGCTGGTGACCCTGGCAGTCGTCTATGCCTTGCGCCAAGAGTGGGGCAAGCTGCGCTCGCTGGCCGAACGTTTGGAATAAAATTAACCGCCCCACCGCCAAGACGCTGAGAGCGCCGAGAAATTTCAAATCATCTCAGCAGACTCTGCGTCTCGGCGGCAAAAAAAAAACTATGAGGTGAGAGACAACCTATGCCTGAACAACCTATATCCATCGCCATCCTGGGCGCCGGTTTTGGCGGCCTGGCGGCTGCTTACGACCTGGTGCGCGCCGGCCACAAGGTAACCATTTACGAAGCGTCTGATCACCCCGGAGGCCTGGCGTCTGGCTTTAAGGAGCCGCATTGGGATTGGTCGGTGGAGCAGTTCTACCACCACTGGTTTGCCAGCGACCAACACATGCTCGGCTTGATCAATGAGCTGGGCTGGCAGGATAAGGTGGTCTACCCCCGCCCTTACACCGTCATGTACCACAAGGGCAAATTCTACCCCTTTGATGCCATCCCCCAAATGGCGCTCTACCCAGGGCTGGGCTGGGGGCTGAACAAGATCCGCTTTGGCTTCGTTGGCCTGTATTTGAAGCTGACCAATAACTGGCAGGCCTTAGAACAACATACCGTAGATGCCTGGATGCGCAAATGGGCCGGGAACAAGGTCTACGAGACGATGTGGGAACCGATGATGATCGGCAAGTTTGGCGAGCACTATGCCAGCCAAGTCAACATGGCCTGGCTGTGGGCGCGCATCAAAGCCCGCACCACCCGCCTGGGCACTTACACGGGAGGCTTCCAGGCTTTCTCCGACCAGTTTGCGGCGCATCTGCAGAGCCTGGGCGTTGAGATCCGCTATGACACCGCCGTCAACCAGGTCACACCGGCGGCTTCTGGCACCCTGGACCTGGCCACCACCCAGGGCCTGGCCCACCACGACCGCTGCCTGGTGACCACATCACCCTCGCTGATGGCAAAGATCGCCCCGGTCTTGCCGCCCAGCTACCTGAGGGGCCTGCTGGATTTGAAGCACATGGGGGCGGTGGTGATGGTGCTGGCCCTCAAGCAGCGCCTCTCAGAACAGGGCTACTACTGGTACAACATGCCCAAATCCGCTGGCTTCCCCTTCCTGGCACTGGTAGAGCACACCAACTTCCTCAAGCCTGAATACTTTGGCGGCGACCACATTGTGTACTGCGGCGATTACCTGGAAAACGACCACGAGTATTTCTCACTCAGCCAAGAGGCCTTGCTGGAGCGTTTCTTGCCATCGTTCGAACGCATCAACCCCCAGTTCAAGCCCGATTGGGTGCGCAAAGCCTGGCTGTTCCGCTCTGCCTATGCCCAGCCCATTCCGCTGTTAAACCATTCGCAGAACATCCCCGCCATTCAAACCCCCATCCCTGGCCTGTATTTTGCCAGCATGAGCCAGGTTTATCCCTGGGACCGCGGCACCAATTTTGCGGTTGAGATTGGCCGCCGCGCCGCCCGCATGATCTTGCAGAGCACTGGCCAGGCCTGAACCAACCCCCAGCCGGGAAACCAAGATCCCTGTGCAGAGTGCCAAACCTGGAGCCGCATATGAAACAATACTTGCCACAGCTATTTGCACTGCTCACCGCCATGGCCTGGGGCATTGGCGGGTACTTTGAAAAGAAAGGCCTGCACCTGGGGGGGCTTTCACCTCAAATGGGCATCACCATCCGCACCGCGGTGGCCTTGCTGATCTTGGGTGCGGTCAGCTTCCCCCAGTGGAAGACCCTGCCCCAGGCTGGCCCCAAGGCCCTGCTGATGATGGTCATCGGCGGTGGCGTGGTGGCTGGGGCGGCAGGCATGCTGTGTTTCTACACCGCCATCAAAGGTGCGCCCCTGACACGCGTCATGCCCATTGCTTTCACATCGCCCTTCTTCGGTGCGCTGATGGGCACCCTGCTGGGCGGCGAACCGCTCACCCTTAAGACCGTCATCGGCACCCTGCTGACCATCGCCGGAATCATCGTCCTGACCGTGGGCTAAGAGCCTTTTACCGCCGAGACGCAGAAAACGCAGGGTTTTAAGCTTTTTCTCTGCATTCTCCCGGCTGTACTTCAGCCACTGCGTCTTTGCGGTTTTCTTTATTAATCCAAGAAAATTCCCCTCCAGGCGCGTTCTATTAACAAGATGTCTTCCTGTTCCATCGATGACCTGCTCCGCTGCCATCCCGGCGACGACCCGGCTGTGATCGAGGCAATCGTGACCGAATACCGCGCCCCGGTCTACCGCCTGGCCTGCGCCCTGCTGGATGATCCTGCTGAAGCCGACGACGCCACCCAAGAGACCTTCATCGCTGCCGCCCTGCACATAGAACGTTACCAACCTGGCACCAATTTTCGCGCCTGGCTGCTGACCATCACCGCCAACGCCTGCAAAGGCCGCCTGCGCAAGCGCAAAGTCCGCCGCAACCTGGAAAACCTGCTGAGCGGCTTGCACTTGCTGCAAGATCCGCCCCCCGATCCCGAATCTGCCGCCCTACATCACGAACGCGGCGCCCAATTGTGGCAGGCAGTCGGTGAGCTGGATGAGAAGTACCGCCTGGTATTGGTGCTGCGCCTGGTCCAAGAGCTGCCCGTCAGCGAGATCGCCCAGGTGCTGGGGATCAACGAAAAGACCATCTACACGCGTCTGTACGAGGCGACGCGCAAGCTGCGCCGGCGACTGGCAGTCCCCCAAAATGCAAATGGAGCAGGCCAGGAGAGAATACCATGACCATAACCCACCGCCAGGCTTTCGAACTGCTGCACCGCGACGCCCCCATCGACCCCGAGAGCCAACGTCAATTAGATGAGCACCTGGCCTCCTGCGCTGAGTGCCGCCAAGACCAGGCCTTCTACACCGGCCTGCAAGCCGCCGCGCCGACCCTTCCCAGCGCCATGCCGGACCCACAGGGTGCGCTGGTGGCTGTCGTCACAGAGCGCCTGCGCCGACAGCGTACCCGGCAGCGTCTCTTCCAGCCAATTGCCAGCTTCGGTTGGGCGTCGGCTGCCCTGCTGCTGGTGGCTTTCTTGGGGTGGGCCATCACCACCCTGCGCCCTGGCACCTCCGTCCCATCTTCGCAGCTCCCCTTCTTCCCCGCCCCGCCTCTTGCCAGCCAGCCACTCTCCACCCCCTCTGCCGGCCAACCCACGCCCGCCATCCCGTGCAGTGTTCCCACTTACTACACCGTTCAACCTGGGGATTCATTGGCAAGCATCGCCAGCCAGCACGACGTAACCATAGAGTCCATCAAAAGCTTCAACTACCTGTCAAACGATGCCACTCTCCAGGCCGGGCAAGTGCTTGAGATCCCCACCTGTGCGCATGAAAATTTACCTGCTCTGCAAAGATGGTTCTCGCGCATGTCCGAATTCCTACAGTGGACGCCGTGGATTCAATTCACCTGGGACCACCCCTGGCTGGCAGGCATGCTGCCCGCCATGATCCTGGCCCTGGTGGGGGTGCTGCTCTCGCAGCGCCGTGACTATCCCTGGGCTGAGCAAACCTGGCTGGCAGTGCTGCTGCTGGCGCTGGGATTGGCCATGACCCTCCTGTATATCGTTTCCAACATCACCAGCGCCAATCCCCTGCTGCCTTTCATCCTCACGCCCTTGGGCGGCAGCGCCCTGGCTGCCCTGATCTTGCACTGGTGGAGCACCCCCCAAGTCCGCACCCTCCCCATGAAGATCATCCTGGGTCTCTCGCTCCTGGCGCTGCTCATCCAGGCGGCCCAGCCCGGCTGGTCTGAGCTGGGCCGCCTGGAACAAATCCTCATCCTGCTGCTGGGCGGTCTGTGCGCCCTGCTGTGGCGGGCCTGGGAAAGCCGCAATTGGCTGCGCTTCCTGGCCTCCGGCTTCTTAGGGCTCTCCTTGCTGGCTGGCGCCTGCATGGCCCTTGGGGCAGATGAGATCACGGCACAAGAACTGCCCGAGTGGCTGAAAGCGACGATTGTGGTTTTCGTTGTCTTCAGCCTGCCAGGCAGCGCCTTGCTGGCCGGCCGGCTGGTCTACCTTCGCCTGGCAAAGCCGGGAGCGCTTGCCCTGCGTCCCCTGCTGTTCAGCCTGGCAGGCGTCTTACTGATCTGTGCCATTCTCTTTGCCGTCTTTTGGGTACTGGCAACCAGCGCAAAGGTTGGCGAAGATACCATCATTACCCTCTGGGTGTTCTACTTCATGACCGCCGCGGCGGCATTGATCGCCATGCTGGCCTGTGCCTGGCGGCTGGATGGTTGGCGCAAGCTGGCCGCTGCGCTCGTCCTGGCTGCCTTCCTGCTGGCCCTGGCCCCCGCCACGCGCGGCCCCGCCGCCACTGCTGACGAGATGACCCTGGCCCGCGCTGCCCAGGTGGACCAGGCCATCCAGCGCTTCCACGCCCGCACCGGCAGCTACCCATCCAGCCTGGGCGAGCTGACCCCCTGGAGCATGCTCTACATTCCGGCCCCGGTCACCTACTACCGGCAGGTCTGGTGCTACGAGGGGGGAGCAGATTTCTACCGCCTGGGCTATTATTACAGCCCCCAATTCGACCATTGGCCCTACGCGATGGAAGTGCGCATCTATAATTCTGCCGGCCCCCAGCCCACCACCCCCTCGCCCTGCGAGATCGAGCTTGAAGCGTACCGAGCACGATATAATAAGTGATCAATATGATAGATCAATCACCATAGACGGCATTTAAATTGATACAATACCGGCATGGATCTAGCCGCATTCCGCCTGCTGCTCACGCCTGCCGGGCAAGAAGCGCTTCACGCCGCCCAGTCCCTGGCGCCGCGCGAGGCAGACTTCCTGGCGCATTACCAGTCCCTTAGCAAGCGTTATCCCGCTGATCTGGCCCGCGCCGCCATCGAGACCGCCATCCTGCGCCTGGAAGCCGCCGTCAAGTTCCCCTTTGCTGGCAAGCTGTACTGGACACGCCCGGCCCTTGAGCAAGCATCCTCTCACCCCGTGGCGGCCTACCGCGCCGGGCGCTACCGCCCCTTTGAGCGCGTGGCAGACCTGGGCTGCTCGGCCGGCGGCGATACCCTGGCCCTGGCAGAGGTAGCCCCAACCCTCGCAATTGACCTGGACCCCCTGCGCCTGGCCCTGGCCCAGGCCAACCTGGCTGCCCTGGGCCTATCGGGGCGCGCCGCTTTCGTCCAGGCCGACCTGGCCCGGCCCCTGCCCTTCTATTCCAGCTCACAGACCGCCGGCTCGCAGACCGCCCTCTTTTTCGACCCGGCCCGCCGCGCCGGGCAGCGCCGCCTCTTCACGGTCGAAGATTATCACCCCCCGCTCTCCATCGTCCAAAGCTGGCTGCCGGGCTTCCCGGCCCTGGGCGTCAAGCTTTCTCCAGGGGTAGACCTGGCTGAGCTTTCGGGCTACCAAGCTGAGCTGGAATTTATTTCATTAAAAGGGGAGCTCAAAGAAGCAGTGCTGTGGTTTGGCCCGCTGAAGAGCACCACCCGCCGCGCCACCCTGCTGCCCGGCCCGCACACCCTGGCAGCCGAGAGCAGCTATGCCTCCGATCTGGACAACCTCTCCCCCAACCTGTCTCAGCCGCGGGCTTACCTCTACGAGCCCGACCCGGCCATCCTGCGCGCCGGGCTGGTACGCCCCCTGGCTGAGATGCTCGGCGCAGCCCAGCTTGACCCCGATATCGCCTACCTCACCGCCGGCACCCGGCAGCCCACCCCCTTTGCGCGCGCCTGGCCGGTCGAAGCCTGGTTCCCCTTCCAGCTCAAACGCCTGCGCGCTTACCTGCGCCAACACAATGTAGGCCAGGTGACGGTCAAGAAGCGCGGCTCGCCCCTCGAGCCAGAAGCCCTGATACGTGACCTGCGCCTTTCAGGAGAGGAAAGGCGCGTGGTGGTGCTGACCCACCTGAGCGGCGAGCCCATCACCCTCATCTGTCACGAATCGTAGTAACGACTTCAGTCGTTGCCCTAACGTTTACCCTGCCTGGACCCTGGCCGCGCCCAGCCCTTGCCGGCAGCAGCTACCAGAACAGGCAGGGCTTTTGGGTGTTTGGCCGGGCATGCCTTGCCGCCGCGACCAGGAAACAGGCCAGCCAGTTTTGCCTCGACGCCTATCCATAGACAGAACGCACTGCCGGCTGCCGCAAAACCGTGGAGGGCCGCCACCCGGAAGCCGTTGTTGTTCCATTCGTTGTCTGGGTGATCGTTGTTGCGCTCGGCCACGCGGGCGTTGTCATGATGATTGTTCCACGAGCCGCCCCGCAGCGCCAACCCTACGGCCTGTTCCCCTTTCACGCACTTACTTGCTTAAGCCAGGCGCCTAACAAACGGCCTACCTCGCTCAACAAACGCGCCGCATGCTCATACTGACGCAAGGTAAGCAGTTGAAAATCGCGCGCCAGCCGCACCCAGATGCGCAACTGCTCTAACTGCACATCGGCGCGCCCCAACGCCTGGCGGCGTTCAGACCCTTTGGACTTGCCAGCCAGCACCAGGGCATCCTGGAATTCCATCGCCAGGCGCTGGATGCGCTCGGCCAGGCCAAAACGGTGCGCCCGAGGGAACTTTTGTACCTGCGGGATCAGCCAGAGCAGCAGGTCATACGTTTTGGTATAGAGCGGCGATTCTTGCATCCCGGGTCTCACATGGGTGGTATGGCAAAATCCAACACTGCCCGGCGCAGCCCCCAGGTGTCGCCGTAGCGCACGTGGTTGACCCAGCCCTGTAAGCTGGCTTGCAGCCTGTCCAGGGGCAAATCTCCTCGAGCATACGCTTGCCGCAGGCTGTTCAGCCTGCGGCGGAACTGCACCACCTTGCGCCGCTTGACCAGGCGGTGATCGGGGTATATCCTGAAGCCCAAGAAGGGGATACCGGTGGCAGTTGGATATACCTGCGCCTGCCGCTCGTGCAGGGTCAGGCGCAGCCCGGCCAATTTCTCGATCACTGCCTGCCGCCAGGCCCAAAGCTGGCGTTTATCGTCGCTGAAGAGCAAGAAATCGTCCACATAGCGCAGGTAGCCGCCGCAGCCCAACTCACGCTTGACCAAATGATCCAGCGGGTTCAGGTACAGGTTGCCCCAAAACTGGCTGGTCAGGTTACCAATCGGCAGACCTCGAGGGCGCAGAGCGTCCAATAGATTATCCCCCGGAAAATAGACCATGTTGTAGGCTTCGGCGAGCACGCCCACGCCCGAATCCAGGATACGGTCGCACAGCCACAGCACGCCATCGTCTTGCAGTTTGTGGGCCAGCATGGTGCGCAGCAGTAGATGATCTATTGAAGGGAAGAACTGCACCACATCGCACTGCAGGCAGTAGCGGTAATGGCGGGCAAACTGCTGGCAGCGATCCAGGGCGCGGTGCGTGCCCTTGCCGGCCTGGTTGGCATAGCTGTCGGCAATGAAGCTGCGCTCTAAGGGCGGCTCGATCACATTGCACAGGGCATGGTGCACCACCCGGTCGCGGAAGGGTGCGGCGCTGATCAAGCGCTTCTTGGGGTCATGGATGTAAAACGAATGGTATGCGCCGGGCTGATACGTTTTTTGGCGCAGTTCATCCTGCAAGGCCAGCAGTTCGTCCTCCTGCACGCGCTCAAAGCTGGCCGCGCCCGGCTTGCCCCGCTTGCCGCGCCGGGCCTTGCGATAGGCCAGGTACAGGTTTTCAAAATCCCACACCCGTGGGTAGAGGCTGCGGTAGGTCTTCATACCCTTTTGGATGCAAGAAAGGTGCCAAGGGTGATCGGGGGGGAAAATTTGCCCCCCTTCGGGGGGATGAAAACACTGCCCCAAAGAGCGGGGCAGTGCACAGAACGCAGAAAACAGAAA
>Ga0116143_10003774_pt1 | contig 14984 bp, 16 predicted proteins | sample AD_UKC034_MetaG_FD_89745 | JGI IMG/M metagenome (GOLD analysis project Ga0116143, IMG submission 89745) | Active sludge microbial communities of municipal wastewater-treating anaerobic digesters from USA - AD_UKC034_MetaG | ecosystem: Engineered > Bioreactor > Anaerobic > Digestate | place: USA...
CTTCTGGCAGATGGTGACCGTGTTCCTGCGCGAGGAGCGCACCTACCAGAGCCTGGAGGGCTTCCTGCAGCAGTTCCAGGGCTACTACGGGGACTGGGCGGTCATGTCCAACTTCCTGGGCAACCACGACGTGGCGCGCGCCATCTCCCACGCCAACGGCGACATCGCGGACATGTGGGGCAACGGCGCCAGCGCCCAGGGCTGGAACAACCCGCCCGGCACGCCCACCGCGGCGCTGCCCTTCCGCAAGCTCCGGCTGGCCTGGACCTTCCTGCTGTCGGTGCCCGGCATCCCGCTCATCTACTACGGCGACGAGTTCGGCCTGGCCGGGGCGGGCGATCCCGACAACCGGCGCATGATGCAGTTCGGCGCCCAGCTCAACGCCGAGCAGGCGCTCACCCTGCAGCACGTGCAGCGCCTCGGGCAGGCGCGGGCCGCCCACCCGGCCATGCGCCAGGGTAGCCGCCAGCAGCTCGCGCTGGACGGGGACGGGCTCTACTGGGCATTTGGCCTGAGCGCGGGCGCGGATCGGGTCATCGTGGTGTTCAACCGCAAGGCCGGCCAGGAGACCCGCTCCATCCCGGTGGCGGCGCTCGGCCTGGCGGACGGCACCAGCCTCAGGGACGTGGTCCACCAGGCGAGCGCCACGGTGCAGGGCGGGAACCTGAGCGTGACCCTCGCCTCGCGCGACAGCGCCGTGTTCGTGCTCGAGTAGGCGCTCACCGCGAGCGCGGCGGGGTCTGGCCGGAGACGAGCTCCGCGAACAGCGCCGTGAACCAGGTCGTGTCGCTGGAGGGGAAGATGACCCGGTGGAAGACGATCAAGTGCCCGAGCTGCGCGGCGCCGCTCGAGGTCGAGGAGGGCGCTCGGCGGGCGCGCTGCGCCTACTGCGGCTCGACCTCCGAGGTCGGGGCCACGGGCCTGTTCCAGGTGGTGGTGACGCCGCCGGACGCGCCGTCCGAGCTCCAGGTCGAGTTCTTCGAGACCCACGAGGAGGTGTCCGTCCAGGTGCGGCGCGCCGGGAGGCTCGCACGCTTCGTGGGGCTGGGGGTGCTGCTCACGGCCGGCCTGGGGGTGCTCGTCTCCCTGCGCCTCGCCGGCGTGCTGGGCGGCGGCGGCGCGGGGCTGTTCGAGCACATGCAGTGGGACGGCACCCGGCAGGCCATGCTGCAGGACGTGACCGGGGACGGCCGGCCCGAGGTGTTCGGCATGATCCGCTTCCTGGGCGGGGACGAGACCCCGCTGCACCTCGCGGCCTTCGACCTGGCCGCGAATCGCCGCCTGTGGGACGTCGAGGTGCAGCCCACCACCGACGACGCCTACCGCTGCCACGCGGCCCTGGCCGGCGATCGGCTGTGGGTGGCGGACGCCTCCGGGACGCTGCGCGGCCTGGACCCCAGGACCGGCCAGGAGGTGGCCCGCCTGGCGCTCGGCGAGCAGGTCGAGGCCCTGTGCGGCGACGGCCGGGGCGGGCTCGAGATCTGGCTGAACGACAAGCGGGCCCTGCGCCTCGATCCGGCCGCGGGCACGGCCGAGCCGCTGGCCAACTGGCGCCACGGCACGGCCTGCGGCGGCGGGCTGTGGAGCGACGACGGCAGCACCCCGACGACGCGGCTGGACGGCTGGCCGCGGGTAGGGCCGGATCGCTTCTGGCCCGAGATCGCCCGGGTGCCCGGGAACGTCGGGCCGGTGTTCGACGGGGTGGAGGTCGAACGCCTGCTGCGCGACCTCGTGGGTCCGGTGGACTTCGGTCTGGGTCGGCGCAAGCAGGGCACGCGGGTGCCGGCCGTGCTGGCGGTCGAGCGCGCCACCACACGGATGCTGTGGAGGGCCGACCTGCCGCAGGGCAACCCGCTCGCGGCCGAGGACGACGAGGTCCGCGTGGCCGCGCTCGCGGCCGGGAAGGTCTTCGTGCCCTACCAGGTCAAGGGCCCGGGCGACACCTGGCACCTGGCCGCCTTCGACGCGCAGAGCGGCCGGCGCGTGTGGGACGTCGTCCTGGCGGAGTCGGCCCGCCTGAGCGAGCCGCGCGGGCTGGTCTCCGACGGCGCCCGCCTCTACCTGTCACAATGGACCTGGCTCAGGGTGCTCGATGTCGAGACCGGGTCGCTGCAGACCACGCTCGGGCGCTGGTGAGCGCTGGCGGGGCGGTTCACTCGCGGCGGTACTTGAAGCTGAGCTTCACCTTGGCCCGGTAGGCCACCACCTTGCCGTTGTCCAGCCGCATGTCGAGGTCGGTCACCTCGGCCACGCGGATGTCCTTCAGGCTCCCGGCGGCCAGCTCGACCGCGTTGCGGGCCGCGTCCTCCCAGCCCTTCGGGCTGGTGCCCACCAGCTCGATGACCTTGTAGACGCTGTCCAGATCGCCCTTGTCCTGCTTGTCCTTCTTGCCCATGGTCTTCCCCTTTCCGGGTCGTGGGTCGTTAGGCCCGCCGAGCGTACCGCCGGACAGGCGCGCTTGTCCATGTCCGTCGCGCGTGGTACCGTGCCCGCATCCAACCAACCTTGGAGGTCGTGAGATGCGTGGCAAGGCGAGGCTCGGGATCGGGGTGGTGCTCGCGCTGGGGTTGATCGGCTCCACGGCGCTGGCGCGCGACTGGTACGTGTCCGAGAAGCGCGGCAGCGGCAAGCAGGGCACCAAGGAGGCCCCGGCCAAGGATCTGGGCAACATCATCTCCCAGCTCAAGCCCGGCGACGTGGTGCACATCGCCGAGGGCACCTACCTCGGCAAGGGCGAGTGTGGGGTGGACGAGATCACCGTCCCGGTCTCCATCCTGGGCGGCTACGCGGACGACTTCTCCGCGCGCGATCCCTGGGGCGCCCACCGCACCGTGCTCAGCGGCAACAACAAGACCAAGAACTGGAAGCAGGGCGCGCGGCTGGAGTTCGATCTCTCCAAGTACCGCGAGAAGATCGCGGCGCCCATCACCGTCGACGGGCTGATCGTCGACCAGGGCGCCCAGAACCGCTACAAGGACGACAAGGAGATCCTGATCCTGCGCAAGGCCGACCCGAAGACCGGCGCCAACCCGACGCCGGATCGCGGCGGCATCTTCATCCGCGTGACCCAGTCGCCCGATCCCAAGGGCTGGCGCATCGTGGTGCGGAACAACATCGTGGTGAACTCCGCCCCCACCCAGGGCGCCCTGGCGGTGTTCGCCTACGCCGGCGATCAGGTGATCATCATGAACAACGCGGTGATCAACTGCACCGGCACCGGCATCTACGCCGGCACCTCCTGGCACGGCAGCGATCTGGCCAAGGCACCCCGGCACAAGGTGGTCAACAACACCGTGCTGTTCACCTGGAAGTACGACGCCTACGTGCAGAGCTTCTCGGGCATCAACTTCGCCACCGACGACTCGGTGGTGGCCGAGCTGTACAACAACATCCTGGGCTTCGCCGATCGCTTCGCCGTGCAGAAGGTGGGCAAGTGGCCGATGACCCTGAAGGGCAACATCCTGGTGGGCGCGGTCGACGCGGACTACTACGAGACCGCCGGCGACATGAAGATCCCGCTGGCCAAGCTGGCCGACGAGGCCGAGACCCTCAGCCCCGAGAGCGGCAACAACGGCAACAACAAGTTCGTGGTGCCCCTGAGCCAGTCCTGGCGGGACGCCTACGGCCAGCGGGTGCTCATCGATCGCAACGCGGTCGAGGCGGACATCAAGGCCCAGCAGACCCGGGCCAACTTCGTCCGCGGGGTGCTGGGCCTCCCGCAGCGCGCCGACGACGTGAAGGCGGACAGTGACGTCTGGCTGCACCGCATGCCGCTCGAGGACGCGGTCAAGATCGCCTCGGCCCACCTCGCCGGCAAGTTCGGCTCCAGCCAGGAGCTGATCAAGGCCGCCAAGTAGGACACGGCGCGCCGCTCAGCCGCGCGGGGCGAGCAGATCCTGCAGCTGCACCCCGAGCGCCGCGGCGAGGCGCTGCAGATCCTCCAGGCTGGGCAGCCCCGCGCCGGCCTCGATGTCCGCGAGGCGCCCGGAGGCGATGCCCGCCCGGGCGCCCAGCGCCTCCGGGTCGAGCCCGCGCTGGGTCCGGAGCTCCTTGATCCGGTGGGGGATCGTGGCCGCCAGCTCGTGCGCCCTGAACATCCGCGTCGGCCTCCTCCCCCCCGAGGTGGCATACGTCGGCCGGTCCTTGGGGAGACAAAAAAAAGCGGGCGCGGGTCACAGGAGGGGGACGCCTGCCTCCCGGCAGGCCGCGCGCACCTCGTCGGGCCACAGGCCGGCCTGCACCTCGCCGATGTGGGCCTTCCGGAGGAACAGCATGCACAGGCGCGACTGGCCGATGCCGCCGCCCACGCTGAGCGGCAGCGCGCCCGCCAGCAGCCGCCGGTGGTAGTGGAGCCCGGCGCGCTCCGGGCAGCCGCGCGCCTCGAGCTGGCGGCGGAGGGAGCCGGGGTCGACCCGGATGCCCATGGAGGACAGCTCGAAGGGGCGCTCGAGCACCGGGTTCCAGACCACGATGTCGCCGTTCAGGCCCTGGTGGCCCGGGCCGGTCTCGGTGATCCAGTCGTCGTAGTCCGGGGCGCGGCCGTCGTGGGGCCGGCCGTCGGCGAGCGGCGCGCCGATGCCGATCACGAACACCGCCCCGTGCTCTCGGGCCGCACGCTCCTCGCGCTCCCGCGGGGAGAGCGCGGCGTGGCGTGCCTGGAGCTCGGCGGCGTGGACCAGGGTGATCTCCTCGGGCAGGAACGGGGCCAGCTCGGGGTGGAGGTCGGCCACGTGGAACTCGAGGCGCTTGATGACCGCCCAGATGCGCCGCACGATGTGCTCGAGGAACGCGAGGCTGCGCTCCTCCGGGCGGATGACCCGCTCCCAGTCCCACTGGTCCACGTAGATCGAGTGCAGGTTGTCGAGCTCCTCGTCGGGCCGGAGCGCGTTCATGTCGGTGTAGATGCCCTGGCCCGGGGGCACGCCGTGGTCGGCCAGGCACAGCCGCTTCCACTTGGCCAGCGACTGGACCACCTCGACGGTGGCCTCACCGAGCGCCTTGACCGGGAAGGCCACCGGCCGCTCGACGCCGTTGAGGTCGTCGTTGACGCCCGTGCCCTGGAGCACGCACAGCGGCGCGGTCACCCGGGCCAGGCGCAGCTCGGCCGCGAGATCCGACTGGAAGAAGTCCTTCACCTGCTTGATGGCCTGCTCGGTCTGCCGCACGGTGAGCAGCGGACGGTAGCCCGGCGGGAGGACCAGGCCCGGGTTCATCGGCGCACCTCCTTCGGCCGAGGCCGCGGGGCGGACGGCGGCGACGGTCGAGCGCATGCTAGCCCAGCTCGCGCGGAAACGCCCGGCTGGCGTCCAGCTCGGCCGTCTGCTAGGAGAGCGGGATGACCGGCACGGACTTCTTCACCGCGCGCTACGGGCCCTGGGCGCTGGTGGCCGGCGCGGGCGAGGGGCTGGGCGCGGCCTGGGCCCGGGCGCTCAGCGCGCGCGGCCTGTCGCTGGTGCTGGTGGACCGGCGGCCCGAGCTGCTCGGGCCCCTCCTGGAGGAGTTCGGCCCGGGCGCCCAGGGGTTGATCTGCGATCTGGGCCGGAGCGACCAACTCGACCGGCTGCTGGCCGTCGCCGGGGAGCGGGAAGTGGGCTTGCTGGTGGTGAACGCGGCGGCCTCGCCCCTGGGGTCCTTCCTGGCGCGCACGCCTGCCGAGCTCGAGGAGGTGGTGGCGGTCAACTGCCGGGCGCCGGCGCTGCTCGCCCACGCGTTCGGGCGCGAGATGGCTGGGCGCGGCCGGGGTGGGCTGGTGCTGACCAGCTCGCTGGCCGGGCTCGCCGGCAACACCCGGCTGGCCCTGTACGCGGCCAGCAAGGCCTACGCGCTGGTGCTGGCCGAGGGCCTGGGGCGCGAGCTCGGGCCGGCGGGGGTGGACGTGCTCTGCCTGCTGCCCGGCGCCACGGCCACCCCGGGCTTCCGGGCGCAGCAGGCCGGGGCCGATCGCCGCGGGGGGCCGCGCCCGATGGCCCCCGAGGCCGTGGTCGCGGAGGCGCTGGCCGCCCTGGGCCGGCGCCGGCTGTGCGTGCCCGGCCGCACGAACCGCCTGGCCGCCTTCGCGCTGCAGCGCCTGCTGCCCCGGCGCCTGGCCGCGGCGCTCATGAGCCGCGTGACCGAGAGGACCGTGGGATGCCCGCGGCGCTGAGCATCTCGGCCACCCTGCTGGCCTTCGCCCGGCCGCTCCTGCGGGTGGTGGGCGAGCCCGAGGGCGAGGAGGAGCTCGACGCCGCGCTGCGCGTGGCCGTCACGGTGTGGAACGCCGTGGTGCTCGAGCAGAGCGGGCAGGCCGGGCGCTACCTGGCCCAGGCGCGGCGGCTGGTCGAGGAGTCCGCGCTGCCGGCCGCGGTGGGCCTTTTCCAGTCCCTGGTCGAGCACAAGCACCAGGCCTTCGAGGACGACCTGCGCCTGATCCTGGACTACCGCGTGGTGCGCGACGAGCGCGGCCGGCTGGGGGTCGAGGTCTCGGCCGGGCAGGCCTCGGAGCTGCCGGGCCCGGCCTGAGGCGGAGGGCTCAGTCGCCGCGCCGGACGAGATCCTGGATCTGCACCCCGAGCGCGGCGGCGATGCGCTGCAGATCGTCCAGGCCCGGGGTGCGCTCGCCCTGCTCCACGCCGCGCAGGCGCTCGGCGGCCAGGCCCGCGCGCGCGCTCAGCGCGTCCTCGTCCAGCCCCTGCGCCAGGCGCAGCTCCTGGATCCGGCGGCGGATGGCGTTCGCGGTCGTGCCCGAGGTCAGCGAGGTCATCGAGGTCCTCCTGCCGGCTGCGGTCGCCCCGAGCAGACCACGCCCCTGCAGCGGCGTCAAGCGCGGCCCTTCCCCCGGCGGCGCCCGGCGAGGTAGCATGCCCGCCATGACACAGGAGCACAGCAGCTCTTCCCAGCGCGGGTGCCTGCAGGTCGGCGAGGCGCCCACCGTGGACATGAAGCCCCCCGGGGCCAGGGCGGCCCGGGCCCGCGAGGTGCGCCTGGAGCGCGATCCGGTTCTGGGCGTGCTGTCGCTCGAGGAGCGCTTCGCCGACGAGGGCGAGATCGCCCGCGGCGGCATGGGCGCCATCCACCGGGTCTGGGAGCGGACGCTCAACCGCCCGGTGGCCATGAAGGTGCTCACCCCGGAGCGGGCCCACGAGGCCACCGTGCGCCAGCGCTTCCTGGCCGAGGCCCAGGTGACCGGCCAGCTCGAGCACCCCAACATCGTGCCGGTCTACGAGCTCGGCTCGGACGACAAGGGCAAGCTGTTCTTCACCATGCGGCTCATCGAGGGGCGCTCCTTCTCCGAGTACCTGCGCGATCAGCCGCCCCGGACCGACGAGGATGTCGAGCACGCCATGGAGGTCTTCTTCCGCGTGTGCGACGCGCTCTCCTTCGCCCACTCGCGCGGGGTGATCCACCGCGACGTGAAGCCGGCCAACATCATGGTCGGCGAGCACGGCCAGGTGTACCTGATGGACTGGGGCATCGCCAGGCTGCAGCAGCAGGCGCTCGCCGGCGGGGTGGCGGACGAGGGCCGGCGGCGCACCACCACCACGCTCAGCATCCCGGCCATCGACGAGCACGGCCTGGTGCTGGGCACCTACTCGTACATGGCCCCGGAGCAGGCCCGCGGGGACGCGGACGCCATCGACCACCGCACCGACGTGTTCATGCTGGGCGCGGTGCTCTACCGCATCGTGGTCGGTCGCCCGCCGATCGCCGGCAAGACGGCCATGGAGGCGCTGGCCCTCGCGGCCGAGGCCCGGATCCCCGACGCCCGCGAGGAGGTGCAGGGCATGCTGCGCCGCTCGCTGGTCGAGGTGGCCATGCAGGCCATGGAGCGGGAGCAGATCCGCCGCTTCCAGAGCGTCGCGGCGCTCAAGGGAGCCGCCCAGCAGGTGCTGCGCGGGCGCTTCCGTTTCCCGGTGCGGGCGGTGCCTGCGGACAGCCTGATCCTGCGCGAGGGCGAGCCGGGCGACGACGCCTACTACATCCGCTCGGGGCGCTGCGAGGTCTCCACCCTGCGCGACGGGGTGCGCGTCCTGCTGCGCACGCTCGGGCCCGGCGAGGTGTTCGGCGAGACCGCGGTGTTCACCGGCCAGCCGCGCAACGCCTCGGTGCGCGCCGTCGAGCCGGTCGAGCTGATCGTGGTGCCCGGCCGGTTCATCTCCGGCGCGCTGGGGCTGGACTCGTGGACGGGCGGGTTCGTGCGCTCGCTGGGGATCCGCTTCACCGAGGGCAACCGGGCGCTGGCCGACTCCGAGCGCGCGCGGCTGCGCTCCGAGGTGGCCGCCGCGGCCTGGCGGCTGCTGGCGCGGCGCGGCGCGCGGCGCGTGGACGGCGCGCTCGAGGCGCCGCTCGGGCCGCTCCACGTCGAGCTCGGCGCGCTGGTGCCCGAGCCGGATCAGCTCGAGACCCTGATCCTCGAGGCCGGCCTGGCGCTCGAGGCCGGGCCCGACGGCGGGAAGTACGTGGTGGGGGGGGAGAGGAGCGAGCCATGAGCGGCGCCCTGGAGACCTTCGAGCAGGCCATCGCGGACGACCTCGGCTCGATGAAGAGCTGCCCGCACGGGCTCGACTGCGCGCACTGCCCCGAGCCGCTGTGCGTGAAGATCGTGGCGGCGGCGGACTTCCCTTCGGAGTTCGGCGCCTTCCGCATCCTGGCCTTCGTCAACAACAAGGACGCCAAGGACCACACCGTGGTGCAGAAGGGCGAGGTCGGGGACGGCGAGGGGATGCTGACCCGCATCCACTCGGCCTGCCTGACCGGCGACGCGCTGGGCAGCCGGCGCTGCGACTGCGGCCCGCAGCTCCACGAGGCGCTGAAGATGATCGAGCGCGCGGGCCGCGGGCTGGTGCTCTACCACCAGGCCGAGGGGCGCGGCATCGGGCTGGCGAACAAGCTGCGGGCCTACGTGCTGCAGGACCGCGGGCTGGACACCCTGGAGGCCAACACGGCGCTGGGCTTCAAGCCGGACGAGCGCGACTACAGCATCCCGGCCGAGATGCTCAGGCGGCTCGGGGTGCGCTCGGTGCGCCTGCTGACCAACAACCCGGACAAGGTGACCGCGCTCGAGGCGCACGGGGTGAAGGTGGCCGAGCGCGTGACCCTCCAGCCCTCGCTGCACGCGGACAACGCCCGCTACCTGCAGACCAAGCTCGAGCGCTTCGGCCACCTGCTGCACCTGGAGTGAATCCCCGCCAGACGAGTGTGCGAATGTCGGGGTCCTGTCGGCTCCTTCCCCATCCATGCTCACTCGGCGCTCCGCGTGGATGGGGGCCCCGTCGCCGCCACCCCTCCCTTGACCATCCGCCGGAGGCCACGTGGACAGCCTGTCCACGCCACCCTCGCTGCGTCCCCGTCTTCCCCGGCCGGAGGCCGGGCCAGCCCTGCGACGACGATGCGTTCCGCCCACGGCGTACGTCAAATGTCTTTGCGACGTACGCTGTCTCTGGTACGCTGGGTTCAGGCGTGGGAGGCGCCGGGCCATGAAGAAGCCGCTGCACTCGACCGCCTTGCGGGCCAACATCTACCGGGTCCTGGATCGCATCCTGAGGACGGGCGAGCCCCAGGAGGTCGTGCGCGAGGGCCGGAGGCTGCTCATCCTGCCGGTCCCCGAGGCGCGCCTGGATCTCGGCAAGCTCCCCAGGCGCGAGGCGCTGGCCTGCTCGCCCGACGAGCTGGTGGAGATCTCCTGGGAGGACGCATGGAGCCAGGACTGACCTTCCTGGACACCCACGCGGCGGTCTTCCTGTGGGAGGGCCGGGAGGACGTGTGGGGTCAGCGCTCGCGGGCGCTGCTCGAGACCGCTCCGCTCCGGGTCAGTCCGGTGGTCCGCCTGGAGCTGGAGTTCCTGCACGAGATCGGCAAGCTCAAGGTGAGCGCCGACACCATCCTGGGGGGCCTGGCCGCGGACTGCCGCGTCCAGCTCCACGAGGAGGGCCTGGGGGCGCTGGTCTCGGCGGCCATGCCCCTCACCTGGACCCGGGATCCCTTCGACCGGCTGCTCGTGGCCGCGGCCGCGCTCCAGCGCGCTCCGCTCGTCACCCGGGACCGCAGGATCCAGGAGCACTACCCGCGCGCGGTTTGGTGACGCGCGCTCGGCCTACGTCCTTCAAGGGCTCAGGCAGCAGGATTTCTTCGAGGAGGTGTGGCCGGGCTGCGCCATGGGCCCCCTTCGGGGACGGCTCGCGGCCCGAGGCGGGGCTGGGTTCCAGGGGCATGCGCAGGGGAGCGTGGCCGCCGCGAGCGGGTGACCTCGCTCAATCGGCGGCGTGCGGCCCCATCTCCAGTCGAGGGACGAAGGACGGCCACACCAGACTCAACCATCCGCCGGAGGCCACGTGGACAGCCTGTCCACGCCACGCTCGCAGCGTCCCCGTCTTCCCCGGCCGGAGGCCGGGCCCATCCTCAGGGGACGAGCCCGCCGGTCACCTGGCAGGCGCCGTGGCCGGAGCAGGTCACCCCGGCGCAGGGATCGGGCGGGTCGCTCGGGCTGCCGCCGTCGCAGGCGAGCGTGTTCAGGGCAAGCAAGGCCAGCAGGGACAGCGAGGACCGGCGAGCGAGGCTCATGGCCTCTCCTTCTTGCGCCCGCGGCGGAGCCGCCACGGGAGCAGGCAGACGAGCGCGGTCAGCCCCGGGGCGCCCGGGCCGGCCGAGGCGCAGCCGCCGCCGTCCTCGTTCCGGGCCGGGGCGATCCACAGGTGGCTGGTCAGCGCGAGCGGCATGCCCTGGCCGTCGCGCACCTCCACCCGGACGCGCGTCTCGCCCCGGGCCGGGGCCGCGACCGCGAGCTCGGAGACGAAGGGGTCCGCGTCGATGGCGACCTCCGCGGCCACCCGGCCGTTCTGCACCCAGCGCAGGCTCTGGCCCTGGCCGCCCCGCACCTCGGCCGTGAGGCGCGCGGACCCGGCCAGCGTGTCGCCCGCGGCCGGCGGCTGGCTGGTGAGCTCGATCATGGGCCCGTCGGGACCGCGCAGCTTGACCACGGTGCGGCCCGCGCGGATGCCCTCGAGGAGCGGCGCGACCCCCAGCCCCGTGGCGAACACCAGGGTCGTGGGGGAGCCGGGCTGGATCTCGCCGCCCCCGGGCGTGGCCGGCAGCCGGTGCGCGTCGCTCCCGCCCAGGGCGGCCAGGTGGCGGCCCTGGGCGCACAGCCCGTCCCAGAACTGGATGGCCGAGTCGCCGAACAGCGGCCAGGTGGCGGCCACGTCGCCGTTGCACACCTCGACCGCGTCGATGAGCCCGACCTCGAGGGCGTGCTCCCAGGCGCAGCCCAGGCACAGCGGGCCCAGGTCCCAGGTCGGGTGGTTGATGGAGAAGAGCGCGCCCTGGGCGTGGGTGTCCGCGGCCAGCTCCTCGATGGTGCGTCCGTCCAGGCCGACGAAGGGGTTCACCCAGGCGGAGATGCCGAGCGCGTTGGCGTGGCCGCGGTAGGTGGTCAGCTCCTCGCCGGGGAGGAGCAGCAGGTCGGGGTGGCGGGCCTGCGCGTCGACGATGTGCTGGAGCTGGGTGGCCTGGTTGTGATCGGTCACTGCCACGAAGTCGAGCCCGCGCAGCCGGGCGAAGTCGGCCAGCTCGTCGAGCGTGGGCTGGGCGTCGTCGCTGTGGCGCGAGTGGACGTGGAGATCGCCCACGTACCAGCGCGCGGTCGGCTCGAGCACGCCCGCGGAGGCGTAGGGGGCGCGCTCGGGCTGGGGCGCGAGGGTAGGGTGATCGCGCAGCCCAACCACCAGGCGGTAGGGCGCGGGCGAGACCTCGACCCAGGGGAGCCCCACCACCACCCGCCAGACGCCGGGGACGAGCGGTCCGGTGACGCAGTTGCGGGAGGCCGCCAGCGCCCCGGTCGTGGAGGGCTCGCGCGAGGAGCCGCTCCAGCAGCGGAACCCGTCCGGGGCGAGCAGGCCGAAGTCGAGGGTGTTTGGCGCCTCCAGCCCCTCGTGCTCGACCTCGAGCTCGCCCACCCCGGCCGGCACCTCGAAGGGGATGGCCTCGTAGCCGCCCTGGCTCGCCGCCAGCGTGCCCGACAGATCCAGCGTCTGGTCGGCGAGGGCCGGCCCGGCCAGGGCCAGGCCGAGGGCGAGCAGCGCGCGGGGCGCGCGCCGGGGTCTGCTCCGCGGGCGCATGGGCCGAGGATACCACGCCTCGGCGCGCGCGGTTGACGGGCGGCCGGGGTTCCCGTACCCTGCGGACTTGCCATGCAGCTGAAGACCACGCTCCGCGGGCGGACCTACCAGTTCGCAGACCTGAAGGGCCTGCTGGGCAAGGCCAACGAGCCGAAGAGCGGGGACCAGCTGGCCGGGCTGGCGGCGGAGAACGCCACCGAGCGGGTGGCCGCGCGGGAGGTGCTCGCCGGCCTGACGGTGCGGGCGCTGCGCGACAACCCGGTGGTGCCCTACGAGCAGGACGAGGTCACCCGGGTGATCCAGGACGGCCTGGACGCGCAGGTGTTCGCGGAGGTCCAGGGGCTCACCCTGGCCGAGCTGCGGGAGCGCGTGCTGTCGCCCGAGCTGGACGGCGAGGCCCTGCTGCGGCTCGGCCGCGGGCTCCCGAGCGAGGTCATCGCCGCGCTGGCCAAGCTCATGTCCAACCTGGACCTGATCACCGCCGCCGCCAGGATCCGCGTGGTCACCCGGGCCAACGCCACCCTGGGGCTGCCGGGTCGCTTCTCCGTGCGCCTGCAGCCCAACCACCCGACCGACAACCCGCAGGGCATCCTGGCCTCGACCCTGGAGGGCCTGAGCTACGGCAACGGGGACGCGCTGATCGGGGTGAACCCGGTGACCGACACGCTCGAGGCCATGCAGCGCGTGCTCGGCAGCCTGCACGAGCTCGTGCAGGCCCTCGAGATCCCCACCCAGGTCTGCTGCCTGGCCCACGTGACCACCGGCATGCGGGCGCTCGAGGGCGGCGCGCCGGTCGACATCCTGTTCCAGAGCCTGGCAGGCAGCCAGGACGCCTGCCGCGCCTTCGGCATCGAGGTGAAGCTGCTCGACGAGGCCGCGGCGCTGGTGGCCGAGCGCGGCGCGGCCCGCGGCCCGAACCGCATGTACTTCGAGACCGGGCAGGGCTCGGCGCTGAGCTCGGGCGGGCACCACGGGGCCGATCAGCTCACCATGGAGGCGCGCTGCTACGGCCTGGCCCGGCGCTACCGGCCCTTCATGGTCAACACCGTGGTGGGCTTCATCGGGCCGGAGTACCTGCACGACGGCCGCCAGGTCACCCGCGCCGGTCTGGAGGATCACTTCATGGGCAAGCTGCACGGCCTGCCCATGGGCTGCGACGTGTGCTACACCAACCACATGGAGGCCGACCAGAACGACCTGGAGAACCTGGCGGTGCTCCTGGCCGCGGCCGGCGCCAATTTCTTCATGGGCCTGCCCATGGGCGACGACGTGATGCTGAACTATCAGTCCACCTCCTTCCACGACAACGCCGCCCTGCGGGAGCTGCTGCACCTCCGGCCGACGCCGGAGTTCGAGGCCTGGCTCGAGCGCCGGGGGCTGATGCGCGACGGGCGCCTGACCGCGCGGGCCGGCGACCTCGGGGTGTTCCTGCCGTGAGCGATCCGCGGCTCGAGGCGCTGGTGCGCGAGATCGTCAGCCGGGCGGTCGCCCGGCTCGCGGCGGAGCCTGCGCCGGCCCCCGCGGCGGCTCCCGCGCCCGCGGTCGAGCCGCTCAAGGCGCGGGTGGACGCCTGGCTGGGCCGCGTCCCCGGCCCGGCCGCTCCCGGCGCGGGTCGCGCGTGGACCACCGGGGACCGCCCGTCCTACCTGCGCGCCACCCCGGCCCGGCTGGGCGTGGGCCGCGCGGGCTGCCGGGTGCGCACCGAGACCTGGCTCGCGTTCCTGCGCGATCACGCCGCCGCCCGGGACGCCGTCTCCTCGCGGGTGGACCCGGCGCTCGTCGAACGGCTCGGGCTCGTGCCGCTGCGCTCGGCGGCCCGGGACCGGCGGGAGTTCTTGCTGCGCCCCGATCTGGGCCGGCGGCTGGATGCCGACTCGGCCGCGCTGGTCAAGGCGCGCGGGCTCCGGGGGGCCCGGCTGCAGCTCGTGGTGGTGGACGGGCTGAGCGCCAGCGCGCTGGACGCCAACCTGGCCGCGCTGCTCGGCGCCTGCCTGCCGGCGCTGGGGGCGGAGGCGGGCCCGCCCGCCCCGGGGTTCTTCGTGCAGGACGGCCGGGTGGCGGTCGGCGACGAGGTGGCCCGGCTGCTCGACAGCGAGCTGCTGGTCACCGTGGCGGGCGAGCGGCCCGGGCTCAAGACCGCAGAGAGCCTGGGCGTCTACGTCACCTACTTCCGCGGCCGGACGATCACCGAGGCCGAGCGCAGCATGATCTCCAACATCCACGCGCACGGCCTGCCAGCCGAGGAGGCCGGCCGGCAGCTCGCAAAGCTGTGCCAGAAGGCGCTCGCGACCCGGCACACGGGCGTGGAGGTGAAAGGGTGATCCTCGATCCGATCCGGCCCGAGGTGCTCGGCCTGCGGGTGCTGCCCCGCGTGGCGGAGGAGCTCGGCCGCGAGCTCAAGCTCGCGCCCGGCCAGGCCTCGATCGGGCTCATCACCTGCACCAGCGACGACTGCCTCTACGTGGCGCTCGACGAGGGCACCAAGGCCGCGGACGTGGAGGTGGTGTACGCCCACAGCTTCTACGCCGGCTCGGCCCACGCCTCGGGGCCCTCCTCCGGCGAGGTCATCGGCGTGCTGGCCGGGCCGACCCCGGAGGAGGTCACCGCGGGGCTGCGCGCCACCCGGCGCTACCTCGAGGAGAAGGCCTTCTTCGTGGCGGCCGACGAGGCCGGGAGGCTGGCCTTCTTCCCCCACGTGGTGCCCGCCGTCGGCGGCTACCTGTCCCGGCTGGCGGGCGTGCCGCCCGGCACCTCCATGGCGTACCTCATCGCGCCGCCGCTCGAGGCGCTGCTCGGCCTGGACGCGGCCCTCAAGGCCGGCCGGGTCGTGCTGCAGCGCTACTACGCGCCGCCCACCGAGACCAACTTCGCCGGCGGCTTGCTGTGCGGCCCGCA
>Ga0116143_10003777_pt1 | contig 14982 bp, 10 predicted proteins | sample AD_UKC034_MetaG_FD_89745 | JGI IMG/M metagenome (GOLD analysis project Ga0116143, IMG submission 89745) | Active sludge microbial communities of municipal wastewater-treating anaerobic digesters from USA - AD_UKC034_MetaG | ecosystem: Engineered > Bioreactor > Anaerobic > Digestate | place: USA...
ACGCCTATTGCTTCTGCCTCGCGCAGTAGCGGCTCCGGCGGACTGATCGCGCGGCTTACTGTCCGGCGACCGCCGTGAATGCTGCGATCGCGCGGTCGAGCTGCGCGGTCGTGTGCGCCGCGGTCATCTGTGTGCGGATGCGCGCCTCGCCGCGCGGCACCACCGGGAACGAAAAGCCGATCACATAGACATCGCGCTCGAGCAGCGCGTCGGCGAGGCGCGTGGCGCGCGCGGCATCGCCGATCATGACCGGGATGATCGGATGCTCGCCGGGCTTGAGCGTGTAGCCCGCCGCTTCGAGGCCGGCACGGAAATGGCGCGCATTGGCGCGGAGCTGAGTGCGCAGTTGCGGCGTGGTCTCGATCAGGTCGAGCACGCGCAGGCTCACCGCCGCCACCACCGGCGGGATGCTGTTCGAAAACAGATAGGGGCGCGAGCGCTGGCGCAGCCAGTCGATGACGGGCTTGCGCCCGGCGATATAGCCACCGCTGCCGCCGCCGAGCGCCTTGCCGAGCGTGCCGGTGAGCAGATCGACGCGCCCCATGACGCCGCAGTGCTCGTGCGTACCGCGACCATTGTCGCCCATGAAGCCGGTGGCGTGCGAGTCGTCGACCATGACCAGCGCACCGTGGCGATCCGCCAGGTCGCAGATCTCGGCGAGCTTCGCGATCGTGCCGTCCATCGAGAACACGCCGTCGGTGGCGATGAGCCGGGTGCGTGCGCCCGCGGCGTCCTTCAGGCGCTGCTCGAGTTCGTCCATGTCGCAGTTCGCATAGCGGTACCGCGCCGCCTTCGACAGGCGGATGCCGTCGATGATGCTCGCGTGATTGAGCGCGTCGGAAATGACGGCGTCTTCCTCGCCGAGCAGCGTCTCGAACAGTCCGCCGTTGGCGTCGAAGCAGGACGAGTAGAGGATGGCATCCTCCGTGCCGAGGAAGGCCGCAAGCCGCTCCTCGAGTTGCCTGTGGATCGCGTGCGTGCCGCAGATGAAGCGCACCGAGGCCATGCCGTAGCCGTAGCGGTCGATCGCCTCGTGTGCGGCCTCGCGCACGGCGGGGTGGCTGGCGAGCCCGAGGTAGTTGTTGGCGCAGAGGTTGATGACCTCGCGCCCGCCGCTCATCACCACCGCGGCCTGCGGGCCGGTGATCACGCGTTCGGTCTTGTAGAGACCCTGGCCGCGCAGGGCGTCGAGGTCGGTGGCAAGTCGATCGAGGAATGAACGGTCCATGGCGCATTATACTGCCCGGCGATGCGCACCACTGACCAACGCGGCACGCGGCTGTTCCTGGCCCTCGCCGGTTTCTTCCTCACCAATGCGCTGCTCGCCGAATTCGTCGGTGTGAAGATCTTCGCGCTCGAGGCGACGCTCGGCGCCGAGCCCTTCCACTGGCAGCTGTTCGGCGTCGGCGGCACCCTGAATTTCACCGCCGGCGTACTGCTGTGGCCGTTCGTGTTCATCATGACGGACGTCATCAACGAGTACTTCGGCATTCGCGGCGTGCGCTTCATTTCCTGGCTCGCCGTCGGGTGCATTTCCTACGCCTTCATTGCCGCCTATGTGGCGATATCGCTCGCCCCCGCCGGCTTCTGGCTCGACACCCATGCCGCGCTCGGCGTGCCCGACGTGCAGCGCGCCTTCGCGCTGATCTTCGGCCAGGGCATGTGGACGATCGGCGGATCGCTGGTCGCATTCATGATCGGCCAGCTGATCGACGTGCTGATTTTCCACCGGATCAGGCAGCTGACGGGCGAGCGTTTCGTATGGCTGCGGGCCACCGGCTCGACCGCCGTCTCGCAGCTGATCGACAGCTTCATCGTGCTCTATATCGCCTTCGTGCTCGGGCCGCAGCAATGGCCGATGGGGCAGTTCCTGGCGGTCGGCACCGTCAATTACGCCTACAAGATGGGCGCCGCGATAGCCCTGATCCCGCTGCTCTACGTATCGCGCGCCGGCATCGAGCGCTACCTCGGCAGGACCGAAGCGGACCGTCTGCGGCGCGAGGCGGCGGCCTGAATTCGGACCGCGAGGCGCGATATAATTGACGCTTTCGCGAACTGGAGATGGGTATGCGCGTATCAGCTGCAGGGGTGGTGCTCGCGAGTCTCGCGGCCGCAGCGCCTGCTTTTGCGGATTGGGAGGGTAAGGTCGAGGCCGGCATCGTGTTCTCGCGTGGCAACAGCGAAACCACGACCGCCAACGGCAAGCTCGACATGGCGAAGGAACTCGAGAAGTGGAAGCACGCGGCGTTCCTCTCGGCGCTCTATGCCGAGAGCGAAAACAGCCTGACCGAGGAAGTCGAAGCCACCGCCGAGCGCTACGAAGCCCGGTGGCAGTCGGACTACAAGTTTACGCCGCGCGCCTTCTGGTTCGGCGGCCTGCGCTATGAGCACGACGAGTTCAGCGGCTTCAACTACCAGGCGTCGGCGACTACCGGTCTCGGTTACCGCTTCATCGACACCGAGCGCACGAAGTTCTACGGCCAGGCCGGTGTCGGTTACCGCCAGATCGAGGATGCGCTGAGCGGTGAGACCTTCGACGAGGTCATCTTCCGTGGCGACCTCGGCTATGAGGTGCAGCTCACGGCCAACACGAAGCTGACCGACAAGCTCATCGTCGAGGCCGGTTCGGACAACACCTTCATCGGCAACGATCTCGCGTTGCAGGTGGCGATGTCCGAGCGCTTCGGCCTCTCGCTGGGTTACGCCGTGCGCCACAACACCGATCCGCCACCAGGACTCGAGAAAACCGACACGCTGATGACCATCAACATCACTTACTCTTTCTAGGTCACCATCAGCATGCGCGTCTCGGGGGTCGGCGCGGCGATCAACACGAACTGGCTCGCGCCGGAGGAGCCGCTGGTGCGGGCGCTCGCGGACCGGGCGCGACTCGAGCCGGGGCTGCGCGCGCGCGTGGCGGCGCGCGCGCTCGCGCTGGTCGAGCGGGTGCGCGCCGGCAGTACGAGCGGCAGTCCGCTCGATGCATTCCTGCGCGAGTACAGCCTCGCCTCACGCGAAGGCGTGATCCTGATGTGCCTCGCAGAGGCGCTGCTGCGGATCCCCGACGCGGAAACCGCCGACCGCCTGATCGCCGACAAGATCGCGGCCGGTGACTGGTCCGATCACTTGGGCGACAGCGAGTCGCTGTTCGTGAACGCCTCGACCTGGGGCCTGATGCTGACCGGGCGGATCGTGCAGGTCGAGGCCGACACCATCGACTCGACGCGCAACTGGTTCGGACGCCTGGCGAGCCGCATCGGCGAGCCGGTGGCGCGCGCGGCGCTCCGGCAGTCGATGAAGATCCTCGGCCACCAGTTCGTCATGGGCCGGTCGATCGAGGAGGCGCTCGAACGTGCCGGCGGCAAGCGCGAACGCGCCTACCGCTATTCGTTCGACATGCTGGGCGAGGCGGCGCTCACGGCGGCCGACGCAGCGCGCTACCTCGAGAAGTACCGCCTGGCGATCGCGGCCCTGGCGGCGGCTCCTGCCGCCGCGCGCAGGCAGGAGACGGCCGGCATCGAGGCCGCGCACAGCATCTCGGTGAAGCTGTCCGCACTGCATCCGCGTTACGAATTCGCACAGCGCGAGCGCGTGCTCGCCGAACTCGCGCCGAGCCTGCTGGAGCTGACGCGCCTGGCGCGCGAAGGCGGCATCGGCATCACCGTCGATGCCGAGGAAGCCGACCGGCTCGAACTGTCGCTCGAGCTTGTCGACGCGGTACTCGCCGATCCGGTGACGCGCGGTTACGACGGCTTCGGGCTCGCGGTGCAGGCTTACCAGAAGCGCGCGCCGCAGGTGATCGACTGGCTCGCCGAGCGTGCCGCGGCACTGAATCGCAAGCTGTGTGTGCGACTCGTCAAGGGTGCCTACTGGGACAGCGAGGTGAAGCGCGCCCAGGAGCGTGGCCTGGCCTCCTATCCGGTGTATACGCGCAAGGCGAACACCGACGTGGCCTACCTCGCCTGCGCGCGGCGCCTCGCGGCGGCGCAGGGGGTGATCTACCCGCAGCTCGCGACACACAACGCGCACACCGTGGCCTATGTCGCCGAGGTGTTCGCGGCAGCCGGCGCTCCGTTCGAGTTCCAGCGCCTGCATGGCATGGGCGAGGAACTCTATGAACACGTGGTCGGTGGTGAGTGGGGCGACCATCCGTGCCGCGTGTATGCGCCGGTGGGCGCACACGCCGACCTTCTGCCGTATCTCGTGCGCCGCCTGCTGGAGAACGGCGCCAACACCTCGTTCGTGAACCGTCTCGTCGATGCGAGCCTGCCGGCCGAGTCGGTCGTCGCCGATCCGGTTGCCGACATCGACGCCGCGACCCAGCTCGCCCATCCGCGCATACCGCTGCCTGCGGATCTCTACGGCACGGAGCGTCGCAACTCCCTCGGGGCCAACCTCGCCGATGGCGCCGAGGTCGCCGCCCTGCATGCGGCCTGTGCACGCAGCCGCGTCGAGCGCTGGCACGCTGCGCCGCTGCTCGCCGATACTGCCCAGGGCAGCGCCGGTGCGACCCGCGAGATCGTCAACCCAGCCGACGATGGCGACATCGTCGGCACGGTGACCGAGGCGAGCGCCGGGCAGGTCGATCGCGCGGTAGCCGTGGCGCTCGCCGCGCAGCAGCGCTGGGATGCCCAGGGCGGCGCCGCGCGCGCCGCGCTGCTCGATCGCGCTGCCGACCTGATGGCGGCCGATCGCCCGGGCCTCATCGCCCGTTGTGTTCGTGAAGCCGGCAAGTCACTGCCGGACAGTGTCGCTGAAGTGCGCGAAGCAGAGGATTTCCTGCGCTATTACGCCGCCCGCGCGCGCGCGGAGTTCGAGGCCGAGGTGCCGCTGCCGGGCCCGACCGGGGAGCGCAATGTGCTGCGCCTGCGCGGTCGTGGCGTCTTTGGCTGCATCAGCCCGTGGAACTTCCCCGTTGCGATCTACACCGGACAGGTGGCGGCGGCGCTCGCGGCGGGCAATGCGGTGCTCGCCAAGCCCGCCGAGCAGACGCCGCTGTGCGCCGCGCGCGTCACCGAGCTGTTGCACGAGGCGGGCGTGCCGCGCGAGGTACTGCAGTTCGTGCCGGGCGAGGGCACGATCGTCGGCGCTGCGCTCTCGGCGCACGATGACATCGCGGGTATCTGTTTCACGGGTTCGACCGCGACCGCGCGGGCCATCGAGCGCTCGATGGCGGCGCGCAAGGGCGCGATCGGCACACTGATCGCGGAAACGGGTGGCCTCAACGCGATGATCGTCGACAGCTCGGCCCTCGCGGAACATGTCGTGCTCGACGCGGTGGCGTCCGGCTTCAACAGCGCGGGCCAGCGCTGCTCGGCACTGCGCCTGCTGATCGTGCAGGAGGAGATCGCGCCGCGCGTGCTCGAGATGCTCGCGGGCTTCATGGACGAACTCGTGGTGGGCGATCCCGCGCTGCTCGCCACGGACGTCGGCCCGGTGATCGACCGTGAGGCGCTCGAAATGCTCGAGTCCCATGCCGCGAAAGTCAGCGCCGGGGCGCGCTGGTCGCATCGTGTGGCGCTGCCGGCCACGCTGCCGCCCGGGCGGTTCTTCGCGCCGCTTGCGGTCGAGATCGAACGCATCGAGGACCTCGAGCGCGAGGTCTTCGGCCCGATCGTGCACGTGGTGCGCTACCGGGCCGAAGACATCGACTCCGTGGTGGATGCCGTGAACGCGCGCGGCTACGGCCTCACGCTCGGCGTGCAGACGCGCATCGATTCGCTCGCGCAGCGGATCGCGCGCCGCGCGCGGGTCGGCAATGTCTATGTGAACCGCAACATGATCGGCGCCGTGGTCGGCGTGCAGCCGTTTGGCGGCTGCGGATTGTCGGGAACCGGGCCCAAGGCCGGTGGACCGCATTACCTGCATCGCTTTGCCACCGAGCAGACCATAAGCGTCAACACCGCCGCGGTGGGCGGCAATGCCACCTTGCTGTCCCTCACCGAAGTATGAGCGCGCTCAGCGTCTTCGACATATTCAAGGTCGGTATCGGCCCGTCGAGTTCGCACACCATGGGTCCGATGCGTGCGGCGCGCGAGTTCGTCGTCGACCTCGGGAGTGACGGCCTGCTGGGGCGCATTGCGAGCGTGTACGTGCGCCTGTATGGATCGCTCGCGCTGACCGGCGCGGGCCATGGAACCGATCGCGCGGTGATGGTGGGACTCGAAGGCGCCGACCCGGCCACCGTCGAGCCTGACCAGATGCAGCGGGACGTCGAGCGCATCTCGTCCAGCCATCGCCTGCGCCTGCTCGGCGAGCAGGAGATCGCGTTCGACGTGCCGATGCAGCTGCTGTTCCTGACGCACGAGTCGCTGCCGGCACATCCGAACGGCATGCGCTTCACCGCACTCGACAGGGCGGGCCAGGTGCTTCGCGAGGAGGAGATCTACTCGGTCGGCGGCGGCTTCATCGTGCGCGGTGGCCGTGCGCCCGATGCCGGCTCCGGGCGGGCGCCGCCGGGCAGGTCGGCGGCCGGTGCGGCGGCGCCTGCGGTCAAGTATCCATTCGCATCGAGCGCGGAACTGCTCGCGCACTGCGATGCCTCCGGCCTCGAGATCTTCGAGCTGTTGCTCGCCAACGAGACGGCGTGGCGAACCCCCGCGCAGGTACGTGAGGAACTGCTCGGCATCTGGCAGGTGATGCAGGCCTGCATCGAACGCGGGTTTCGCCAGCAGGGTGTGCTGCCGGGCGTACTCAAGGTGCGCCGCCGCGCGCCGCGCCTGCATCGCGTGCTCACCGAGAGCAGTGCCGAGCGGCCGGTCGACGCCATGGACTGGGTCAATGCCTGGGCTCTGGCCGTCAACGAAGAGAATGCGGCGGGCGGCCGCGTAGTCACCGCGCCGACCAATGGGGCCGCCGGCATCGTACCCGCGGTGCTGCATTACTACCTGCGCTTCCAGCCCGGTGCGAACGAGGAGGGCGTGTTGCGCTTCCTGCTGACCGCAGGCGCCATGGCCATGCTCTACAAGCACGGCGCGTCGATCTCCGGCGCGGAGATGGGCTGCATGGGCGAGGTGGGTGTCGCGTGCTCGATGGCCGCCGCAGGCCTCGTCGCGGCACTGCACGGCACCAACGAGCAGGTCGAGAACGCCGCCGAGATCGGCATGGAGCACAACCTCGGCCTGACCTGCGATCCGGTCGCCGGGCTCGTACAGATTCCCTGCATCGAGCGCAACGCGATGGGCGCGGTCAAGGCGATCAATGCCGCGCGCCTCGCGATGCGCGGCGACGGCTCGCACAAGGTGTCGCTCGACCAGGTGATCGCGACGATGCGCCAGACCGGGCACGACATGTCGACGATCTACAAGGAAACCTCGCAGGGCGGGCTCGCGGTCAACGTGCCGGAGTGCTGAGCGGGCGCGCCTAACGCTCGAACTTCGTCGACAGGATGATCGACGAAGTCGTGCGTTCTACGCCCTCGATCGAGCCGATGCGGTCGGTCAGCTCGTCCATGTCGCCGACGCTCGGCGCGGCGCCCATCGCGATCAGGTCCCAGGCGCCACTCACCGAATGCAGGCTGCGCACCTCCGGCATCGCGCGCAGCGCCGCGACCACCGAGGGCATCTGCTTCGGCAGCACGGTCACGAGGATGTGTGCCCGGATGAGCCCGGTCTCGTAATCGTCCGCGACACGTACGGTGTAGCCGGTGATCACCCCCTGGCGCTCCAGGCGCTCGATGCGGCTCTGCACCGTGGTCCTCGACAGCTTGAGCTGGCGGGCGATCTCGGCCGTGGATGCGCGCGCGTTCTCGCGCAGCACGGACAGCAGCTGCTCGTCAGCCGTGGTCAGCTTCATTGCCGCTCCCGTTATCGTCGATTCGACGAAATATTACGCGATTTGGAGCAAAATGAACCTTATAAGTGACGATTCATGCCTGGATAATGATTCAATGACCGTCATCGAACAACTTGCTCCACTGCGCGCCCACGGGGGCCTGCGCCGCACCCGTGGCCTCGACGATGCCACGGTCGAACGCTTCGCCGCGAGCCACCCTGACCTGGTACGCGCGGTCGATGCCGCGGCCGCGGAACACGCACGCATCCGCGACGAGTTCGCGGCCTTGCTCGAACTCGACGAGGAGGCACAGGTTGCCGCCATCCAGGCGGGCTACGTCAATTTCTACGCCCGCGATGCCGTGAATCCCTATGTCGCACTCGCAGCGAGCGGCCCGTGGATCGTGACGATGAAGGGCGCGGTGGTCCACGACTCCGGCGGCTACGGCATGCTCGGCCTCGGCCATGCGCCTCAGCCGGTGATCGATGCAATGGCGAAGCCGCAGGTGATGGCCAATGTGATGACGCCGAATCTCGCGCAGCTGCGCCTCGATCGCGCGTTGCGCGCGGAGGTCGGCCACACCCGCGGCGCCTGTCCTTACAGCCATTTCCTGTGCCTCAATTCCGGTTCCGAAGCGGTCAGCCTCGCCGCGCGGCTGGCCGACGTCAACACGCGGCTGATGACCGACCCGGGCGCGCGCTACGCGGGCCGGGCGGTCCGGCGCGTCACGGTGAAGGGCAGCTTCCATGGCCGCACGGAGCGGCCGGCTCTGTACTCGGACTCGACACGCAAGACCTACCTGCAGCACCTCGCGAGCTTTCGCGGCGAAGACACGCTGATCCCGGTCGAGGCCTACGACATCGCCGCGCTCGAGCGTGTGTTCAGCGCCGCGGAGGCCAACGGCTGGTTCATCGAGGCGGTGTTCCTCGAGCCGGTGATGGGCGAGGGTGATCCCGGCCGCGCGCTGCCCCCCGCGTTCTATGCCGCCGCGCGCGCACTCACCCGCGCGCACGGCTCGCTGCTGTTGATCGATTCGATCCAGGCCGGTCTGCGTGCGCATGGCGTGCTGTCGGTCGTCGACTACCCGGGCTTCGAGGGACTCGACGCGCCGGACATGGAGACCTGGTCCAAGGCGCTCAATGCGGGCCAGTACCCGCTGTCGGTGCTGGCGGTGAGCGAACAGGTCTCGAGGCTCTATCGCGCGGGCATCTACGGCAACACGATGACGACCAACCCGCGCGCGCTCGACGTCGCCTGCGCGGTGCTCGGTGCGTTAACGCCGGAGCTGCGCGCCAATATCCGCGACCGCGGCCGCGAGGCCATCCGCAAACTCGAACAACTGAAGGCCGAACTCGGCGGTGCGATCACCAAGGTGCAGGGCACAGGGCTGCTCTTCTCGTGCGAACTTGCGCCGCAGTACAAATGCTACGGCGCCGGCTCCACCGAGGAGTGGCTGCGCGAGCGCGGCATCGGCGTGATCCACGGCGGCGCCAATTCGCTGCGCTTCACGCCGCACTTCGCGCTCGCCGCCGACGAACTCGATCTGCTCGTCTCGATGGTCGGCAAAGCATTGCGCGAAGGGCCGAAGTACGCGCAGGCGGCCGCGGCGCAGGGCCAGGGCGCGCGGGCCCGCGATGCCGGCGGCGATGAGATCCGACGTTCCCGTCAGTCCCTGAGCGCGCGCGAGATGCCCGCGAGCCCCGCTTCGAGGCGCTCGGCGTCGGGCCAACCGTAGTCGAGCCGGAAGCAGGTATCCGGCAGCTCGAACCAGTGGCCCGGACCGATCGCTGACCAGATCGAGCCGCGGGCGCATCTCCCCCAGCGTCTGTCGAAGCAGTGGCTCGCGGCGGGACAGGACCTGCGTGGCAATCCATTCATCGACCACCGCAGTGAACATCGTGCCGGTGGGATTGTGCGGGCAGGTGACGCTGATCAGTCGCGTTACCGGGGTGATGGCGGCCGCGAGACTCCCATCGGCATCGACGTAGAGGTCGAGTTCCTCCTGGTTTGCGGGCCAGCCGAGGGTGCGAAAGCCGAGCTCTTCATCGTCCGCGGCGACGTTCTGCGCGCGGCGGTCAGGTCGAAGCCGATCAGCGTGCGCATGGCCTCCGCCGCCACGGCCGGGAAGTCCGGCTGCCGATTGCGGCGATGATCCTGGCGAGCGTGAGGTTGTCCATCCGCGGAAAATACGACAGCATGGCGACAGCTTTCCGGCAATATCGTGGGTCATGCTGATAGCGACCGCAATGCTCGCGCTGCTCGCTGCCGCGCCCGATACCACATCGGCGCAGGACGGGCGCGGCGCGGCCAGCAGTTTCTCGCGCAGCGCCGACACGAGGGAGGGGGCGCTCGACAGCTTCACCAACCCCGGGACCGACGATGCCGCGGCGCTGCTGAAGCATCTGCAGCAGGAAATCTACGTCACCCAGCAATTCGCGATCCTGACGCAGTTCCGGCTGGATCATGCGGACCGGATCCGGCTCTCGACCGTGTTCGTGAACAGTGATGGCGAGCTGATCCCGACCCATGTCTTCACGCCGTTGAAGGAGGATGCCGGCACACGGCGTCCCGCCGTGGTGATGGTGCACGGCGGCTTCCATGAACGGCTCGAGCCGTCGTGGTTTCCGCTGATCGAGGCGGTCGTCGAGGCGGGCTATGTCGTGCTGTTCCCGGAGTATCGCGGCAGCCGCGGCTACGGTGACGCCATCTACCAGAACGATTACGGCAGCACCGACGTGGCGGACGTGCTCGCCGCCGGTCGTTACGCAGCCGGCCGCCCCGACATCGATCCCGCGCGCATCGGCATTCTCGGCCAGAGCCGCGGCGGCATGGTGACGCTGCTCGCGATCGAACGGGCGCCGAAGCAGTTCAGGGCCGCGGTGGACATCGTCGGGCTCACCGACTTCGTGGCCTACATGTCGTACAAGCCCGACTACCGGCGCAAGGAAATCGCCGAGACCAATCCCGGTTTCAAGGGCAAGCTGCCGCACGAGAATCTGCCCGCCTATATCGACGTGTCACCGATCAATTTCGTCGACCGGATCGAGGCACCGGTGCTGGTGCTCGCGACGAGCGGCGACAAGATCGTGCCGCATACGCTGCACACCGGGCGCCTGATCGATGCGCTGAAGGCGAACGGCAAGACTTACGAAGCGAAGATCTACGACAATGCGCCGGGCGGCCATGTCTTCATGAAAGGCGCCACGCCGGAGCGTGACGATGCACTGCAGCGCATCGTCGCGTGGTTCGACCGCTGGCTTGGCGCGGCACCCTAGCCGTTGCCTTCAGGGTGCTCGCGGGGCCGAAGAGCGTTCCCACACGTCTTCCGTCGTCTCGACCAGCTCTCTCATGGTGGTCCATTTGCGCGCGCCGGGCACTTCGCCGTCGCCGCGTATCACTGCGCGGGCGAAGGCCAGCATGCGGGCGCGGACGCGCTCCTTCTCGACCTCCGGCCAGGTTTCGTAAGGGTGCGGGCCGCGCACGACCACGAGTTCCTTGAGGCCGGGCACGCGATCATAGGAAGCGATCGTGCCTTCCAGGCTCGCGGCATAGTCCCAGAGCCCGCGCACGAAGAACGCGGCCGGCCATGCGCGCATGCCGGCGAGGATCGCGGATCCCGGGAAAAAAATGATCTGGTGCTCGACCTCGCTTGCGCCGATGAACAGGCCGCGATCCTTGCCGAGGCCGCGCCCTTCGTCCTCGCGTGTGGGCGTCGCCGGGACGAAACCGGGGCCGCTCGTGAACTCCGCCATCAGCAGCGCGCCTTTGATCGATTCATCGCGGCGCGGTGGCGCGCACACGATCTCGGGCTGGTCGTAACTGCAATCCCGGTGGAAGTTGATCGTCATGGCCCAGCCGCTGGCCATCGTGCCCCGCGAGTTGCCGAGCAGCAGTGTCGGCAGTTCGCCCGTACCGCCGCGCAGCGCCTCTGCAGCCGCGGCGCCGTTCAGAACGGTGCCCTTCGGCGTCAGCACGCGCAAGCCGTCGCCCGAGCGCAGACTGGCGAGCGCCTCGAGCAGATCCCGTCCCTGCTGCAGCGTATTGGTATCGCTGTAGCCGCTCGATACGCCGACGCCGCGCCGATCGTAGGCGAGCACGTCGAAGCCGGCCTCGTTGAACATCGCCATGATCGCGCGCCAGCCAGCCTGCCCCGGCGATCCCGTCGTGGCATTGGGAAAGGCGTTGATCGAGGTCTTGCCGGTGGCCGGATCCACGCTGTAGAGCCGGTCCGAAGGATCTTCGATGGCCACGAGCCGCGTGCCGCCGCCACCGCTCATCACTAGCAGCGCGCGGCGGCGTTTGCCCATCGCATCAAGGACGCCGCGGCCGCGCAGGTACCAGCCACGCAGCTTGATCGGCTGATCGATCCCGTGGGCGCGTTCGTAGGCTTCCGCAGGTGCGGTGAACTCGACCGTGCTCGTGACACGTTCTGCGGCAGCGATCGGCTCCCGATAGGGCGCACGTGCGAAGAATCCCGGCCGGCGGATGCTACGCAGATCGAGGTTCGGTGCTTCGGCGATCTTGCCGAGCAGATATCGATGGTGCGGGTCCGTGATGCGAGACTCGCGGTTGGGCGGCAGGCGACGCTCCACGACCCGGGTCACACGCGCCGAGCAGGCGGCATCCGTCCGGCATTCGAGCCAGCGCGCACGCAGCGCCTCGTCCGAGAACTCATCGACATAGAAATCGCCGCTGTAGCCCTGCGGAGGTCGGGCGCCAACGGTGGTAAAGGGTACGCAAACCCTGGTGCCGTGGTCGGTGTCCACCAGATAACCTGGCAGGGTCATGTCGCGGTCGTACGCTACCGGGGCCGTGCAGTCGGGCGCGGGGAAGCGTTCGGCCGGTGCAGACTCGGCGAGGGCGGCGGTCGCCGCCAGTAGCACGAGCCCGGTACAGGCACACACAAGCTGCCGCATGCGGTCAGCGCCCGGGCATCACTCTGCAGCCCCGAGCACAGTGGCCTGCACCGTCGGCAGCGAACGGGCCGCCGAATTGACGTTGACGCTGCGGTCGAAAGTCATGCGATCGTCCATGAAGCGGCAGACGACGGTGTCGCGGAACGCCGTTTCCGCGAACTGCCAGGTCATCTCGAAGGTGTCGGGTGCGGTCCATTGGCCGCCGGCGACGACGAACATCGAATCCGGCTGGTACTGATGGTGCAGCTTGTTGCCGGTCATGCTCGTGCGGCCCTCGATCCAGCGGCCGACGCCGACGTCGACGTTGTGTTCACCGCGGCCGTCACGCACGGTGAACCGGCAGCGATCGCCGTCGAACGTGAAGCGGAAATCCTCGATGCCCTCCGCATTGGCTGCTGCGCGAAATCGCTGGCCGGATATGCGGGACGCGGTCGGCGAGCTGCCGGCCGACAGCTCCGGCTGCACCGACAGGCTGGCGGTGCGGCGCGTGAGCGTGGCGTGGGCCGCATCGTCGCGCGGCCGGCTTCCTGCGCCGAAGGCCTGCGGGAAATGCTTCCACACGATCTGCGCCAGGTGTTCGCTGCCGTCAATCGCGGCGGTCACCGCGAGCACGGCGTCATGCTGCGGGAATACGATCGACATCTGGGTGAACAGTCCCAGTGCGTAGTAGGCGCCGTTCGGCCCGATCCACCACTGATAACCATACTCACCTTCCGCGACCTGCGGCCGGCTGGCTTCGCGCACCCATTCCGGCGACAGGATCTGCACCCCGTTCCATCGGCCGTTCTGCGCATGGAGCATGCCGAGCTTTAGCGCGTCGGCTGTTTTCCAGGTGAGGCCGTTGCCGCCCGGATTGATGCCGCCGGGGCCGACGTCCCAGCTGAGGCCGGTGATGCCGAGCGGCTTGAAGAAACGCGGCTCCATGTAGTCGCGCAGCGTCTGGCCGGTGAGCTTGGTGACGATGGCGGAGAGCATGAAGCTGACCGCGCTCGAATAGACGAATTTCGTGCCGGGCTTCAGCGGTACCGGAACCTTGAAGAATTCGGTTACCCAGCTGGTCCTGATCTGGCGCCACACCGAGCCAGAAATCTCTTCGGCGTGTCCGGCGCGCATCGTCAGCAGATCGCGCACTGTCATCGCCGCGAGATTGTCGCTGACCTCCGCGGGAAGTTCGTCCGGGAAGAAGGAAATGACTTTGTCGTCGATCCCGAACAGCCCCTCCTGCAAGGCCAGTGCGACGCCGGTGGCGGCCACGCTCTTCGTCAGCGAGTGCATCATGTGCGGCAGGTCCGGCCGATAGGGGGACCACCAGCCTTCCGCGATCACGTCGCCACCGCGCGCGAGCATGAAGCTGTGAAGTTCGAGCCCCTCCGCCCGGACCTCGTCCAGGAAGGCAAGGATGCCCCGCGGGTCGACACCCTGCGCTTCAGGCCGGTTTCGCGGCAGACCGTCTGCCGCGGATGCGGCAGGCACGGCGGGCGACCGACAGGCGGCGAGATTCGGCAGCAGCAGTCCGGCCGTACCGCCGAGTGTCATGCCCGTGAAGCGGCGGCGGGAAATCCGGTGGGGATCTGCTGCGGTCATTGTCAGGCTCCGTGAGGGTCGTTGGCCGGGTCCCTGGGCGAACCGTAGGAAGGATTGCTGTCGTCACGCTGTCACAGGAGGGGGAGCTGGCGAGGCCCGGCCTATTGCGGCTGCGCGAGCGATGCAGGATGTCACGGCTGGGACAGGTTTGTGACAGCAAAACGGGCATATGTTCGGCCTGCCGCGCCGCAAGGCGGCGGAAGTTTCGAAACGGGGGAGTGGATCATGTCGATACTCTGGAATCGGATCGCGGCGCTCGGACTGGGCGGCTTCGCAATGGTGGCGGCCAGCCAGGCCGACGCACAGGAGCCGGCCGCCGAGGATGCCCGCTCGGGACCGGTGCTCGAGGAAATCGTCGTCACGTCGGATCGCCCAGACAGTTACGGCGCCGACTTCGTGCAGGCCGGGAGCTTTCGCGGCGCGCGTCAGCTCGATACGCCTTTGACCGTCAGCGTCATTTCCGAACAGGTGCTGAAGTCGCAGCAGGCGCAGAGCATTCTCGATGCGCTGCGCAACTCGCCCGGCGTCACCAGTTCGCAGACGAGCCCGACGGTCTACAACAATCTCTCGATCCGCGGCATCCCGGTCGAGAACCGTGGCAACTACCGTCTCAACGGTTCGCTGCCGATCGTCAACCTGATCGACCTGCCGCTCGAGAACAAGGTGCGAGTCGAGGCGCTGAAGGGCGCCTCCGCTCTTTACTATGGCT
>Ga0116143_10003796_pt1 | contig 14933 bp, 18 predicted proteins | sample AD_UKC034_MetaG_FD_89745 | JGI IMG/M metagenome (GOLD analysis project Ga0116143, IMG submission 89745) | Active sludge microbial communities of municipal wastewater-treating anaerobic digesters from USA - AD_UKC034_MetaG | ecosystem: Engineered > Bioreactor > Anaerobic > Digestate | place: USA...
GCACTCTCCAGAAAGCCGACCTCCGGGGAGCCAACCTCCGGGGAGCCAACCTCCGGTACGCCGACCTCCGGGAAGCCGACCTCTGGGGAGCCGACCTCCGGGGAGCCGACCTCCAGGGAGCCGACCTCTGGAGAGCCAACCTCCGGGAAGCCAACCTCCAGAAAGCCGACCTCCGGGGAGCCAACCTACAGGGAGCCAACCTCCGGGGAGCCGACCTCGAAAATGTAATTGGACTTGACCGGAACATCATCGACCGAATCAAGGGGATGATCTGATGAAGCAGGGTCCGAAACGCTGCCCTCTCCTACCGTTTTTCGTCACTCATTCCTAATCTTTTCCATCAAAAGGCTTAATACGAATCAAAGATAAGCTCCGCTACCGTGTAGAAAATTGAGGTGGAAAAGAGATGTTAGAAGAGCCAACCCTAGCAAATGCCAGGGCCGACCCCAGAGCCAATAGGGTAGTTGGCCTCCAGGCAGATATAGTTTCCGGTCAGGAGTCGCAGCTTCTGTGCCTGATCAAGCAGCAGGCCTGGATGATCGAGAAGCTGGAAGCCCGGATGGAAGAGATGGGCGAATTTTTCGGCGTTCGGTTGATGGAGGCCAACGCGAGAATAGCAAAGCTAGAAGGTAAGACCGCCCAGCCCAAACAAAAAGACCGTGGCGAAATCCTGATCGCTCTTTTGGCCGCCACTCCCCACGGCAAGATGTTGGAGTCCGAAGCTCGTCGCAAGATGGACATGACCAAGCCATCGTTTTCCGTTCTGCTTCGCACGCTGGATGGAGACGTGGCGGCCGAGCCGTGGGACAAAGACCGCCGAAAAAAGATCCTGAGATTAAAATAGATTCTGGAAAATTAGTTCAGCTGAACTAATAACTAATTCTCGGATGCCCGGGACGCCTGGCAAAAATAAGACGGAATCCGGTTGATTCTGCCGGATTCGGGGTATAGGGTAGTCCGGGATATGGATAATAATAGATAAGATAATAGACAAAAACGGATATGCGGCTTATCCGAGAATAATAGTTAATGGTTCAGCTGAACTAATTCATGCGATTTTATAAAACTGTCACAAAAACATCACCGGCGCGTGCAATCTGATCACATTCCAGAACGATAATCTCGCCGTCCATGCTCATGCTCGACCCGCCGCCGCTGACATATAGCGACGTGATCCTGTCGATCCCGATAAAAGGCCGTTCGTTTCCCTGGAGCTGGTGTTTTTCGGTCGGCGTCGTGGCGGCGGCGTAAGCCATGACGGCGGCGGTCCTGATATCGGACCACTCCACCTGCTCGCCGATCACGTAGTCGCCTAACCAGGCCTCGATAGACGCCTGAATGTTGTCATCGAGATCGGTTTCCGGCGTGTCGGTTGCTACCAGGGTCAGGTTCACGGTGATCGTAACATCGCTGGGGATCTCGTACAGGAACCCGGCCTCCCCCATCCCGATCAGCACGTCATAGCCGTAGGCTCCGGTGAACGCCTTGTCGGGCACCAGCACCGCCCGCTCGGCTGGATCGCCCAGATCGACCTCGACCATCCGGCCGCGAGGCGTCCCGGCTGGGACGGTGGCCGTCACGGTCTGAGTCATCCCGCCCACGTTGCGGTAGTCGATGTCGAAGGTATCCTCGGTCAGGACAGGTTCTAGGGGCCGGAGCCACAGATGACCTCCGGCAGTATCAGCGGAAGTGAGTGAGATTGGATCGATAACGGGCTCGATATTTCCGCCCACCGTAGCCACGGCCGCATGGCAGCCTCGGCCCTGACACCCGGCCGCAAGACAGGTTTCCAGCTCCTCGATAATGTCGTCGGAATCGTCGGTGTACCCACCCGAATAGTCGACTATGACTTGGACGTCCCCGGCGCCGTGGTTGACGACCAGAGCCTCGGACACCCCCTCGACATCCTCCAACCTCCGTGTGAGCATCGCCGGCGTTGCCAAGCCTGGGAGGGTCACGATATCGATATACCGTTGCCGGAGGCTCTCGTCGTCCTCGTCTTCGGTGCCTCCACTGAAGGCGAGCGGGTTCTCGCAAGTATCGAATGCTGGCAGATCGCTATAAATTTCCGTTATCGTGTAAGCGGCCACGTTTCCAGCCAGCCCTCGAGTATCGCAGGTCGCGGCTACCGAGACCGTCACGTCCCCGGCCGTCATGGTCCCGGCGACGGTGGTGGTGAAAAAGAGCGATCCTGCCCGGCACTTGGTCCCCACCGGAACGGTGATATCTTCGAGGGGGGGGGTGTTGCGGCGGAACGTGATGTAGCCGGTAGCATATTCGCCCAGCTCCCTCTCCAGGAGGTGGGCCGATACCAGGTGCTCCAGATCGTCGCCCGTGGCCTGGAGGACGTCGACCTGATCTACGACGGCTTCGAGGTCGGTGTAGAGGGTCGCCATCGTTTGGGCGAGGGCTCGGTTGAGGATGTAATGGAGCGTGAGCGGATCGTTAGCCTGGAGCCGGGGGAACATCGACGCCATCGCCGTTTCCAGCTCTTCCAGGATTTCGTCTTCGGTTTTGGACATGGAGCCTCAGATCATGACGGGCTGGACGACGACGGTACACGCGCCGCCGTCGGAGTTTTCCGTTGCCACTATTTTTACGAACTCCGGGATACCTTTCCAGAGGACGCACTTCCCCGTCGACGAGGTGAGGGTCATTTGTGTAGCTGCATCGTAACAGTCGACGAACGTCCCTCCGGTGGTCGGGCTGCCCACGACCTTCACCTCCCACTTTTTCCAGTCGGTCATGGTGGCGTGAACGATCAGGCCGTTGTAGCCGGTACAATCGACCTCCGTCGAGGTAGTGGTGGCGGTGATAGCGTTGTGAGCGGTGGTGACCGATCCCTTCGTCCCGACGATGGAAGCATGAACGGCGTTGGTAGTGCCCGGGGTGGTTTGGTCGATGCTAACCTTACCGATTATATTTGATCCGGCGGTGATCGATTTCACAACCACCTCATTCGCATTAGCGGAGACCTGATCGATCCCCACCTTCCCTAGAAGCTGAGTCCCTGCCGGTAGCTCCTCCCCGAACTTGATATCTCCTATATAAGTTGCGTCAGTGATATCGGAAGCTGGAACCACCGACAGAGACGCGGCCATCGTCTGCATCCCGAGGTTGCCGCTTGGCAGGGTGACGATATCACACTGCATCTCAGTGGAGACGGCCGCCGCTACGGTCGCCACGTCGGCTGATATAGACGCCAGGTCCCCGGCCGCCGTGTCGGGCGTGGCGACCGCCAGAGCGGTCGTAGCAAGGCTGATCGCCGCCAGGTCTCCCGCGGCGGTATCCTCCAGCGGCTCGCCGTCCATCGTGACGGGGATATCGATCCCAGCACCAACAACGGGAACCGGCGTGGTGAACGTCAGGTCGGCCTCACACTCATAAACTGGTATGAACGGGTCGGCTTGTGTCCCCGACCCCGTCGCCTTCCTGACCTTTTCGTAGCCGTACCCATCTTTGAAAATTATGTTAGCCAAATTAAATCACCTGATCAGCAAGCTCCGAATTATCCCGATAGCGGAAATCCGCCCACGGCCCGGTAAGAACTCCGATAAGATTCTGATCTTCGAGTTCGCGTTGGGTCGTCTCAAGCTGGATCTCGCCGTGCCGCGCAGTCCTGACGGATATCTGGACCCCGTCGACCCGGCCCGACTCCGACCGGCCCGCCACCTTAACGCTGGTGACTCCAAGCTCCGGCATCCACTTCTCGAACTGATACCGGATCTCTCGTTCCATCATTGCGAACGTGTTCGGTGTAGCCTTTTTATAAAAATATTTGTATATGCAGCACCCCAGGTCTGGTTCGCCTGGCACCTCACCCGGTTTTATCGACATCCAAATAAACAATTTCTGTAATATGTATTCTGCCTCGGTTTCCGTTAGCAAAATGTCGCCCTGGTGGCTGATCGCAAAATCCAGGTCGTGGTGGCACCTTATGGCTTTGTTGAACCCTAGATCCATGTTAAGCATAAAATCAGATGCTAAGGTCATGGATGGCCTCCATAAGTTTTAGCTCCTGGTCGTCCAGGCACAGCTCTTTCATCCGGTTCTCGATCTCTCTCTTTTTGAGGGCCGACCTCTCGGACCTCAGGGTTTCGCCCATAGCCTCGCGGTTTTCGAGGTCGATTATGGCGAGGTCGAGCTGGATCCTCTCGGCCCCGACGTGCCATCGGGCCTGATCGATCCGGCGGAGGGACTCGCGCCAGACCTCGGCGCGAGCTTCGGGCGATTCGGGGAGGTGGTATTTCATAGTGATCGCAAATATCCTTGGAACTATATAATATTTCCGCTCTTTACCCGGGATCAGCTACAACTACACCCGCCGATGTGACAGGTACACCCGTGCTCCTGGACGCACAGCTTCTCACATTTTCCGGTATAAGTCTTACCTGCATCCGAGCACGTAACCCGGCCATCTCCACAGCACGACCCCGAACACGCCTTAACCTGGTCCGTAGTCATCGATGCACACCTCAAAACTACCATAACAGTATCGCCTTCGACCACCGGCTCCAACGTGGCGCCGGCCCCGCACGATTCGCCCGCCAAAACGACCATCCAGACCACCTAATGGGAGCACACCGCGTCCTCGATCCTGACCGAGCTGTGGCCCGACCGGCAGCAGAACGACACGACGGGCCCGGTCCAGGTCACTCCGGACGCCGAGACGGCGACCGACGCCCCGACGGCGCAAGCTGCAATCTGAGCGTCCGAGAACGCGGCATCGACCTGGAGCGTTACGGTGTACCCGTCCTCACCCTGCTGGATTTGGATCGAGAGGTCGGGGAGGGACGCGGCGGGTATAGCTTCCGCCGCTAAAGAAATGGTTGGAGTTGTCATGATCGCCTACGGACAGGAACACGGACCGTGGGTACACGATCCATCGATCTGCTGATTGCCGTGGTTATGGACCAGGCTGGTAATCTCGTCGATCAGAGGAGCGTCTAGCGTGATCTTGGTGGCGGCCTTCACCAGCACGTCGGCATCGGTGGACTCGATTGTTATTTTCTTTGGCGTCCTAATTATAATCTGGCCGTCTTTCATTATGCGGATGTAAGCGTTCTGATCAAAATAGATGGCTTCATAAGCGAAATCGACCGACCCGTCCTCGTTATGGACGACGCTCATCCTAGCGCCCTCGGACTCCGAGGCGAACGCCACCTCCTCATGAGCGGCATGGATATCGATCGTCCCGGCCCCGCCGTCTTTGTTGCCCTTGAAATTTATATGGCCTCTCTTGTCACATTCGCAGACGGCGTTACCTTCTCGGATGTGGCCGACGCCTTCCGAATACTCTTTGGAGGGACCGCACTCCGATTCAAACCTGTGGTACGATCCGCAAGCTACGTGATCCTCCAATCGGGCGTTAGGCGACTCGCAACTTAACGTATTTCTTGAGTAGACTTTGCGCCAGGTGTTCTTTTTCCGCTGCGGATAATCTATATCGACGCAATCCTTACAGGTGGGGTTTTTGTCGCCTTCTTGGCAGTAGTCCCAGACCTGCCACCAGTCCCGGCCGAGCGTGGGCTCCCTCTGGTCGTCCCTCTTGTCGCCGAGGCACGGGCCGTGATGCCAGTTGGTGCAGGTCGGCTTCCTGCCGTCGGGGTACGGGTATTGTTTGTCGGGGAAGTCCAGGTCGGTCGTCTGGTGGTGGGGCCGGTACTGGCAGGTCTTGTCCCGGACGGTGTAGGGGTCGGGCCGGCAGACCGGCTCGTTTCCGTAGCTCGGCTCGGTTCCGAGGATGATCCCCTTCCTCTTCTGGTAGAACCAGACTTTAACGACGTCGCCCCGCCGAGGCGTCCAGGGCTTCCCGAAAAAGCGGCCTACCATCCCCTGGAGTGACGTGCATCGGTACCTCACATAATCTTTGGGGTCGTCGTCTTTTAGGGCCCGGTCCCGGATAACCACGTCGCAGACGTTCATGTCGCGATCGCCCGGCCACGGCGACTTATGCCACCGGACCCGATCCACCACGCAAATCTCGAACCGAAGCGACCTCATTATGTAGCGGACGACCTGATCAAAAAGCCGGTTGTTAAGGTTAGTCATCGTCGTCCTCGTCTGCATAATTCAGATAGTAGTCTTCAATATCGGTGTCAGTGATGGGCGCCCCGCCTTCGGTCAGGCCCGGCGAGAGGGTTAACGTGCAGATGAACCCCTGGTCCGCGTCATAATCGATTTCGCGCTCGATCACAATGCCCGTAACCTGACCCCACTCCTCGGCGCCCTCCGAGTTGATCGGGACGAACGGCGTAAACCCCACTTTTGATTGGAGCGGCGGCGCCATCCCGGCAACGATGGGTTTGGTCAGGGCGTTTTTGTGGAGCTTGTAAAATTGGAGAAGTTCGTCGGCTTTGGCCTGGGCGTCGGCCTGAGTCACGATGTTATATGAGGTGTACTTGGGGGCGATCAGCTCGCCGAACCGCTCGATGCTTTCGCTATCCCGTGCCGTGGCGATTATGGTTTCGGACGACGCCGACTCCGCCCCTTCGTTCGTATCGTTGGCGGCGGCGGCGTTCCCCACCACCTGGACGATGTTACAGTACCCCATTATGGACGAAGTTTGTTCCGGGTTGATCATGTACCCGTCAAGGTTGTACCGGCCGGCCCACTGCTCCGGCGCGTGAAATTCCAGGACGTTCTCATGATTGAAATAATATACAGCACCAACAATTTTCGCGATGTCTTCGACGACGTACTGGTAAGTCGTCTCGGCATCGTAAGTCAGCTCCGATACCTCCCGCACCGGCCCGGTGTAGCTAACCGCGACGGGGTCCGGCAAATGCTGGGACATTATGTAGACGAGGATGTCGCGCGTGTTTTTGGCGCCGAACCCGTTGGAGACCCCGTAAGGCCCTTCATAATCTGAATAAGTGTCGGAGATCATCACGGGCTGTGGTGGGTGCTCGACGTTAAAGGCGTACTCTTTTCCCAGGGCGTCGGCGAGATGGCCCATCCCACACTCGCCGGTCACTATTGCCTCGGCTGCCGTGCATTTCACGTCGGTTATGTGACCGTTCAGCCCGAAGAACGTCTTCGGTTCGTTTTTATAAGAATAGTTATAAAATAATATCTGGAAGTCGGTGGCTTGCGGCGGCCAATGGTTAGTATATTTTTGCCGTCTATTAACTAAGTTGATCGTGGCTTTACCCGGATCGCTGTCGGTCGTCATCGTTTGGGTTATTCTGATCCCGTAACAGTCGGCGGAGACGTCCTCCCCGCCGATGGAGACGTAATGGTCTATCATTATGACACCAGAAAAAATATCTAATCGTTGTACTCACAGAACTGGAGCGTCCACTCACCGACGAACGCCGGGACGGACGAACCATCGTCCAGATAAAAATGTTCGTCCGGTTCTGCATACCCCGCGCCCTGCCGGAACGTCCCGTCGATGCAGTACAATTTATCGATCGATCCGGCCGTTTCGCTATCCCCCGCTCCTGAGAAGGCCCACGTTACTTCAAATGGGCCGCCATACGAAAAAATCTTTTTACATTTGTTGAACGTGTCGAGAGAAACGCATCGCTGAACTACGGTGATCCGGTCCCACAACGGCCCGGTGGTGAGGGTTTTGAGGTCGCTGGTCCTCATAGTGATATCCCGCTTATCCTTGCCTGGGATATGATATATCTGGACCCGGTGCGCTCCGTGAACCTCCAGCGACAGATACTTCCCGTCCGGCTCTTGGTTGTTGGAAAGGTCAATCTCTCCAGCGTCCGCCGACTCGTTAATCCCTTTCAGAATGAAGTTCATTTCGTGTCCATCCCATACGGTGGCAACGCATGTCGCCCAACATTGTCAATTGCGAGTTAAGAGACATGCCAACTATACATGTCTGATGATTATACAGCAATCACAGTATATCTAAAACCAGAGGCCGCCGCCGCCCTCAAAACTCACGTGGTGGCAAAATCCGGCAGCCTTCGCGCCCTTTCACCGTGGGCGAGAGACGCGATACTGGATAAGATGAAAGCCGAAGGCATAGACATTAAGCTGGAATGGAGGGGGTGACTTCATGCGAAACGTTTTTGGTCTCCGCTATCAGGAGTCCGAACCTTGGGTCGTCGACGATCCGAAACCGACCGTCCTCCGTCCTCCATTCGCCGTCGATCTTGGCCCAGTCGGATCGCCTGGCCTCAGCGGGTCGGCCGATACGGGGGTTGATGCCGTGCCGGATTTGGTATGGCAGTCTCACCAGTGATCACCTCGTACTCTTCTTTAGAAATTTGGTCTAGTGTCCGGTTGTACCGGATGACATAATATCGGCCACTGTCGGAGAAGGCGTCATATATCTCCATCCTACGCCACATTTCGGGGATAGATTCGTCTTGCGGGATGAGGATAACTGTCGGCTGAGGATCGGGCTCGAAAAACGATATGATGGAAACGACGGAGGCTAACAAGGTGATGAAGGCGACGATGGTTGCGCTAGTCGGCCTCATAAACCAAGATTTGGATGACATTGTCGAGGTTGAAACACATCTCACGGCTTGGATCGTATTCGATGGTCGTTACGTTATAGGATGGTGGTTCGCCGTAGCATACGTGAGTACAATTCACGCAGATGAATTGATCAGTGATGTCGGTGGTGTTTCCAAGATACATGCTAACCTCGACCACGCTGACTTCGAACATTACCCCTACCAAATCGCCTGGAGCAGGCATGGCTGCCGATGCCGTTGCCAACATGGTGACAGCAATTATACACATTACAAAGGATCTCATGATCTTATAAAGAATGGATCATATATATAAATCATGTCCTTCTTTGTGCAACTGCGGTCTTAATGGTCTCGGTCGCCACCCGTCTTACCATTGACTCCAGCCAGCGTTTATCGGATTCGCTTGATACCGTGACGTTATTGAACGTGATCGGCATGTTAATCGTGGAGCTGCCCCGATTCTGAGATGCGGGGACGACTGCCTCGCCTTTGTGGAGGATCGCCCACCCGGTGCGAGGAATATAATCGGTTCCACCCGCCGCGGCCAATGGCTCAGTCGATTCAGTTGATTCGAACCGACTACCGTGGAAAATGTTACTTACGGTTCCAGCCAACGTTTCGAGAAATCCAGTATTACGATTCACCGGATTTCTGGTGGTCCATGATTCGCCGGTATCAAGATCTGTATATATTGGCTGACCTGTGGCAGGATCATATTCCCAGGTATCGGCTCCGGCTGGAGCGCCTAGAGGGTTTGTAACTGTGCCGGATGTAGGTGCAGGACCAAATACTCCAGGCGTGCCCCGACCCAACTCGGCCATGATCCGCACGGCGTCTTTGATCATCGGTTGAGTTATACCTTCGGGCCGATTGGCAAGGGCCGCCTGATTCGCGGCGCTTTCGTCGCCGAGCCCGTACTTTCTCCCATACGCCGTCAGCCAAGCCACCTGATCGGGGGTCGATCCGGGGTGTTCCTTCTGCATCGCGTCGCCGAACGCCTCCGCCAACTTCTCGCCGGCCAGAGCATCCCGCCCCACCAGAGATTCGGGCAACGAGGCTTTGATCGCGCCGGGCAACTCCGTTAAGAACTTAACAATCTTGGACAGCCAGCCCCACAGGATCTCGCCGAACCCCCAGATCTTCTTAATTATAGCGATAATGATCTCCAGACATTTGATCATATAATCGACGTAGAAGAGGAACGCCCCGCCCAACAGGTCGGCTATATGGCCCATGATCTCTTTAGTTTCGGGCGACACGATCTCCCATTTCGCATTGATCGCGCCCCAAGCCTGGCCGATCCCGCCTTTCACCAGCTCCAGGAACGCTTTCAGATCCTCACCGACGGGCGAGTTGACGAACTTGTCCCAGGCCTTCTGGAGATAGCCGGTCTTGTAGAGGAGTGCCCCCACCGCCGCAACCAACAGAACGATGACCGTGATAACCGCGCCCACTGGGTTGGCCGCCAGAAGCATCATGGCTTTCGATACTCCCCCGATCAGTGCGGGCAAAATTTTCATGGGGTTCATGATGAACATCAAGGCTTTGCCGAACCCACCGATCGCAAGTTTGGCGATGTTGGTCCACATCACGAAAACGCCTTGTGCGGCGGTTGCCAGCCCGAACTTGACCGCCAGCCCCGACAGGAGGGGGATCATGAACTGAATGGCCGTGGCGATCATGCCGAGCCCGATGGCACCGGCTATGTATTTTCCGCCGGGGATTTTGGCACCGAGTTCCATGAGTTTGTCGGCCACCAGGACCAAGGGGATAACCAAAGCGTTTACGATGGTCAGTATTCCCGTCAGAGCCGTTGCCGGCCCGGCTCCGACGGCTTGTCTCAAGACGGTGAACGCGGCGGAGAGCTTTCGGACCTGGGGCCACAGACCGCCCATCGACTTCTCGAACGATTCGGATATCCTCTCACCGGCATCATAGGCAGGGCCTAACGCTTCCTCAGCCGTCCCCCAAATCTCGCCCCATTTTTCACCGGCGGCCTTCTCGAATATTGGGCCCCCTTCGAGCCCAAACAACTTTGTGAACTCTGCCTGTTGGGTTATAGGCAACGACTTATAATAATTGACCAGCTCTTGGAAAATGTCTTGCGGGCTCTCTTTCAGCTTGACCAGGAACTCCTCTTGACCCATCCCCAACATCTTGCTGAGGTCTTCCGAGTGGAGTTTGGCGTTCTTAAATAACCGTTCGGTGGCGGTGGCGGCTTCGTTCGCGGATAGCCCGGTTCCCTTGAGGGTCGCGCCCATCGTCATGAAGAACTTGTCTACCTCGGCCGACTTGGTCATCTGAGCCGTAATCGAGGTTATCCCGCTCATATAGACGAGCAAATCCTCTTCAGATGCAAGGGTCGCGTCCGCAACCGCGTCGATGCCCGATGCCACATGTTTCAGGTACTCGTTAACCGCCACTCCTGCAGGTTTGTAGTTGTTGGCGATTATGCCAAGGTATTGGGTGGTAGCTTCCGCGGGCATTTTGAACGCCGACGCCGCCTGGAGCGAAATTTGGACGTACCCCTCGATCTCATCGCGAGCGGCTTCGAAATTTCCAGTTTTCGCAAATTCGCCGCCTATACCAGCCGCCCCCGCCCTTTCATAAGCCTGGACGACTTCCTCCAGCGGCATACCCATATTGATCATCATACGCTGGATATCGTCCTCCAGCCCTTTGATCGCAGCTTTGCCTCCTTTAGCGCCTTCATCGAATCCGATCAGCTTGTTGACCCGAATCATGGCGGCTCCGAGGTCGGCCGCGTCATCAACCGACTTCGCGATACCGAGCCCGACGGCTCCAGCCGCCAACGCCCCGGCACCGAGCCCGACGGCAGCTCCGCCCACCCCAAGAGAGACGGGTATGATCCCTTTCGCTTTCAGGGCGACCAGAGCCGCCCCGATCTTCTCGATCTGGGACGTGGCAAAATCAGCGATGGTGACCCTCAAAGGTTGGGTGAACACGGCGTGGACCTTCTCCCCTATCTTCTGGATGCGGAGAAGTTCGGCGGTGGCCTGGTCCTCGGCCGTTATGGCAATCTTGGATGCGGCCGTTGCCTTTTCCGCTTGGCGCTCGACGTCCCGAACGATCTTCTGGACGTCTCTGGTGGCCCGGTCCACCACGGTTATATCGAACTGGAGCGATCTTGCAGCCTCGGCCATGTTTCACCCTAATCGTATATCGGTTTGGTCACGTCACAGTGGAAAAGATTTTGCGTACCAACGTCGGTTCTGCCCTTATATTTCCGCGCGGTGGCGGCCATCCTCCGCCGTTCGGCCAGCCTCGCCTCTTCAGAAGGTTTTGGCTTTTCCAGGTACGGCGATAGCATGATCTCAAGATATTTGGACTGAGTTAACGCCACAAACGCAGACTGAGCAAACGTTAGCCCCCCGACGACGGGCGGATCGCAGAGCTTATAGCCCTGCATCAGTTGTAACGCCAGGAATTGGCCGTGCCTACTCTTGAAAGACGGCCTCGACCTGCGCCTCTGTGGGCTGAGACACCCCCAAGATAGCGCCGCCGATCTGAGTGATGATATCTGTATCGAGCTGGTCTGCTTTGGGTCCGATTCCAGCGGTGGTGATCCCGATCTTACAGGCTTCGATCATGAACTCGAAGTTTTTGGAGGGGTCCGCGCCAGATCCCATCTTGGAATCTCGCATTGCGTGGGCCATTTCCGCGGCCGAAAGGGCCCGGTACTCGATAGTCTTTCCATCGTAGTGGGGGTTGGACGACTTTAAAATAAGTTTTCGAGTGAAGGCGGTTCCATGCGTTATGTCGTCAACCGTCAAAAGAATTTCTACATCAGACTTTTTGGTCATGATTTATACCTCGAAATAAAACCAGTGGCGGGCAACTGTTGTACTCGCCCGCCATAAACTACAACGATCAGGCTGGAGTGTAGACGCCGCTCCGACCGATGCGGATGGTGATGTTGGCCGCTGCAACGGTGTCGCGGTTCGTGAAGACGATCGTCGCCATCGTCGCGCCCAGGAGAGACACCTGGCCCGCTCCGGTCAGCATGATAGGACCGTCGAGGGTGATGCTGTCGCCGCCATCGATCGCGAATATCAGGTCTTCGTAGTTGCTCGACTCGACCGAGAAGAACTCGACCGTCGCCGGGTCTTCCGCCGTCAGGTCGAAGGATGCGGTCCCGCCGCTTTTGGCGGCGGTTCCTTTCAGCATGTCGAACGCTCCGACCTCGATCGTCCCGGTCTTGGAGAGGGCGGGGCCGCCATCGACCGCCGCCCGGAGGCTGTAATCGATATCAAAATCGTAAGCCATGATCAGTCCTCCGCGACCCAGGCGGTCAGAATGCGGACGGTGCTATCGTAGTCTGCCGACCCGTTCGTGAATGCGATAGTGTTACAGGTCGATCCCAGGAGGGCGATCGGTCCCGCCCCGACGAGACAGAGCGGCCCGTCGAACGTGATGCTGCTGCCGCCATCGACCTCGTAGCTGAGGGTGTCGTAGACGTTAGCATACATCATGAACAGGATCGCGTCGCCGGAGTCGCCGGGCTGGACGTCGACCGTCGCCGTCCCGGACGCTTCGACGACCGTCTCGACATAGGCGTAAGCCGTGGCGGTGTCTAGGGTGTCAGCTAAAGAGATGGTGGGGCCGTCTTCAACGTCGGCCTCCATCGTGTACGCTATATCAACCACTCAGGTCACCCCATCACTTCTTGCTCACCGAGGCCGTAAGTCAGCCGACGGGCGGTAGCTTCGTAACTCCGGGTGATAACTCCAGATTCGCCCATGTTCTCGGACATGTCGTTTATCTTACAGCCGCTAAACTTTATTACTGTTCCGGGGCTGATCATCGTCTCGCCACCATCGACCACTTCATAATCATAATGGCCGACGGTCATGTGTTCGATCTCGAATGTCTTGGGTCGACCTTCCATCTCAGGTCGAACCAGATGCTCATAAGCCAGCCACTCCCAGGTGGCGACGTTGGTGGGTTCCGATCCAGTGACCCACGTCCCGGTCTCAAAAGAGACGGTGTAGTCGTGATGACCGTCGATCAGGCTGGACGACAGAGCGGAACCGCTATGCTTGTTAGCCTCCATCTCGGTGGTCTTCTTCCACGAAAAGTTTTTGACGGGGATGTAGATCTTGCCACTCCCATCAATGGGGGTGATGACGATCTGAGTATGGATCGGTCCCTTCCCCATAATGTAATGTCCTGACTCAGTTTTAGGATAATCCTGTGCCATTTAGACCACCTTACTCATCTTGCGAGAAAATGTTTGGTGCGTACACAACATTCGCTCCGTCCTCAATTATACCAACGCCGTAATCCACATAGATTTTCTTTATGTGGCCGACGTTCTCCACCTGGAGGGTTACATCGACTCGCGAGTTGTCGGTGTACTGGTAACCCCGGTCGCCAGGCCCCTTCACATCCAGAATATACTTTACTGCGATGTGTTTGGCGAGGAGGCGGTTAAGCTCAGTAGCGATCGAAGATTTGAAGTCGGCCCGGATCTCTGGGGTGTTTTTCTTGAAGAAGAACTGCTTGGACACCCGCCAGAGCATACGAAGGATGTGGTTGATGGTCCGGTTGTCAACAGCGTCCGCAAACTGCCAATCGGAAGCGAGAGTCCTTGACCAGTTGGGGAACAGTCCAGCATCCTCTTTCACCAGGACGATAACCCGGTTGTTCTGAAGCGCCCGAACCGTGCCCTTCCTGTAAGTGGTGAGCAACCCCTGCATGGCCTTTAGGCTGTTGAGGCTGGACCTCTCGGCCGAGTCGTCACCAAGAGGCAGAGACGCCTCCCTCGCCGCCAGGGCAACCCAACCGTTCGTCCGGGGCGGGTCCTGCTCGCCTCCCCAGGGGTTGGCCACAAGCATAAAGTTTCTGTGGCTGTGGGGCGAAGCCATCTGGATGATATCGCTCTCGTCTTCGTTTGCGTCAAACCCGAGCACCCAAAGACAGGGTTCCCAGCCCTGCTCCATTTCCGTAGCGTGGCCCTCGGCAACGCTAAACAGATCGTAAGACCCGTCGCCGTCGGTTACGGATGACTGAGTGAGGGTGACGGCGGTTATGCCGGTCCGAGCTTCAGCAATATAGTCCCTGAGCACCCAAATAGCGTCATCCCACGTCGAAGCGTCCGGAGTGGACCCGTTGGCTCCGCCGGTCAGCTTGAATGTGCCGAGCTGAGGCAGATGAGTGTTAGTCGCGTCTTTGGTGTAACTGATAACGGTCGAGGTATCGAACGCGGCCACTATAGCGTCCTGGTCGGCAAGGTTGTCGACCGCCGGATAGGTGGTCGACCCGTCTTTTAAGGTCAGTTTCCGCGTGTAGTAGGCTATGTCGCAGGTGATAGACGCATAAGCGGGTGGTTCCTCGGTAGCGTAGAAGGTCAGAGACCCGTTGGTGGTGTCGACGTAGACCGTTCCGGATGCGAGGTCTCCAACGTCGTAGACGATCGTCCGGGCGACGTTGTCGACCTTGACCCAATTGGCGTCAGATGCGACC
>Ga0116143_10003797_pt1 | contig 14930 bp, 20 predicted proteins | sample AD_UKC034_MetaG_FD_89745 | JGI IMG/M metagenome (GOLD analysis project Ga0116143, IMG submission 89745) | Active sludge microbial communities of municipal wastewater-treating anaerobic digesters from USA - AD_UKC034_MetaG | ecosystem: Engineered > Bioreactor > Anaerobic > Digestate | place: USA...
AGGTAAGGGCCATTGACTCCCCTCGCGCCTTCGTAGATGATATCGCCCAACAGGCTGATCAGGCCGAAGAAGAGGATGAGGCGGAGAGCGGTGGATTTAAGATTTTTCAAATCTTTTAAGACAATTGGGGTGGGAAATATTTTTAAATCTTAATGAACAGCATCAGGGATATACATTAGATTTCCCCTGATTATTGGCAAGGTGTCTTAAACATCTTTCTAAGGTACCAAAACAAGGCAATTGAACTCGTCTCAAAATTTCAAAATCAATCAATCTTGTTAATGGCAATTGGTCAACATTTGGCTTATATGATTTGCCTTGGGGGTAAAACCTACTGACAATTCCTTTCGCATCACGATTACCTTCAAAATCTCCGATAAAGTTTGCGTCACGGCTAATCAATATTTTCCCCGCTCCAAAATCGTATTTAATCTCTTGACCAGCAAAAACATTCAGGCATGGCAAAAAGAGAGTTTCAAACTCCCTGTACATTATATGATAAGCAATAGGAAAAGGTGTATTTAAGGCCCTAAGATTTACAGATACATCAGGAACGACATTAACAGGACAATTATCTTCATCATCACGAACAATTAGCAAACCTGAAACATTTTGTTTGGTTCGAATGTATTCCACCCCTTTTTTAAGGCCTTCAAGTTTATGCAAATTTTTCCATCTAAGTCCTGGTGAATGAATGGGAATAAATGGAAGTTGCAAATCAAGCCACAACCTGTTAACTAAATTAGATACTGCACCAGTATCACCATGACCCTCAACTAAAATGTAAATCATTCGAAGGAAATTGATAATTGTTTTGGCTTTATTCCTTCAGAACGGTGAATTTCCCCAAGAGTTAATAGACCCTTCTTAACAGCTTCAAGTTGATCAAAAGCCATTGGGTTAACCTTTGTAATAGAATCTAATCGATCAACGACTCTTATCACCTCACCATCTCGAATAGAATCTAATAGTTCAGGACTATGGGTAGTTATGAGTACTTGCGAATTCCATTTTGTTTGATTAATAAAATCAATTATTAATGGAATTGCACCTGGGTGAATTGTAAGTTCAGGCTCCTCAATTCCTATTACTGATAAATAGGGCTGTTGTAACATCGCAGTCAGAATACCAGCAATCCTTAATGTTCCATCCGATTCTTGAGCTGATTCAAACCACTTAGCTTTACGGCTCTTTCCTGATGTACCATGTTTAAATTTTGATATCAGGTAACCGCTTAATTGCTTAATCTCTATATCATCAATATCACTTGTAAGTTTTCCTAAAGCAGCAATTAATTCTGGCTTCCATGATTCTTCAGGCTGATCCTTTAATATTGAAACCCAATTATATCCGTGTTCTTCCATTGGTTTAACAGGGTCATATATTTGAGGTTTTCTTAGGTTATCAGGATATATATTGTACACATCCATGTTCTTTAAGAAATCTACTAAAGGTTTAAATCTCTTATCACCAGATATAAGGGGAAGTACTAAACTTGTAGGAGTTGTATTGGGTTTTAATCCTTCGGGTCCATTTATCCATTTTTGATTGCGAATTATAAAAGAGTTTTGAACACCATTAATGGTTATACTGGCTTTCTCGTCTTTTATAATGTAGTCATGCTTTCTATCACTGGCGATTTCAAATTCATAGAATCCTGAAATATCTTTACTATTTATGTCAATATGAATATAGACATTTAAAGGTTTACCAGAACTCCACCTCCTAACAGCTTTTATTCCGTGACGTTTATTCAACGCACCTTCAAGACCAATCCTCATGATATCAGAAATGAACCTAATTAAATCAACAACATTAGATTTGCCTGAACCATTTTGTCCAACAAATACTGTTAACCTACCAAGATTAATAACAGTATTTGGACCAATACTTCGATAATTGGATACTTTTATCCTAGTAATCATATTGCATTTTTAACAAAATTAAAGAAAATCATTAAGTATTATTCAATTAGAAATACCTGCATTATTTAGCGTTATCATCTCAACCCAATGCAACTAACCTCCACGTGTGCTCCTGCCGGCAGCGCCACTACCTGCACTGCTTCTCGGGCCGGCGGAGCGTTGGTGAAATATTCCCCGTAAATCGCGTTGATCTGCTTGTAGTTCTTTATATCGGTCATGTAGATCGTGGCCTTGACGATATTTTCATATGACATTCCGGCCTCCTTTAGCACAGCGCCAAGGTTCGACATCACGCGCCGCGTCTCGGTTTCGAGGTTCAGCGTGTCCATGGTGCCGGTTTCGGGATCCAGGGCAATATTGCCGGAAACATAGAGCGTATTACCCACGAGGATCGCCTGGCTATATGGCCCAATGGCCTTAGGTGCATCAGGCGCCTGGATGACTTTCTTTTCTGAAGTCTGAGGAAATGCTGCCAAAAGCAGGAAGATAAAAAGCAAACTGAAACCTGTCTTTTTCATAATTAATTGATATTGAAAGATTCTATTTCTTCTGAGCAGCCAGATCGGTAATGCCTTTAACCAGCTTATCCAGGTCGCGTTCCAGGGTATAGACGTTCGGGGTGACCCGGACGCCGGAAATGTTTTCCCATACAATGCTGACAGTGTGAATTTTATACTTTTCAAACAACTTCGCATCGATCTCGCCCGGCTCATAACCGTCGATCGAAAACAGGCCGATCACGCAGGAGAATTCCGGTTTCAACGACGTGTGAAGATGCACGCCAGGAATATCTCTGACCTTTTCCATCCAGTAATTCTTCAGGTAGCGCAGCCGGTCTTCCTTGCGTCTGGAGCCGATGGCATAATGGAAATCCAGCGCGCTGCCGATCGCCATTTCGCTGGCAAAAGAGCGTGTTCCCATCCGCTCGAATTTCTGGATCTCATCACTGAGATATTTCTCATCAGGGTAGATCGGGTAGATTTTGGCGATCTTTTCCTTTTTCACGTAAAGCAAACCCGAGCCAAACGGCGCACCCATCCATTTGTGCAGGCTGGTGGCAAAATAGTCGCAGTCAAGATCCGGGATCTTGAAGTCCAGCAACGCGAAGCTGTGGGCGCCGTCGACCAGCACCTCGATACCACGCCGGTGCGCTTCGGCGGCGATCTTCTTCACCGGTACGATCTGCCCGATCCAGTTGATAATATGGGTCACGTTGACCACCCTGGTTTTATTGGTGAACTGCTCGATATATTTCTGTGCCAGCACGTCTTCATCTTCCATGGGAAGCTCCAGGTTCACCCATTTCAGCACGATGCCGTCGCGCTGCTCGAGCATTTTGAACAGGTTAATGACATTCGGGTAATCTTGCTTTGCAATCACCACCTCATCACCTTGCTGAAGGTTCAACCCGTAGATGATAATGTCCATCGCCTCGGTGGTGTTGCGGTTGATGGCGATCTCGCCGGGTTCGCAGCCGGCCAGCGCGGCCAGGTCTGCACGGAGCGCTTCACGTCCCTGGTCGAGGATGCGCCACATGTAATACGACGGCGCCTCGTTGCAATAGCGGTTGTAACGCTCGAAGGTGTCCTGCACCGGCTTCGGCGACGGGCTCACCCCGCCGTTGTTCAGGTTGATGATGTTGGGCGAAACGGTGTAATTCTGCTGCACCCAGGCCCAGAAGTCGTCGTCCGGGGTATCGGGAGGTGGAACGTTCATAAGGTCAGGGTTTTCAAATTCTTTTCCCAGGGCAAGGCCGGGAAATAAGGCTGAACCCAGCGAGGCAGCGCCCAGCGTTGCACTGAGCTGCCTGACGAATGAGCGTCGGTTGATGGACATTTTGTTTGGATTTAGACTCAAATTTAAAGATAAATAAGTACGGAACCTTATGTTCGTCGCGTAAACAATTTATCGTAGTAATCTTGGCATCAAATAGTAAACTGGTCCATCTCACCGCCGGGACTCGGAGGCGCAGGAACAACTGGTCAGGTTCCGCAACAAACGCAGCCCTTTGCAGGCTTCTCACCGGAAATGGTGATACTGAATACGCCGGTTCCGGATTTCCTGAACGCCTCGATTTCTTCTATTGTAAGATATTCAGCCAGCACGTTATCCGGGATAAAGATCTCTTTCTCTTTATGAATGGTGATATTGATAAAGCCCATCTTAGCGATCAGTTCCATGTACTTTTCACGTTCCATTGCCCCTGACACGCAGCCGGCATACATTTCAGCCGCGTTTCTTATTTTTTCCGGTAGTTCGCCTTTGAGAATGATGTCGGAGATACAGAAGTGCCCGCCGACTTTTAACACCCGGCATATTTCAGAAACCGCCATGTCCTTGTCGGGCACCAGGTTCAGCACACAGTTGCTGATCACCACATCGGCTTTCTTGGAGGTCACCGGCATGTTTTCAATATCGCCGTAGCGGAACTGCACGTTCTTGTACCCCAGTTTCTCCGCGTTTTTCCTGGCCAGCTCGATCATCTCCTTGGTCATGTCGATGCCGATGACCTTGCCTTCCTCGCCGACCAGGGCGCGGGCCACAAAACAATCATTTCCGGCGCCGGAACCAAGGTCAATCACCACATCGCCCTTCCTGATGTGCACAAAATCGGTCGGAATGCCGCATCCAAGTCCCAGGTCGGCATCCGGGTCATAGCCTTCTTTGCCGGTGTAACTTTCGCTGAAGATCGTGTACGTGTCGCTGCATCCACAACCGCAACCACAGGAGTCTTTCTTCTCCGTTTCAGCGCTTTCCTTCGCGATCTGCCCGTACTTTTCACGAACGATCTTTTTTACATCTTCCATAAATAAGAAATGTTGAATGTTGAATTTTAAATTTTGAATTCGGGAATTCTTTTTAATCCGTGTAAATCCGTTTTATCCGCGTCATCCGTGTGCTATTGAATGATAAAAATAACCGAATCCCTCTTTTATCTCGTCACGCACCTTCCTGTAAACCGCCATCACCTCCTCTTCACTTCCCACCGCATCCGCCGGATCATCGAAGCCAATATGAAGGCGTTGTTTTACTTTGCCGGTAAATGCAGGGCACACCTCTTTCGCACCACCGCATACGGTGATCACGTAATCCCATTTTTCATCAACATACTGATCGACCAATTCCGGAACATGATGGCTGATATCGATGCCGAGCTCTTTCATCACTTTCACCGCGTTGGGATTCACTTTATCCGCCGGATGGGTTCCTGCGGAATGAACTTCCAGCGTTTTATCAAACGACTTTAAGAATCCTTCCGCCATCTGGCTGCGGCAACTGTTTCCCGTACAAATTACCAAAATCTTCTTTCCCATAATTGTCATTAACCAATTTCACAAAAATACTACTCGGAATCTACATTTTGCAGGCTTCCGGATTATTAATTTTTAAAATACATCTTTTTGAACCAGAATGCTACATTTACCAACGCGATCATTACCGGTACTTCAACCAGGGGACCTATAACGGCTGCAAATGCTTCTCCGGAATTAATTCCAAATACTGCAATGGCCACCGCGATAGCGAGTTCAAAATTGTTGCTTGCGGCGGTAAACGACAAGGTGGTCGACTGTTCATAGTTCGCCCCGACCTTTTTGCTCATAAAGAAAGAGACCACGAACATCACCACGAAATAAATTACCAGCGGGATGGCAATACGGACCACGTCCAGCGGGATCTTGACAATGTATTCGCCTTTCAGGGAGAACATCACCAGGATGGTGAACAGCAGTGCAATCAGCGTAAAAGGGCTGATCTTCGGGACGAATTTCGTTTCGTACCAGGTTTTATCCTTCACCCTGATTAAAATAAAACGGGTCAGGAATCCGGCGATGAATGGAATTCCCAGGTAGATGAACACGCTTTTGGCTATCTGCCCGATGGTGATCTGTTCTACGGCATCATTTACCGGCAATCCGAACCAGCCGGGCAGGACAGCGATAAAGAACCAGGCATAAACTGAAAAGAACAACACCTGGAAGATGGAGTTAAAAGCCACCAGTCCTGCGGCGTATTGCCGGTCGCCTTTGGCCAGGTCGTTCCATACGATCACCATGGCGATACAACGGGCCAGCCCGATCAGGATCAGTCCGTACATGTACTCGATGTTGAATTGCAGAAAGATGATCGCCAGGAGAAACATGAGTACCGGCCCGATGATCCAGTTTTGAACAAGCGACAGGCTCAATACTTTCACATTTCTGAACACATCGCCTAACTCTTCATATTTCACTTTGGCAAGCGGCGGATACATCATGACGATCAGGCCAATGGCAATGGGAATATTTGTCGTACCGCTCGACATACTGTCCCAGAATTCTGCAACGGAAGGGAATGCCCAGCCCATAAAAACCCCGGCAAACATAGCGAGGAATATCCAGAGGGTCAGGTAACGGTCAAGGAATTTTAAACGCGATTTTGATGGCATAATTCAAGGTTTTATTTTGTTGATTCTTTCATTGCCTCGATGATCTTGCTTTTTTCCGGCACATATCCCCGGGCAAACATTTTACCATTGATCACGAGCGCCGGCAGCACGTACGTGTTATATTTCATCAGATCGTCCAGTTTGTCAAGGATCTTAATTTCCACTTCAAGCCCCGATTCAAGCACAGCTTCTTCAACCTGGTGTATCATTCTCCTGCACTTTTTACACTTGCTTCCGGGACATAATATGACGATCTGTACGGCCATTTGAATTAAGTCAGATTGCCCCGTAAATCAACCCGCTGATGGTTGCCATAATAACGACCAGCACAACATACACCACTGTTTTTTGTGTGCCCATCACACCACGGATAACCAGCATGTTGGGCAATGAAAGGGATGGCCCGGCAAGCAGCAATGCCAGCGCAGGTCCCTTTCCCATGCCGGAGGCGATAAGTCCCTGAAGGATCGGTACTTCGGTCAGTGTTGCGAAATACATGAAAGCCCCTACAATTGATGCGAAAAAGTTTGAAAAAACGGAATTGCCTCCCACCAGCCACTGGATCCACTCATTGGGGATGATACCGGCAATCGTGGTGCCGTCATGTGTGGAGCCCAGCAGGAAACCGGCCGTGACCACGCCTATGGCCAGCAAAGGCATGATCTGCCTGGCAAATCCCCAGGTGGAGATGGTCCACTCCCTGTTCTCCTCATCTTTCTTATCCAGAAGCGTAATTATGCTTAATGCAGCTATGCCCACGATCATAGGGACCAGCGGACTTAGCTTCGGATCAGCGATAAAATAATTGGAAAGCAGCGCCGAGAGGCCGGTAACTAAAATGGCAGAAATAACCCACTGCCATTTTATTTTCAGGATATAGATCAGGGAATAGCCCAGCAGTAAGGAAAAAAAGCCTGTGATATACCATTTGTAGGCCCAGATATAAAACCACAGACTTGAGGTATCGGTTGCCGAAGGGCTTCCCCAGTTGGCGAAGACCAGGATCAGTACCAGGACAAAAAAATGAAAGGAGGTCTGCCACACAGGTCTTTTTTCCGGCGGCATCACGATATTCATTTGTTCTTCCCTTTTAACTGCTTCTTCCTTTCGGTAAATGAGCGACATGATCACACCGATAATGACGCTGAAGGAAACGGCGCCGATCACCCGGGCTACGCCCATCTCAAAACCCAGGATACGTGCGGTAAGAATGATGGCCAGGATATTGATGGCCGGCCCGGAATATAAAAAAGCGATGGCCGGTCCCAGGCCCGCTCCCCGCTTGTGGATACTGGAAAACAAAGGCAAAATCGTGCAGGAACAGACAGCCAGGATAGTCCCTGAAACAGAAGCGACAGTGTACGCCAGCCATTTCTTTGCATTCGCGCCAAAGTATCGCAAAACCGATCCCTGGCTGACAAAGACCGAGATCACCCCGGCGATGAAGAAAGCAGGTAATAAGCATAAAACCACGTGCTCCCTGGCATACCATTTTACCAGGTCGAACGTGGCATCGATGGCCGTGTTGAACCGGATGCTTTCGACCGGCAGAAAAAAGGCCACCCCGAAAATCACGATGATCCAGAAGAGGATCTTTAATTCTTTTTTGCTTTCCATAAAATGTTTTATAAATCATTTCGATTAAAACCGAAATGAAAAATTAAATTTTTTTAAAAAAAGAACATGATGACATAGTAAACCCCGACTCCGATGAAAACAACAGCCACAACACGCCTGAACCATTGTTCGAAGATTTTGATCCGGTTGTAAAGTTTGCCCACATTTCCCACCGCGAAAGCCAGCAGCCAGGCAAAGATGATGACCGGCAACCCGGTCGCAATCGCAAAAACAGCCGGCAGGTATAATCCGCCGGCACTGGCAATACTGATCGGGATGAGCATGACAAAATAGAGTACACCACTGTAAGGGCAGAACGCCAGGGCGAAAACCATACCCAACAATAGTGAACCCCAGTAGCTACCTTTACCTTTTTCACCGATTCTTTCGGTAAGGTTTGAAAAACCCGGAAATTTGATTTTAATGACATCCAGCATGAAAAGCCCGATCAGAATCAAAATGGGACCCAGCAGTTTCTCGCCCCATCCCTGGAAAAGGCTTGCCACATCCATCTTGCTGGCGCCAAAATAGATGATGACCGCCAGGCCCGTGTATGAAACGATCCTTCCGAGCGTATAGATCAACCCGCTCAGGAAGACCTTCCGCCGGTCTTCCAGGTCGCGGCTGATGAATCCGATCGCGGAAATATTCGTTGCCAGCGGGCAGGGACTGATGGCTGTCATCAATCCCAGGATAAACGCGGTTAAAGCTGCATACTGTGAATTATCCAGGATATTTTGCAGGAATTCCATGCGATTATTCTTTCAGGGCTTTATCCACTGCTTTCTTCATTTCCGATTTGAGCCTGTCGTAATTATCTGAATACATGAAGCCTTCTCCGGTTATATCCACCTTTTTATCGCCATGAACCACCACCAGGGTTTGCATCCCGATATCCATTTTCTTTCCGGTCTCTTTGCCGCTTGCTTCGTCAAGGTTTACCGACTGGAAAAAATACTCGCCTGATGTAACCTGATCCGGATATAATTCTTCCACAGCTTTTTTCGAATTATTCTCTACCGAAATACAGGTGTTGCACCTTCTTTCAAAATGGAAATAATAAACCCCAACCTGAGCGGTTTTCACCTCTTCACTGGTCGTTTGAGCCTGGCTCTCCTGGGCATTGCAGGGTAATTGCATTGAAACTGTTACCAGGATGATCATGGTCAGAAAAAACTTTTTCATATTCATTTTTTTATTGATATTTCTTTAAAACATTGATAATCTCATCTGCAGAGGGAATCCGGCCTTTGATTTCGACCTTATCGTTGACCACCAGGGCGGGGGTCGACATCACTCCATAGTTCATAATATCCATAATATCTTCGACTTTAGTGATGGTCGCGTTGATGTTGTTTTGTTCCACCACGTCGCGGGTCATTTTTTCAAGCGATTTACATTTAGGACATCCCGTCCCTAAAATTTTGATTTCCATTTTATTAAGTTATTTACATGTTTTTGAATCAACTTGACTTTTATTATTCAGGAAAAAATCATTCATCATGATCCGCGCCTCTTCCCAGTTTTCCTTGTTGATACAATATTTAATAAATGGAGGATTGATTTCTCCCTGGATCAATCCTGCCTTTTTAAGTTCTTTTAAATGTTCGGATAAGGTCGAACGGGCGATCGGCAATTCCTCCGCCATATCACCGGAATAGCAGCACTTATCGAGGTTGGCCGCGAGAAAATTCAGCACGAACACCCTTACCGGGTGAGAAAGGGCTTTTGCGTACCTGGAGAGCTTCTCCTGCTCCGGGGTCAGATATGATACTTTGTGGCTCATCGCATTTCGTATTTCGCAAAAATACGAAATGTTTTGATCCAACCGTTGGCATTTCTTTTTTTCAATCCCTTATCTTTCATAGTGATTTACAACGAAATGTCAAATTGGCTCAGAAATCGATTAAATTTGCATTATTCAGATCGATTTTATGAAATATACCTTCTCAGTGCATGCTTTGGAACAGATAAAAAGAAGAATCTGAGTTTAAATCTGATTGAGGAAGTACTTAATAATCCTGAACGTATCGTTGAGTCTGGTAACCTTAAAGTATTTCAATCTGTAATTGAGATTGAACAAACATCAAAGTATTTATTAAGGGTATTTGTTAATACGGAAAAAGCACCAGCGCTAGTTGTTACAGTTTATAGAACCTCTAAAATTGAAAAATATTATGAAGGTAAAATATGACAAACAGGTCGATATTCTTTACATTTCTTTCAGTGATCAGGAAGTTCATGAAAGTGATGAAGAGAAACCCGGTGTTATTATTGATTACTCAAAGGATGGCGCAGTTGTAGGAATTGAAATACTCAATGCTTCCAAACAGATGTCAAATCCCACTAAGGTCGAATATGAAGTAGCTTGATTTTAACAGGATAACATCCTGAAAGATTAAAAAAGAGAGAAGAAAAGCGACTTAGTCCAGCCGGGTAAACTCATACCCGTTCCCCGACCAATCCAGGAACTTCATGAATCCTTCATGGGTAATGACCAGGCTGGCGGTATTGTCGTTGGGGTGAAAACTGAGGTGGTGCGCATCTTTCAGCACTTCATCCAGGAAAACATAGACATGGTCGGTCGCATCGTTGATCAGTCCGAAGAGGGAGACTGAACCGGGCGTGACGCCGAGATATTTCATCAGCCGTTCCGGTGATGCAAACGTCAGCTTGCCCTGCTTCAGGCGTTTTTCCAGGTCGTGGATGGCTAGCGGCCGTGAATGCTCCATGATCACCAGGTAGTGCCTGTTGCCCTTGTGGTTACGAAAGAAGATGTTCTTGCAGTGGGTGGAGTCGATGTCCTTCCAGTTCTTCAATGCTTCTTCGATGGTCGGTGCAGCCGGGTGCTCGTAATAATCAAACGTGATACCCAGTTCTTCAAGTTTCCTGTATAAGTTCGGATCGCCTCGCATGGCCAGGTTTGTTAACGCAATTTTTTCAATTCCATGACCTCTCTATCATTAAGAAACCGCCAGGTGCCGCGTGGCAGGTTTTTCTTGGTCAGCCCGGCGTATATCACGCGGTCGAGTTTGACGACCTTGTGGCCGAATAATTCGAAGATCCGGCGGATCACCCGGTTCTGGCCCGAATGGATCGTCATACCCAACTCCCGGCGGTCATTGGCGTCTTCGACGTATTCAATGCCGTCTATCTCGATCATCTCCCCATCCAGTTCCACTCCCTGGGCCACTTTCAGCAGGTTGGCCTTCGCCAGCGGCTGGTCGAGCACCACATGGTACAACTTACTGATTTTCGACCGGGGGTGCATGAGCTTTTTGGCCAGTTCGCCGTCGTTGGTGAAGAGCAGCAGTCCGGTCGTGTTGCGGTCTAGCCTTCCCACCGGGTAGATTCTTTCTTTACAGGCCCCGGCGATGAGTTCCATCACCGTATTTTTTGCATGCGGGTCCTTGGTGGTAGTAACATATCCCTTTTGCTTGTTCAGGAGGAGGTAGCGTTTGGCCTCATTGGAGAGGGTCTGGTCGCCGTACTGCACCTTGTCGCCCGGCATCACCTTGGTCCCGAGTGTCGAGACCACCTGTCCGTTCACTTTGATCACCCCGGCCTGGATCATCTGGTCGGCTTCCCTGCGGGAGCAGACCCCGGAGTTCGCGATGTACCTGTTCAGCCGGATCCCTTCCGGTTCGTAGGCGCCCGGAACGATCCGCCTGCCTCCCTTTGTGGCATATTTACTTCCTGGCTCATGCGATGCATGGCTCTTCTTCTCGATGACTTTTTTCACGGGCTTTCTCCGCTCAGACCGCTCATTTTCTTCCCCGGACGGTTTCGGTCTGTCTTTTTTTAAGAAAGGTCTGGGCGGACGATCTTCTTTCGGCCTGGGCTTGTATGGCTTTTCCATCCTGCCCTCCGACCTGCCGGTACTTTTCCGTTCCGGACGCGTCGTGCGCTCTTTCTTTGCTAAGTTTTGAAAAGGTTTCCTGGGTTGACGGGGTGATTTTTCCGGAGACATGACGATGAAATGTTAAATTTTGAATTTTGAATTTTAAATTAATGAACAATTGAACAATTGAACCATCACCTCGGCAAAGGTAACAAACAATCCCCTCAACCCGACCTGAGCCTCGGGTAAAAAGCGTCCTTCAGGTGGTTTATCCTGGTTTCATTTTTATTATGGATAATGGAAATGATATCGAAACGGGTTTCCAGGTTGATGTTCTTCCGGTAGATGTACGCGTTGGCCGCCCGGATCAAAGCATTCTGCTTGTCGCGGGTGACCGATTCTTCCGGCTCCGCGAATTTATCACTGCTCCTGGATTTCACTTCGATGATCACCAGGAAATCCTTATCCCTCGCAATGAGGTCGATCTCATTGCGTCCCGCCCTCCAGTTCGTGTCAAGGATGATATATCCCTGCCGCAGGAGGTACGTCGTGGCGATTTCTTCGCCCTGTTTGCCGAGTTGGTTTGCTTCTGACATCTTCTTGGCTCCTTTATAAATCATATCTCGTTTAAATAACCACAAAGGCGACGAAGGGTTTTCACAAAGGCACACAAAGTAATTGATTAACTGATAAATACCTTTGTGATCCTTTGTGAAAATCCTTTGTGTTCCTTTGTGGTAAAAAAAATCTGAAATCTTATATCGACAATTGACTTAAGACTAAAGACCTAAGACTATAACTATTTATCCGCTTTTTTCGAAAAAATACCCGGTGATGGGCAATTTTTTTTAGATGATATTGAATTTAATGACGGGGTTTACGGGATCTTTTTTCCGGGGGACTGACCGGGCAGACCGGGCCCAGGTCGTACCGGCTGATATCGAGGATCTCGTAAAGCAATCCGGAGGAGAGCGAACGGGTGGTATTGGTCAGCACGATGATGGTTTTTTCCTGGTAGAGATCGCGCACGAAGTACGTCCTGAACCCTTTCCACCATCCGTAATGGTACACGGTTTTCGGTCGTTCGGCGCGGAGCCGCCAGCCGAACCCGTAATTATCCTTGTATTTCGAAAATTTCGGGCTGCCCGGGGTAAAAGCCTCCTCCAGCGTTTCATCGCTCACCAGCAATCCGCTGTAAAGCACCTGGTCCCATTTGAACAGGTCTTCCACAGAAGCATAGATGCCTTTGTCGCCTACAACACCGTTCTGGTAATGATTGGGTTCTTCCCTCGGGAGGCTCCGCCCGGAACGGTGGCCCGCCACGCCGACCGGAACGTAGGGCGGGATCTCCTGCCCTGCTTCAAGCTGGTAAATAAAAGACTGGTCCATGCCGGCGGGATCAAAAATGAACTCGCGGACGAACTGTGCGAAAGGCTTATTGGTGATCCGCTCAACTATCGAAGCCAGTAACGCGTAATTTGAATTGCAATAATCGAATCCGCTGTTTGGTGAAAAATATCGGGGCGGTTTTTGTTCTTCCATAACCCGGATCATGTCTTCATTGGTCAGGGGCTTTTCCTGGTCCCAGTATTTATCTGAAAAATGCATGTAATCCGGGATGCCGGACCGGTGGTTGAGCATCTGGCGGATGGTCACACCGGGGTATGGCAGTTCAGGGATAAATTTCCGCACGCTGTCGTCATAATCCAGGTGCCCTTCCTCTTCCAGGATCATGATGGCCATGGCAGTGAACATTTTTGAAACGGAAGCCAGTTGAAATGGCGAAGAAGTCGTAAGTCTTTTTTTAGCCTTGAAATCATCATAACCGTATGCTTTCTTAAACACAAGGCGGCCTTTTTCCCCGTAAAGCACCGTCCCGTTGAAACCGGCTTTGGTCTGCAGTGAAGTGAAAATGCTGTCGAGTATCCTGCCCTTCTTTGCCATGATGGCTTTGTCCAGGTCGATGAAAATACTATCGACCGGGAAAGCATGCTTGCGGATGTACCGCGGTGATCCTTTGATTTCTTTCGTGAGGAAAAGAATGGCTGCCGCCAGCCCGATCGCAATCCCGACCGGGAGGATGATGTATTTCGTTATCTGGAAGAGGAGCCGTATCAATTTTCTAAAAAATCCGGGCAAAAATAGGGTTTTTAGGGAAAATTTTCTTGCTAACTTCGCCAGATATATGAATTTAATCAACAGGAGGAAAAAACTATGTCATGTGAAGCACAAAACAATGCCACCGGTGGCGCGATCTACGGGTTGGGCCTGATCGGGGCCGCAGTGTATTACATCCAGGCTGCAACCGGTTTCTGGATGGGTGTCGTCGGTTTCCTGAAAGCCTTGGTATGGCCGGCTTTTCTGGTGTATGAAGCCTTAAAGCAACTGGCGCTCTGAGTAAATGGCCGGAAGGATCCTGAAATCGATCTACCGGGAAGCACTGATCTTGTTTCTTTTCGTTTTCCTGGTCCATCATTATTTCGGTTATGTCGACAAGGTCATCAAGTCCGACGGAACAGGCTATTACGAGTACCTGCCTTCCCTGTTCATTCACCATGACCTGGTGAGAAAAGACGTTCCGGTGCAGGCTGATACCGCGGGGCTTTATCAGCGGATCAATTCCATCCAGTCCTACGTCGGCTTCGGCGATTTCAAAGTCAATAAATACGCTTGCGGGACGGCCCTTCTGCAACTTCCTTTTTTTGCAGCGGCATCGGTTTTGACAGACCGTGAAGGAAATGACCACGACGGCTACCAGGCACCGTTCCAGAAAGCCGTTTTCATTGCCACACTCTTTTATCTCTTCCTTGGAATAGTTTTTCTCAGAAAATTGCTTGAACTGTACCGGGTCAACGAGCATCTGATCACCTTCATGCAGCTTTTGCTGGTGCTGGGTACGGGAGTGACCAACTATACAACCTACGACGCCTGTTTCAGCCATATTTACTCGCTGTTTGCCATAACGGCCTTTCTTTATTTCACAAAGCATTATTTCGACAGCCGGAATTTAAATCAGTTCATTTTCGCCTGCCTGTTTGCAGGACTGGTGGTCATATTACGGCAGGTCAATGTCCTTATTGTGCTATTTGCTCCATTCCTGGCGGGTTCCTGGCAAAATCTA
>Ga0116143_10003798_pt1 | contig 14928 bp, 10 predicted proteins | sample AD_UKC034_MetaG_FD_89745 | JGI IMG/M metagenome (GOLD analysis project Ga0116143, IMG submission 89745) | Active sludge microbial communities of municipal wastewater-treating anaerobic digesters from USA - AD_UKC034_MetaG | ecosystem: Engineered > Bioreactor > Anaerobic > Digestate | place: USA...
CCTGCAGCTTGATCATCTCGAAGGGATAGAGCGGCGTCAGCTGTTCAAAATGGACGTTGCGGCGCTGCTCGATGATGACATCGGGGTGCATGAAGTTCACGGCTTCGACTTTGATCAAGGCGAAGTACTTCTCTCCGTTCTTGGGCGGCCGGACGACGCCGGAGATCGTGTCTCCGGTGCGGAGCTGGAATTTCCGAATCTGCGAAGGCGAGACGTAGATGTCATCCTGGCTCGGCAGGTAGCTGAATTCAGGCGCCCGAAGGAACCCGAACCCGTCCTCGAGCGTCTCCAGGACGCCCTCGGAAAAGAGCAGGCCCTGCTTTTTGGCCTGGGCTTCGAGAATCTTGAAGATCAGGTCGTGGCGGCTGTCTTTTTCGTGCTCGATTTCCTCGGCCGGCAAGCCCGCCTCGGCCGCGATTTTCAAAATGACTTTCGTCTCCTGTTCCTCGAGCTCGATGAGGCCCCATTCGCGGGTTTCCCGGTCCGCCGGGTACTCGCGCGGCTCTCTCGTTTCCCGCGGTTCACGCTGCTCCCGGGGCTCTCGTTCCCGGTTGTTTCTCGGTTCTCTTGTCGACATCTCTGCACCTCGCGATTGAATTCTTAATGCATCCGGACGGCTTCCCCTTCTCCGGCGGGAGTCGAGGAATCCGAAGCCCCTTCGGGCGGCGTCTGGACCGAGGGCATTTCCCGGGTCAAGACGATTTTCAACACCTCATCCATCGTTTCGACAAGATGGATTGTCATATCCTGGGCGACGTTCTTGGGCAGGTCCTTGAGGTCGGCCTTGTTGTCCCTCGGCAGGATCGCTTCCCGGATGCCTTCGCGGTGGGCGGCCAGGAGCTTCTCCTTGATCCCGCCGACGGGAAGCACCCGGCCTCGAAGCGTGATCTCGCCGCTCAGGGCGATTTTCTTGCAGACCGGGATCTCCGTCATCAGGGACAGGATGGCCACGGCGATGGTGATCCCGGCCGAGGGGCCTTCCTTCGGCGTCGCCCCCTCCGGGACGTGGATGTGGATGTCGAAATCCTTGGTCACGTCCTTGGCGATGTTCAGCTCGAAGATCTTCGCCCGGACGTAGCTGAAGGCGGTCCGGGCCGACTCCTGCATGACCTCGCCCAACTGACCGGTCAGGACGAAGTTGCCTTTGCCGTGGACCTTGGTGGCCTCGAACGTCAGAAGCTCGCCGCCGAACTCCGTCCAGGCCATTCCGATCGACACCCCGGTTTCGTCCTCCCGGTCCAGAGCTTTCCGCCGGAACTTGGGAACGCCGAGGTATGATTCAAGGTTCTTGGCCGAGACCCGTTCCCGGTGGGAAGCCCCGTGGAGAACGACCCTCTTGACGGCTTTGCGGCAGATCGAGGTCAGCTCCCGCTCGAGGTTACGCACCCCCGCCTCGCGGGTGTACTCATTGATCAGCTTGGCCAGGCCGGCGTCTGAAATCGTCAAATTCTTTTCGGTCAGTCCGTGGGCCGTCAGCTGCTTGGGCCAGAGGAACCGGCGGGCGATCTGGAGCTTTTCCGGCTCCGTGTATCCCGCGATCCGGATGATCTCCATCCGGTCGATGAGGGGCCGCGGGATGGGCTCGAGCATATTGGCCGTGACGATGAACATGACCTGGGAAAGGTCGAAATCCGTGTCGATGTAATGATCGAGAAAGGCGTTGTTCTGCTCGGGATCGAGGACTTCCATCAAGGCCGAGGCCGGATCGCCCCGGAAGTCCATGCTCATCTTGTCGACTTCGTCCAGGAGAAAGACCGGGTTCTTCGTCCCGGCCCGTTTCAACATCTGGATGATCCGGCCGGGATAAGCCCCGATGTACGTCCGGCGATGGCCCCGGATCTCGGCTTCGTCACGGACGCCCCCCAGCGAAAGCCGGACGAATTTCCGGCCGGTCGCCCGGGCGATGGACTTGGCCAGGGAGCTCTTCCCCACTCCGGGAGGGCCGATCAGGCCGAGGATGACTCCCCGCGGCGTTTTGACGAGCTGGCGGACCGACAGGTATTCCAGGACGCGCTCCTTGACCTTTTCCAGCCCATAGTGGTCTTCATCGAGGATGCGCTCGGCTTCCTTGATATTACGCTTTTCCCTGGACCGCTTAACCCAGGGCAAGGCGATAAGCCAGTCGAGGTAATTGCGGCAAACCGTGGCCTCGGCCGACATCGGCGGCATCGCCTCGAGACGCTCGATCTCTTTGCGGGCTTTTTCCAAGGCGTCGGGAGGCATCTGGGCGGCCAGGACCTTTTTCTTCAACTCGTCCATCTCATTGGCCTGGTCGTCTTTCTTCCCGCCGGCCGGGAAAACCGTCGTCGTCCCCTCCGCCCGCCGGCCGGATTCCCCGGACTTGCCGGATTTCCGCCGGAGGCCGGCCTGGATCCGCTTGATTTCGTGCTCCAGAAGAAACTCCAGGTGAGAAAGTCTTTCTCCGGCCTTGATCGTCTCCAGAAGACTCTGTTTTTCCTCCAGGGGAATGAACAAGTGGGAGGAGATGATGTCGGCGATCCGCTCGGGGGAATGATCCCGGAGAGCCGGGATGATGGTTTGAAAATTCGCGTTCTGGTTGAGCTTAAGATACTCCTCGAACATAAGCAGAACGCGCTTGAGGACGTCGGCCAGCGAGGCCGCGGTCTCCTCCGAAGGCGGCGTTTCCTTGACCAGGACCTGGTAGAAAGGATAGGAGGAGACATATTCAAGAATCCGGGCCCGGCGGCGCCCCTCGACGATGACCTTGACGTTCTTGTCGTCCATGGGCACCGTCCGGATGACGCGGGCGGTGATTCCGAACGAGTGGATATCCTTGGGCTCAGGGTTATCGAGAGAGGGATCCATCTGGGCGGCCAGAAAGACGGTTTTTTCAGATTCGTCGGCCTTTTCCAGGGCTTGGATGGACGATGGGCGGCCGATGATGAACGGGACGAGAGTCGAGGGGAAAACGACCAAGTCCCGAAGCGGGATCAGCGGAACGGTTTTCAAAACTTCCAAGGCGTCGTTGACGGGATCCATGACTATGCTCCAGGGGATGGTTTCCGCGGCCGGTCGAAGGCCAACTCGTTTTCCTCGACCATCCTCTTCGTGATTTTGATGCGGCGGCTCTTTTTGGATGTCGGCAGGTCGAACATCAGGTCGAGCATCAAGTCCTCGATGATCGACCGGAGGCCGCGGGCTCCGAGCTTGCGGGCCACCGATTTTTGGGCGATCGCGGCGAGGGCCTCGTCGGTGAACTCCAGGTCGACGCCCTCCATTTCGAACAGCTTCTGGTATTGCTTGATCAAGGCGTTTTTCGGGCGGGTCAGGATGGCCGCCAGCTCTTCCAAATCCAGCTCGGAAAACGCCGAAACGACCGGAATGCGGCCGACGAGCTCGGGAATCAGCCCATACTTGATGAGATCCTGGGGGATCAAATCCTCCAGCAAGGCCGCGTCCTCGACCCGCCGGGAGCGGGCTTCGCCGCCGAAGCCGACGATCGTCCGGCCCAACCGCTGGGCGATGATCTTTTCGAGCCCGACAAACGCCCCGCCGCAGATGAAAAGGATGTCGGTCGTATCGACGGGGATGAATTCCTGGTGGGGATGCTTGCGGCCGCCCTGGGGAGGGATGCTGGCTTTCGTCCCCTCGAGAATCTTCAGGAGGGCTTGCTGAACGCCCTCCCCCGAAACGTCCCGGGTGATGGACGGGCTCTCGCTCTTGCGGCTGATCTTGTCGATCTCGTCGATGTAGATCATGCCCTTCTGAGCCCGGGCGATGTTGCCCCCGGCGGCCTGGAGGAGCTTGAGAACGATGTTTTCCACATCCTCGCCGACATACCCGGCCTCGGTCAAGGTCGTCGCGTCGGCGATGGCGAAGGGAACGGATATGATCCGGGCCAGGGTTTCGGCCATCAGGGTCTTGCCTGTTCCCGTGGGTCCGATGAGCAGAATGTTGCTTTTGGCGATCTCGACGTCCGAGGCGCCCCGCGGACTCCGGATCCTTTTGTAATGGTTGTACACGGCCACGGCGATTTTTTTCTTGGCCAGCTCCTGGCCGATGATGTATTCATCCAAGCCGGCTTTAATTTCCGCGGGCGTCGGCAAGGATTCGGGGAGGTCGTCCTTGTCCGGGACGTCCGCGGCCGACGCGCTTTTGACAAGGGAATGGGCCGCTTCCACGCAAAGATCGCAGATGAACACTCCTCCCGGGCCGGCGATGAGCTTGCGGACCTCGCCCGGCGTTCGGTGGCAGAAGTTGCATTGCCCGGGCGCGTTGGTCCGGTCCCGCGTGGATTCGTCCATGATCGTCTCTCGTTATCCGGCTCGGATTCCAGACCGGCTCTCAAGGCCGGTCCGCCGGATCATTTCTTGGCGGCCCCCCGCGAGACATATATCCCGTCGAGGAGGCCGTATTCCTTGGCCTGGGGCGCCGTCATGATGAAGTCCCGTTCGATGTCGGACTGAATCTTCGATTTCGACTGGCGCGTATGCTTCACCAGGATCTGATAGAGCGTTTCCCTCATCCGGAGGATTTCCTTGGCTTGGATGGCGATGTCGGAGGCTTGCCCCTGGGTCCCTCCGAAAGGCTGATGCAGGAGGATCCGGGCGTTCGGCAAGGCGAACCGCTTTCCCGGCGTTCCGGCCGCCAGGAGGACGGCAGCCATCGAGGCCGCCTGGCCGACGCAGATCGTCGACACATCATTGCCGACGAATTGCATCGTGTCGTAGATCGCCAAGCCGGCGGTGATGCTGCCTCCGGGCGAATTGATATACAGCGAGATCTCCCGCTGGGGGTTTTCCGCCTCGAGGAAGAGAAGCTGGGCGATGACTTGGTTGGCCGTGTCGTCCGTGATTTCGCTTCCGAGAAAGATAATCCCATCCTTGAGAAGGCGCGAATAGATGTCGTAGGCCCTCTCCGAACGGCCGTCCTGTTCAACGACAAAGGGGATGAGCGTCATGGCGGAAAAAGCGATGGTTTATTCCATTATAGACTGGGAGATTAAAAAGTCAACGGTCCGCCGGGAAAGCAGCGTCCCCTTCAATCCCTCCCGACGGTCTTCCTCCCGGAAGGTGTCCATCATCCTCGCCAGGGGAAGGTTGTTGGCCTCGGCGATGGCCTTGATTTCCGCATCGACGTCCTCCTCCGTCACCTGGAACCCCTCGGCCTGGGCGATCTTGCGGATGACGAGATGCTCCTTGAGATTCTGCTCGGCCTGCCGCCGGGCTTCAGCCCGAATCGATTCCACGGCTTCGCGGCTGAGCCCGCGGCGGGGAAGCTGGGCCGCGAGGTTCTTGAGAACGACCGCCGTCTCCTCCTCGACGGCGCTTTCGGGAAGAGGGATGGAGGCTTGGTCGATGACCGCCTGGATCGCCTCCTCGGAGGATTGCCGTCGGGCGTCCCGCCGTTTCAAGGCCTCCAGCTCCGTCCGGACTTTCTTCCGGAGAACGTCGAGCGATTCCTCCCCCATCCGCTTGGCCAGCTCGTCGTCGACCGCGGGCGTGACGGTTTCCCGGACCGAAAGGATTTTCATCGTGAAGGCGATCGTCTTGCCGGCCAGCTTCTTGCGGGGATCATCGGCCGGGTACGCGTGTTCGAAGACGGTCTCCTCCCCTGTCCGGAGACCGGAGAGATGGGCCTCGACAGCCGGATCGTTGCCCTCGTGACCGGCGACAACCGAGATTTTTTCCACGGGCATCAGCCTCTTGGTTTTGAGGTCCCGGCCTTGGATCTGGAGGATGACGAAATCGCCGGCTTGGATCCCCCGGTTTTCGACCGGGAGGTACTCGGCGTGTTTGAGGCGCAGATCCTCGATCGTCTTGGCGACATCCTCGTCCGAAACGCTTTCGTCCCGTTTCTTCAGCTTCAGCTTCTTATAAGGAGGAAGGTCGAACTCGGGCCAGGTTTCGACGACCGCCGTGTACCGGATCGGGTCGCCCGCCCGGTAGGATACGTCCCGGACGGAGGGGATGCCCACGGCCCGGATCGCGTTCTTTTCCAGAACCCGGTGAAGCGACTCGGGAATCAGTTGATCAATCACTTCGTGCTCGATGTCCGGGCCGAATTTTTGAAGAACGACGTCCAAGGGAGCCTTGCCCGGCCGGAAGCCGGGGAGTTTCGCCCGGGAGGCGAACGAAGCCGCCATTTCCTCGTGGACGCGGGCCGCTTCAGCCGCGGAGACTTCGACGTCCAGCTCCCGGCTGACGGGGCCGAGCGTCTCAATGGTGCATTTTAAATCGTCTTGGGGGTCGGCCATGGATGCTTCCTTTATCGCCGGCGGAAACCGGCGCGTTGATCCGTGGGCAGAGCGGGACTCGAACCCGCACTCCCTCTCAGGAACTAGGTCCTAAGCCTAGCGCGTCTGCCGTTCCGCCACCTGCCCATATGTGATTTCGCCCGGCAAGCATGTTTCCCTAAAAATTCCGCCGGGGGTTGACTCGGGGGAAACGGAAGGAGAGTTTTAAAAATACCACACCGTCTCCCCTTTGTCAATTCAATCCGGGCCGGCCGGTCCGCTTACTTGATATAAGATTTCAGCTTGGCCGCTTTGGCTTGGTCGAGCGCCTGGAGCTTCTTGACGATTTCCAAGGCGCTCGTCCGGTCCCTCAGGTTGAGATAAATGACGCCGAGATTGAAAAGGGCGTCCGTATTATCGGGCTTGAGGTCGACCGCTTTTTTCATCGACTCCAGGGCCGCCCCGAACTGCTTGATCTGCATCTGGCTCATGCCGAGATACATCCAGCCGTAGATCTGGTCGGGGACCAGTTCGGCATTTTTCTGGAAGGCCGTGATCGCCTTGGAGTAATTTTTCATGGCGTAATAACAGGAGCCGATCTGGAACCAGCCGTATTCGAACGTCGGCTTGATCTCGACCGCCTTCTGAAAGGCGGCGATCGCCTCGGCGTTTTTCCCGATCTTCTGGTACTGCAGGCCCAGGTTGTAGTGAGACTGCTCGTTGTCGGGCGCTATTTCGACCATTCTCTGCCCGGCGGCGATCGCTTTATCGGTCATTCCGGCTCCGTCATACATGGCTAGAATATTGGGGAAGTACTTCCCCGGTTCATTGCTGATTTCGCCGGTCTTGATGTAGGCCGTTTCAGCATCTTCATATTTCTTGGCTTTTTCCAGCATTTGGGCCAGTTGATAGTACTGGTAGACGTCGAGGGGGATCAGCTTGACGACCTCGGCATAGGCCGCCGCGGCCTCTTCGAATTGGCCCGCCTCGCGGCGGACGTTGCCGAGCATCTTGTAGGCTTGGAGAGGATTTTCTGGTTTCGTCGCCAGGAATTTGTCATAGGCGTCGCCCGCCTTGGCCCATTCCCGAAGACCCTCATAGCAGTTGCCGAGGTCCTCGTAAACCGACGTCATCGACGGATCGAGGCGGAGGGCCGCTTCCAAGTTCTCCACGGCCTTGCCCAGGTTCGACGTGTCCTCGTAGCTTTTCCGCATCCGGGACTGAATGCGGCCCAGGCCGGCGAAGGCTTCCGCGTTCCGGGGATCGATCTTCGTGAGCTGCTCAAACGCGCCGGCCGCTTTTTGGTAATCCCTCTGGCTTTCATAAACCCCGGCCAGCAATTTCCACGCCTCGACATTGTTCGGCTGGGCTTTGGTCACCTTTTCGAGGTTTTGAACGGCCGAGCGACCGACGTCCAGCCACATGTACACCCGGCCGGCCAGCCAGGCGCCCTCGACCGACTCCCGGAAATCCTCCGGCGTCCGGTTCTTGAAGGGAATGAGGGTTCCGGGCCGCAGGGCCTTGAGGGCCGCGACCGGGACGATGTAGCGGAGACGCAGATCGGAAACGTTCTGGAGGCCGACGATAATCCCCGCCTCGTCCAGGACCGCCCCACCGTCGAACTCATCCTTCAGGGCGAGGGTGGAATCGGCGATCGCGACGTCGGGGGCGAGGTCAAACAGCTTGCGGATTTTTCCCTCCGAACCGGCCATGTCCCCGAGCTTATCCGAGCCGACGGCGACGACGGTCATGTCTGGAACCAGGGCGCCGCCGGTCGGCAGGACGTCGATCTTGCCGTCGATCTGAAGAAGGGCCAGGTCGAGGACTTTGTCCACGGCCAAGAGCCCCTTCACGTTCACTTTTTTCTTCTTGGCGTTCATGGCCTTGACGTCGGCCGCTTTATCGACGAGATGATACGTCGTGACCGCGGTGGTTTCGGAGAGGACGACGGCCGCGCCGCGTCCGATTTCCTTCTTGTCTTTATCGAAAACGGTGAGCATCAGGACGCCGTTTCCGCTTTGAACGAGGAGCTTCGCCGCCAGCTCGCTCTGGGCGAAGAGCGAAGCCGCCGGAAGAAGAAGGGCGAGGCTCAACGCGAAAATGGAGAGTTTTTTGGCTTTCATTTCGCCTCCTGTTTATGTTTGGACGAGAATGATTGAAAAATGTAGGAGATATTTTGACACGACCCTCCGCTTCTGTCAAATATGCTGGAGGCTTCGCCCCGCGAAACGGCCGAAGCCCGCTCCGGGCGAGATCCAGGCTCACGGCGCGGATCGGGGCGGCCCGCCCGGCGGAATTTGAGCCGTAAAACCAAGGCGGTCCCCATCATCGCGTCCCGGGAAATGATCGTCCGAGGCCCGGGCAAAAGGCGCGTTCGTGAACGATCCCGGATTCAACGCCGTTGACAGAAAACGACGCGTCGGGTAGCCTGAGGAACGGAGAATTCAAGAACCCATGGCGAATCCCCGCCGAACCGCCGCCGTCCTCATCGCCGCCGCGTTGACCTCGGCCGCTCTTTTCATTTTCAAGATCAACGGCGACATGGTGGATTTCAACGTGAATTACGCCGCCGGCGACCGGCTCGTTCACGGCGAGACGCTCTACCGCGCCTCCGACGAGCACTATCAGTTCAAGTACGCCCCGTTCTGCGCCATGATCTACGCTCCCTTGTCCCTCCTGCCTCCGGCGGCGGCCCGGGCGATCTGGTACGCCCTGGTGCTGACTTCGACGGCCGGTATGATCCTCCTGACGATCCGCTTGATCCGAGGGAACGACGCCGCGGTCGAAGGCGGCTTGGGACCTCGAGTCTCGGCCCTTCTGGCCGGTCTCGTTCTGGCGAAATTCATTCTCCGGGAGATTCAGCTCGGCCAGATCAACGCCATCATCACCGTCTTGATGCTGCTCGTGATTTTCAACCTCTATAAAGACGAGACGAACAAGCCCGCCGTCGGCCGGGCGGCCGCCTCAGGGCTGCTTTGGGGCTTGGCCACGGCCATGAAGCCGTATTCCCTGATTTTCCTGCCGTACTTTCTTCTGAAGCGCCGTTGGAACATTCTCTGGCCGGCCCTTCTTTTTCTGGGTCTGTCCCTGATCGCTCCGGCCGTTTATTATGGTTTTCCCGGCAACCTGGCCGTCCACGTGGAATGGATCACGACCCTGATGCGCTCGACATCGACCTTGCTCGATACCCAGGACAACGTTTCGCTCCTGGCCGGGTTGACCAAATGGACCGGCGATCCGGGCCTCGCCCAAATGGGATTCGTCTTCTTCCTTCTGGCCTTGGTCCTCCTCGTTTTTTTCTTCATCCGCCGGCGCCGCGAAAAGACAGGGTCGGCGGTTCCCGAGGGGGCTCTGCTGCTTCTCCTCGTTCCCTTGATCTCCCCTCTCGGCTGGGATTACACCTTCTTATCGTCCATCCTGGCCGTGGCGATCGTCTTCCGGCATCTTCACCGGTTTCCAAAAATCGGCCGCCTCTTTCTGATTCTGAATTTCACGGTCATCGGCCTGTCGCTCTTCGATCTTCTCGGCCGGAAAGCCTATGCCGTGTTCATGTCGGCCTCCGTCCTGACGCTGAACTTTCTGGTCATCGTCGTGGCGATGGTTTCCCTGCGATGGACGAGGAAAATCTGATCCTCCGCCGGCGGGGTCTTCGGATCTATGTCCTGACCTCCGCCGGGACGGCCGCTTGGCTGGCCGCCCTCTTCGCCGCCCCGTTCTTCCAAAGCCTCGGGTGGCGCGGCGCCCGTTTCCTCTACGCCTGTTTCGCCCCCGTCTGTCATCAGGATCCCGGTCGAACGATCTTCCTTTGGGGAGCCCCCTTGGCCGTCTGCGCCCGCTGCCTCGGCATCTACCTGGGATTCGGGCTCGGCTTGATTCTCTATCCCTTCCGGAGAAGCTTTTGCTCCGTCCAGCTTCCCCGCCTCCGGTCTTTTATTTTCGCGTCCCTGCCGATCGCGGCCGATTTCGCCGCCAACGTTCTGGGGCTCTGGTCGACGCCCCATCTCCCCCGCCTGTTCACGGGGGTGATTTGGGGGTCGATACTCCCCTTTTATTTCATCACCGGGCTGACGGACCTGTCGGCCCGGCGGATCTCCGTTAAAAATCCAGGCGCCGCCGGACAAGCGTGAACGGCACGAGATCCGATTCAGACGCCGGCGACAGCGAGCTCCGCTTGACCATCCAGTAGTAACGGCGGCGGGATTCCAGGGAGCGCCCGATTTCTTCGGGGAGGACAAGGTTCGTTTCCGTAATCACCGGACTGATCCAGATCCTCTTGAGGGAGTCGTCGAAAAGACTGACGATGTAGGTTTCCCCCGCGCTTCTCTCCACGGGTCGCCAGTTGAAGACAAGGGCGGATTGCCCCTCGACCGTCCCCCGGGGATAATTCAAGGAGAGACCCGACGCTCGGCCTGACCGGAAAACCTCCGCGGCGGCCGCCGGCCCGTCGCCCGGTTTCCGTGCTAAAAAGAGAAAAAGGCCTAAAGCGGCGGCAAAGCCCACTCCGGCGAACAGCCATCGGCCCAGAACGATGAATCCCCGGCTCGACCGCGGCTTTCGATCCTTTTTTTCCGCCTGGAGGAGAATCGCCGATTTTTCCGCGAATTCCCGGGCGGAACGATCCATGGCTAGGAATATTTCGAACTCCCGGGCGCAGGATCCGCACCCGGCGACATGATCCAGGATCCCCGCTTTGAACAGGCGGGGGACGCCGGCCGAAAAAAAACCGGCCAAATCGGCCGGCGGAGGGCAGTCTTTTCTCGTCCCGCGGCAAAGCCCGTCCACATAGCTCCGGTAAGCCCTTTTCAAGCGGTCGTCAGAGATGTTCATAGTCGATGCTTTTTTCCTTTAAGATTCGCCTCAGATCCTTCAGGCCGCGGTAAAGCAAATTCTTTGTTTTGGAAACGGTCCATTGGAAATGAAGAGCGATTTCCTCGACCGTCATGTTCAGGAGATAGAGCCGGACGACCAAGCGCCGACTCGGGATCAAGCCGTCGACGGCCTTGCCGACGATGTCCTTGAGGTCCATTCCCCCGTAAAGGTGATCCGCTTCGAATGTCGAGACATTCTCTCCGATTCTCCGATTTTTTTCATAAAAATAGATCCCTTCCTCCCGCTTGAATTTCCGGAAATAATCGATGACCGACGTATCCACGATCTTCTTTATATAAGACGCGTAATGATTGATTTTCGTCTCATTAGACAGGAGCTTCCAAATCTTGATCCGGGTTTCCTGGATGATGTCCTCCACGTCCACGCCGAGCCGACCGACTTGGTGCTTGTAGGCGCGGGCCCGCATGAACCCGGAAAACAAGGTGAATATTCTCTCCAATTCCCGCTCTTTGTTCGAATCCCAGCTCACGGCGACGCCTTTCGCCCCCCTCCCCTCCAAAAGCCGTCGGTTTTGGAAGAGGCTTCCCGGGCGGCCGATTTTCCCTCCGATACGATGCGGACGCCGGCGTTCTTTTTCCGGTCGACCGGCCGGGTCGGTCGTCCGCGCCGGCGATTCCGCCCCGTGAGAATAATCCCGGCGGCGGCCGCCAGCACAGCCAGCGCTCCGGCCGCGGCGAGCCGCTCTCTCCGGTTTCCGTAAAGACGTCGGCCGGCGGATCCCGAGACGACGAACCCGCTCCAATAATAGGGATGCGAAAACCCTGAGGACGAAGCCATGTCCGCCTTCGCCAAGCGAAGGGCGGCGGCGGCCGTCCGGCCGCGCCGCAGATGAAAATGAAACCGGCTCATCAAGTGTCCGGTCGCCTCATCATCGACGGGCCACAAGCTCACCAGCACGGCCGACGCGCCGGCGAACAGAAACGACCGGCTTAATCCCACAAGGCCCTCGCCCCGGACCAGCCGGCCGGCCGCGCTGCGGCAAGCCGAAAGGACGACCAGGTCGGCGTTCAAGCGGAGATCGAAGATCTCCCGCGCCTGGAGGAGTCCGTCCTCGGAGGAATCCGGATCCGAGGAAAGGACGACCGCCGAACGGACCGGCTTTTGCTCGTCGATCAAGGCGTGGGCCGCGAAATGGATGACCCGGTAATCTCCAAGCCGGAGGGCTTTCAGCGTCTTTTCCTTGGCTTCATCCCCCTTCAAGACGAGGCGTTTCCCGGATGGATAGAAACGAGCGACATCCTCCACTTCTTTTTCGGCGAAAATCAGCGGCGGAATATCCGGAACGTTTCCGCCCGAGGCGGCGATCCCCAGCCATTCCGTCTTCGCCCGCGGTCGTCGCTCGGCCCTTTTCCGGATCTCGGCCAGCGAAGAAACCGACGGCGCATAAAACACGTCGCCCGCGATTCCGGCGGCGGATGCAGCGCCTTCGGGACAAAGCGTCTCAAAGGGCAAGTAATGAAGAAAATCGTCGGGAACGATCACCGTCCGCTTGAACGGCCGGTCTAGGCCCGGGGCAAGAACGGCTTTGAAAAGCTCCCGGCCGGCCTCGGGATCGGGATGTTCCCGGTCCGTGAGAGATTTCAAGTGACGGGAAACAAGATCCCGGAGCGCGGCAACCGGGGGAAGACGGAAAAGGGTCGCCCCCTCCTCCCGGAGGGCCAAGCCGTACGCGAACTCCTTTCCGACGGCATACATCAAGACGACCGTCCCGCGGTCCAGGATTCTTTTTTGCGCGCTCCTCAGCGTCAGAATCTCCGGAAAGCGAAGGCTCGTATAGAGGGGATCGCGGGACCGGACCTCGCGGAGGAGACGTTGATATTCGTCCTCGACGGACCGCAGTTCAAGATCGAGGGCGGCTTTTTGCCCGGCGGACGCAGGTTCATAATACCGCTTTCGGGTTAAGCCGGAAAGCCGGGCGCGGATCTCGGCGGTCCGGGTTTCGATCCCGGGATCCCCGGGTCGGGCGGCCGAAACGCGGCCGACCTCCAAGCTGTCCAAAAAACCTCTCGCCTTGGATCGTTCCATATATTGAAAGACCGCCTCGAGATGACGGGCGTCCGGGTTTGCCTCATGCATCAAGGAGAGAAGGTCGATGGCTCCATGATAAACGTCCAATCTTCGGTTCGCCCGCAAATAACTTGTTTTGAGGTCCTCATCGTCGATGGTCGAACGGCTCCGCTCGATGACGTCGATCGCGTCCTGGTAATGGCCGAGAGCCTCCAAAAAGAAGCCTTTTTTCTTTAAGATGTCGGCCGTTTCCAAGTGGGCATCCCACAGGATGCGGCCGGCCTTGATTTCTTCGGCCAGGGAGATCGCGTCCCGGAAGAAGCTTAAAGCTTCCTCCTCCCGGCCCATATGTTTCAAGGCGGATCCGATATTTCTCGTGATGGAACAGATGGCGACTTTATCGCCGTTCCTGCCAGCTGCGGCAAGCCCTTCTAGGTAATACTGCGTTCCTTTTTCATAATTCTTCAAATCAATCGCCAACGCGCCAAGATTATTCGCAATTCTTGCGGCAATGAAATCGTGGGTCCCCGGCGAATAAGCCTCATAACACTCTCTCAACGTGTCATAAGCTGCCTGCAAATCATGATCAGAGTTCGACTCAATCCACTTGCCCCGATGAACCGAACAAATATTGGCTAAATCGATGGAGATGAATTCTTTATGGTCAATAACCTTATCGATTTCCAAGGCGGAATGAAAATATTCGAGAGCCGTATCATATTCGCCGATCGTTTTATAAATAACGCCGATGTTCGTCGAACATTCGCTCTTTGCTCTTAAATTTCCCGTCCTTTCGGCGATCTCTAAAGAGCTAAGGTAGTGTTTCAATGCCTCGGAATAATTATCTTTTTCATAATAATAAAGACCGATATTGTTCAAACAATATCCTTCGTCTCGAAAAGAACGCAGCTTTCGAGCGATTCTTAAGGCATCTTCATTACAATGATAAAAATCTTCATATTGATATTCGTCCAGATAGCTGAGGCTCATTTGACGAAGGCATTTCATTTCATATTCGATACCATTGATAAATCGAGATTCCTCGATTGCTTTATGAAATGCATCCCTTGATCCCAGGCCATCCCCCTGAAGACGCTTATTCTTCCCAGAGTTATAAAGGCGAATCGCATTTACGATGCGGCGGCTTCGCTCCTCCATTTCAGCATCGTCGTTAGAGACGGACCATAAATTTGCTTTTTGCGCGTATTCCATCGCGGTTTTCGGCCTGCCGATTATCCATGACGCCGAAGCCGCGTTGAGGCAAAAAAGGACGCGTTCCGCCTCCGTCGATTTCCCAAAGCGTTCGTTCTCATATTCGCGCAAGAGTAGAAACGAATTTTCATAAAGCCCATTCTCATTGAAAGCTTTGATTTTCACGAGGAGTTCATCAAGCGATTTAATGACTGTTCCCCTCGAATAAACCGCTGAAGCCGTTATTAATAATAAAGAAGTGATCGTTATTAGGCCGTTTCGAAAAATCATATCTTTTAAAAGAAGGCGTTTTTATCCCATTTCTATTGATGTCGTAATTCTTCCCTTGGGCGCGGCTAGATCTTTATAGGCGGACGTTCCCCCCCAAAAAAGAATCTATACGAAAAAGAATCCTCATTTCTTTTCATGGGCAGATTTTCACAATTTCCATATCCTCCAGAACGAAACTAAGGACGTTTTCCGTCCTATTCATAGTTTTCTCCCCCAGAAGCCGGCAAGCCCATTCGGGGGAAATCGCCTGGACAGCGAGCCAGAAGGACCATTCCCAACCGAATCCGCCGCCGGCCCGCCCGGACGGAACGTACCTCTCCAAGCCGCACCAGCCTGGAACCACCGGGATGAAC
>Ga0116143_10003799_pt1 | contig 14925 bp, 8 predicted proteins | sample AD_UKC034_MetaG_FD_89745 | JGI IMG/M metagenome (GOLD analysis project Ga0116143, IMG submission 89745) | Active sludge microbial communities of municipal wastewater-treating anaerobic digesters from USA - AD_UKC034_MetaG | ecosystem: Engineered > Bioreactor > Anaerobic > Digestate | place: USA...
CCTGCTCTATCAGGAGGGCGATGACGCGCGCCACCGTGGAGGTCTTCCCGGTGCCGGGGCCGCCGGAAATGACGGTGAAGCGCCCCGTGACGGCCCGGAACGCCGCGACGCGCTGCCAGTCGGGACCGTCCCCGCCGTCGCGGGGAAAGAGCCGCGCGAGGCCGTCCCGGAGAAGCTTTTCGTCGAAACGGGGCGGCTCCATCGCAAGGCGCGCGGCGATGTTTTCGGCCAGCGATTTTTCGTACTGCCAGTAGCGGTAGAGATACAGGCGGCCTGCGCCGTCCAGCACCAGGGGGCGCATCTCTCCGGGGGCGCCCGCGATGCCCGATTTGCCGAGCGCCGCCAGCCACCGCTTTCCGTCCGGGAGTGTCTCCGCCAGCAGGGGATCGTCGCCGGAGGCGGCCGCGCCCAGCGCGTCGCCGAGTGTTTTTCCCGCGACGGAAGCGAGGTCCAGGCAGGTGTCGCCGGCGCCCACGCGGCTGCTCGCCAGGGCGCCCGCCAGGGCGGCGGCCGGCTCCCCGGTGTGTTCCGCGAGGAAGCGGAAGAACTCCCGGTCCAAGTCGGTGAAGGCGGCGGCTTCGATGAGGCGCGCGATATCAACCAACGTTCCCACCTCCCGCGACGTACGCGTCCAGACGCTCCATCAGCTCGGCGGAAGGCCTGTCGAAGAAGACGCCGCGCCCGGGCGCTCCGGGATCGACGCCGCGGACGAAGAGGTAGAACGCGCCGCCGAAGTGCGCGTCGTACCGGTAGCCCGGGAGCGTGCGCCGCAGGTGACGGTGGAGCGCCACGGCGTAGATGTGGTACTGGAGGTGGTACAGATGCTCCGTCATGGCGCCGGACATCCGCTCCTCCGTGTAGTCATCCGCGGAACTTCCCAGGTGGTTTGATTTCCAGTCGAGGATATAGTAGCGACCGTCGCGGCGGAAGACCAGGTCGATGAATCCCCGCACGAAGCCGTTCACCGTGTCGAGTCCCAGGCGTGCGATGATATCGTCCGGCGCGGCGGGAAGGTCCTTTCTGCCTTCGAGGATGATACCGGCGAGGCCCGCCGGGGTGATGCCCGCCGCCGGGAAGTAGAACTCGAGCTCGTGGAGCCGGTCCTCCGCGCCAATCTTCGAGAGGCACAAGGAGCCGCCGTCCAGCGATGCCGACAGGACGTTATGCGCCATTTGTTCCATCGTCCCACGCCACTCCGCGCCGAAGCGGTGGCGTTCCAGGCAGGACGATATGAGGTCGCGCGACGCGGGCGAGGAGGGATCGGCGAAGTCTATCTCCTCGAAAATAGCGTGGATGACGTTCCCCGCCCGAGTGCCGCGCGGGAAGCCGTGGACGGACTGGCCCGGTAGCGCCGGTTCCTGTTCCGCCGGGGCCGATGAGTCCCGGTCGCGCCCGTCGTCCCATTCCGCGGCGTTGAAGACCAGCGAGGAGAAACTCGTGAGCGACCACCGGCGCCGGATATCGCCCCGGAATTCGCGGCACTCCGGCCGCGCCGCCGACGCGGCGGCACGATAGCGCGGCGCCTCCTCCGGAGGTAGCACCGTTACAACGATCGTTCCGTCAGAGGCTTCAGCCAGGTCGCGGAGGTCATCGAACATATCCTGGTGCGTGAGGTCCAGTTTCCTGTCGGAGCTTTTCGCCAGGAAGGCGTCCCAGTCGGCGACGCGGTGGTGGTGGAAGGCGTAGAACGGCGCCGAGAGGCTGGTGTCGTTGATGCGGCCCCAGGCGATATAACAGCGGAGCTTGGCCCGGGTGAGCGCCACGTACAAAAGCCGCATGCTTTCCGAGAGCTCCTCGGCCAGGGCCCTGGCGCTGCCGGCGGCGCCTTCATCATCGGACGCGCCCAGGTCCAGGACGGGGCGGTTGCCGTCTTCCGGGTCGTGGTACGTACTAGCGCCGCGCAGTTCCGCCGCGTCGAAGAGGCACGGGCAGAAGACCACGGGAAACTCCAGGCCCTTGCTCTTGTGCATGGTTATCACCCTGACGGCCTTTTCGTCGGTCTCCAGGCGGATCTTCGTTTCCTCGCTCCGGTCCGCCTCGGCGCGGCGCCCCCTCAGCCATTTCAGCAGTCCTTCGGCGCCCAGGCCCTCGCCCTGCTCGGCGCGATGGAGAACCTCTCCCAGGTGGAGTACATTGGTGAGGCGGCGCTCCCCGTCCTCGAACGATATCAGCCTCGTGCGGACGGCAAGGTCACGGAGCATGGCGCTGAACATCGGCATGAAGCCGCCTTTTTCCCAGGCGGTGCGGTACTCGGCGAACGACGCCGATACGCGGAACGCCTCCTCGTCATCGGCGCTGGCGCGCGCTATCTCCGCCGCGCTCTTACCCCAGAACTCCGTGGCGAGCGCCGCGTTCACAAGCCCCGTGTCGGAGGGCTCCGCCACGGCGGCCAGGACGCGCTCAAGCTCCAGGGCCTCCCTCGTCTCGAAAACGCTTTCCGTGCCGTAGGACACGCAGGGGACGCCGAGGGCCCGGAGATATCCGGTCACGACGTCGGCCTGGTGGTGCTTCCTCACCAGGACGGCGATGTTCGCGGCGGTCTCGCCGCCGTCCAGGAGCCGGGCGATCTCCGCGGCCGTGTGACGCGCGGCGAGGTCGACGGCGGTGCCCTTGTTTACTTTTCCCGTGGGGCGGCCGTTGCTCGTCATGTTGTCGGCGTGCGCTTCGTCGATGAACCAGATGGTGAGAGGGACGGTGCCGGAGGCGTCGTCATCGCGGGCCGGCCGCACCTCCGTGAAGCCGATGCCTTCCAGCACGAACGGCCGATCCGTGCGCGACGCCAGGCACGTGAAAACCGTGTTCACGGCCTTCACCAGTCCCGGGTTAGAGCGGTGGTTCTCGGCCAGGGACCAGCGGCGGTCGCAGTCGGCGGCGGCGCGCAGGTAGGCGAATATATCAGCGCCGCGGAACCGGTAGATCGCCTGCTTGGGATCGCCTATCATGAAAAGCGGCGTGCCGCCCCTGCCGAAGGCGGTGCTGAAGATTTCGTACTGCAGCGGGTCCGTGTCCTGGAACTCGTCGATGAGGGCGGCGCGGAATTTTCCGCGGACTGCCAGCGCCAGGGGCGAGCCTGCGTCGCCGCGGAGCGCGCGGTGCATCCCGGAGAGGAGGTCGTCGAAGGTGCGCGCGTTCCTGCGCTCGCGGGCGGCCTCCAGGAGGCGCGGGGCGCCGTCGAGAAACTCCGTCTTCATGACGAGGTACCAGTCCCGCGCCAGCGATTCCAGGGAGTCCCGCGCGTCGTTGAAGCGCTGCCAGAGTTCGAGGAAGGCGTGGCGTGGCGCAGTCTTCCCCTTGTTCGCCGTGTCGTTGATGTGCGACGAGGTGAAGTAGCCGATGTTCTTGTACGCGGCGAAGGGATCGCCGCCGGAGAAAAATTCGTCCATCTCCGCCAGCCTGTCGCCGAGGGAATCCTTCCGTATCCTCCCGCCGTGGAGGCGCTTTTCGTCTACCGCGGCCAGCAGGAGCGCGCTGATCTCGCCGCGCGCTGCGCGCCACGCGCCGGACGCTTCCGCGAAGAGCGATACCGCTTCGGCGAAATTTTTTTCGATGGACGATATATCAGGCTTTTGCGGTCGCGGGACGATACGCGTGCGGGGATCCAGCGGACGCCGCTCCAGGAGCCCGATAAGCCCCTCGGGGGACACGTCGTTCGCCGCAGCGTAGCGCGCGACGGCCTCCGACGCGCCGTACATCCGGGAGCGCCAGAAATCGCCCGCGACTTCCTCCAGGATCTCGGCGTCGTCGGCAAGAAGTTCCGTTTCGAAGAGCGCGCTCGATTCGAAGGCGTTGTCCTGGAGCATGCGCTGGCAGAATCCGTGAATGGTGAAGATGGCGGCGCGGTCGAAATCCCGGAGGGCTCCCGTGAGGCGCTCCAGGATGGTTTCGCGCTCGGCGCCGTAGCGGGAAAGGAGCCCTGCCATGAGCGCGCGGTCCTTATCGCCCTCCTCCACTGCCCTGGCGGTGAAGGCGCGGTGGGCTTTCCGCAGCATGGCGCGGATCCTCCCCTTCAACTCCTCCGTCGCGGCCACCGTGAAAGTGACCACCAGAATGGCGTCGACGGGAAGCGCCTTGCCCATCACCAGATGCAGGTAGATGGCCGCGATGGCGTAGGTCTTCCCGGTCCCGGCGCTCGCCTCGATGAGGTTGACCCCGGAAAGCGGCGGGTCCAGGAGGTCCAGGGGCGATGTGGCGGCGCGGGCGCTCAACGGACTTCCTCCATATTCGCGAGGAGCGGGGCGCATATCTCCATTGAAATTTTTTCGAACTGTTTCCCGAAACGCGCGTCGTCGCCGAGGCGGCCGAAACAGAGATCGAAGTACGGATCGGAATACTCGCCACGCAGCTCTCCGCGGTCCTCGCGGAGCCAGGCCCGGGACGCGGCGGCGAGCGCCTTTTCACGTTCGCCGGTATCGCGCATTTCGCGGGCGAAGGCGAGGGAGCATTCGGGGATGAGGGTGATACACTCGCTTTCCCCCCGGAGGAACACCCGCGCCAGGACGGAAAGCGCCTCCCGCGCCGCGGCGGCCTCCATGCCGGGGAAGATTACGGTGCCGGAAATTTTTTTATCGGCGGACGGGCGGCCGATAAGAACGGTGCGGGAAGGGTGCGTTTTCCCCCGGCAGGCGTTGAGGAAGAGATGATGGATCCACCCGCGGAGCAGGTCCTTCGCCTTCATGGCCGCGGGACGGAAACGCACGTGGGCGCCTTCCCAGAGGTTGTCTATCGAACCGCGGAGCGTGATCCCGGCTACTTCCAGGGCCACGGCAAGCGGCGGAAGCGCCCCGCCCGCGGCGTATTCCATCACCCGCGCGGCGATGGCGCCGGACGCGCCCAGGGCCTTTCGCAGGGCGAGGTTTCCGGGGGTGCCGTGGGGGAGCCGCCCCTCGGCCCGGATGGCGAGGGCCAGGCGTTCCACGTCGTCGCCCGCCACGATGGCGCGGCAGATATCGTCCTCGATGCCGTATCCCTCGAGTCCTTCCATCACATAGGGCTCGCAGTCGCTGAGCTCCTCGCCTGCGCGGGGGATCCTGATATTCAGGGCGCGGCGCGCGAGGTGGCGTGCGGGATTTTCGAAGAACGCGATGAAGTCCGCCAGGTCGGCGTCGCCGCCGGTCGCGGGCGAGGCGAGCGGCCCGTCGATGAAGGGGCGCGGCTTATCCCGGAGCGATATCATACCGCTCGCCTCGCAGTTTTCCTGCGAGTAGCTGTAAAGCTCACCGTCGAAGTAGCGGTGGCTGAACGGCTGGAGCGGGTGCTTCGTGACGATGCGGGCGCGCAGCTCGCCGGGTTTCGCGCCTTTCAGGGTAAAGGTCTGTTCCACGCAGTCGATGAGCTCGCTCACTAGGATGGAGGACGGTATCTCTGCGGCGTCCGTGATGCTCTGGCCCGTGTAGCTTATGTAGAGCCGCTCCCGCGCAGAAATGAGCGCTTCCAGGAAGAGGTAGCGGTCCTCCTCGCGCAGGGAACGGTCGCCGCGCCGGGGTGCTGCCGCCATCAGGTCGAAGGGAAGGGCGCGGTCCTGACGGGGAAACGCGGAATCGTTCATGCCTATCATGCATATCACCCTGAAAGGTATGCTCCGCATGGGGAGCATGGCGCAGAAGGTGACGCCTCCACTCAAGAAGTTGCGGCTGGACACGCTTTCCCCGAAGGCGTGCTCCAGGTGGGCGCGCACGGTGCGATAATCCACGGTGCCGTCGAAACCCGACGCGTCGGCAAGCTCGGAGAGGCCGGCGATGGTTTCCTCTATCGCCCGCAGCTCGTTGACAGATTCCTCTCCCGGGAGAAAGAACGTGTCCAATACAGAATCGAGTGTCTCGCCCCACTGGCGAAGGGTGCGGTCCTGCCGGAGCGCGTCCGCGCACTCACCGAGCTCGCGCACGAAGCGGGAGAGCTTTCCCAGAAGAATGGCGTCACCGCCCTCTATGTTGTCGTAGGGAAGGATATCGGCGAACATTGCGCGGTTCCATCCCGGCATGGCATATCCCAGGAGCATGCGGTCGAGTCCCGCCTTCCATGTGTTTTCCTTAATCGCAGGCAGGCCCAGCTTTTCCCTGCCGGATTCGTCCAGCGACCAGTTGATGCGCGTGTTGATGATCCACCGGCGCAGGAGGGGAAGGTCGCCGTCCTCAATGCCGAAGCGCCTGCGCACCTGGCGGTGCTCCAGCAGGTCCGTTATGCGGCTCGCCTCGAAACGTGAAGGAGCCGCGTCCAGGAGCGAGAGGAAAACGCCAGCCAGGGCGCTTTCATGGTGCATGGTTCTGTCCGCCACCGTGTAGGGGATGGCTGGCTCCCCGGAGCCGAAGACCGCCTCGATGTAGGGCGCGTACTCTTCGATGTCCGGCGTGAGGACGAGTATCTCGTCGGGCGCGAAGTTCGCGGCTTCGTCGTCGAAGAGGGACAGGAGGGTGTCTTTCAGTACCTCCACCTCGCGCATGGGGCTATGGCAGGAGTTGATAACGAGGGATTTGTCGCGTGAGAGATAGTTATCGCTGACTTCCAGGGGTGGTATCTTGCTTCCCCTGTCGTTCAGATGGAATATATCATTCTGAATAACGGATAGAATGCCTCGTTCGGGAGGCGGAGGGTTGTCATACATTTCTATAGGTTGGGGTGAGTCAAGTTCCATGAGATGGCTCAGGAAATCTCGGCCCATCTTTCCCATGGATGCCAGGATGGGATGACCTCTTTCGAAGTGGAGTTCTTTCTCCCTGATACCGGCTGGCCTTTTTTTCTTCATGGCACGTGATTGCTCGTAGGGAGAAGCGATATCGCCCCAGTATTCTTTCGAGGGATTCAGGAAGAATACGTGTATGTCCATGTGTGCCGCAAGGGCGTCCAGGACTTCAATATGGATGGGGGGAAGCGATGGTATACCGAAAACGAATATTCGTTGGCGATAACTATCCTCAAAACAAATCCCCTTCTTTCCTAGCGCAGTGAGAAAATCCCTGTGCCGTCGGGCTCTGTGCGTGCCTGGAGCATTTGTTGATATTCTTCTCCATAGTTTAGCTTGCCAGTGTGTATCTTCGCCATTATCCCACTTGCTAATGAGTTCGGGCCTATATGTGAGGTATTGGTCAAAAGAGTATGCGATGCGCGTGGATAGCTGCCAGAGCTTGAGAGATCCCGTTGTTTCACCAAGGTATTTGTGAATGCTCGAAAATTCACTGTCGACAGCAAGTTTCGGAAGATTTTGCATAATAGCCCAGACCATGGCTTCACGGTCGAAGAATCTTTCTCCATTAGTGATTGTGCCGGTCAATTTGTCGTACATTTCATTGATAAAGGCATTAGGGAAGAGGTACCGGCAGTTAGACCAAACCCCAAGATGTTCAGCAAGCCTTAGGGAGAGCCATTTCTGCATGCCCTGGCTTTGTACCACCATCGTTTCTGGTATGAGCGGTGAAGATGGAGAGTCTGTGGATAAGAGACTCGCCAGCCTGTCAAGGTGGTCTTCTAGTCTATTGCTCATGTATATATGAAAATTTTTCATGTATTGTTCAGAATTGGGTGATAGTTATCGCCAAGCTATCGTCCCTTACGTTTGATTGACACCTGTAAATGAGGAATTATTGAAAAATTTTTGTCGATGTAAAGAAAAAATTTAACATCTCTCCTGGTAAAATCGTACTGCATGATGAGGAGGACATGATGATGCATATTTCCAGCATTAAAACTACGCTATATATGAGGAGGGATATCCTCGAAAAACTGACAGATGCATCGTATGCGCTTGGCATGTCACGCACCCGAATTGTGTCTATGCTATTGGCACGGTTTTCCGACAGTCATCGACAAATGATTACCGCCTGGAGACAGGTGCGCTACCAGGAACGTAGAGGGGATGTGAAATGGCACAGATTGCATGTGTCATATTCATCCAACCAGTATGAATTCGTAATCGACCTGCGAAAGGTGTGTAAACTTTCGGTCTCACGAATTGTTGCGTATGCCATTGAGAAATTGCTCGACAGCCTGCTTTGTTCTTTACAGGGAACCGGGCATCACAATACTACATCGAGTTATGTGTTTTCGTCTATTCAGGTTGGGGGTGTCGTGTGCTGGCTTTTTTGCTGGGGGATACCGCCGGAATCACCCTTGAGTGCCAACTTCGAATGGACATGAGCTCATTCAATCAACTAGCGGTACAGGTTGCATTACATGAAAAGTATTTGCGTAAACTGCGGCTCAAATAGCGGTCTTGGAACCATATATCTCGAAGCGGCCCGGAATCTGGGGCAGTACTGTGCAGTGAACGGAATCGAGCTGGTATATGGTGGCGCGTCTGTGGGACTTATGGGAGCAATGGCTGACGCGGCGCTCGAAAAGGGTGGCAGGGTTGTCGGGGTGATAACCGAGTATCTCAATAGCAGGGTCGGGCACCGTGATCTTTCCGATCTCATTGTAGTGGAGACGATGCACGAGCGCAAGAAGGTAATGTTTACCCTGTCGGATGCCTTCATCGTGCTCCCTGGTGGATTTGGAACTCTTGAGGAGATGTTCGAAGTGCTCACCTGGGCGCAGCTCGGGCAGCATAATAAACCTTGCGGTCTGCTGAACGTTAATGGTTATTTTGACGGGCTGATAAACTTTTTAGATCGTGCGGTGGACCATCAATTTATCAAGAGCGAACACCGAAATATGCTTCTTGTTGGAAGAGATATAAGCAGCCTGGTTGGGCTTTTTGTCAAATATTGTGCACCTATTACCGAAAAATGGATCACTAGCGACCCAGGAAAGTAAGATCAATAAAAAAATGAAAAAAAATTCCAAGATGAAGAAAAAAAAGGGGCGGATTTCGGCAAAAAACCTCACTTACTTAATAGGGGTGTAAAAATATATACAACCCGGAATTGAAGTCGGGATTACACTCCATTCCCTTGAAAAAATCGTACCGCTATGTACGGTTACATCATGTGGTGCGGAAATGGGGAATATGTGATAATCACGTGATAAGGAAGTGGTATGAAAGAACAAAAATTTTCAACCGGTTCTGCCGCGGTATTGGATAACAAAAGGAAGACGGGTAATCAAACGTGCGGCGGCCGGGCCGTGGGACTCCGGCTAAAGGAGGTTGCAAATGCTGGTTGTCATGGGCATGTTGCAGAGCGCCCTGAGAAGGAATCGAGTGGGGTGCATGGCCGTAGTTTGGCAGATGGTATACCCAATGATATGCCTTTCCTTGAGCGCCAAGTATTGGAAGGTGATCGATTTCCTGAACCTGTAATCGAGGGATATGTCATTGGCACCCTTTCTGATGTGATAGGAGATTTAAGCGATATTAAACTGCTGGAACTTCTTGAAAAATGTCGGAAAAGGGACAGATAGGGAATTCAGATGCCTTTTTTCCCTGGGAAAATCATTCTATCTTGACAGAAAATGATGGATCTCACTATCTGTATAGTTGTGTGATATTACATTGCGGTGTAGCTGGATGCACCTTGAAAGGTGGTGTAATCGAGGGCTCTCTTTATGCCTGCAATATAATGTGAGATATTATCTTAATCGAGGTAAATGTATGAATATCCTTATATTCGGCCCCAACGGAAGCGGTAAGGGCACCCAGGGCGCTGTGGTGCAGAAGAAGTTCAATGTGACCCATGTGGAATCGGGAGTGATATTTCGGGACAACATAAAGAAAGGTACCGATATCGGCAAGAAAGCCAAGGAGTATATTGATCGCGGTGAACTGGTTCCCGATAGCATTACAATACCGATGATTGTAAGCCGTCTCCAGGAGCCTGATTGTAAAAAAGGCTGGCTCCTGGACGGATTTCCCCGGAGCATCGAGCAGGCGAAGGCGCTTGATGAGGCCCTTACAAAGGCCGGGATAAAGCTCGATTACGTCATCGAGATTGTCCTCGATCGTGAAATCGCGAAGAACCGTATCATGGGGAGAAGGCTCTGTGCTACGGACAACAATCATCCCAACAATATTTTTATCGATGCAATTAAGCCTGCCGATAAAGGCGGACAGATGGTATGCCGGGTATGCGGTGGAGCCCTTTCAGCGCGTTCCGATGACCAGGATGAGACTGCGATCGGGAAACGCCATGATATTTATTACAATGCGACTACCGGCACCATCGCCGCGGTTAACTATTTCAAGGAAATCGCGTCCAAGAAGGGGATCAAGGTTGTTGGGCTGGATGGCAAACCCGGTGTTAAGGAAGTGAGCGATGAGTTGATGGGCAAGCTTGGTTAGATTTCCAACTAAAAAATTAGTAAAGGCACCTTTCGGGTGCCTTTTTTTATTTATCGGGGATAGTTATCGCTTACTTGTTAATATACAGGAATAAGCGAACAATTGGGGGTAGCACTGCTGAATCGAAGGAAAATCCGGCGATAACTATCTTCGAGGGGACTTGCAACGCTTTTCAATTAACGAATAAATCGTTGAGAGGTTCATCCTGTCGGCTTCGAGCCCATTAACCTTGGGCGTTTCAAGCACTGTGGGGATCTCCTCCAGACGCGGGTCCCCCAATAACGCTCTAAAGCCCGCTTTACCAATGCAACCGGCGCCAATATGCTCATGGCGGTCGACGCGGCTGCCAGCATCTTTTTTAGAATCGTTAAGATGAATAAGCCGAAGTCGTTCCAGCCCGATGATGCGGTGGTATTCGTCGATTATCGAGCCACACGTCTTTTTCCGCGAGAAATCATAACCTGCCGCGAAGATGTGGCATGTGTCAATGCAGACGCCGAGGCGGGCTGGTTGCCGGGAGGTGTCTATCATCGCGAAGAGTTCCTCGAACCGGGCTCCCAAAGAGTGCCCCTGCCCAGCGGTGGTTTCCAGGAGAATTGAGGTACGGCGGTTCCCGCTTTTTTTCAGCACGCAATTCAGGGAATCAGCAGCTCGCCGGATTCCTTCACCGACCCCGGCACCACCGTGGCTCCCCGGGTGCACCACCAGCCAGTCGATTCCGAGGAGCGCGGCGCGATCCATCTCGTCCAGCATTGAGGTCACAGCGCGCTGGCGATAGTTATCGCTAGTTGCGGCGAGGTTGATAAGATAACCCGCATGGGCGAATACCAGTATTCCAGCGTTGCGAACCAGCTTCCTGAACCTGCGCGCTTCGTCGGCGGCAATCCGCGGCCCTACCCATTGCGACGGGCTTTTGAGGAACACCTGCAGTGTGTTAATGCCCAGCTCAAGGGCGGATTCGACGGCCCTCGTGACGCCGCCGGCAATGGACAGGTGGATTCCAATGCGTCTTGTCGTTTTCTGTGATTTGCTCATTGGCAGTGCAGTGCATCGGATGGTATGAAATACATAACATTCATGTCAATTTATTAACACAATCTCGGGATGATAAACTGCTTGCATTTCATACTGTTTCGATGTCTGATGTTATATTCTGCCGCATGAAATTTATATCATCTATTACTCACGTAAAGTGTGCACGGAGGTTATATGATTAAAAAAATACTAAAATGGACCGGTATCGGCATCGGTGGGATTCTGGCCATTGTGGTGGTTGCCAGCATTATCATCATGTTCATCATCAACAAGGAGATGGTGGCAGCGCAGATGGAGAAGGCGCTCAATCGTCACGTCACCATCGGCGATGTCAGCGTGGGAATATTCTCCATGGTCTCGGGCATAGAGGTCAACGATGTGAAGATATCGAACTACAAGACGCCGGAACAGCTCAAGGCGCTCGAGGGCAAGCCCGTTGAGGGGGGGGATATCTTCGTGGGATTGAAATCATTCAAATTCAAGGTGGAGTTCCTTCCCCTGCTCTCCCGGAAGTTCGTGCTCAAGCAGTTGGTCCTTTACGAGCCGGTGATAAACGTGGTGAAAGGAAAGGAAGGCGGTTTCAATTTCGACGATCTCACGCGGCCGAAGAAACTCACCGCCGAGGAAAAAGCGGAACTCGAAAAGCAGAAAGTGGAAGATGCGAAGCGCGCGGCCGAGGAGGCCAAGAAGCCGTCGCAGCCCCTGACCGTCGATGATATCCCCGTCGATATCTCCATCGGGAAGGTGGGAATCGAGAAGGGAGTCGTCACCTTCGTGGACCGCGGGCTTGACCAGACCTTCCAGGTTTACAATATGACGCTCCTTGTGCATTCCATCGACATAGTTCCCAAGGAGATCGAAAATCACGATTCCGTGGGGCTCCGCGTGGAGATGGGCGTGAAATCGGTCGGCACGGTGAAAAGCGGTACGGTGCAGTCGTTCGATATCGGTTTCGCGGTGAACGGCAGCGTGAAGCCCTTTGATGTCAAGACGCGCAGGCTCGATCCGGAGGTCGCCGCGAAGGTGGGCATGCCCTACGGGATGATGACCGGCCTGCAGATCTTCGAGAAGATCAAGTCGGTGGAGGCGCTCTCCAAGTACTGCGGAAAGCTCGATTTTCTCCAGAAGGAGATGAAGTGGCGCGATGCCTTCGTGAGCGTCTGGTACAAGGCGGGCACGGCGCGGCTCTCCGACGGGCGCATCAGCACGGACGATTATCTGCTTACTTTCGCCGGGATGGTCAACACGATAACGAAAGCCGTTGGCCTCAACCTCGATATGGTCCTGGCCGATAAGCATCAGGCCACGATACGGAGCGGTATCGAGAAGAACGCTGGCAAGCTCATCACCGGCCGCGTCGCCCAGTATGTGAAGGCGGACAAGGTTGCCGACGTGGCGATGAAGCGTCTTGTGAACGCTGAAAACAAGGTCTACCTCAAGTTCGACGTGTCCGGCACCATGAACAATCCCAGCACGAAGCTCGTTCACCCGCAGCTCCCCGGGCTGGGTGACCTGGTCTCCGACGCGGCAGGCGGACTGGCGGATGTGGCGAAGGACAAGGCGAAGGCCGCCGCCCAGAAAGCAGTGACGCGGGGCGCCGACAAGGTGAAGGACAAGGTGGGGAGCAGGCTCAAGAAGCTCTTCTAGCGTGATATGACACGGCAGCCGGCGCGTCAGCCCTTCTTCACGGCTTCCTGGAGGAGGTTGATGCGCCGGTACAGCTTATCGAGCGATTCCACCATGGTGTGGACACGCTCGATGACGCCGGTGGTGATGCCGCTCAGGTGGTCGATGGATTTCTGAACCTCGAAGATCGCGTGCTTCTCCTGTTCCGTTGCGGTCGATATGTCGGATGATCCGCGGAGCATGCTCTCCATATTCCGCTCCGTCTCCCGCGTGAGCTTCTCCTGGGAGACGCAGAGGTCGAGGATGGTGTCGATACCCGCGTTCACGTCGTTCACGGCGCGCTCCACGTCCAGAATTGAGTTCGACGAGTTGATAATCAGATCCGACTCCCTGCCTATCTGTTCCACCGTTCGCTTTATCATTTCCTGGATGGACTTCGCCTGCTGGATCGAGCTGTCTGCGAGCTTTCCGATCTCGTCCGCCACAACGGCGAAGCCCCGGCCGTACTCCCCGGCACGGGCGGCCTCGATGGCCGCGTTCAGCGAGAGCAGGTTCGTCTTCTCCGCGATATCGTTTATCACCTCGGTGATCTCCTTGATGGCGCCGGAGGATTCGCGTATCTTCATCATCGCCTCGCGCACCTCGTCGAGGTTTTGCCTGGTCAGTGTGGTCTGCCCCTGGCTCTGGTAGCTCAACTGCACCGCATTCTTCGCAGCGTCCGTTATCCTTTTGATGGATGTGAGATACTGTTCCAGCAGGGCCTTGTTGCTGCGGATGGTGTGCTCCTGCCCCCGCGCGTTTTCAGCAATGGATTCGATGGCGGCGGAGACTTCCTCCGTGGCGCTCCCGGTCGCTTCCAAATTACCGCCCTGCTCCGCCATGTCGTGCTGGAGCTGGCTTGCCGTGGTCTGGATGGTGGCGGAAAATTCCGTCAACTCCACGATCGATTCCCGTATGCTTGCCAGCACATCGAGAAGATTCAGGTTTTTTTTCTCGAATTCCGCGGTGGTGACGGCAAGCCGCCTGGTGAGGTCCACCACGCGAAGCGAGAGTATCGCGCCGAAAGCGAGAATTATCGCGGGATAGCCCAGGTTGTTCCAGAAAAAATCAGAGAAGATGATGTTCGAGATCGTGAGTGAATCGTGGATGATACAGATCATGAAGATGATGTAGGCCGCGAGCATGATAGTCGCGTCTTTTCTTTTTTCGCGGAGCGCCTTCACGATGAGAACGCCCCAGGCCACCTGGGTTAGTATGCCGAAGCCCCCTATCAGGTCGAAGCGCCAGCCGGTGATGGGGTCTTCCGGCGTCGCGGTCAGGCACAGTATGGCGGCAACCGGTATTAGCGCGTAAAATATCGTGCGGAGATATTTTATCTTCGTTTCAAGAACGTTTTCCAGGAGAACATATATCCACAAAACCTCAATGGAAAGAATCGTGTAATACAGGTTGTCATGGGTGTTGAAGCTCATTATAAAAAAGTCGGGAAGATAATAATGCAGGGTGAGGAAAAACCAGATGAGCGATATGCCGGTGAAATGGAGTGCCAGCCTGTTGGTTCTGTCGAGCAGAAACTGTGCCAACGAAGCCAGGGCGATCAGAAGGGTGAGGACTCCGAGTGCCATCGGTATGTTTTCGGCAAGGAGCTTTTTGAAGAATGTCGCTATCTTCACTTCCTTCAGCGTTGAGATAAAGGGCGCGTCGTTCCACAGCGCGAACTGGTTGGTGAACATCCGCACGGCGATGATGTTTTCCCCTTCCTGGCGTATCAGTTCTGGCGGGATGTGGTAATACCGGAAAAAGTTCCATTCCGAAAAAAAGTCGGGGTATTCTCTCCCCGCGGCGCCGATTTTCACGCCGTTGAAATAGGTCTGTTCAACATCCCAGATTTTTCCCACATAGAGGGCGATATCCCTGCCTCGTAAATCGGACGGAATGGTGACGTTGCGGCGGAGCCATATCGTCTGCCGCTTTTTCTCCCTGTCGATAAGGCCGGGAAGCGCAACGGTATCCCACGACTCGTCATTGAAATCCGCCTTCCGGAAGTCCGGGTTGTC
>Ga0116143_10003800_pt1 | contig 14921 bp, 20 predicted proteins | sample AD_UKC034_MetaG_FD_89745 | JGI IMG/M metagenome (GOLD analysis project Ga0116143, IMG submission 89745) | Active sludge microbial communities of municipal wastewater-treating anaerobic digesters from USA - AD_UKC034_MetaG | ecosystem: Engineered > Bioreactor > Anaerobic > Digestate | place: USA...
CTATTTGTTGCTGTTGCTGAAGACGGCACCCATCAAGTCATGACTTGGGAATACTAATTACTATTCTAAAAAAACATACAATCTCAGTTCGAACTTTATACAAGAGCCCCTGCATTTAAAGCTTGACAAGTTTTTAATACCAACCATTGTGTTTGGTTTTGTTTTTTAGTATAATATCCTAATGAAAATATATTTTATCCCCAAAACAATTTATGGCAAATGGTTAATAGTATTTAGCATTGCTTTGATAATCTTAATAAGTCTTTCTTCTTTTCTACAAATCAGCGGAGAAGATCATCTTCGCGTTATTGATAAACTAAATTTTTTATATCCAAGATTTTTAGACATGCTTGATCTTATAATTTTTTTAACTATTTTTGTCTCTTTTGTTACTGGAATCTTAACTATTAAAGAAGGTAAAGATTATTCGATTTTCGTATTTTTAGCTTTAATATTTATTTTTTATATTATAGCATCTTTTGTTCGGAATATTATTTTTCCACACCGATTATCTATAGATTGATTTGTTAATTATTTTTTATGGTAATATAATCTAATACAATAAATAATATTAATATGAATCAAATTGGTCGGAGTAATTAAAATCATTATTAAATTATGAGCAAAAAATATATTTTTTTTCTTATAATATTGATTGTAGTGTTAGTTTCTATTGTTATCTATAAATTACCAAAAATTGGTTATTTTTGTGCGCCTAGCGGATTTACTGGTTATATTCCACCAGAATGCATTGGAGAAAGGAGTGTTTTAAAGAAAGAAGGTCGTTGCCATACAGAGCTTTGTAAGGGTTATTATTCGTGTAAAGTTGGCCCTGAAAGCGGAATATTAAATAATATATTTTTTAATATACAATCTACGGTCAATTATTTAAAAAGATAGCAAACAGGTTCTAACATCGTCCAGCAGCCCCTGCATTTAAAGCTTGACAAGTTTTAAATACCAACTATTGTGTTGGGTTTTGTTTAAAAGAAGCAGGGGAGTGCCCTATTGACAATATATAGTAATATATTGTATAATATTGATATGCTGAATAAAAATTCAGTATGCTACTTGAAAAAAATTGGAGAAAAAAATGACACAAAAAATTATTGAAAAAATCAAAAAAAGAATTGTCATGTTTTTAACGATAACACTAACAATCCTTTTCGTTTTATTCGTAACCATTAATATAGGAAACGAAACAGAACAACAACAATCGTTTCCAATTTGTTCAACACTAACTTCTCCAAATCAGACCTCTTATTACTATCATTATGTAGACATAAATCCACCAAACACAAATTCATTAAATCAACCAATTGGTCCAGCATATAGTAACCCGGTTAATCACTATATAGATCCAGTACAAAACAGACCATTAAAACCTTATATAATGATACCATTATATTAAACCCGTTAAGAAAAACTCGTAAAAGATCAGCGAGTGAAAATAACTGATCTTTTTTTATTTAAACAACCAATCTCAGTTCGAACTTTATACAAGAGCCCCTGCATTTAAAGCTTGACAAGTTTTTAATACAACCATTGTGTTGGGTTTTGTTTTTGTGGTAAGATAATCTAATATTATAAATAAATTTATTATGAATCAAAAAGGACTTATTAAAATATTAATTATCGGATTAATTACGGTTATTGTAATTACGGTGGGCGGTTATTTTATTTCTGTAAAGATAAATCAATCTCAAAAAAATAATGATCAAAATAAAAAACAAGAAAATAATCAAAATCAAGGGCAAACCAATATTCAGAATCAAGAATTAGAAAATAATCAAAATCAAGAAAATAATAATTTAGAAAACAATGAATTAGGTGAAGAATATGAAAACGAAAACGATCTTTTGTGTTTTATTAATTCCAATTTTGGCGCAGAACAAGCTAGAATGATTTATAATCAAATAGACGAAGGGGGTACAATTGATTGCTATAATAATGGGTGCCCTTTATTAGCTAATCAAAAAAGTAATTTTTTAGATTGGGCCAAATCTCTTTCTTCGGATATATTAGAATCGAATAACAAAATTAAAGAATATATAGAGAATAAATCTAGGATAAATTTTGAAGGAATTTTAGTTGAGAGGGGTAATTTTGATATAAATTCAGACAGAGAAACATTGGTAGTATCTTTGTGCAAGAATAATTGCGAAATAAACTTAATTGGTTCAAATTTAACCAAATTATATAATAAAGGATTTTACGACAATTTTATTATTGAAAAGAAAAAAGATGGTAGTTATGGAATGTCATATTTTTATACAAATATATACTCGCATGGAGGTGAAAATAATTTTTTGGTTAAACCTTTAGCGATGGTCAAATCTGGCAAGTCGGTATTCATGGGCAGTGATTTTGGATGTGGTGGTGGGGCTGATTGTTATACTACTTATTATTTATTTCAAATTCAAGACGGGGAATTAAAACCTCTAAAATCACTTGCATGTGCTTTTTCAACAACCAGTTCTGTGAATGAAAATTATGATACAATTTTTGACAACCGTACAATAGACTCTATAATCTTAAATGATTTTGACAATGATAAAACTAATGAAATAATAATAGCTGGTAAGACATTTTCCGGAACGAATGAAGATCATTATGATAATATAACTAATTACCAAATAATTTTTAAATGGGATACGGCAAGCCAAAAATTTTTACAAATTAAAAATTAAACAGGTTCTAACATCGTCCAGTAATCCCTGCATTTAAAGCTTGTCAAGTTTTAAATACCAACTATTGCGTTGTTGGTTTTTCATTACTATTGACAAAATAAAATAAATATATTATTATAATAATACCCTTGCTCATTAAAATGCATCGGAAAAAGGAGAATTTAAAATGGTGAACGAACATTTCGAAAAAGGGATGAAAAAACTTTCTAAAGAAGAAAGGAAAGAATTCGCAGAGCGTTATGGATTAAATTGGATTGGTAGAATAGTCGACATACATGGTCTTGTCAGAGCAAAAAGGGGAAGTAAGTACTTTCATGTTCGATATGCAGATGGCACACCGGCCTACACTGCAAGATTTGCACAAGTAGGCAACTTCCAAGAGGATGGACTAGCTCCAGCAAAGAGCAGGGAGGACAAAAAATTTCTCCACATCCGCTTGGATGGCACACCGGCCTACACTGCCCGCTTCGATATGCTTTACGATGATGGATCTTTCAGTCCAAGTGGAATAACCTGGGCAGAAAAAGACGGAAAGATATATGAAATCAACCGTCAAGGGGAGATACTTAGACCAGTAAGCTTTTCCTGCTAAAAATGTCCGAGGCTGAAAAAGGACAGAAATAATGCCTCTTTTTTTATTTACAAATTACCATAATTTTGGTTCGAACTTTATACACGAGCCCCTGCATTTAAAGCTTGTCAAGTTTTAAATACCAACTATTGCGTTGGTTTTTGTTTTTCTTGCTAATTTAAAAAGTATATGCTAATATGGTATAGATATAAATTATGAGTAAACCATATTAAGAAATATGACCTATCTAGATCCAAAAATTAAAAATAGAATAGACGAAAAGTTGAAAAGGTTAAACTCTTTTAGACCATTACCAGAATTAGCGGTCAAGAAAATAAGAGAGCAATTTGAGATAGAAATGACATATAATTCAAATGCTATTGAAGGGAATAGTTTAACTTTAAAAGAGACCTATCTTGTAATAAATGAAGGAATTACTATAAAAGGCAAACCACTTAAAGATCATTTAGAAGCTAAAAACCACAAAGAAGCCCTAGACTATTTATATGAATTAATTGCTAAAGAAAATAAGCCAACAATATCAGAAAATCTAATAAGGTCTTTAAATCAAATTGTTATACAAAGTATTGATAAAGAATGGGCTGGAAGATATAGAAATAGTTCTGTAATAATTGGTGGCGCTAAACATAAACCACCAGAAGCAATGGATATACCTAAATTAATGGATGATTTAATGAGTTTTATAAAACAAAATAAAAATAAATTACATCCTATTGAATTAGCAGCTATAGTTCATCATAAGATAATTTTTATTCATCCATTTTTTGATGGTAATGGTAGAACCGCTAGATTGGCAATGAATATTATATTAATGCAAAATGGCTACCCTTTAGCTATAATTCTAAAAAATGACAGGAAAAGATATTACAATACATTATCTAAAGCAGATAAAGGAGACTTAGATAGTTTTATTGCTTTTGTAGCTAAATCAACTGAGAGATCTTTAGACATGTATCTTAAAGTATTAACTCCAGCAGGAAAATTAAAAGAAAAATTTATTCCACTTAAAGATTTAAGTGAAGAAATAAATTTTTCTTCTAAATATCTTAATCTTCTCGCTAGAAACGGTAAATTAGAAGCTCATAAGGAGGGGAGAAATTGGGTTTCTTCAAAAGAGGCTGTTAAGAGATATTTAGAGAATAGAGAAAGAAAAAGATAATTTATCTAAAACTAGAAAGGTTCTAACTTTATACACGAGCCCCTGCATTTAAAGCTTGACCAGTAAGTTAAATAATAATTAGTATTTTATCTAAAAAATAAAAGTTAGATTTTTTCTAACTTTATTTAAAACATAAATTCTATAAAAGATTAACTTCTCTTAACTTAGCTTCAAATTCTAGTTTTGGACCAGCTTGAGAAGCAACAAAATGTACTTCACTTTCACCAGGACTTATCTTAGCGTAAGCATGGGAAAGCCATGAATCATTTCCGCCCATTTTACAATATATAGTATAATCACCATGAAAAACAACATTATTTGTATTTTTAACGGTAACTGTATATATGTAAACCTCATCACCATTATCTTTTAAAGTAGCGTTTACGTCAACGATCCTCAATCCATGCGCGAATGGAGTATTAACCATTCCTTCACAAATAGCCAGAAAATAACTCATCATAATGATGGCTGTCAAGAATAAGGCAATCAAAATTATGTTTTTAAACTGCATAACTAATGTTCCTCCTTTGAGGTATTAATATAATACAATATTTATATAATATTGTCAAATAAGATCGCAGAATTAAAAACAATAAAATTTAACTTTTTATATACAATTAATAACAATCTCAGTTCGAACTTTATACACTAGTCCTGCAATAAAATTTATTAAATTATATAAAAAAAGACCAATAATGGTCTTAAAAACGCCGCTGACAGGACTTGAACCTGTGACAAGAGAGTTAACAGCTCTCCACTCATACCACGCTGAGTTACAACGGCAAACGCCTTGGTTGAGAATTGCACTCAAGTTCTGAGCTTTAGAGGCTCTACTCTGACTAACTAAGCTACCAAGGCAATAAAATTAACTAAAATGAATATATTATAAATTGAGAAAAAATCAATATTGACAAAAATATAATTATTTATTATAAAGAACTTGTTGAAATCGTCTAGCGGGTTTCAACAAATTCTCTCTCGTAGAGATAATCCACATCCAAATTTCCCCTGATTAAGTCTCGATTACCCTCTTAAACCGAGCAACAGCTAGACCCTTTATATACCGGCAATTCCCACCGAATAAAGGGATATCTTGGGATCATTATAGCTCCCAAACTAAGAATCTTAAGAGCAATTCCTAGTTGGGAGCTCTTATTTTTTTATAAACAAAATTTTATATGCCAATCCAATATAATATGTTTTTTATCAAGTAATTAAGATATTGACCTAAAAGATTAGTTATTATATAATTTAAGCATAATAATAAATTACGACTAATCTATTAAACATATGAAAATAAATAATATATTAATAATAATCGCGATTATAGTTATTCTTTTTGCGATATTATCTTTTAATTATCCTAAAAATATTCCGGACAACAATATTCCGAACAATAATAATTCTTCGGGAAACAACTCTCAGGGCACTCTTAATTTGAGTAATAAAAATTTAAGTTTTTTTAATACAAACAGTATATCAAACAAAAATCAAGTATTAATACTTAACCTTTCTAATAATCAATTGAAAAGCTTACCAGCAGAGATTGGAGAGTTTACTAATGTAAAAGAACTTTATCTTGATAATAATATTTTAGAAGGAGCCCTACCTGCGGAAATAAGAAAAATGTCAAATCTAAAAATTCTATCAGCAAAAAATAATAAGCTTACCGGTATTCCAGCTGAAATCGGTCAGCTTAATTATTTAACTATGATAGATTTTTCTAATAATAATATTGACACGATGCCGAATGAAATAGGGAACTTGAAGAATAACTTAAAAACATTAAATCTATCAGGAAATAAATATTCTGCAGAAAAAATACAAGAAATTAAAACAATGCTACCCAATACAAATATTATTTATTAATTTTAAAAACCAACATTGTGTTGGTTTTTGGTTTTATGATATAATATTTATATAATTATAAAAGTAAATTTATGAACCCAAAGACAGAAAAAATATTATTAATCACAGGAATATTTTTCTTAATTTTAGCCTTAGGCAGCAGTGTTGGCTATTTCTTTTGGAGCAAAATGAATGAGCCTCAACAAATAGTTGGTGGAGACAAAGACGAACACGGATGTATAGGATCAGCTGGATACACCTGGTGTGAAGCAAAGAATAAATGTTTAAGAATCTGGGAAGAAAAATGCACTCAAGAAAATAATAGCAAAGAGAATCCATACGAACAATACGTAAATTGTTTGAATAGTGCCTTTGATAAACTTTATAATCAATGGCGTGAAGAGTGTCTAAAATGTACAGACCCTTATTATTGTTTGGGTGTTCAAGAAAAATTAGATTCAAAACAAAACTGTATAGATTTAAATAAATTAAATTTTAAAAAATTTATAGAAAAAAATAATGTCAATATAAATGATACAGAAATGCTTGAAACCAGTATTATTAATTATATGGATCAACATGACGAATGCTTGTGTAAATTAATTGGTGACCCTGGTTATCCTTTTGAAAAGATGATTACTACTTTTCAATTAGAAATAAATTCATGTTCAGAATCATACAAAACAATATTTTCTCCTACAATAAATGATAAATGGAAAATAGGCCAAACATACCAAATTAAATGGGAACCAATTGATCCTAGTAATAATGTTAATATATTTTTAATGGATAAAAACATTACAGAAGGAAGTGCTAGCAAGTCTTGGCAAGTTGAGAATATTTCAAATACAGGAGAATATTCTTTTATTGTTCCTCAACTACCAACAGGAAATAAATATCAATTCTATATAAGTTCCAAAGAAATAATGGCATATAGCGATCTTTTTGAAATTAGCAATTAAAGAATTAAACCAGCCACTGTATCGATTTTTTAAATTTTAATAGAATCGACTTCTGCTTTAGTTAAATTTCTAGTTTCTCCTGGTTTTAATTTTCCAATATTTATACCTCCAATGCGAATACGTTTTAGTGATAAAATAGTATATCCTAATTCTCCGAGCATTATCCTAATTTGATGTTTCTTTCCCTCATGAAGAATGATTTTAATCTGTCTAGTATTTAATATTTTAGCCTGAGCTGGCAAAAGATTTCCGATTTCTGTACTCATTCCTTTTTTGAATATTTCTACAATATTATTTGCTAATTTCTCTCTAACTTCAACAAGATATTCTTTTTCAAATATTCCTTTAATATTTAAAATTTTGGAAGTAATTCTTCCGTCATTAGTTAAAATTAAAAGGCCCTCAGATTCTTTATCTAGTCTGCCGATAGGAAAAATTCTTTTCGACTCCCAGTTTTTAATCACACTTGGCTCGTCACCAATACTTTGAGTGGCTAGGCCTCTTGGTTTATAGTATGCTAAATAAATAAGTTTTTTATTTGATTCTTTAATATCAACCCTATCTTCTTTGTTTATTAACATTCCCAATTGAGCAACTTTTCCGTTTACTAAAATTTTCTTATCTCTAATAAGCAAATCAGATTCTCTTCTAGAGGCTAATCCTTTATCTCTTAAATACTTATTAATTCTTATTGGATATTCCATATAATCATATACTAACACTTTTATAATAATTAATCTAATTATTTTAATTCCTTGACAATGAATTAATATTATATAATAATACTCGTACCTAGAAAGCTTTATGCCTGTGAATATTAAAGGGTTTCTAGGAGAGCTATTTGACAATCAAATGGTGATAAATTGAAAATTACTAAAATCGCTATTATCGCAATTGGTTTCATGATTGCGGCCAGTATATTATTTGCTGGTTGTACAGAAGTTGACCAAAAAGGAGAGCGAGCTAAAATGCTCGATACGCAAAGTACGCCAACTCTCAAGCAATCTAACGAAAGAGAAATTTTCCTTGGTTATCTCAATCAAGTCAATGATCCAAACAATATCCAATGGATCTATTGCTTTAGTTGGGATGGACACCTGATATTCAAATCAGCAGTAATGGGTAAAACCATTTCCGCTACAAAAAGCACAGAGCCATATGAAAGATTATCATACTCAGAATCTTCAGGTGGATATGAGGTTGAAGAGGCTAGAAATTTTGCTGGTTATGTCCCTGGGACAACTCAGTTGATGAATCCCTCTGGCATGTTCGGCCACGACACGCCTGGAGTAATTTGGATGGACCCTCAAGGTAACTATTATGAGTGGCACGAGGGACCGTATTTTGTTTCAAATATACCAATTAAATTTGAGACTCCTGTAATCTCTTATCAAAACATCGATATGGAGGTATATAACCATGCCATTGAAGCTGAGAACAAGTTAAAACAGGGGATTCCTCTTAGCGAGGAGGATAAAGCATGGCTAAGCAAGTAATTATTGCCTTATTAATGGTAACCCTAATTGCAGCTGCAATGCTTTCTTCCGGATGTCTTGGATTTTTTTCAGGCTATGGTAAAAAAGCCCAAGAATACACCAGTGCTGATTATTCAATTAGTCAGTACAAGTTCTTCATTGACAAGTATAATGCTGTGAGGCAAATGGGATCTCAGATTCTCAATGCTGATAGGGAGATATCTAATTTTGAAAAGATGTATCCAAATCCATCAACATGGGATTGGAAAACAAAAGAAATGTACGAAGATCACTTATTCGTACGTAATGGCTATATCCAGCAGTATAACAAGTTCGTGAGTGACTACAACTCAAGAATGAGAGATCTCACAACAAACCAAATGTGGATGAAGCCCCAAAATTTCCCTTCAGAACTCCAGTACTATACTCCTGACAGCGTTATCACGCTCCAAAATAGCGAAGAACTTATCATTCCCAATCTATAATTTTTATCACTCATTGCTATATAAATAGACTCCTTGATATAAGGTAGTCTTTTTTTAATAAATTTGACTTTATAATAAATTAAGATTATAAAGATTACGGAGGTAAGAAATGGAAACATTGCCCCAACCAAAAGACATTTACACCGGAGAACAGCCATGGGAATCTTTCGGAGACAGAAAAACAGCTTTTACTGCAGGAGTCATAGTGAGATTTTGCAAATACCGAAATGGATGGCATCCATTTTCAGAAAAAGAGATTCGCTCTTTTTCAAATAGTGATCTAGAATTTTCTAGATTAATGCATCCCAAAGAATACATTATTCTTGGTGACGATAAACAATACAGGGTTACCAAAGCGTTTATCAAACGATGCAAAGAATCTGCTGATAGAAATCAGCAAAAAAGGCATGAGAAGTGCGATTAGCTCTTCTCTTTTTTATATACCATTTACAATTCGTTTTGAAAACGAAAAAATAAGAAAAGAAAGCATAATATAAAGTAATTAAATACGTCTTATTTTTTTTCACGAATAAATTTTATATATCCCAAAACAAAAGCAATAATAAGGCCGATTGTTACAATGAAAAATCTAAACTGAGAATTCTCGCTCATCAGCCCCCTCATAATACTATACAAAGTAGTGAAAACTCCACCTAATAATAATCCATCAGCAATCATTTCTATTTTATTCAAAAGAGTTAAGCTTAATATTAATATAATGATAGCAGCTATAAGAGAAATGATTGAAACATTTCTACTGTATATCTTATTCTCTTCCGTAAATTTTTCTTGATCTTTCATGTACTCATTCCATTTTGCTTCTTGTTCTGGATTCTGCTCACATTGAGGAGCTGCTTTATATTGCTCTAGCTCAATTGGATACTTAGGCTCTGTTGGAGAAGGGTAAAAAGCATCAATACCCAATCCAACGAATAAAGCAACAAGTAAAGCTAAAAACAAAGTATAGATAGGTTTAATCATGTATTTAATATATTATTCTAATAGATTATTTTAACACAAAACAATTAATATTTAAACATACTAATTGACACATGCTATTATTTATTGTATTATTAATATACTGAGATGAAAGATTATGATTGAGGTAAACGATGTGTTGATCTTTGAAATCTGTACCGTAATTGTCGCCGCAGGAATAGATTATAGGTTCCTTAGATGGCTAGTTATGGGAAAAAGAAAATTCGAAAGCAGGATTACAGATTTATTCCTGGCTAAGATTCCAGGAATACTAACAATTCTTGCAATCATTGGAATTATTATAGTCCTAATGCCTCCCAACACGATTGTTAAAGAAGGATTAAATTTTCCCACATTCATTGTTATTCTAGTTGCTTTCTGGCACGTATTCCTTCTTGCACTTCCTGGAATTTTAATTCTCTTGGGGCTATATGCTCTCTGGAGAATATTTAAATAGAAGCAATTGCTTCTTTTTTAATTTATGATAGAATAAATTCACTATAATGGAAAAAGAAATAAAAAATATTATAAAAGAAAAATATAAGGAAATCGCTACTGAAAATTGTGGCTGCTGTTGCAGTTCTAAAAATAATGAAGATGTTTCAAAAAAAATAGGGTATTCAGACAATGATATTAATTTTGGAACAGGTGCAAACCTTGGATTAGGGTGCGGTAATCCAGTAGCAATAAGCAAAATCAAAGAAGGAGATATAGTTTTAGATTTGGGCTGCGGAGCTGGATTTGATTGTTTCTTAGCATCAAAAAAGGTTGGAGAAACTGGAAAAGTTATTGGTGTAGACATGACCGAAGAAATGATCGAAAAAGCAAAAATAAATTCTAAAAAGCTTAATATTAAAAACACAGAATTTATTTTAGGAGAAATAGAGGATTTACCAATTAAAGATAATTCTATAGATATTATAATCACTAATTGCGTAATAAATCTTACTCCAGATAAAACTAAAACATTTAAAGAGGCTTATAGAGTTTTAAAAAATAAAGGAAAAATATATCTTTCAGACATTGTCCTATTAGAAGAGCTCTCTGAAAAACAAAAGAACGATGAAGACTTATTATGTGGATGCGTGGCTGGAGCATTACTTAAAGAAGATTATTTAAATAAACTTAAAAATGCAGGGTTTAATGTTAATATTCTTCTTGAGAATAAAGAGATCAGTAAGCAACAGTATAATGGTATTAATTTAGAAAGCATTACCATTGAGGCAATAAAAAACACCATTGACAATAATAAGATTATTTAATATAAAAGAATTGGTTGTTGATTTTATCTAGCTTTTCCAGCAACCAACAAATTCTCATTGGCGTGGGGAGCATCACCTTTCTTAATTAAAAGCTAGCAAAAACACTCATTACAATTGAGTGGAATATATCTCTCACAGAGAAAATTTAAAAAGATTTCTCTTTGAGAGATTTTTTATTTATTACGAACAAACATCTCTTTAGAATTTGCTTTTTTTTTATTATATAATACAATATATGTATGGATATAAAAAAATATTTAATTGCTCAGAATGTTAATATTTACTTAGGAGACAATAAAAACCAGTTTGCCAGAACAGGGGAGATTGGTTTTTATCATCTTAAAAAAGCGGGGGCAACAGGTATAATCTTGGGGCACTCAGAAGTAAAAGATGATTCCGATGTTATTAATAAGAAGTGGATTTCTGCAATCAAATCACAAATGCTTGATAATGTTGTTTTAATTGGAGAAGATTGGGAAGATCTAGAAAAAGGATGGGACAATAGCAGTGAAGAAGAAATCAGAAAAATGAAAGAGAAAATAAAAGAAAAGTTAGAAATTATTTTAAAAGATATTAATAAAGAAATTATTGAAAAAACAGTTTTTGGATATGAACCAAGCTGGGGCACGAGAGGCAGCGGTAGGGAAGATGTTTTACCTCCTCAACCCAATCAAATAGAAAACATGTGCTCTTTTATAAAAAACACTATAAAAGATAAATATAATACAGAAATAAGTGTAATTTATGGAGGAAGTTCTTCTCCAGAAAGAGCTAAAGAAATAATGCCATTAAAAAATGTTAATGGACTAATCTTGGGATCAGCTTGCAAAACAACAGATTGGGTAAGACAAATAGGCGAAGAGATAATAAAATCTAATAAAAAGGGGGTTTTGGTATTAAACTGGAAGGCATATGAATTAGAAGAAACTTACGAAGATTTTATTAAAATCATAAATCAATTTGATGGAAACAAAATAAAAGTATATTTAGCTCCCATAGCAACAGAATTAAAAGAAGTAAAAGAATTATTGATTTAATTTTCTACAATGAAAAAGAAAAAAATAATTATATCCATCTTTTTAATATTAATTATATCTTTGATTTGGCATTTTAATAAAAAACCTTTATTGAATGATGATTGGCCAATAGGCTATTCAAAAACAGCTTCTTCAGAACTTAATGAGAATCTCTTATCAATTAAGAATATAAGAAACTTTACTTATGACGAAGGAGAAAAAGTAATTAGTGCTGATTATTATGATAGAACATATAATCTAAACGAATTAAAAAGAGTTTGGTATGTTTACGAACCTTTTGGATATGCTGCTCATAGTTTATTGAGTTTTGAATTTGAAAATAATGTATTTTTAACTATTAGCATAGAAGCTAAAACTAATATTCATCAAAGCTATAATGCTTTTGCTGGAGTGTTCAGAACTTATCCTCTAATGTATGTTGTGGCAGATGAAAGAGACTCTCTTTTAGTTAGGGCTAATATTCGTAAAAATAATGTTGTTTTGTATCCAACAACAACAAACAAAGAAGATGCAAGAAAATTATTATTAGAAATGTTAAGAGAGGTTAATGAATTAAACACTCGTCCCAAATGGTATAATACCTTAAATGCTAATTGTACTTCCTTGATTGCATATCATGTAAATCAGGTTTGGCCCAACACTATTCCTTATTCTTGGAAATTAGTATTTTCTGGTTTTTCTGATGAACTAGTTTACGATCACGGCTTTATAGATACATCTCTCAGCTTAAAAGAAGCTAAAATTTATTACGACATTACAGAGAGATCAAGAGTAACAGGAAACAATCCTAATTATTCAATTATAATTAGAGAGGGGATTAAGTAATAAAATATATGGCATCAAAACAAATAAAAATACTGAGCATAGGCTTTCTTTTAATGTTTTTTGGTTTTAACGGAGTTCAACAATATGTAACAACATTTTTTTCTGAAGCGGGGATAGCAGAAATAGGATTCCGTTCTTTAGTTTTAGTTTATTTATTCTTTATTCTTTTTAATCCTTTTTCTGTTTGGTTTATTTCTAAATTCGGCTCAAAAAAATGCATGCTCTTCAGTTCAGTAATGTATTCTGTTTTCATTTTATCTCTATTAACTAAGTCGAGCTTAGTTATATATGCTTCTTCTATTTTATTAGGAATATCAGCCTCTTTGTTGTGGATGGGTTCAAACTCTTACTTAATCAGAGCAAGCAATGAAAATGATTATGGAAAAAATTCAGGAATTTTTAATTCTTTTCAATCTTTTGGATCAGCTGCTGGGGTTATTATTCTAGGATTTTTAGTTTCTTCTTTTTCTTTTGATATTCCTTTTTTATTCTTTTCTCTTTTTCCAATTATTGGAACCCTTTTTATTTTAACTCTTGAGGATATAAAAGGAGGAGATAATAAGAATCAGTTTAAATTAATAAAAAAATCCGTAGCAAGTAAAACTGTTTGGAGAATATCTAGCATATGGCTAGTTGCTAATTTAAGCTATGGATTTGTAATCGGAATAATTCCGATTCAAATAAAAGAATTATTGGGTGCGTCTTTTGTTGGACCGCTTTCTTTTCTTTTTTATGCCCTGCCCATTCTTCTCTCTTATTCGTTAGGTAAATTATCAGACGTAAAAGGAAGAAAAATAATGGTGGTTTTCTCTTATTCATTAATGATTTTTGGTTTATTTTTTCTAACAATAAAAATGCTTTTCGTTTTAGGAATACTTCTATTAGCTTTTAACTCAGCAATCATGAGACCAACAACATATGCTTTAATTGGAGATGTCACCACTAAAGAGAACCTAGAACCAGTTTCTGCATTATTCTGGATTGTGCAGAACATAGCAGTTGTTATTACCTTATTTGTTTCTAGTATTTTCCAAGAAAACATTAATAGTCTTTACTATATTTCTATTTTAACAATCTTTATTTCTATAATAATATTAATGCCTTTATCTAAACTAAGATTAGAAGAGATAAAGAATAAAATTGGTCAAGAGGTTAGTTCTTGAGTTGTATAATAACTTAATTCATATTTGACAAAACACCTATTTTCTTCTATATTATAAACATGCTCTTTAAAAGCGAATCATTCTCGAGAAGCATTCCAGAAACGTCTAGTTTTAAAGGCAAATTGAAATTTTTCCTTCTCAAAAGGTACTTAGGGAAAACCGCGGAAAAGTATGACGTTATCTTGGATGAAGTGTTCTATTATGAACTCTTTAAATGGACAGGCAAAAGACCAATGATCACTTTCTGCAAAGAAGGGGATAGTCCAGGCAAGTATTTACTGGAAACAAAAGAAGAAAATCTTCAAAGAATTATTCGAGAATTTAAAGAATCAAGAAGTTCAGAATCATAGATTCTGTTTTTTTATATATTGACATACAGTTAAATATAATTATATAAAGATACTATCCCCAAGAGGAGGCTTTAAAATGATTTGCAAAAGAAAAG
>Ga0116143_10003802_pt1 | contig 14914 bp, 12 predicted proteins | sample AD_UKC034_MetaG_FD_89745 | JGI IMG/M metagenome (GOLD analysis project Ga0116143, IMG submission 89745) | Active sludge microbial communities of municipal wastewater-treating anaerobic digesters from USA - AD_UKC034_MetaG | ecosystem: Engineered > Bioreactor > Anaerobic > Digestate | place: USA...
GAGGGCGCAGGGGAAAAAGGATTGTCATTGCGGGCAGACCCGCCCTCAAGCTGAGATTGCCGCGCTCGTTAGAAACTCGCTCGCAACGACCAGCCTCTTTCCTCATGTTCCCTGCGGGTCGAGGTGGCAATCTCCTGAACCCTCTTCTCCGCGTGCTCTGCGTCCCAGCGCGAGAATAGTAAGTGTCTATTCTGCCTTGCTGGTGTCCTCCTGACTTTCACCCTAGGCTTCCGACTTTCTTCCCTTTCCCTCTCTCGGACTTTACTTTCGGCTGCCAACGAAGTAATAAAAGAAGGCATTCAAATATCCGGATGTCACTACTATCTGGTTGCCTCTTTATCACCTCTACCAAGGAGATCTACTCATGCATGTATGGAAAAAACAGGCTGCTTTCCTAAGCTTTTTCCTTCTCTTTCTGCTCGGACTTCTCGGCCCGGCAGTCGCACTAGAAGATACTGTTAAGCTCAATGTCAAAGAGTTCTCTCTTAACAATGGCATGCAGTTCCTGGTGGTAGAGAGGCCGGTGACTCCTCAGATCGCCTGCCGGGTATCGATACGAGCAGGCTCCGCCCTTGAGGAGCAGGGAAAGACCGGGATTGCGCATCTCATCGAACATATGATGTTCAAAGGCACCAAGAATTTCGGCACCACGAATCCGGAAAGGGATGAAGCGCTACGGAAGAAGATCGATGACGCGTATCAGGTTGTCGCTGCAGAAAGGCGAAAGCGCGAACCGGATAAAAATCTTATCGATAAGAAGCTTGCGGAAATGGAATCATTGCGGACCGAGGTTCAGCAGTTGTATGTTCCGCAGGCGTTTTCATCTCAGCTAGGCAAGAACGGCGCGGTCGGAATCAATGCCTTTACCAGCCATGATGAAACCCAGTATGTCATGTCCATCCCTTCCGACATGCTGGAGCAGTGGTTCTCCATTGTAAGCGAGCAACTCTTTGAACCAGCCTGGCGGGAATTCTATGTCGAGAAAGAGGTGGTACAGCGCGAATGGGCCTACCGCTACATCAATAGCCCGGAAGGAGCTGCCTGGCTTGATCTTTACGCTACTGCCTATACAGCCCACCCGTACCGCAATCCGGTTATCGGGTGGCGAAGCGATATGGATGCCTATTCTATTGCCGACGCCGTCATCTACCATGCCAAGCATTATAATCCCACGAATGCGGTATGCGTTCTTGTGGGAGACCTGACGGTTGCCGAAGCGAAGCGCCTTGCTTCCATCTATTTTGAGCGCTATCCGGCCGGTCAGCGCTCCACAGAGCTGGTTACTCAGGAGCCTGAGCAGGAAGGCCCGCGCCGCAGCGTGCGCTATGTGAAAGGAGCGGTCACGCCGCTGGTGAGGATCAGCTACCACGGGACTCGCATGGGCACCAAGGATTTTTATGCCCTCGATGCACTATCCATGGCCCTCAGCGCCGGCCGCAGTGCCCGGATGGCGCAGAATCTGGTCAATAGGGGAAAAGCCATCGAAGCTTGGGCGGCAAATCCTGACGGTCGTTACGAGAGCATGTTTATCCTTGGAGGCTCACCCAACGAACGTTCAAGCTCTGCGGGAAAACAACTGAGTACAGACGCAATGAAAGCCGGGTATCTGGAATCCTGTGAAGCGCTCGAGGCGCTGCTTCTTAAGGAAGTGGAGGTCCTGAAAAACGAGCTGATTTCACCACGCGAGCTTGAGCGCATCAAGAAGCTCAATCAACGGGATTTCCTGGACAGTATGCGCAGCAATGAAACCCTGGCCAGTAGATTGGCTACACTTGAAGTCGAGGTGGGCTGGCGTTATCTGGATACCTATCTTGCCGCGATGGCAGCCATTACTCCCGAAGATATTCGGCAGGCTGCTCAGCGCTACCTGGATCAGGAGAATCGCACAACGGTCTTCATTATTCCTGGAGGAATTCCCGAGAAGCCGGCAGAGACCTACACGGAAGTCCGCACTGTGAGCGGCGCAGCTGCTGCCACCATGGCGACAAAGGCGGACACTACGGTGAACCGCTCTCAATACCCGACACCGGCGGGCTGGAAGCACCCGATGTCTTTCGAGCGGAAACCTGAAAAAATTTTTTTCCCGGCTGCAGAAAAAATCGAGCTGGAGGGTGCTACTGTCTTTTATTTGCCCGATCACGAGCTTCCATTGGTGGATCTGACGCTTCTGATCAAGGCTGGAGGGGTTGATGTGCCCGAGGACAAAATCGGTCTGGCCAGCACCCTCAGCGGCAGCATTGTTCGCGGTGGCACAAAGCAGCACGATCCGACGGAATTCGCTCTGGTCCTGGATGAAAACGCTATCCAGCTTTCGTTTTCAGCAGCAGAAGAAGAAACAGCGATAAGTCTTTCGGTGTTGAACGGCGATTGGCAGCGAGGCCTCGATCTTCTTGAACAGGTGCTTACAAAACCCCGCTTTGATCCCGAGATACTCAATGCTGTCAAGATGCAGGAACTGACTGACCTCAAACGTCAATCGGATAATGCGAGCGCAGTTGCCATGCGGGAGGCCGAAATCTGGCGCTTCAAAGGACATCCGTACGGTCGTGACCCTCTTCAAGGGCTGGAGACCATCCCGACTATCACGCGTGAAGATCTTGAGGCTTTTCTCAAGCGGTACTGTGTACCCTCCAATATGGTAGTTGCGGTCTCCGGCGACTTGGATAAGGCTGAGATCATCAAGGGACTGCAGAAGCTGCTGGCTAGTCTGCCGGACGGGTCAAAGGCCGAACGCACCTTGCCGCAGCCAGCCGACACACCTCCGGTTCTTGCTCTTATCAATAAGCCAGGTCAGAGCCAGTCGCAAGTGAGTCTCACCCTTCCCGGCGTCTTGCGCACGCAGCCCGAGTACTGGAAGCTTTCTCTGCTCATGAACGTGTTTGGAGGCGAAGACTCCCTTATGTACAAGCGGCTGCGGGAAGATCTCGGTTTAGTCTATGCAACCTGGTTCTTTCAGACGTACAAATGGAAAGCCGGAATTCTGGCAGGATACATCGGTTGCAAAGGAGATCAGACCAAACTCGCCCTTGAAGAAACAATAAAAGTCATGGAATCGCTCCGGCAGAATGTTCCTTCTGAGGAGCTTGAGCGCCAGCGGCTCAATGCTCTCAACAGTTTTGTTTTCAACGTCGACACCCCGGCAGCGCTCGTGAACGTGTATGCACATTACCAGCTGCGAAACGAGCCGCTGAATACCCTGGAGCTTATTCAGGATGCCTTTACCTCTGCTACGGCGGAAGAGTTGACGATGCTGAGCAATCGGTATCTGGATCCACGAAACTTGCAGATTTTCGTGGTAGGCGACAAGAATATCGGCGCCAAGCGGTCAAACGGGTCTATGGGAGTGCTCGGTGATGACCTGCAGGACCTTGCGGCTACCCTTGGACTGCAATTTAAGGAGGTACCGCTGCGGTGAACCGTAAGGAGTGAAGAGTAAGCGAAAGCCTCCAGGCGCTTTCGGACCCCGGTTGATCGAAGCAGAAACGTTGCCATCGTCATCCCTCACTTCGTTCGGCGGATAAAGAGCTGACGCGCAACCCGCGCAGGCGGCAATCCACTGAGATGTCATTCCCGCGAAGGCGGGAATCCAGGGCATATGGGCGCTTCTGGTAGGAACGACATTTCACCTGGCACTCATCGCCAGCACCACGGGCTTTAGCAGTGTTGTGGTGCACTGTTCACAACACTGGATTCCCGCCTTCGCGGGAATGACGGTTAAAGTGTGTTGTGCGCTTGGCGGGTAGATAAAGAGCTGAGGCGCAGCCCGCCTAGCCGGCAATGACGAACTATCGTGAAGTTTCATACGAAGAGATCCTTCCCTGCTGCCCATCCGTCCTTTCGCGCTGAGACGCGGAGCACGCGGAGAAAAGAACATTGTCATTGCGTCATCCCCGCGCCGCGCGGGTTACTCATCAGCTCTTCTGGCCCGCGAAGCGGGGCTCAGGGCAGGCTCTCCGGCGCGAGAACCAACCATTTAACCAATTGGCCAATCAACGATTCTCCACTTCATCGAGTTTCTTCGGCAAGCGGGCGGTGAGGACCTCATTGCCGTCTGCTGTTACCAGCACATCATCCTCGATACGTACTCCAATATCCTGCCATCGAGGGTCAATCGCCGGCTGTCCTTCCACCGGCTGCGTAGCAGGCCCAATATATACGCCCGGCTCTACGGTGACCACGTTCCCGGGTTCAAAGCAGTGAGAAGCCTCGCCAATCCGATAGCGACCGCAATCATGAACATCGAGACCGATCCAGTGACCGATGCGGTGCATGAAAAAGGGCTTGTACGCCCCTCCTTGAATAAGATCGTCAACCGCTCCCTGCAGTAGTCCTCGATCCACCAACCCTTCCGTGATTGTCCGTATTGCTGCATCAAATGCATCCTGATAGGTACGACCGGGTCGAATCGCCGCAATTGCCTGCCGCTGTGCGACCAGGACAATCTCATAGATCGTTCGCTGCTCAGGGCTGAACCGTCCGCTTACCGGAAGCGTGCGGGATATATCCGCACTGTAAAAGTGATACGCACAGCCAGCATCGATAACAAGTACATCCTGATCCTGTAATTGCCGTGTGTTGTCGATATAATGGAGCGTACAGCTGTTTGGCCCTGATGCCACAATCGAAGGATATGCCGGCCCGTCACCTCCACGCCTGCGAAAGACATAATCGATCTCAGCTTGAATTTCATACTCATGGCGGCCCGGTCGTATGATATCCCAGGCAGCCTGGTGTGCTTCGACTGAAATAGCGGCTGCCTGCCGCATAAGCTCAATCTCGAAAACGCTTTTGACCATGCGCAGAGGATGCAGAATTGTACCTGAATCTATAATGGCGGTGGGGCCTTCGCCCTTTCCCGGCAAGGCCGCAAGAAGCTTCTGCCAGTGCCTGATAATGGTTTCATTGAATGCTTGATCGCGACCAAAATGATAGTAAATACTGTCAGCCTTTTCGAGGTACTGAGGCAGCTTCTGATCGAGTTCGCCAATCTCGTAGGCTTCATCGGCTCCGTACTGTTCAATCGCGCCAGCTATACCCGCGCGATTTCCTGTCCATGTCTCCTGACCAGGGTCCTTAGGCCGCACAAAGAGTATAAAGTGGTGTTTTTCATGGTGCGGCGCCAGAACCGCCACGGCATCAGGTTCATTGAACCCGGTAAGGTAGTAAAAATCACTATCCTGCCGATACGCGTACTCAACATCATTATGCATCACGGCTACCGGGGCACTGCGAAAGACGGCGGTACCCGAACCAATGCTCTCCATGACTGTTTTGCGTCGCTGTCTGAATTCTTCCTGCATGTTGATTCTTGCCAATGTGTGATGTTTTTTTGAAGCTTCCTGCATGCCGTCAGGTGCTTGTATTTCGAGACCGACTGCTGCACTGTACAGTACACTGGTTCTGGAAAATTGTAAAGAGGTTCAATGGATTCACAAGCAAGGGACATTCCTTTGTACCATCGGCCCGTCTGCAAAAACTCATTGACTAATTCTCAGTGTTATTTGAGAATACACTTGCTTTCTTATTTTCCTGGGGTGGCATGCGATACGTATGCACCATATCATTATGAACCTGCCGTTCTTGAAGTACGCGCTGGACGTTTGTTACCCAAAAAGTGGTGAGGCACACAGCTCAACAGTTTTCGCAGGAACGAGAGCAATGATCTACTGTGAGCAGATCCTAAAGCGATTGAAGAGATTACTTTTTGCCGCATCTGAGCATGAAAGGTGTCAAGAACCAAGAAATACGGAGGAGGCAGATGAAATGGCTGCATCCAGTGAACCCTCGGTGGTGTCTCAGTACTGGGATGAACATGTCGGTGATCACCTCAGTTCGTTTTTTCATTGGGAAGCAAATGAGCCGATCATGGCTCATCAGAACGTCCGCGTCAGCGGTGATAAACAGGTGACTGCACTCAACTGGTTCTGGAGGAAGTATGGTCCGTTTCAAGATGTTGCCAATCTTGGTACCGGAACCGGTATCCTCGAACACGCACTCTGTTCTTTGCCGGACTTTAAGGGTCGGGTAATCGGATATGACATATCGCCGCACTCCCTCGAGATTGCACGGAAGAACTGTTCAGCATTCCCCAATGCACGGTTCGAGGTGGCTGACTTAAACACAAAGATTTGGGACCCCGCGTGCTTTGATGTTGTCACGGCAAACGGCGCTCTTCACCACATTGAAGCCCTGGATTGGTGCTTGGGTCAAATCGAACGCAGCCTTCGCCCATCCGGGCTGCTCTATGTAAATGATTATATAGGACCACAGCGATTTCAGTGGTCAGACCTGCAGATGCGAGTGGCGAATGAGTTATTGGAATCTGTACCCAGGAAATGGATCAGCCGGGAAAAGGTTGCACGATGTGATCCGGACACACTGATAAAGCAGGATCCTTCAGAAGCCGTCTGTTCTCATTTCATTGAGGATACCATTACCTTCCACTTTCAGATCATAGAACGAAAGCCCAGGGGAGGCACTTTGCTTGCTCCCATTTTTGGATCCGGCTGTCTTGATTGCAGCATCCTCAATTCACCTGAGGGCTTACGGTGTTTGACCCAACTGGCTGAGCGCGAAGGTGAGTTGATCGATAGAGGTCTCTTGCCCGCCGATCATGTTGTTATCGTCGCCAGAAAGAGGGGTTAGTTTCCTAATCTTGCTTCATTCATAGGGAACTCGACAGATAAAAAGATCGCCCTTCGTTTCGATCAGGCGCGAAAACGGAGGAGCGAGAAAAACGCTGCTCATGGATCGAGGTTCAAGCAGCAAGACGGCCAGCTTCTGATTCGGTTGATCGATCGGGACAACGATGTCGCCCGGCTGCATGGAATAGCGATCAGCCTGCTCAGGCAGAGCAGGAGGTGGGATTTGGGCAAATCTTTTCTCATCTCCGAGACCTTTGTAGTGCTCAAGATTATGAATAATCACCGGCACGGTGACGCTCTCGGCAGCAACGCTATACTCGACATGTTGATGGGTCAGAAATGCTCGCATCAGCTCGTGATGGCTCCGGATGATATATGCTTTCGGCAGTCGCAGCGGAGAAGCGCTGCTGATGAGACCGCGATAGGGAAAGGTATGAAAGATTCGCTCTCCGGTGTCGCGCCGTCGTAGCGGGAGGGTGATAGTAGGCTGCCGGGGGTCGCTCTGGTAGAAAAAGGAAAGAAACAGCGGCTCCTGCTCTCCCCCTGGTATTTTTCCGCTGCGAGCTGCTGCAGTCTGAAACAACACCTTTTTCTCATGTGCTGCAATGCAGGCAATGAACTCTCTTAGACAAAGCGACTGTTTTCGAACCCGTTCTTTGATGTTGCGGGGAGTAGAATAGGTGCTGGTGGAAGGATCGAGCTTGTTTTCCAGAAGAAAGGAAAAACAACCCGCCATGCCTGCACGGTTGCGCAGATTGCGCAGAGACAGTCCAGCGTGGGTAATGACCTGGTTGACGCTTGTGATTTCGCCAATGTAGCGCTGGCACGGAAGGCCCTTGGCAGATACTGCCGCAACCAGCTCCGGAAGAAAGCGCTCGTAGGTGAAAGTCCGGATGCCGCTATCGACATTGGGATTGTTGGCTGCTTCAAACTGGGCTTCGACATCCGTGAGGAAACCTTCCCGACCCAGTGATTGCTTCTTGAGCACAGCGGACTCATGAATATCCAGAATTACTTCGGGCTGCCAACGGTACAATGCATCGACCAAAGCGCGGCACTCCGGCTCCGTGAGAAGGTCGTAGTTAGTGCTCAGGTTCACTCCGTTGCCGTTCACCCTCCGGTTGGCAGTTCTGCCGTCGGGATTGCTGTCCGGTATGACGATGAAATCCGCAACGGATAGATAGTGCCGCAGCGCTCCTTCGAGAATGTCCCGGGAGAGCAGAAGCAGCGCTTCTGCACCGGAAGGTTCACTGCCATGCTGTGAACCGACGAGCATGACCGTGAGACGGGATGGGGAAGAAAGCTTCTGATTGAAATGGCCCGGTTTCTGAGAAATCAACAAAGCGCCGAGTGGTTTGCCTTTTGCGGAAGCGCCGAGAATACTCATCTCGGTATTGCCTGGATTTCTCTGAGAAAGGGTATCGAGGAACTGCAGGATTTCTTCAGAACTGGTGAGCTGGGTATAGTTGCTCTTTTCCAGGGTGGTCTGAATAGGCTTCGACGAACTGATACACGTCGATCCTGAGAGCAAGACTACGATAACGCTGACAAGTCCAGCAATTGCACCTCTGACCTTCATATGGTTAATCCTGCATCCGCCTCAGTTGCTTACTCCTTCGGCGCGTGCACGCTGATTTCTTCACCAGCCTGCTAAAACGTAAATACTGCCTGAGCGTAGAACCAGTCAGAATCGCTGTCTCCTTTACCCGTAAGATCATCCGTATCCTCGACAAAATCACCGGCGAAGAAGTGGGCGTAGCCGGTCTCAAAACACAAATAAGAAAGTACCTGGTATCTGACGAACCAGTCAAGCTCGTCACCAACGTAATCATCCGAGTTCCCGTTCTTGTCCTGCCGAATCTTCCTTCCCGAAGAGTTATACCAGGCATCCTCTTTTTCATCCAGGTAAAAGCGGTGGTACTGAATCGATGTTTTTACCTTGGGATGGAGCGCCAAGTCACATATTAATCCGTAATGGTTGACGTTCTGCCACCGGAAGAAGTCGATGATGCCGTAAGGGTCGTGAGTGGTCTGGAACAGAGGGTTAAAAGTCTCCGCATCTCCATCGGTAGGATCATCATCACCGCTGGCAACATTACAGTCAAGCGTCACCTTGGGCTTATAGCGCAGCGTGGAGAAGGTATAGTTCAGATCAGCATGCCAGCCGTAAGCACTGATATCGTCCGGCCCGTTGTCTCCGTACTGGTAGGCAACTTCGTAGCCATAGCCAAGATTAGCTATGCCAGGTATCTTTCCTTCGCCACGCGTGCCCACCGTATAACGCTCCAGATCTTCCGGCTGCTGCCCGCCGATTTCTCCGGAAACCTCATGGCGATTATCATATAAGGCGAGCCAGTAAAGGTCAAAGACCTGATTGGGGATCTTCTTGTAGGTAGAGTATACGCCAAAGAAATTCTCGCCCCAGCGAGGATTATTGAGGTTGTTATCATCATAAATAACCTGATTGGCGAAGAAGAAATCAATGTCGCCGAACCAGGAGGGAGTGTAGCTCAACCGTACTGCGTCAAAGGAACGAATTCGGTTGCTCCACTGTGGCGCGGCGATTAAACGCTTCGCCCCGTATTCAAGCTTCTGCCGTCCGACCGTGAGGCTGAGAGGGAGATCAGCAGGCTTGGCAACCTTTACGAAAGCCTGGTGCAGATCAAGGTTATCTTCTTGCGGGTTGGGGCTGGGGTCGGATTCCCATTCGCGGGCATCCAGGCCTTCAATGAAAAAGGACAGGTGGTCGCCAGCAGCAACTCCTATGTTAATCCGTGTACGCAGAAACCACAGTCCGTCGTCATTTTGAATGCCGGTATCATTGTAGTAGTCCTGTCGGCTTTCATAGCGGAGTCGCGAATCTCCGCCGAAACTGACTTTGAAGGGACCATAGGGCTGGTTTTTCAGGAGCGGCCAGGGAGTGACCGGCGGTGCCGCCACCGGAGCAGCTTTTAGAGCCTCTGATCCTTGGGTACACGCTGAATCGAAAGCAACCGCTGCACCGGCGGCAGGTGCAACATGAGCATCCAGCAGAATAAGGCTGAAAAGCACAAGACTACTCAGCATTCCATGTATTATTTTTTTCATACTCTTCTCTCCCTCTCTAGTGCAGTGGAAAAGGTCTTGCCGGTACGTGCTCATACGCTGCTGGCATGGGCGAGCACCTCAGAACGAATTCCGACTGGATCGTCGGGTACAGAAATCGACAAAACCAAGCAGGAAGACTACTTAAGATACTTTAAAAATCCTTCGACCATGCTGTTAATGAGCATAATTCATGACTAAAAACATCAGAATAGTAGGAAACCAAGATACAATAAAACGTCTTTCCAGAGCTTAGCTGCCCTCTTCACTTCCAAAAGAGAAACCTGCTTTCCGTGAAAGGAGCATCTGTTAGGTAAATTAAGCAGAAGCACACAGGACAAATCGACTTTTTCGATAGACTTTGTATAGAAAGGCTATCATGCGGTGGGAATGCCTGTCAAGCAATTAATTCCGGAAAGGTCAAGAAGGGTTACCGGCAGGATTACTGATAATGAACAGCGAGCCAGATGGTATCTTGCATTGGGTCGGTCCACACAACGCGATGTCGGGTATGCGCCGGAATGTCGAAATAGTCGCCGGCGCCTAAAGTAATATGGTTTGCCTGTCCTTCAAACGCCAGCTCCGCCCGTCCTTGAAGGACAATGACGAACTCGTGGTGCTCCTGATCATACCAGAAATCTTCCGGGCTTATATGTCCGCGAGAAACGATGCGCTCAATGCGGATAGCCGCGCTCTCAGTTAAGGTCTCCTGCAGTTCGTCCGGCAATCGTACGGGAATGTTCTCCAGGATGTTTCCTTTTGATATAGTCATAGCAGCGATCCTCCGAGCAAGCCTCGATACCTGATGCTCCCGCGCCATAAGAAAAGATGCATGCTTCGACTCTTCGGCAAGCTCAGGGTCACCCTGAGGGAAGTCGTAGGGTGCAGCGCGGCCATTCGTTTTTGCCTTCTTGTCTCAAAGGGGCCGCTCTTCTCTGCTCCCTCCTTTTCTAAAGGGGGTTGAGGTGGATTTTAGATTTTCTTACTTCCTCTCCCATACTTCAGGCTCATGTTTGCCCATTGTATAGAGCTCGATGCGGCGGGGTTGCACGACCACCACACCATAGTGAGGGTCCTGAGGACCGGAAAAGTAATTCTTGAGATTTTCATGCCAGAAGGCATCGCGTTCGGTCTGATCGGTAACAAATTTCGCGGTTCCTTCAATCTGTACGTACGATTTCGCAGAGGTCGGATCAGCGACTCCGGCAGTGATGTGAACGTCAGGGTTATTCTGGATCTGAGCTACCTTGCGAGATTCCCGGCTGGTAGCAAAGCGAATACTGAGGTCGCGAGCAGCATGGGCTATGACATAGCGGACCCAAGGGCTGCCCTTTTCAGTTGTCGTCGCAAAAGAAGCCAGCTGCGGCTCCTGCAATAACGTGAAGATGCGCTGTCGTATATCGCTCATGGAAATCTCCTCCATACGATAATGAGTATTGTTTGCTATCCGATTATCGGAGACATTATCCTATGGTAAACTGTAGCACAAAGATGTTTATAGTGAACAGAATACCAGCTCTTCTTCCGCCGATCCAATCATTCACTTTCAACGATGCACAAAAAAAGGCTCCTTTTGGGAGCCTTTCTGGTTTTCGTTATGGTGCCGTGGTCTCATGACGCTTAGAACAGGCGACGACGATAACCATTACTTCACCGTGATGTTGCCCTTAATGGCCTCGAATTTCTTCCCTCCAACGCCTTTAACGTTCATGAGGTCTTCGATTCGTGCAAACTGACCATTCGCCTGCCGATAGGCAATGATGTCCTGGGCGATCTTTTCTCCGATGCCGCTCAGGGTTGAAAGCTCGGCGACAGAGGCAGTGTTGACGTTGACCAGAGCTGTGTGACCAGGCTGCGCTGCCTGCGCAGTACCTTTTGCGGCAACTGAATCCGCAGCGAACGATACATCCGCTGCCGACAGCCACACCAATCCCAACATGACGGCCAATACTGTTGCGAGAGACAATCTCCTCATGATACATCCTCCTTATGGTAGTGAAGAGACTATCTCCTTCCCCGCCTTTTCCCCAGAACTGAATGATGCGAATTTGGTTGTATCCGGTTTAAGGAATCATGTCAATAGGTTTTTTTCCAGGTGCTCTAACGGTCAGGGCTTTTTGTGGCTAAATTCAGCCAGCCGCTCAATCCCCCTGGCTAGAATTAACCCACTACTCTAATCCGCTGATAGTAGATAATAACTCAAAATATTTTCGCAATAAAGTCGGCTCTAACACAAATCACACTGGCTAAATATAGCCACTGAGTGCCACAATCTTCGAATGCGCCGAATGCCCACATCCTCCTAAGTTAACGACATTACTGGCGAAACAATATTGGCTCTTCCGGCTGTTGCGAAGGCATGATCTTTGCTTTAGGTCAAACGAGTAATTGTTAATTCCATCCCTGGAAATACTGCTTCTCGAAGCAGATCCATGGGATCTAAGAAGCATTCCCTTTAACTCGCATCAGAGAAAAGGGGGAGGAGAGAATGAAACGAGTTTTCTCAACTCTTACGTTACTTGTACTGCTGCTGACCACCAAAACCGGCTCTGCCTGGGTACCGAATGGCTGGGTGTATATGGCCTGGCCCTACGGCTATTCAGTTGGAGAAGAAACCTGGTATTACTTCAACGAGCAGGATTCCTTCTACGTCTACAATTACTGCACCGGTGAGGTACCGCTTTTCGGCTATGAAGCGCTCAGCATCGGACTCCTCTTTACCCGCTGGCCTTACGCCTATCGCTTTCCTGATCATTGTTTCTATGCCTTCAGCGAAACCGACCAGCTTCGCTGCCAGAATCTCACTACCGGAACCATGGGAGTGTTCGGTCGAGTCGATGTGCTATCACGGCAGGTCATTGATGGTGGAAATGACCATACGGTCGCCGTCAGGAGTGATGGTACGGTCTGGACCTGGGGACATAATGAGTCTGGCCAGCTGGGGGACGGCACCACAATTGATCGTCTAAGCCCCGTTCAAACACTGAACCTTTCGCATGCCGTTGCGGTTGCCGCCGGCGATCTGTATAGTATTGCTCTCAAGGATGACGGAACCGTGTGGACTTGGAGTTCTGTTAATCCTTATGCAAGCAGCGCAATCACCCAGCCGCGTCCGATGCCGGTGAGCGAACTGGAGTTGTGGTAGGGCGAGCAAAACGAACAGGAGGAGGAAATGATCAAATGCGGTGAAAAACCGGAGCCTAGACAAAGGAAGAGGAAGCATGCCCTCCGATTACTACGGTCCCATTCGCGGGTTACCCTTCCGCATCGTCCTAGGGACCTCGGAGCTGGCTCAGAGCCTAACCCTTCTCACTTTTGTACCGTTCCCGAAGTCCATGCAGCCGCTTTGACCGCTGCTAGCCCGCGGGTTTCGAATATGGAAACAAAGGCGGACTACATTGCAGCCGTCGTCGCCTGTAAACTCGTTGCTGTTTTCAGTGCTGCTCCCTTGGATGGCCCCAGCCCACTCACGGTCACCTTCACTGATCAGTCACAGAATGCTACTGCCTGGCTATGGGACTTTGGTGATGGCAGCAGCTCTACAGCTCAGAACCCCACGCACACTTATACGGAGATCGGAACCACTACCGTCACTTTGACAGTAATGAATGAATGCGGGTCGGATACGATTACGGAGGAGATTACGGTGACCGGATACAACATCCCTATACAGACTATCACGGTGACTGAACAGCGCTGGTGGCTCTTCAAACGCAGCACCGCAGCGATTCACGTTGTTGATTCCACTGGCAGGCCGGTAGCTGATGCCGTCGTGGAGGTGATGAACAATCAACAACCCATGGCTATTTATTTTTATGGGTCTTCTGGATTTGTTGTGCATGATTTCAGCCTGTTTTAGGCTCTTTGATACATGAAGTAATGACTTTGAGCATAAGGTACTCCTGATCCTTGATGCCGTATGCTCTTCGCTGGATGACACGGATCTTGGTGTTTAAGCCTTCCATGAATCCAAGAGAAACCTTGTGGTCTGGATGGCAGTAACTTACGATCCCATCCCAATGGAGCTCGATCATTGCGGCAAATTGTTCAAAAGGTTTTAACCGCTGCCAGCGCAACTGGGATTTCCAGTTTTCGAAAAACTTACGGGCCCAGGTCGGATTGGTATAATCCCACAGCTGCCCGAAAGACTCCTTGAGCAGGTAGGCTTTATTAAGCCGTTTGTTTGCCTTCAGCAGCATACGCAAGGCCCGGCGGCCTTCGATATCCAAATTGGCTTTATGGGACAGCAGCGTGTATCGCTGTCCTTTGATGAATCGACGTTCTTTCTCATTGACCCGTTTGTACTCGTTACGCCTGACCTGATCAAGCGCATCGGCCAGGTGTCGGATGATGTGGAACTTGTCGTACACAATCTGCGCCTTAGGAGCAGCTTTAAGCGTTGCTTTGCGAAATGGCTTCCACATATCCATCACTGCCACTTCGATTGGAGCGCACCGTTCAGTGCCCATGGCATCGAAGAACAGCGCTAAATCTTGTTCGCTTCGACCCTGGCCGCCAAGCCATATCGGTCGCTTCTGGTCAAGATCAGCAACGACCACGGCGTAGGTATGACCCTTACGGATCGAGACCTCATCGATGCCTATGGCCCGTAGCTGCTTTGACGGCGGATGGTTGTCAATCACTCGACGCATGTAGCATTTCTCCATGCGCCACACCTGGTCCCAGCTCAGGTTGTTGAGTTCAGCTACGCGCTTAACGGTCATCTCGCGACACAGTTCACCGATGCGGTCTTCGAACCGCTGCGTGAACCGGGCCGATTTGGCCAGCAGGGAAAGCGTTTCGCGCTTCACTGCTTTGCACCGTGGACAGGCAACCCGCCGATATTCGAATTCCAGATAGATGCGGGTTGCACCGGCATCCAGGTCTCGGACCAGATGCGTATGCCGGTCTCGAAAACCTGATAGCGCTTGTCCACACCCGGAGCAGATCGTTTTTTTTGACGGCGCACAAGGGTTACGATTCGGCCCTCAGGGTCTTTCGGGTGTGACTTCAACCTGGCACAGGCACGAAACCCAGGGAAGCTATAGATGTCTCGTAAGGCCTTTATTGTTTCCATTGAGCCACTGTACAACGACCTTACAAAACGTGTCAATTCTCAAAGAACAGATTCCATGCGATTACGGGATATTATCCCCGTTTCGCTGCACAACAAATCCAGAAGAGCC
>Ga0116143_10003808_pt1 | contig 14904 bp, 12 predicted proteins | sample AD_UKC034_MetaG_FD_89745 | JGI IMG/M metagenome (GOLD analysis project Ga0116143, IMG submission 89745) | Active sludge microbial communities of municipal wastewater-treating anaerobic digesters from USA - AD_UKC034_MetaG | ecosystem: Engineered > Bioreactor > Anaerobic > Digestate | place: USA...
GGATGTTTGGGTGTGGGCACAGTTGTGGCAGCCTCTTGGGAAGGGGACAGATTGCAGCTGTTGATGCTGCCTAAAATCAGCAGAACCGCTCCGAACTTTACAGCCCATTTTTTCATATTCATCCCTCCCAGATTCGCCATCAGCATGCTCGGCGCGCCTACGCTCCAATCTTCAATCTGCAATCCCAAATCCCGGATTCGGCTATTCTCCACTACCTGTGCCAAAGAGCGCCACCAGCAGGTGCTGGTTTTGCAACACAGGGGCGGTTTTGGCACTGGGACGGGCGATCTGCGCCAGCGTATAGGCGCCGATCAGCGGTATCCCATCCAGCTCTGTCGAGAGGGTTTGCATAATCTGCCCCGGGTTCAGCTCAAAAAGCTGCCGCCAGGCGCGGTCCACCAGCACCAGACCCAGCACCGGCTTCGATTTCCCCAATCCCTTGCGGGCATCCTTCACAGCGGTGCGTGCAGCTGCCAGGCAGCCAGTCGGGCTGCCCACCATTATTCGGGCGACAGTGCCCTCAGCCACCGGAATGCTCATGCGAAAACTGCCGTCCACCTCCACATGCACCGGGGCTCGCAGCACCAGCTGCTCACCCTGGGCAAGGCCCAGGGGATAAAGCCGCGCCAAGTCTTTAAGCGGGGGAAATCCCCATTGCCGGGCTGGGTAGCCAAAAGATCGTCCGTAGGCTTCAGCTGGAGACAGGTTGTCCAGCTCTTGAATCCAGTTGCCACGAGTTTGTGTGACAGGCAGATGCACCCCAACATCAGCCCAGCCGTGGCCCAATCCCACCCCCAGCTTGATTTTCCCGCTCAGCAGCAGCGCACCCAATCCCCCAAATGCGCCACTGGTGCCTGCGAATTGAAATGTCTTGCCCAGACGAATATCACCATCGGGTTGGCAACCTGCTGCCAACCCCACCGCTTCCAGGGTGCTGGCGATTGGAGTGGGGTCGCCGCGCACCCCGTCACAGGCCAGCAATACCGCTGCCACAGGGGGGGCGGTTTGCAGGGCCTGGGCCAGGGCAGCAGACGCAGCGACGGAATCCTGGACATAGTCGGCTGCCCAAAATGGGCGCGCCTTGAGATCACCGCCAGCCATCAGGCCGATCACAACCGAGCGGGGTTGTTCCCCGCCGGCAGTCAGTGGACAGGAGGTGCCAAAGCCCCAGACCGGCATATTGCCCAGTACATCGGTCAGGCTGCCCAGTGCGTCGGCGATCACATACTCTTCGGAGACAAAAGCCACCCCAAATGTCGGGCGGGTGGCGCCCAATTGGGTGAGCGCTTTTTGGGCTGCGCTCTGGGCGGCTTCGCGTCCATCCAATCCTTGTCCAACTGCCCAGGCGGCGGTGATGCTGCTCATGGTGTCCTCCTATTCTTCAGCAATTGGCACAGTGAAGTGGAATGTGGTGCCTTTGCGGAATTCGCTTTCAAACCAAATGCGCCCGCCCTGCATCTCCACCAGGCTGCGGGTGATGTTCAGTCCCAAGCCAGTGCCGGGCACCTCGCGCGTTTTGGGGTCTTCAGAGCGGAAGAACTTTTGGAAAATCTTGGCCTGGTCTTCAGGTGTTATACCAATGCCGGAATCTCGCACCCAAATGTGCACCACTTCAGCCACACCTTCGGGATCCCATTGATTGGCGCAGCGTTCAGCGCCAACAAAGATCTCGCCACCCTTCTCCGTGTATTTGTGGGCATTACTGACCAGGTTGACCAGCACCTGGACCACCCGGCTGCGGTCACACCAGAGTTGTGGTAGGTTTTCGGGCAGTTCCACGTGCAGGGTTTGTTCCTTTTCCTCTATCTGTTTACGCAGGGAGCGTAGCACCTCTTCGACCAGATCCGGCACCGGGGTGGCCTTGAAGTCCAGACGCATGCGGCCGGCCTCAATCTTTGACAGGTCATTGAGGTCAGAGACCAGGGTGTTCATGCGGTCTATGTTGGTACGGATGGTAGCCAGGAAGTTGGCCTGGGGTTCTGTAATGGGGCCTACGGCACCCACGGCTAAAAGTTCGGTATACCCTTTGATGGAGGTCATCGGGTTTTTTAGTTCGTGAGCCACGAAAGATACAAATTCGCTTTTGGCCACGTTGGCTGCCTGCACTGCGGCATACAACTGGGCATTGGCAATGGCAATTGAAGCATGATCCAGCAGACGCAGCAGGAAGTTGAGGGCCTCGTCGCTGACGGAGGTCTCATCAGTGCTCTCCAGAATGATCAAACCATGGGTGGCCCCTTCCCGCCGGATTGGGAAAACAGCTTGGCTGCGGACATTGGTCAAGAAACCACGCTGGTTATCAGCCAGGATCCGCCGTTGAGGCTGTCCGTCGGCAACAATCTCAACCAATGCATAGGCTTTCAGGGGGACGTATTCCTGTTCGTAGGGGGTCAATTCAGATGTGTAACCCTGGGAGGTAACAATCTGCAAGCCTTCCGGGGAGATCAATCCCACCAACCCGGCTGTCACACCGGATTGGCGCAAGGCCCATTCCAACGTGATGCGCATGGCCCGGGCGGTATCCAGGGTGGTGTTCAGTTCGCGGTCAATCCGCTGCATGACAGAGAGTTCCTCCACACGGGCAGCCAGAGCCTGGTCGGTCAGGGTATAGAGACGGGCATTTTCAATGGCGATCGCCGCTTGGGCGGCAAATGCCGTCAACAGGTCCTGGTCATCACGTCCAAACGACGAACCATCCAGGTGGTTGATAACCTCCAGCACGCCGATGACCGTTTCCTTGACGATCAACGGGACAGCCAGTAGCGATTGGCTCTTGAACCCGGTCTGTTTATCCGGGTCAGAGGCCCAGTCCGCAGAAGTCCGGGTGTCATTAACAATGACGGGGGCTTTGCTGCGTACCGCCTTGCCCACCACACCGCTGCCGGGCGGCAGCCGTTTGTTGAGTAGATCCCCAGCCACCGGGCCGGAAACCACCCGGAAGACCAGTTCATCAGTCTGCGGGTCAACAAGCAGCAAACTGCCGGCTTCACAGCCCAAAATTTCGACTGCATTTTGCAAAATTGTTTGCAGCAAGGGCTCGGTTTCCAGGGTGGATGTCAACTGACGGGTCACGTCATTCAACGTTGACAGCTGCCGGGCACGCCGTTCGGTTTCTCCCAGCAGGCGGGCCTTGGTGATGGCTCCGGCCACCTGATCGGCCGCAGCCTGTAGCAGATTGAGCTGTTCCTGGGTATAGGTCACGTTGGGGTCTCGATTGCCCAGGCTGAGGGCACCAATCGTCTCAGCACCGGTATTCAGTGGGACACACATCCAGGCGAACATATCACTCTGGGATAGCACCACACCGCGTCGTTGGCATTCTTTGTTGTAATCATCAGTCACAGTGCTGCGGCGCTGCCGGATCACTTCCTGTTCCAGGGTTTGCCCGGGCGGAATAACGATATTTTCCTGGTGGCTCAGGCGTTCATCGTCTTTGACGAAAAATACCTGTATCAGGGCTTTGCTTTCTGGGTCAGTCAGCATCAAGCGAAATTCGTCGGCCGGGATGATCTGGGTGGTCTGGGCATAGGTCAATTCGTAAATGTCATCCAGGGTGATGGTAATGTTCACGCCTTGAGCCACGCGGGTCAATACATTCATTTCCTGCACCCGGCGTTGCAGATTATCAACCACCTGGGCGCGCTCGATGGCCAGGGCCGATTGATCACTGAGGGCTTCCAGGAAACTGAGTTCGCGGGAGGTGTAGGGCTCCCCTGACTGTCGCGGACCCAGTGCCAGCCAGCCGGCAAGCCGCTGTCGACCCGGAAGCGGGATGAACAGGATGGCGTTTAGTAGGTGAATACGCGCCTGTTCCGGTTGTAAAGCGGCTGGAAAATCCATTGTGCTGCCCAGATAGAGCGGGGTATGCTGATCACCCAGGGCCTGCACCAACCGGCTGACCGGGCTGAAACGCAGGTCGGTTGTGGGTTTCCCGGCCAGATCAGGTGCAGGACCATATTGCTCATTGAGCGGGTCAAACAGAAATATGTGCAAATGACCGGGCTGCAGGGAGCGCTCCACATAACGGCGCAGTACCCGGACAATATCATTCAAGTCCACCGCTTGGGTTAGATCACCGCTGAATGTTTTGAGAGATTCCTGGTAAGCCCGGGAGCCGCGGAAGAACAGCCGATCAATTAAATTCTGCAATCCCTGGCGCAGGGGGAGGATCAACAGGGCCAGAATAAAAAAGGTCAGGCCGAGGAAAACCGGCATGTTGGGCGCCAGTAATGTACCCAGCCCCAGACTGAGCCCGGAAACCAGCAGGGCGTACCCGACTGCTACCAAAATAGCCATGGCGCCGTAAAGCAGAGCCCGGCTGAACACATAATCCGTATAGAGCAGGCGGTGCCGCTGGATGGCGTATCCACCTGCCAGGGGGAAGATAATCAACGGAAGAACGAGGTAGGGGGAAAAATGCAGGTCATCCCCCAGGAAGGGTGTGGCGATCAACCAAAGTGCGGCGGGAAGAAAAGAAAATACGCTGCCCAGCAGGACCCAGCGGATTTGATCGCGCTCCAGCGGTGACTCGGAACGGAAATACCGCAGCGTAAACCACCCCAGAGCAAAGGCAATACAGGCGCCAGCAAAGGCATAGGCGTAGGACCATGCCTTTGCATAAATCCGGGGATCACTGGTTGCATACATTTGGATCCAGGCATAAACAGCCAGGGCGATGGCGATGAAGTAACCCAAATAGCGCAGCCAGGGGATCTTGCGGTTAATGTCGGCCTGGGAGGGGAAAAGGAAAGCCAGGTGAAAAAGCCCGCCGCCGGCAATGGTCAATCCCAGTATCCAAAGCGGTGAGAGGACATGACTCGTGCTAAGATCATAAATGGTTGAAATCCCCATTGCCAGCGAAGAGGCAAATAGCGCAAATGCCCGGGCGCTGGAGTCGTTGCGTCGCAGGGCAAAAATCCAGACCGCAGCCCCAAGATAAACCAATCCAATCAAATACAACAGATAAAAGAAGGTCATCCGATCGTTGAAAGGGAAGCGAATCAGCGTGATCTGGTAATCTTTGACCACAAACTCCGGCGTTTCCACGGTAATCGTGATGGTGTCACCATAACTGTGCTGCATCAGGATGTCGCGAAGTTGGGCGGCATTCTCCACAGGCTGACCCTCAACCTTTTGCAGTCGATTCCCGAAGAGCAGGTTTTGGTCAACCGCGGACCAATTGGAAGCCGGGTCTGCCGGACGGGTGCCGTTGAAGACCATGGATTGTTCAACAAAGCCCCCGAGGAAGGGAACGTTCAACCAGCGTGACGCCAGAATGGGCGTCAACACAAACGTTGCCGCAACAATGAGCAAATAGCCAAAAGTGATCAACTGCGGAAGCCAGGTTCTGAGTGGTTGTTTGCTAAACAAGCCATAGGATACGGTTGGGCGTGACTCAGTCATGGTTAGCCTCAACGAAAAATCATCGATATGGATAATATGGGGTGTGCCATTACACCTCAATTAATTATACCCGCAATTCAAATCCGGGTTTCGAGTTTATCCGGTTGGTTTTCCGACCGGGTGTCGGTCCGGGTGTCGGTTTCTATGTCGTTCTGCTCTGTTGCCGGATGAGATCATTCTTGGAATCAGCCCATCAGCTGGCGGGAGACACTCCAGGGTGACATACGTTTTGAGCCAACGATCCTTCCAAAGTAACGTTATTTTTAAGGACGATTTGCGGTCCCATGGAGGTTTCTGGTATCGAGTATAATCGCGGCAATGAATCTTGACCTGATTATCCTTGTCATTGCCTACCTCGGCGTGAGTGCCGGAGCGGTGTCCGGCGTTTTTGAGTCGCGCCGCAAGGATATGGATGTTGTCGGAGCCACAACGGTGGCGCTGATCACCGCCTTGGGCGGCGGCACCCTGCGGGATCTCCTGTTGGGGCGGGCGCCGGTTTTCTGGGTCAAAGAGCCCGGTTTTCCCCTGCTGGGGTTTGCTGTGGCCATCCTGACGTTTTATTCCACCCGTCTGCTTAAATTGACGGCCCGTTCCATCCTGATCCCTGACGCGCTGGCGCTGGGTGCTTTCACGGTGATGGGCGCCGCTCGCGCACTGGATCAGGGAACATCCGTGTTTATTGCTGCTTTAATGGGTCTGGTGACCGGTGTATTTGGGGGTGTTCTACGTGATATCACCTGCAATGAGATCCCCACCATCTTCGTCAAGGATACACAATTGTACGCCACTTGCTCGTTTGTCGGGGCGTGGGTTTATATCGGGCTGGAAAGGCTCGGCGCCCAGCTCTGGCTGGCAACCATTGCCAGTATTTTGGTTACATTTGCCTTTCGGATGATCTCATCTCGCTATAACTGGCGTCTCCCCGGACCACGCTCGCAGGTCTGACGACGGATTATGCTTCTGGAGGTTTATCGTGCCATTGCATTTATTCACCCTGCCAACCCGGGACACCCTGGTCGCCCGAAAAGATGTCCGGGGCCTGGTGAACCTGATGCTGAAGTCATTTCCAGGGGCCGAATCACAGGCTGCATTCAAGGCATTGAATGATCTGGGTTGGCAGCCTGGCGATGATGCGGCTGGTGCAGTCGCCGCCCTTTACTGTAATGATTTTGCGCGGGTGGTCTCCATCGGGACACCTGCAGTGGGTCCACTGGTGGATCTGCTGCGCAGCTGGACGGTTAAAGATAATGAACTATGCCCAGTTTACGGCGTTGATGAACAAGGCGAATTGAGTGGCGTTACATATGAATTGCGGGATACCACCCGGCGTGATGCCCGGGATGCCCTGACTCGGATTGGCCCGACCGTTGTGCCGGCTTTGGTGAAATTGATCTGTCGGGAAGATGCCACTCGTCTGGCAGCTGCTCTTGAGCCGGTCATGTCTGTTTTGATCGATAGTGGTGATCCCCGCGCCATGGATGGATTGCTCCACCTGCTCCGTCAATACCCTAATTCTTTTGAGTTTTGGCGGCAATTTCGGATTGCGATGCAAAAATTTAAAGACCGGCGGGCGATTCCCTATTTGCGCCGGGCCTGCCGGGACCCTCATTTGGATGGCTTTATGCGCGGAGATGCAATGAATACCTTGAAGGATCTGGGTGAAAAATGGTGATGCGGGTTCTTCCAACAAGCCTGTTGGTCGGAGTGGCCCTGGTGTCAACCGGCCAGATCAGATCTTGGGGGTGACGGACCCAGGCAACGACTTGATGACTTGTTGCGCGGTCACAGCCCGCGTATGATGTCAGCCGGCCAACATCAGAAAGACATCCTCAAGCGTGGGTCTGACCGGTGAGATCCGGCTGACTGCCACCCCAGCAGAGGTGATGGCATGCTGTAGATCAGCGACGGTGGTTTCCGGTTGAGTGATCACCCGCAAGGCGTCACTGTCCAATCCCACCCGCAGTACCTCGGGCCGGTCCTGCAGTGCTGCCAGAGCCACCTCGAGTGGTTCGGCTGTCACCTGCCAGACCGGTCCGGGCAGCCTTGCTTTGAGTACGGCCGGGGAATCCCATGCTAACAGCCGGCCGGAGCGCATTACCGCGAGGCGCTCACAGTACTCGGCCTCGTCCATGTAATGCGTGGTGACCAGCACGGTGATCCCCTGTGACACCCGGTCGTAAATCAGATCCCAAAACGTGCGCCGGGCGACCGGATCAACCCCGCTGGTGGGCTCATCGAGGATCAACAAGTTTGGACGGTGTACCAGGGCGGTGGCCAATGCCAGGCGTTGTTTCCAACCTGCTGACAGCGTCTGCACCGGCAACTCGGCAACGCTGGTCAGATCCAGCTCAGCCAAAATCCCGATCACCCGTTGGGGGTCTGTGACCCCATACAATCCGGCATAAAAAGCCAGATTTTCCCGGGCAGTCAATTCCTGGTAGAGTGAAAACTTTTGTGACATATAGCCCACGCGAGCGCGGACGATCTCGGCCTGTCTTGTGCAATCAAAACCCAGCACGCTGGCTTTGCCGGCACTGGGCCGCAGTAACCCCAACAGCATGCGGATAGTGGTGGTCTTGCCAGATCCATTTGGTCCCAGGCACCCCACCACCTGTCCGGATTCGACTGTCAGGGAGACATCATCGACGGCTACAAAATCGCCAAATCGACGGGTTAGATGTTCGGTAACAATTACTGCGCTCATGCCCTGTCCTTTGCAGTTGCATAATGGACAAAAACATCTTCAAGTAAAGGTTCAACCGGGGAAATTGTTATCAGGGTACCCCCTGAAGCGGGGATGATTTGACGGAGCCGGCTGCAGACAGCTGCAGCTGACCCGGGCCGCACCCCCAGTCGCAACGCCTCACCAAAGCGCCGGGCTGAGGTGACATCCTCATCGGCGCGAGCCAGTACCACCAATGCCCCCGCCGGCTCACCGCGCAGTTCAACCACCTGCCCGGACAGTGTTTCGCGCAATGCCGCGGGCGTGTCAGTGGCGATCAATAGACCGCGCCTCAGAAAACTTACCCGGTGACAGCGACTGGCCTCATCCATATAGGGGGTGCTCAACAGTACACCAACATGCTCTGTCTGCACCAGACGTAAAATAAGCTGCCAGAAATCCTGGCGCGTCACGGGATCCACCCCTGTTGTGGGCTCATCCAATAAAAGTAGTTCCGGAGAGGATATCAATGCCGTGGCAAGCCCTAGTTTCTGCTTCATGCCACCAGAGAGCTGCCCCGCCAGCCGCCCACTGAAGGAGGTTAATCCGACAAAATTGAGGGCCCATTCGGAACGCGGCTGCCACCGGGCGGCGGGCAGGCCGCGCAGTTCGGCGAAAAAGCGCAGATTTTCCAGCACGGTCAAATCTTCGTACAGCGAGAATCGCTGAGACAGATAGCCCAAGTGTGCACGAGCCTGTTCTGGGTGACGGGACAATGGGACACCACCAATGGTCACATCTCCTGTGTCGGGACGTAATGCTCCACACAACAACCGCAGCAGTGTGGTCTTGCCGGCGCCATCCGGTCCGGCCAGACCATGAATTTCGCCGGCGGTCAGCATCAGGTTGACGCCGGCCAGGGCAGGGATATTCCCAAATGATTTATACAAATTGGTCGCTTCCAGCAGCGCCATGGGAGACGTCCTTTACCGGCCCAGCAGCACATCTGCAGGCATGCCGGGTTTAAGACGCCCACCGGTGTTGGGCAACGCCAGCTTGATGGCATAGACCGTGTTGCGGCGGCTCTGGGCGGTTTGCACATTGCGCGGGGTGAACTCGGCGGTATCGGCGATGTAAATTACTTCGCCGGTGAACTGTTCCTCTGGAAAAGAATCCACGGTTAAGGTATAGGTTTGTCCCAAGGCGACGCCGCCATAACGATCTTCAGGGACGAAAATGGTCAATGTTAGTTCATCCAACTGGCCAATAACGAAGAGAGTGGCACCGGGTACAGCCAGTTCACCCAGCTCGATGGTCCGTTCCAGGACGATACCATCCACCGGAGCAGTGAGGGTTAACCGGCTGATTTGGAGATCCAGCAAGGCCAGGGCCGCCTCGGCGGCATCCGCCTGGGCTCCTGCGGCTGCGGCCTGAGCCCGGGCCGATGCGATTTGTTCCGGGCGGGCCCCGGCAGCCAGTTGATCATACTGTGCCTGTGCCACGTTGCGCGCGGCCAGAGCCATATCCAGTTTGAGCTTCAGGGCCTGTCCGTCAGTGGTGTCTTGAAGCAGTTCTGGCAGGGCATCATAGGTGGCCTGGGCCGCGGATACAGCCACTTGGGCCTGGTCAATCACAGCCTGAGCCGTAGCCAGTTGTTCGACAGATGGTCCAGCCGCCAGCAACTGGGCACTGGATTCGGCTGCAACGGCATTCAATTTGGCCGCAGTCAGAGCAGCTTCGGCCTGGCTCCGCTGCAATACCAGCAAGCTGTCGTCCAATTGCAACAGAACGTCACCGGCCTGCACGGTTTGACCGGTTGCCACCGGAGCGGCCACCACTTGCCCGCCCACCTCAGCGGCCAGATGCACTTCCACCGCCTCCATTGTGCCCGAAACAGTTTGGGCGGCTTTGGCCTTGGTGGTCTGGCTGATCCAGTAACCACCGACAATCAACCCGATGACGACCAGAGCCAAAATGGGGAGTATGCGTGTCATTTTATGATTCATGGGAACCTCGGAAAAATCAAAATTATTATCCAGACCTTAATCCAGCCGCTTCTTGAAGCGCAATGCTGCGCCCGTCATCACCACCAGCCCAAACACTGCCAGGGCGGCGGCTTCGGGCCACATGGCTTCCAGCCCAACCCCCTTCAGCACAACCCCCCGGGCAATGACGAGAAAATAACGCAGCGGGATCACATAACTGATCCACTGCAGGAAATCAGGCATGGCTGCCAGCGGGAAAAAGAACCCTGACAGAAAAATGGATGGCAACAGCATGAATTGGGTTGTCAACATGGCCTCCTGCTGGGTGTTGGCAATTGTGGAAATCAATAACCCGATGCCGAGTGTGGTGATCAAAAAGAGCGCAGTCAGTGCCAGCAACAACCCCAGACTGCCATTGATGGGCACGCCAAAGATCAGTACCCCCGCAAACAAGACCTCCAGTGTGTCGAGGAAGGCAATCAGCACATAGGGGGTCAACTTGCCGACCACCAGTTCCCAGGGCCGCAGCGGCGTGACGATGAGCTGTTCAATGGTGCCGCGCTCACGCTCCCGCACAATGGAGGTGGCCGTCATCAATGTTGCCAAAAATTGCAGGATGATGCCAATCATGCCGGGAATCATGTAATGGGCACTGATCAATCCAGGGTTGTACCAGACCTGGGTGCGAATCTCCACCGGTGGGAGCAGGACAAAATTTTGCCCGCGACTGGCCAGGCGGGCCGTCAAAATATCCGCCGAAATGGATTGTCCGGCCAGAGTGGCTGCAGACAGGGCGGTGTTGGCCACCGTGGGATCCGATCCGTCAATCACGAAGGCCACTTGGCCGGTGCGCCCGGCAGAAAGTTCGCGGCCATAGTCGGGGGGGATGATCACGCCGGCCCGGACGGCATTCCGGTCCATCAGGGCGCGTAATTCAGCCTCGGAACTGACCACCGCCTCGGTGCGGAAATAATCGGAGGCGCGTAAAGCGGCCAGCAGTGCCCGCGAAGCGGCTGAATTGTCCTGGTCGAATACAGCCAGGGCGATGTTGCGCACATCATTGGTGGCGGCATAGCCCAGCAGAAAGAGCATCATCACCGGCAGTACAAAAATCAACACCAGGGTGCGTGGATCGCGCAGCACCTGGATGAACTCTTTGCGGATCAAGGCACGCAAACGGTTGTTCATGCGGGCTCCTTGGAGGCCTCCTCAGAGGAGACCAGAATACCATGCAGGTACACATCCACAAAGTTTGACAGACTGTCAGAGCCGAATACGGATTGGAACTGGGGCGGGATCATTTTATCGGTCATATAATAGGAAAAAAACAGGCCGACGAAAGCCCGGATTAGAATTGGCATGGGCAGTGGGCGCAGTCTGCCGGTTTTGGCGAAGATGACTTGACCGGTTTCCATGAAGGCGGGGAGCACCAGATCCATCAACATGGGCATATGCCGCCCGTTGAACTCAACCACCTCAATCATCATCAATTTGACCAACTCATCCTGCCGCCCCAGTTCGGCAACCATCAATCGGGCGGCAGAATGCACCGCCGCTGTGATGGTCTCCCCCTCCACCTGCTGCATCAATGGGGCAAGTTGATTAAGCGGGTGCCTGCCTAGGAATACAGCCACCCATAATTCCTCTTTGCTGGCAAAATGGTTGTAAATGCCCCCCATGGTGACACCGGCGCGAGCCACAATTTGGCGCAGGGCGGTGCCATGGTAACCCTGCTCCAAAAAGAGTTGAAAGGCCGCCTCCATCACTCGAGAGCGGGTGGCTTTACTTTCGATGCGGGAACTGCGCGGGGTCATAAGTTCTCCTTTATAAATAGCGAACGCTCGCTATTTATTTTCGCGCAGTCGGATTGTTATGTCAAGCTGGAGTTTGAAAATTCACAGCGGTAGCCCTGTTCAAACGCAGCCGTCCCCGTCAGCCGTGGCGGGGACGATTGGTCTGTGAGATGCCGGGTTTTGTTCCGGACAACGTCCGGTGCCAGCCGTCAATCCCGGGGTAAAAGTTCTTTTTGGGCTGCCGCCAAGGCCACACCGGACTCAATGGGGTGACCACATGCCGTCAATGCGGTCTCGATGGCCCCAAGGGTTGCCAGCACGTCACCGGGAGTTACCGCTCCCATATGTCCGATGCGAAAATATTCATTCTTGATGGCAGCATGGAGGCCCCCCGCCAGCGTGATGCCAGCTTTGGCAATCTTTGGCAGTAGATCTGCACCGCTGATGCCAACCGGAAAACGTGGGGCGGTCATGGTATGTGCCGCGATGGCGGTATTCAGCGGCACCTGCCCCAGCCCTAGGGCCGCAATGCCAGCCTTGCAGGCCCGGCTGATACGTTCGTGGCGGGCGAAGCGCGCCGCCAATCCCTCCTGCAAGATTTGTCCCAGGCTGACCTGAAGCGCGAATACCAAATTCACCGCCGGAGTGCCAAAATAGGCTCCCTTGCGGGATTCGTAGGCTTCCATAACCGGCAGCCAGTTATTCCAATCAGAATAGTAACTGCCAACCGGTGTTTTACGCGCGTTCAGAGCCTTCAATGCACGAGGCCCGGCCACCAGCAGTGCCAGTCCTGGCGGCACGCCGACAGCCTTCTGGGAAGCGGTGAAAGCGACATCCACCCCCCAGGCGTCCATGTTCAGTTCTTCACCGGCGAGTGAACAAACGCCATCCACAATCACCAGTGTACCGTAGCGTTGGCCCAGAGCAGCCAGGCTGCGCACATCTGCCAGTACACCGGTTGAGGTGTCCACCTGGGTGATGGTCATGACCTTGTAGCTGCCCCCCTGCAGGGCACGCTCCACCTCTTCCAGCGTGGGGTGACCACCAGGTACTGCCCGGACATGGGTGACTTGCGCACCGTAGCGTTCCAGTATGACGCCCATGCGGTCACCGAAATAGCCGGTGTTGACCACCAGAGCGATATCACCGGATTCAATCAGATTGGCGCAGGCCCCATCCATGCCCAGGGTGCCGGTACCTGCCAGCACAAACGGCTGCCCATCCGGGCATTGAAAGAGGATGCGGGTGCGCTCCAGTGCCTGGCCAAAGGCTTCAATAAAGCCTGGGTCCAGATGGCTGGTGGTGGGTGCCCCCAGTGCCGTTAGCACGGCTGGATCAAATTCAATTGGGCCCGGAATCATGAGGAGAGAGCGGTTTTTCATGGGAATAATCTCTTTTGGGAGGAGTGGGGGACATTAAAACAAAAAGCGGCGCGGTGATGAGCTACAGAGCTGGCGGGGATGAACTGCGAAGTATGCGCCGCTGTTCCATTTCATTTTATGACACAGCGGACTGAATGACATTGTTGCAATCTTCATCCATCTGACTGTCAAATATCATAATTATGCTGTATTACCAGGCTGTGCAATGGCCTTGTGATATTGAGCTGTAAAATGGTCCGGTAATATCGACTGGGAAATGATCTTGTTTTATTCAGCAGGGAAATGGTCTTGGAATACTGTGCTGCAAAATTTTGCCGTGAAATCATGCCGTGAGATCATGCTGTGAAATCATGCCGTGAGATCATGCTGGAAAAACAATCCGTGCCCCCCCCATCCTCAATCAAAGGCGATCTCAGCCGTTGGCTGCAATACTGCTCCGGCAGCCTGCAGTTTAGCGTTCCACTCTGTAATCAACTGGTCCGCCTTTTGACTGTAGCTGCTGTGTGCATCAGCTGCCAGAGTCAGTGGATAGCCGAGCGCAAGTGCACCCAGGCAGGTGGCTTTAACACAGCCATGGGTTACCAGACCACAGACAACCAGACGGACTACCCGTCTCTCGGTTAATATTTCCCGCAGGGGGGTGGCTTCAAAGGCGTTGCCATGTTCTTTATAAACCAATGGATCAACATGGCGCGGTGCCAGTCGGGGATGCAGTTGCCAGGCTTCAGAGCCTTTCACCAGGTCCCGGTTGGCGCAATGTTGCACATAAATTATTGGAGCGCCGGCGGTTTGCGCCCGGTTGACCAGTGTGAGAATATTGTCGAGAAGGGACTCGGTGTGGTAGATGGGCGTGGATTTTTGAAACAATCCGCGCTGCACATCGATCACCAACAATGCGGATTGACACATGCGACGGATCCTTTCTGAAATTTTTTCTGAAGGGAAATTTAAAGCGATTCGTCAAACAGATCCTGTGGCTCGCGCCGGAACTGGTAGCGTTCCAGGATAGCTTCAATAATTATTTGATTATTGGCTGTCAGATTCAAAAATTCGACCCCAGTATTGAAAAAAGAGGAATCCTTTTCCTGCCGGCACCAGGCCACTCGTGCTGATTGAATGACCTGTGTGGCCGGGGTCTCAGGTGTTTGGTGAAACGCTATCATTAATGTCAGGGTTTGATCGGCAGCCATGGGCTTTTCACCCAGCATCATCGCCCCCTGCAGGGTCAGGTCCCCCAGATATCCCAGCAGGCGTTTTTGGGGATAATCATATACCGGTGTGAACTTAATCAGCTTTTTTCGCTCGACTTTTCGTTGATTACTCACGGGCAACCTCCAAACTTTTGGGTGGATCGTCACATGTCATAATCATTGTATGAATATCCGCGCAATAAGTCAATCACCTGGATTCCTCGATTACAATTAAACCTGTCTTTTGTCCGGGTGCCTGACCCGGAAATCCATTCCCTAATATTATTGTGGAGATTCTATGAATAAAAGCACACCTCTGTTTGTGCGCCTGGCTCGGCTGCTGCTGATAGCCTGCGCGCTGCTGGCTGCCGTATTTGGCGGCATTAATCAACCGGCACAAGCCGCTCCCACAACTGATGGCTGGCTGCCATTTGGTCCGGAAACCAATCCTGCCGCGCCAATGGTGGCACTGGTGCAGGCCGATGCCTA